>Ga0326727_10000499_pt1 | contig 161559 bp, 140 predicted proteins | sample MB2enrmetagenome_FD_207643 | JGI IMG/M metagenome (GOLD analysis project Ga0326727, IMG submission 207643) | Lab enriched peat soil microbial communities from McLean, Ithaca, NY, United States - MB29MY | ecosystem: Environmental > Terrestrial > Soil > Wetlands > Peat | place: USA: New York...
GCGCACGCCGCCGGAAGAAGGTGGTCGGAGAGCTGGATGCGGGAAATCCGCACGTCCAGTTCGATGAGGGGGCGCAGGAAACGTGCGACAGCGCAACGCGCCTGTGCCCTACTCTACGGCGCCTTGCTTATTTAGCCGGAGAGATTTTCAGGAACATAGCGGCGTGCGGAGCGACCGGAAAAGTCTGGCCGTCCGCGGCAGCCCCCAGATCCTTCTTCGCCCACAAGTCGCGAACCATGCAGTTCCCGGACAACCCCAGGCCGGACCACTTCACCTGGATGTATTCGTCCACTCCGTCGCCGATGTTGAAGATGGCCAGGTATTTGGCGGGCGAACCCTCGACTTCGGCGATCCAGGCAACCTGATTCTCCCGCGAAAAAAGCTCTTTGCTTGCGGTCGCCTTCTGGTCTACCGCGAGGACTTCGTCGTTGGTAATCAGGCGGAGAGTAAAGTCGTCGTTATCCGGCAGATTGCCGCCGAACATAAGCGGAGAGCGGGCGACGCTCCATAGGGTCATCAGGGTCCGCTGCTCATCGTGCGTCAGCATCGACATGCGCGGGTCGCCGCGCTCGGCGCGGATGCCGATGTGGCCCAAGGGCAGCATGTCGCCGTCCGGCCAGTGGCCCGGCTTGACGTAAGGATTCCATTTGGTGAAGTTCGCAAACTGGCGTTTGAGGTCGTCCCAGCGATCCCAGAAATCCCCCGAGATGCGCCACATCTCGGCGTGCGCCGCGAAGAACTCCGCGCTGGAGGTGTCGCCTGTTCCGGGTGAAAGACTCAACACGATGGGGCGCCCGGTCTTCCGGATGGCCTTATGGAGCGCTGCGATCTCGCTCGAGTGCGCGCCCGGCGCCCCTCCGAACATGTCGTCCGCTTTGATGAAGTCCACGCCCCACCCGGCGTAGAGCGCGGCGATCGAGTCGTAGTAATCCTGCCCGCCATCCTTGGTGGTGTTGACGCCGTACATGTCGGTATTCCATCGGCAGGTGGATTGCTTGTCGGCGACGTCCGCGGCTTTGGCTTTGCTTCCGGAGATCGGTAGGTTTGCCGCCACCGCGCGGCGCGGTATGCCCCGCATGATGTGGATTCCGAATTTCAGACCCTTGGAATGAACGTAGTCCGCCAGCGGTTGGAAACCCTTGCCGCCAGCGGCAGAGGGGAAGCGATTGGGAGCGGGCACGAGCCGCCCGTAGGTGTCCATCGCCAAATCTGTGTCGGGCCGATAGCCGTGGGATTGCGGGTTCGGTTCCGACCATTGGATGTCGACGACGATATACTGCCAGCCGTACTTCGCCATGTTCCGGGCCATGTAGTCGGCGTTGGCCTTCACTTCGGCTTCGGTTACGCCGGTGCCGAAGGAGTCCCAGCTATTCCACCCCATGGGCGGACTGGGCGCAAGCAATCCAGGGGGTTGCCCCGAAAGAAATGGCGCGGCGGCCAATAGGAGAGCGAACCACTGTACGCGCATGCATAGATGCTAGGGCGAGGCACGCCAGTTGTCAATTAAGGCGAGAGAATCTCTCCATGGGCCGCACCATACTGGCAAATGCGGAGCACAAAGACGGGTTACCAGACCCGCCTGGACGATCGGATTGTAATCACCGGCGCAGGCGGATTCATCGGCGGGGCGCTCGCCCGCCATTTCCACGGCCGCGGGTTTACGCGGATTTGCGCCATCGATCGCAAACCTTTGCGCGACTGGTATCAACGAGTGGAAGGCGTGGAATGCCTGTCGATGGACCTCAGCGAGAAAGAGAACGCCATCCGGGCCGTGGACGGAGCGGTGGAGGTCTACAACTTCGCCGCCGACATGGGCGGAATGGGGTTCATCGAGCGATTCCGGGTCGAGTGCCTGCGCAGTATTCTGATCAACACGCACTTGATCGAAGCTGCGTGGATGGCCGGCGCGCGGCGCTATTTTTTCTCGTCTTCGGCCTGCGCGTATAACACCGGTCTGCAGAAGGATTCGAACGTCCGGGCCCTCAAGGAATCGGACGCTTACCCGGCGATGGCCGAGCGCGGCTACGGCTGGGAGAAGCTGGTTTCGGAAATATTCTGCCAGGAATATTGGGCGGAACGCGGCCTGGAAACGCACATCGCGCGCTTCCACAATATTTACGGTCCGCTGGGGACGTGGTTTGGCGGCCGTGAGAAGGCGCCTGCCGCCATCTGCCGCAAGGTGATCGAAGCCAAAGACTCGGGCGACCTGTCCATCGGCATCTGGGGCGGTGGTTCGCAGACGCGCAGCTTTTGCTTCATTGACGACTGTGTAGCCGGCATCGACAAAATCATGCACTGCGACCAACTCATCGCTACGCCCGTGAATCTCGGATCGAGCGAGCTGATTTCGATCGACAACCTGGTGACCATGGTCGAGCAGATTGCCGGCGTGAAGCTGCGGCGGAGCTACGATCTGACGGCGCCCAAAGGCGTGGCCGGCCGCAACAGCGACAATACGTTCATCCGCGAGGTTCTCGGTTGGGAGCCGGCCACGCCGCTGCGAATCGGCATGGAGCGAACCTACGCCTGGATCGAGCGCCAATACGCCGAGCGGAAAGCCGGCCGGCGCGTAATTGAGGATTCCATGCGCGCCAGCGTCACGCGGCCGGACAAGGCTGCGTGACGCGGCCGTAGCCCCATTGACCGCATCATGGGAGCTTGCCGCCGCCAGTGCCATTCACGGACTGGGCCACGCTATCGGCGGCGCCTGGTATTTCGGAGCCGTGTTCGGGGCTATCAGCGTCCTGGCGCAGATAGCCGCCTACAGTATAGGTATCCGGCCCACTATGAATTACGCGCCGGCGCCTCATCTTCGCATCACCCGTTTCCAGCTTCTGACCGTCTTCAACCGCACGGTTGGTTACGGCGTTTTAGCCTGGCGATGCGCTGCGTTTGTCCATCCCGCGAGCGCCTTGGGGTTCGGGTTGCGATTCGGCCTCACCATTGGATTGGTGACCTGGTCAGCAGCGCTCTCAGTCCGGTCATCGAGTGGCGCGCCGGCCGCATTCCCGAAAGGCACATGGGCGTCTTCGGCGTACTCCTGATCCCACTCGGCTTTTCCCTGCAATCCGTGCAATATTGGATCACCCTTCTCGACGTCCCCGTTCATTAGACTCTTAGCTTATAGCTTAGGGGCCTCGGCGAGAATTCTGTTCCGGTTGCGTTGCATAGGACGGCACGCCAATGCAACGTTGGGGCCGCTTTTTACACGTGAGGTAGTTGCAAGATTCCCGATATCCGCTTGCTTATGCGCGCGGCTCTGTAGGCTCGCTAAAAGGAGGACGCTTTCAGGCCGGGCCCAGGGGGCTGCGGCCGCCGATCTGCGGCGCAATACCTGGAGTCGCGCTCCAATGGCGTGCGAAGCTGGCCGCGCTCGACAAGCTCAAGGGGCAATAGTCCGCTCACCCTCGGGCAGCGGGCAGAGGCGGCCGCAAGGGCAGCGGACCGCGCCGCAAGTATGCATTTCGGGAGTGGCGCGGTAGTCGGCGATATCGATCAGGCACCCCACGTAGCCTGCGAAACTGCCGTCCGCGCGAAATCTCGGCGCTCCTTTGCCCAGCGTCCAGCGGTACTGACCATCGCGCCGCCGTAGAGGAGCCTTCACGGTGAACGGCCGCTGGGCGTCCAGCGCCCTCCGGCATTCCTTCACCACGGCCCTGCGGTGATCCGGGTGAATCAGGCTGACCCAGCCGCTCGCCAACTCTTGTCCCGCCGTCCTCCCCGAAAAGTCCAGCCAGGTTTGGTTGACAAACAGGCAGGAGCCGTCGGCACGGCTGTAGATCAGCGGCACTGGGGCGCAGTTGGCGATGCCGCGAAACCGCTGCTCGGTCTCGCGCAGCGACAGTTCCGTTTCCAGCGCCAGGGAGGCGATCATGCGCAACTCCATCTTTCCGGCGAGTACCCCTGCCAGGTCGGCTAGCGCATCCAAATCCGCTGTCGAGAACTCCGGCCTCGGCACGCGGTCGGCAATCACCAGAACGCCGAATTGCACGCCACTCGAGGAGCGCAGGAGCGCCGAAGCCGCGAAGCGCAAGTCCGCGAGATCCGTCCCCGGAGGCAAATCGCGAGCCGAGTCGCGCACCAGTTGTGGTCTTGCGAGCAGATTATCCAGCCGCACAGCCCCCAAACAGGCCGCATACTCGGTTCCGTTTCCGATGCGCGCCACCACCGCATCCCCGGTTCCCAATAGGGCCATATACGCCACCGGGACACGGAAAAGGTGTTCCACCAGGCTCGTCAGGCGCCGCAGGTCGGAATGCTCCGGCGAGTCCAATATATTTTGAAGATAAGAACTGCTGTCCGGCTGGGATTGATCCGATGCGGCAACCATATCTGCTCTATTTCTCTATCGGCCCGCAACCGGAAAACTTGAAGCCCGCCTTACCGGATCGGCTTCAGACTCACTTCGCGTGAACTACCGCGACCGCAAAAGGCGCTAGTTCCACCGCCGGCCCGCCTAACGCCACGGTACGCGGCGCGGCGGAGGAATCGACAACCGATATCTGCGCATCCTTCCAGTCCTCCGCCAGCCGGACGGTCTTGCTCACGTTGCGCTTATTCACCAAAAGCAGAGTGCGGCCTCTGGGCGTGACGAACGCCTGCGCCAGAATGTCGCCAGTCGCGCCTTGCGCCTCGACCAACCGGTCGCCCGGCGCGAAGTGGTCGTGGATCAGTTTGAGCACCCAGAAGCGTGCATTCGGATTTCCCGTCTTCCAGTCCACCATGCTCACGCTGGGAAACTGAGTCGGGTACCCTACAAGCTGCGACTCGCCCACAATATCGATTCCCATGCGCATCGCCGCCACATAAACGTACGCATAGAGCGCTCCCGTGGCGTTCCAGTAGACATCGGGAATCGTCTCCTTGCCAGCGGGATCGCCCGGCAGGATGCTGCCGATTTCATCCAGGGTCGTGCGCGTTTCGGGCGACAACCGCTTGCGGATCTGCTCGACGTAGCGGACCGTGTTCAGAAAGCCGTCGGCCTGGTCGAAGAAGGTGTACTGCCAATGCTCCGGTGTCTCGGGTCCGGCCGGGGTTGCATAGAAGTGGTACGAAATCATGTCGAGCGGGATGCCGGAACGATGGTTCTTGCGGTCGAGGAAGTACTCGAACATCTCGGGATGCTCGCTGGGAGCCGCCAGGGCCAAGGCAACAAATTTGGTCTCGGGCGACACGGTGTGGATCGCGGCCGCTACGGCGTCGTAGCGCGCGGTGTAGTCCTGCGGAGACATCCCGTGCTCGAAATCGGGCTCGTTGAAGATCTCCCAATACGGAATCTTGAAATGGAAGCCGGAGTCGTGCCGCTTCCCCTGACGGTCCACGAAGCCGCCCTGGGCGTACCAGCTTACTAGCCGCGCGTAGTAATCCGCGAGGTCCTGCAAGCCGCCTTCGCGCAGATCCTTGCCCTGCGTGTAGTTCCATACCACCTCGTCGGGGTCGTCCGGATACGTCACGGGCTTGTCGGTTTTGAAAAGCCACGCCGGAATCGTGCTGAAGTTGAGAATCGTGGTGTGGCCTTCGGTAGCGTTGAGGAAATCGACCGTCATCGGGTCGATGAGGGACGTGTCCCAGACGCCCTCCTCGAGTTCGGCGACCGCCAGTTTCGGGTACGGCAGCCAGGGCACGTAGCGGACATATTCCGCGCCCAGATCGCGCAGCGCCCGGAAAGCCGCATCGTGGATGGCGGATCCCCGCCGCAAGGGCGGATTGACGACTACCTGCAGAGTGGGGGTGGTTTTCGAAACCTGGGAAACGGCGTCCCATCGAATGTCCAGAACCGGGGTGCTCTGCGCGTATCCCGGAGCCGGAAGCAAAGCGCTAAGCAGCAGAAGCGAGGCGGAAGCGTTTCCTGGTCGCATGGCTAGTCAAACAATAACACCCTGATCGCAGACCCGGCGGTATACGCTCGAAGCCGGCGACTTCAAGGATTTTTTCCGCATTCTACTAAGGTCGTTGCCTATTGCAGCCGATAGATGGTCAGGCACACCTGTGATTTCGTTGAAGAAAATCCTCCAGGACGACGACGCGAGTGAAGAGACGCTCTTGCGGGTGGTGCGACTGCTGCTGCAAGGCATCGAGAAACACGCCATCGAGGGCGATCCCGACGATTTGAGCGGGCTTCGCACGAGTTTTCAAAGGCTTACGAACTTGCTCGAAGGCGATCTGACAGCGTCTGAGCTGTTGGTACAAGCCGGCTCGGCCCTGCAGGTGCTGGAAGACTACAACCGGCGCACGGCCCGCTATCTGAAGCGTCCGGCGGGCGAGTGGCAAGCGGTAGTGACCATGTTGATCTCGGCGATAACCGGCATGCCGGCCGCTGACGGCCAGAAAGTCAGCCGTCTGCGGGAAATTGCCGCACGCGTGCGCTCGGCGAATGCGGTGGAAGAGGTCCATAAGGTGCGGCTCCGCCTTTCGGAATGCCTCACGGAGCTGCAACTCGACATGCGGCGCCAAAAGGAGCAGGATACCCGCGTTCCGGAGCCGGCAGCCGCGGAGCCCGGACCAGCACCGGCAGGGAGCGACACGGTGACGGGGCTTGCCGCGCGAGGTCAGGCTGAGCAGGCGCTGGCGCAAGCCTGGCAGACCGATCCGCCCTCGTATGTGGCCGTGATGGCGGTGGATCGCTTGCAGATTTTCAATATGCGATTCGGCCACTCGGTGGGCGACGAAGTACTTCGCTACTACGGCGAGTTCCTCCGCGGGCAATTCCGTCCCGGCGACCGGATCTTCCGTTGGAGCGGCTCCGTGCTGCTGGCCCTGCTGCCCCGGCCCAACCGCCTCGAGATCGTCCGCGAGGAGGTGGCCCGCCTGATGGACATCCGCTGTGAGCATACCGTACAGACGGCATCGCGCGCGATTCTGCTGCCCATCGCCGCCCGCTGGTCGGTCTTCCCGTCGATGGCCGCGCCACGCCTGCTGATCCACAAGATCGATGCCTTCGCCGAGATGAATGCCGCGAGGGAGTGAGCATTGAGTTATTGGCTACCGGGGAAGGCCAAGCTGCCGTGGGGCAGAATTCAGCCTGCGGCGGGTTTTTGCCAACCCTTGCGGCGAACGATGTGGAACCTTCGGAAGGCGGACTGAAGTCCGCCCCACCGGCGTCTGTCGCTGTACTTTGCCAGGCTCACTATCCCGGCCCTTGCCGCAGAGTCATGCCCGTCAGCGCCAGCGACAGCCCGATCATGATGACCACCGTTAACCAGGAGACGAAGTTGAACCAGCGGGGGTTGACCCACTCGCCCATCAGTTCGCGCTTGTTGATCAGGATCACCATGAAGATCAGAATGAACGGCAGCAGCACGCCGTTGAGCACCTGCGAGAGCAGGATCATTTTCACCAACTGGAAACCGGGAATCAGCACTACGCCTGCGCCAATCGCGATCAGCGAAGTATAGAGGAAATAGAAAACCGGCGCTTCCCGCATCCGCCGGTTGACGCCCGCCTCGAATCCTAAACCTTCGCACACCGAATAGGCCGTGGAGAGCGGCAGAATCGACGCTGCGAAGACCGACGCGTTCAGCAGGCCGGCGCTGAACAGGAGAAAGGCATATTGGCCGAAGGGTTTCAGCCCCAGGGCGGCTTCCGCGGCATCGTTGATGTCTTTCGGCGCCACGCTCCAGATGGCGCCGGCGCAAGCCACGATGATGAAGAAGGCGATCACGTCGGTCATGACGCAGCCGACGATCACTTCCAGCCGCGAGGCGGCGTATTCCTTCGCCGTGATGCCTTTTTCCACCACAGCCGATTGCAGATAGAACTGCATCCAGGGCGCGATGGTGGTGCCCACCATGCCGATCAGCATGTAAATATATCCCGAATCGAGCATCACGATCGGCCGCACGCTGTTGATGGCCGCGGCTTTCCAATCCGGCCTCACCAGGAAGCCGGAAATGATGTAGGTCACGTAAATCAGGCTCGCGAACAGAAATACCTTTTCGACACTGGTGTAATTTCCTTTGACCACCAGGAGCCAGACGCCAATGGCCGCCAGAGGGACCGTGATATAGCGGCTGACGTGGAACAGCTCGAGGGAGCTGGCGACCCCCGCGAATTCCGCCATCACGTTGGTGAGATTTAACAGGACTAGTAGGGCCATTATCAGGAAGGTAAGTCGGAGGCCGAATTCCTCGCGGATGAGATCGGCGAGCCCCTTGCCCGTGACCGCGCCCATGCGCGAGCACATTTCCTGAACTACGATCAGGGCGACGGTGATGGGCAGCAGCGTCCACAGCGGCAGATAGCCGTACTTCGCGCCGGCGGCCGAATAAGTCCATATGCCGCCGGAGTCGTTGTCCACCATGGCGGTAATGAAGCCAGGCCCCAGCACCGCAAGGAAGATCAGGATGTGGGAGCGGAAACGTTCCAGGGTTTTTCGCATCCGCTATTTCTGCCTCAGGAGAGAGATGATATCATCGGCGGTGATCACGCCCGCGAGCTTTCCTTCGTTGTCGACGACCGGCAGGGTGAGTAGGTTGTATTTATCGAAGTATTCGCTGACTCGGTCCTGAGTTTCGTCCACGGTCACCTGAATCAGCGTCTCGGCAGCCAGTTCCTTGAGACGGCTGTCGTCCCGCGCCAGAAACAGCCGGGCCAGCGGAATCGCCGCCGTCAGGTGTTCTTCTTCGTCAATCAGAAATAGAGCATTCAACGACTCCAGGAGCTCCTCATTGCCTTTGAGCGCGGCCATGGCATCCGTCACCGTGGCGTTGTCGTGGAGCACCACGTATTCGGTATTCATCAGGCCGCCGGCGGTATCCTCCTCGAATTCGAGCAGCTCCTGCACGTCGATCTTGGGCTCGGAATCCATTTCTTCGAGAATTCCTTCGGAGGTCTCGTCTTCCAGTTCCGAAAGGACATCGGCGGCCTCGTCGGGCGCCATTTCTTCCACGATATCGGCCGCTTTTTCGGGCTCCAAAGCCTCTAGAATGCTGGCCTGCATCTTGGGATCTTCCACTTCGGAAAGGGCTTCGGCGGCCACTTCGCTGTCGATCGAATCGAAGATGGCTTCACGTTCGGCGGGGGCCAGATCCTCGACGATATCGGCCAGATCGGCGGGATGCATGTCTTCCAGCTTTTCGTAGGAAATATTCAGCCGCAGACGGCGTAAAGGGTCGGGTTCCACCACGTTGGCGAAGTCCCAGCGGATGGAGTTGGGCGGAATGCGCCTCTGGAGATGCCGCACCCAGCGCCGCGGCAGTACCCCCTGGAACAACCGCCGAAACATGCTTCGGACGCCGATATCCACCTCTAGGACGGTGAGGGTGTCGCGCTGGCCGTCATTCTGGATGCCCATCGTGACGTCGGTGACGCGGACGACCTTGCGGCCGGTGACATCGATGATTTGCTGGTCCAGCAGATCGCGGCCAATGCGCATCATGTACTCGTCGTCGTGGTAGGGGAGTAGCTGCTCGTCGCTGAGTTGGATGCCCCGGTCGAGCGAGATGGAGCGAATCTGGTCGAAGCGGAGGGTAAGCCAGGTATCGCCGCCACCCACCAGGAAACGGTCGATGCGAGCGGCGTGTTCGCGCGGGACCAAAGCGGCGTCCTTGACCCTGCCGATACGCCGGCTCTTCAGGTCCAGCACTGGCATGGACAGCAGTTCGGTAAAGTACAAGAAGTTGTCCGCCATCGAAAACGCCCCGGCGCCAGACAGCTCGAGCACGAATCCGGATGGTTCCGACTTGTACTTTACACTTGTGCTCTACACAGCTTTCCGTCGCCAATTCCAATATGGCGCATCGGGTCGCGAAGTCGCAAGAGGAAAAGGGAATTATCTTTGGGCTTGACTATGCAAGGCTCCGCCTCGATATCCCTGGGGGATATGGAAGTCAGGAGCCAGAAGCGGCCCCTTCGGGTCCGTGAAGTCAGAATGGCGATGGCGCACGCAGTCAGGGCAGCCTCACTGCCGGCCGGGTTGCGGACGGCGCGCCACCTAATGCCACTGACGAGAACAGAATTCTCGTTGGGGCCCCTATACGGCGACTAATCAACCACCGGGACCAGCCCGGATTCGACGACCCGCTGGTCGGAGGTCACCAGGCGCAGGCGATGGACCCGAGCGGTCGCGGCAATGGAACGGTCCGAGGGGTCCCTCAAGACGCCCAGCGAGGCGGCGTCGGCGGCCACGTAATAAGTCAGTGGCAGCAGACAAAAGGCCACGTCAGAATTCAGATCCCGGAAGAAGTCGTCAAAGGAACCCTTCAGCGCCAGCCTGCCGGCGCCCGCGAGCAGGGCAATCTCCAAGAGGCTCATCGCGCTGAAAGCCAGACGCTCGCTCCGGCCGATCGCCGATTCGATCGCTCGAAGCTGGCCTTTCGAGAGCTTCTTGGACTCGAAAAACCATCGAAGGAGCATGTGCGTGTCCAGCAGGAGGCGCGGCAGCAAGTAGCGGCTCCTATTTCGGGCCGGCGCAATCCCAGGAGATAATGTCGCTGGTGTCTATGATGTCACCCACGATCCGTCCTTTTCGCGCCCAACTATCCTTGGACGATTTCAGCGCGGGGCGGCTTACGGGCCCCAGCACCGCCACCGGACGGCCCCTCCTGGTGATCGTGATCGGCTCGCCAAGTTGTTCGATTTCCCTCAAACAGGCCAGGCACTTGGCCTTGAACTCGGACGCGCTGAGCACTCGTGCCTTCATGGTTCTCAACTTAACACGATATGGTCATGTGACCAGGCGCCAAATCAAAACTCCGAGCTGCCCGCGCGGCGGCAATTCGACCTTCACCCGTGCCGAAACGGAACTGGCGGTCCTTCCCGGCCCTCCGTGCGGCGCGATTCGCCGCTGTAAGCCACTGAATAAAAGGCGCCTCCAGTTCGGACGCGGTATTGCTCGTGTTTTTCGATCCCCAACGGCAGTTGGCCCGGCGATGGTCCTGCTAAAATAGGAGCCTCAGGCATATGCTTTCTAAGTTTGTAGTACCCGGCTTGGCGGTCTTTGCGATCGCCGCAAGCGCGCAGACAACTCCGGCTCCCACGGTGAGAATCGTGGAAGAAATCGTCGCTAAAGTGAATGGCGAAATCATCACCCGCGGTGACTTGGAAGAAGGAAACAAAGAGATCGAGGCCGCCGCTAAGCAACAGGGGTTGAAGGGCCCCGAGCGGGAGGAAAGGGTCAAGGCCGCCGAGGCCAATGTTCTCATGCGGAAGATCGACGAGCTCCTGCTGGTGCAAAAGGGCAAGGACTTGCCCGGCGTGAACGTCGACCCGGAGGTCACGAAGTTCTTCAACTCTCTGCAAGCGCAAAACAAATTTAACGACGAGAACAAATTCCACGATTGGCTCCAGCAGCAGACCGGCAGGTCGTTCGAGGAGCTGAAGGAGCAAAAGAAGCGGGAACTTCTGTCGCAGAAGGTGATTGGGTATGAAGTTTCCTCGAAGATTTCGGTCCCGGAGGCCGACCTGCAGAAATACTACGACGAGCACAAGACCGAGTACGTTCGCAAAGAGGAGGTCTTTCTCAGCCAGATTCTGATTTCGACGGAAGGCAAATCGCCCGAACAGATTGCCACCGCGGAATCCCGGGCGAGAGACCTGGTGGCGCGCGCCCGCAAGGGAGAGAAGTTCAGCGACCTCGCCCGCGACAATTCCGACGATCCGGAAACGGCCCAAAATGGCGGATATCTTGGCGCACCCAGCCAGAAAGGCACTTTGCGCCCCGAGTTGGAAGCCATCGTTTTCAGCGATAAAGCAGTCAGGGGCTACGTGACCGACCCAATCAAGCTCGCATCTCCTCCCGCATTCCTGATTCTCAAAGTGGAAGAGCATTATCAAGCCGGCCAGGCATCGTTTGAGGAGGTCCGCGAAGAAATCCAGAACACCATCGTGGCGCCGAAGATGGAGCCCAAGGTGCGCGAATATTTGACTAAGCTTCGCGAGGAGGCGTTCCTGCAGATCAAGGAGGGCTACGTCGATACCGGCGCGGCTCCCGGTAAAGATACCCGCTGGCAGGAAGTGGCCCAGTTGAAGCCGGCAACCACTACCAAGGAAGAAGTGCTTTCGAGTTCCAAGCCGAGAAAGCATGTTCTCGGTGTGCCCATTCCAGGCACCACCGGCGAAGTCAAGACTCTGGCGGAGACGGAGAAGCCGCCGAAGCCTCCCAAACACAAAAACAGGCCGGAGGAAGGATCGCCGGAAGCTGAAGCCGCCCAGGCCAAGGAGGACAGCGGTCCGCCGATGCCCCCCATCAAACAATGAAATCTCCTTACGTAAACGAGCTCGAGCCGAATAAGCTGATTACCACCAGCTTTCTGGTCCACTCCAAGGAGATTCGTCAAAAAAAGAGCGGCGAGATGTATCTTTCGCTGCTCTTGGCCGACCGCACCGGCGAACTGGACGCCAAGATGTGGGACAACGTGGCCGAAGTAATCGATGCCTTCGACCGCGACGATTTCGTGCGGGTCAAGGGGCTGGTGCAGATTTTTCACAACCGGCCGCAGATGACGATCCACAAAATGCGCCGGATGGACGACAGCGAGATCGATTTCGGCGATTACTTCCCCTCCTCGCGGCGCGACCAGGAGGAAATGTGGCTGGAATTGCGCGGCATTGTAGCCGCCATGTCCAACGCCCATCTCAAGGGACTGCTGGAAGCCGTGCTGGACGACGAGGACATCGCCCGGCGCTACCGCCGCGCGCCGGCCGCCAAGCACATCCACCATGCGTATTTGGGCGGCCTGATCGAGCACGTGCTTTCGGTGTGCGCCATTGCCCATCTGGCGGCGCAGCACTACAACTTCATCGATGGCGACCTGCTGCTTACGGGCGTGATCCTGCACGATATCGGCAAAATCTACGAGTTGAATTACGAGCGCGGATTTTCCTACTCCAACGACGGGCAACTGCTGGGCCATATCCATATCGGGCTGAGAATCGTGAGCGACAAGTTGCGCGGCCTCCCGTCGTTTCCGCCGGCCTTGCGGTCTCTCGTGGAGCACATGATTCTGAGCCACCACGGCAAGTTGGAATTCGGCTCTCCGAAGGTGCCGCAGTTTCCCGAAGCGTTGATGCTGCACTACCTGGACGACATGGATTCCAAGCTGGAAAGCATGCGCGCGCTGATCGAAAGCGACCGCCAGGTGGAAGGCTGCTTCACGGCGTACAATGTGCCGCTGGAGCGCGCCGTGCTCAAGAAGGACCTCTTTCTGAATCCTCCGGAATTGTCTAAGGAGGCGCCGCCTGCGGCGCCCGCTGCGCCGTCCGCCGTTCCCGCCCATAATGGAACCCCGAAGTCCGATTCGCCCTTCGCCGACAAGTTAAGAAATGCCTTGCAGCCGGTTCGCGCCCCTGAGGAAAGCTGATGCCACGAACCGCGCGAGAAGTGCCTCCGCCGCTCGAACTGCTGTGCCTGCAAGCATTATGGTCGTTGGGCGAGGGCAATGTGAAGGCCGTGCGGCAGATTGTGGCGCAGTCGCGTCCGCTGGCGTACACGACTATCATGACGGTGCTGGACCGTTTAGTGCGCAAAGGCATGCTGGCGCGGCGAAAGCTGGGACGCAGTTTCACTTATGCTCCGCAAGCCACGCGGGATACCGCGCGCCGCGCCGCCGTGCGCGAGCTTCTGGACGGTTACTTCGACGGGTCCGAAGAAGAGTTGCTGCAGTTCCTGCAAAGAAGGCCCGAGGAGCCTTCCACGGTAACGGCACATACGGCGGACCGCATCGATACCGTGCTGTTGTAAGAAGCGGTTGGCGATTATCCGTTAGTACTTAGCTGTTTTCGCCGTCGCAGCCACCGGCTGGGCGCCAATAGTCGGAAGCTATAGACAACAGCTAATAGCTCTCCAGAAACTTCAGGCTCGCCAGTCTTTCTCTCCCCTGGCCTTGCCACCTCTATGATCTCAAAATTACGGAAAGACGAGGTGCGCGCCCTTGGCCGGCCAGCCCATTGTTTTCTCTGTGTCTCTATACTACTAACGGCCAGAATCTTCGGAAGCCACGGCGACTCTCGCGAACCGAGGCCGCTGACACGCTGATACCCGGGGCCTTTACCCCTCTGTGTCCTCCGCCACCTCCGCGTTCTCCGGTTTTGACTTTGCCTTTGTTTTTCTCTGCGTCTCTGCGCCTCTGCGGTGAAGCGAGTTTCAGATTCGCTTGGTCCGCGGCCCGCGCGGCGATCGGGCTAAAAGCTGGGGCGGCGGCAGGAGCCCGCCCTTACTGTGGTATTCTGATGATTCTTCACCAATGGCGCAGACCAAGTTGCTCCCGCGGATTTGCATCGCGTTGGGCCTGCCAGACGTACCAACTCTCTTGGACCACGCCCGGCGAGAGGCCGCGGCGGGCGAGATCTTTTTGGAATTCCGGCTGGATTTCCTCGACAACCCGGCCGCCGGCGCCGCGGCGATTCCCGCATTTCTGGAAGAGTTCCCGGATTGCATTCTGGTGGTTACCTGCCGGCGCCACCAGAACCACGGCAAATTTAACGGCAGCATCGAGGAGCAGCTTGCCATATTGGACCTGGCGGTGCGCAACGGAGCTCATGCCGTCGACGTGGAAATCGAAACCGCCGAGGTCTCCCAGGAGCGTTTGAGCCAGTTTCGGGGACGCTCGCAGGTAATTGTCTCCTACCACAACTTCGAAGCCACGCCGCCCATGGACACGGTAGTGAGCCGGATCATGAAGGTGCCTGCCGACGCCTATAAGATGGTGACCACGGCGCGCAAACCCTCCGATAACTTGCGGGTGCTGGCGGTAGCCAAGGCGCTGCCCAAGCAGCACGTGATCGTGCTAGCTATGGGCGAGCTGGGTTTTCCGACGCGCGTGCTCTCGCCGATTTTCGGCGGAGTCTATACTTACGCCACGCCTATGTTGTCGGAGGGAACTGCGGCCGGGCAGGTATCCGCAAAGTATTTGCGGCATCTGTATCGCGTGGAAAAGCTGGGGAAGTCGGCCAAAATCTACGGCGTGATTGCCGATCCCGTCCGCCACTCCATTTCGCCGGCGGTTCACAACCGGGCGTTCCAGGCGCGCCGCGTGGACGCCGTATACCTGCCGTTTCTAGTAACTCCCACTTACCTGCGCGACTTTTTCTCGCTCGCGGCCAAGCTGCCCCTGGCCGGTTTCAGTGTGACGATCCCGCACAAGCAGAAGATCATCCGCTACTTGGACGTGGTGGATCCCCTGGCGCGCCGCATCGGCGCGGTCAATACCGTCTGGCGGAAAGCCGGAAAGTGGCGCGGCACGAATACTGACGCCGCGGGCGTCACAGTACCGCTCGCGCGGCTGCTGCGCTTGCAGAAATCGTCAGTGCTGATCGTGGGTAACGGCGGAGCGGCGCGCGGAGCGGCTTGCGCACTCTCCGATGCCGGCGCCAAAATTTCCCTGGTGGGCCGCAATCCCGACCGCGTGCGCGCGCTGGCCAAAGTTTGCGGCGCGGAAGCGCTGTTGCGCGAACAGGTTTGTAGCAGCTACTTCGATGCCGTGGTGCACGCCACACCTCTGGGCATGTATCCCCATGTGGACGAGTGTTTCTTCAACGGCCACATCCCCGCCGACGTGGTTTTCGATATGGTGTACAATCCGTTGGAAACAGTCCTGCTGAAGCGCGCCAGGGAGCAGGGCAAAACGGTGGTGCCGGGGCTCGATATGTTCATCGAGCAGGCTGTGCGGCAATTTGAAATCTGGACCGGCGGATCGGCGCCGCGTGCCGTCATGCTGAAGGCAGCCGAGGAAGCGCTGGAGCATAAATGAGACTCACACGGCGGCAATTGGCGGCGGTGGTTTCGGCCACGGCCATTTCCCATGCGCGGACCCAACCGCAGACCGAACCGCGGGCCGCGGCTCCTTCGGATGAAATGGAGACCGCGCGCGGACGGCTCAAGGCCAATATCGAACTGCTGGCCCAACATGAGTTGCCCATGGCCACCGAACCCGCCTTCCGGTTCAAGGCCTGAGGCGCGCCATGGCAACTGTCCCCACCGACGTCTTTTTCGCCACCGTTGCGGAACTGAATGCGCGGCTGAAATCCAAGGAATTCAAGGCCTCGGAACTGACGCGTGCCTTTGCACAGCGGCTGGTCGAGCTCGGTCCGCGCTACAACGCGCTGGCGCTGCCCTTGGCGCAGGAGGCATATCGCAAGGCCAAGAAGGTCGACCAGGACCTCAAGATCGATCGCTTGCGCGGTCCGCTGCAGGGCATTCCCTACGGTGTGAAGGATCTGCTCAGCTACAAAGGCCAGCCGACCACGTGGGGCGCCAAGCCATACGCCGGGCAAGTATTCGATTTCAACGCCACGGTAATCGACAAGCTGGACGCGGTGGGCGCGGTGCTCATCGGGAAGCTCTCAATGGTGGAACTGGCGGGCGGCGGCGGGTATCGCTTCGCTTCGGCGTCCCTGACCGGGCCGGGGCTGAATCCCTGGGATCGCACGCGGTGGTCGGGCGGATCGTCGAGCGGGTCCGCGGCGGCGGTCGCCGCGGGCCTGGTGACGTTCGCCCTCGGGTCGGAAACATCGGGTTCGATTGTCACGCCGGCATCGTACTGCGGGGTGACGGCGCTGCGGCCCACTTATGGGCTAGTGAGCCGGCACGGCGCCATGGCGCTCTCCTGGACGCTCGATAAGATCGGACCGTTCGCGCATACTGCGGAGGATTGCGGGCGCGTGTTGCAGGCGATTGCCGGCGGCGACGGAAAGGACCCGGGCTCGGCGGGAGCGAGCTTCTATTACACGCCGCAATTCGCACGTCCAGTGAAAGACGTGAAGCTGGGTTACGCCGCGGTGGATTTTGCGGATCGCGCGGAGGAGCCGGCGCGGGCAGCCTTCCAGGCGGCGCTTGCGGCGATCCGCGAAACCGGCGTAACGCTGGTGGAAACCAAGCTGCCGCAGTTCCCTTACGGACCGATTCTATCTACCATCCTGGCGGCCGAGCAGGCTTCGGTTTTCGAACCGCTGATTGCGAGCGGCAAAGTGGACGAACTAGCCGACTCGGCGCAAATCGCCGGGCTCAAAGCGAGCCTGGAAGTGCCGGCCAAGGATTATCTGAAGGCCATGCGGCTCCGGCGGCTGGTCCAGGAAGAGTTCTCCAAGCTTTTCACGCAGGTGGACGCACTCGTGGCGCCAGGACGGCCGGGTCCGGCGCCGAAGCTCGATCAGCCGCTCGACCGCGACGGATTCCAGCCGCCTGGCGGCACGCCGCCGGGGTTGCAGGGGATCATTCAGGCCGGCAATCTGGCCGGTCTTCCGGCCCTGGTGTTGCCCTGCGGGTTTGCCGGCAATCTGCCGGTAGCGTTGCAAGTGGTGGGCGCACCCTTCGCGGAAAACTTGCTCCTGGCCATCGGGCGCGAGTTCCAGACACGCACCGACTGGCACAAGAGAAGGCCGCCGGAACTGTAGCTGCCCGGCGACAGTGTGGCCGTCCTCACTTAATTTTTGAAAGTAATTCTCTCGCCGCGGCATACCTCAACAGCGTTGGCTACAAACTTGCTGCCGGGAACTATTTAAATGTTCTTGGAGTCTTATTCGTCAGCACTGACAACCGCTGGCTGACGCGCGCGGCTCAGAATCGCAAAGTAACCTACACAGCCGCGGCCGTAAGGGAGCGGTCAGGTTTTCAATAGGAGATGCGTGATGCCGGCTCTCAAAAGGGCTTTGTTCGTCAGTATCCTTGCGGCCGCCACTACAGTCGTGGCCGTGAGAAGTTACCAGGCCCGCACGTCCGATGACAATTCCGTGAAGGCCACTTACTCACACGGTACGCTGCGAGTAAGTATTCCTTACACCGCAGCGCGAGCTGGCGGTGGACAACTTATCGTGGACATTCTGGACCCCGAAGATACGCCCGTGGGACACACGGAAAGGCGCGTGGCCGTAGTCCAAGGCTCAGGCTCCTGGCAGGAAGAGGTAAAGCTGAACACTCCGCTGGCCCTGGAGGATTTGGTGTGGCACCGCGTGCGCTACCGCTTCACCTATGGTAATCCCCGCGAGGCGCCCATCGAGGGCATCGAATCCCTCTCGCGGATTTTGCGTACACCGGTGGTTCACGTGCTCGCGCAGCAATCCTATCTGGCCGGCGGTCCGGCGGCGGTCCGCGTGATCGTCACGGATTCCAGCAATGAGGTAATCACCGGTGTAGGCTTGGTGCAGATCGAGTTACTGACTCCCGATCGAAAGTCCCAGGTTATCTATTCCGGGCGCCTCAATCAGCGGGGAACCACGGAGGCGCAGTTCCGTTTTCCCGCCGGGTTGGCGGGCAATTACACGCTCCGCTATGTGGTGGACACCGAGATTGGCTCGACCGAGTTCACTCAACCCGTGCGCCTGGAAGACAAGGCGCAGATTTTGCTGACCACCGAGAAACCCATCTATCAGCCGGGGCAAACCATCCATGCACGCGCCCTGGCGCTCGACCGGTCGACGCATGAGGCCAGCGCCAACCGCAAACTGATTCTCGAAGTGGAAGACTCGCGCGGCAACAAAGTGTTTAAGAAGGCCACGCAGACCGATGAGTTCGGCGTCGCGTCGGCGGATTTCGCCCTCGCTGACGAAGTGAATCTGGGGACCTATCATCTGCGCGCGTCCATGGAGCCGAAGACCACTGCGGAACTGGCGCTCAATGTCGAACGCTATGTGCTCCCGAAGTTCAAAGTCGCGCTGGAACTCGCCGATACGAGCAACGCGAAGCACGGCTACCGGCCCGGCGACCACGTCACCGGCACGGTCCGCGCCAATTATTTCTTCGGCAAGGCGGTGGACGGCGGCGAAGTCACCGTGAAGGCCTCTGGCATGGACGCGGATGTCTTCCAGGCGGGCATTGTGAGCGGCAAGACGGATGGCGAAGGCGCGTGGCGTTTCGATCTGCAACTTCCCCCCTATTTCGCCGGCCGGCCGCTGAATCAGGGCGCGGCGCAGGTGCTGGTGGAAGCCACCGTGAAGGATTCGGCCGGCCATTCGGAATCGCGCGGCGCGCCGATTACGGTGAGCGAGCAGCCCATTCTCATCACCGCGGTGCCGGAGGGCGGAACGTTGATTCCGGGCCTCGAGAATCAGGTCTTCATCGTCACTTCCTACCCAGACGGGCAACCGGCCGTAACGGAAATCAAGGCGCGCGGCGAGAGTGCGAGCACTGACGCCGGTGGAGTCGCCGTGATCCGCCTACGCGCGGGCAACGCGGCGGAGGTTTTTGACGTTGAAGCACGCGACGGGGCAGGGAAGCAAGCCCGGCAGGCGGTACGTCTCGATCCCCGCACCGGCGCGGACCAGATCCTGCTGCGCACCGAGCGCGCCGTGTACCGCGCTGGCGACCGCATCCAGCTTCATGTCTTTTCCACGCGCGAACGCGGCAGCGCCTACGTCGACGTGGTGAAGGATGGCCAAACCGTGCTCACCCGCGACCTGGATCTGGCGAACGGCCAGGCGGAGCTGATGCTCACGGCGACGCCGGACCTCGCCGGCACTGTGGATTTCAACACCTACCTTTTCGGCCGCGACGCACGTCCGGTCGCGGACCATCGGCTGGCCTTCGTAGAACCGGCCGACGAGTTGAAGGTCGAAGCTACAGCGGACGCCGCGGTGTACAAGCCCGGCGACGATGCCCGCATCCGCTTCCGCGTGACCAACGCCCGCGGCGAAGGCGTGTGCGCCGCGCTCGGCCTGCAAGTGGTGGACGAGGCCGTCTTCGCCCTGGCCGAGAAGCAGCCCGGCTTCGCCAAGGTTTTCTTCTATCTCGAACAGGAAGTCATGAAGCCGCGGTATGAGATCCACTCCATCGGCATGCCGGAAGTGGTGACCACCGCGAATGCCACTCGCGATCTGGCCGGACGCGCGCTGTTCGCCGCTACGGAAATCACAAGCACGAACAACTTCGACCGCGAATTCGGCCGCACGCTGCCGCAGGCGCGGTATGGCGAATACTACGCCCGATACCGGAGGCGCTACCAGGAGCAGGCCGGCAAACTCGCCGACCGTCTATCCCGCGTCTATGCGCAGAATCCCGATGCGGGAACGTTGGCGGCAGTGATGGACCAACTGGTGGAGTCAGGCGACCCTCTCGCGCGCGACGCCTGGGACTGCAATCTACGCCTGGACCACGCTGCATGGATGGCGCGAGACCAGTTCATATTGCGCAGCTCTGGGCCGGACAAGCGCTTCGACAGTGCCGACGACATGACGGTCTACTTGCAGGTGCACACCGGAAAGACGCTGCAGCATCCGGTCCCCGGCGGCACGATCGAGCTCAGCATGGAGCACGATCGCGGACCGTTCAACGGCCTCGCGGAAATCGCCGGGACGGTTTTGGATACCACCGGGGCGGCGGTCGGCGGCGCCATCGTTACAGTGCGATCGAGCACCGGAAAGACGATGACCGCGCACGCCGATTCTGACGGGCAATTCCGTTTTTCGGGCGTGTTGCCGGGCGATTACAAAGTTGAGGCCGTAAGCGAGGGATTTCGCACTGCCTCGTGCGAGCTGGTTCTGGAGGTACGCGATCGTGCGGTGCTCTCCGCGACTCTCGAAGTTGGCTCGTCGACTGAGAGCGTCGAGGTGACCACGGGAGTGCGCGTGATGAATGCCACCGGATCAGGCGGCGGCTTCGGCAGCGGCCACGGCGGAGGCGTCGGCGTCGGCGTCGCTGGCGGCCAGATCGGCGGCATTGCTGGTGGGATTCTCATGGCGGAGGCGCCACCGGCGCCCAGGCAGTTTGACATGGCCCGCTTGAAGGTCGGTGGCAACGTCCAGCAATTTGCACCCTCCGATACGTCGATCACCGTCCGACCCGCCGCTGAAGCCCCCCACGTGCGCTCCTGGTTCCCCGAGTCGCTCTACGTCAACCCTGAAATCATCACCGACAAGAACGGCGCCGCCACCATCGCCATCCCCATGGCCGATTCCATCACCACCTGGCACATGGCCATGCTCGCCTCCACCACCCACGGTGCGCTCGGCAGCGGAACGTCCAGCCTCAAAGTCTTCCAGGATTTCTTCGCCGACCTCGACCTGCCCGTCACCCTCACCCAGGGCGACCGAGTCTCCATCCCCGTGGCCCTCTACAACTACTCCGGCTCCAACGGCGATGTCCACCTGCGCCTGCAGCCCGAGGAATGGTACGCGCTCGTTTCCGATGTCCCCGAGAAAACCGTCGCCGTCGAATCGGGACGCGTGGGCGCCTCGCAATTCACGCTGGAAGCGCGCCGGATCGGCAAATTCAACCTTACGCTCGCCGCCCGCATGACCGGAGGCGTCACCCGCGCCGATGTCCTGGTGCGCGAAATCGAAGTCGTCCCCAACGGCCGCGAGCAAACCGTGGTCTACAACGGCCGCCTGGAGAACGCCGTCGAGCACGCCGTCGACTTTCCCGCTGCCGCCATCCCCGACGCCAGCAAAGTCTTCGTCCGCCTTTACCCCGGCCCGTTGAGCCAGGTGATCGAAGGCATGGACAGCATTCTGCGGATGCCTGGCGGCTGCTTCGAGCAGACCTCTTCCAGCACCTACCCCAACGTGCTGGCGCTCGATTACATGAAGCGCACCAAGAAACTCACGCCCGAAGTCCACGCGAAAGCGGAAGGCTTTATCGCTAACGGCTACCAGCGGCTGCTGACCTTCGAAGTGCCGGGCGGCGGCTTCTCCTGGTTCGGCCAGGCGCCCGCCAACAAGATCCTGACAGCTTACGGCCTCATGGAATTCTCCGATATGGCGAAAGTTTACGATGTGGACCCGAACGTCATCCGCCGCACGCAGCAGTGGCTGGCGTCGCAGCAGCAGCCTGATGGGAGTTGGAAGCCCGACACGCAGTTCATCAACGAAGGCGCCACCAACCGCTACAACTCCGACGTGCTGCGCATTACCGCGTACCTCGCCTGGTCGCTCGAAAACACCGGCTACCAGGGCCCCGCGGTGGAAAAGGCGCGGCAGTATATCGAGCAGCACATGGACCGCGCCATGGACGCCTACACGCTGGCGGTACTGGCCAACTTCGCCGTGGACTACAAAGATCGCGCTTTCGCCGGACGCGCCATCTCGCTCCTGGTCGAGGCCGCGCGCACTGAGAATAACCAAACCTTGTGGACCGCCGAGGAGACCGGCGTCTATGGGCGCGGCGCCAGCGCCAGTGTCGAGACCACAGGGCTGGCCGCTCAGGCGCTGCTCAAATGGGGCGAAGAATCAGCCGTCACCACGAAAGCGCTCGCCTACATCGCCGCGAAGAAGGACGCCAATGGCGCCTGGGGCACCACGCAAGCTACCATCATGGCGCTGCGCGCGGTGCTGCTTTCCACCGAAAAAGGCGCTGCCGATGTGCGCGGCACTCTCGAAATCTCGCTCAACGGTCAGCCGGCGCAGAAGCTGGAGCTGACGCCCGAAAACAACGATCTGCTCCACCAGTTCGTCTTCAAGTCCGCCGACCTTCAAAGCCGCAACGACGTGGCGATCCGCTTCGACGGCAAGGGCGCGCTGGTCTACCAGGTGGTGGGCAGCTATTTCCTGCCGTGGGACGCCAAACCCGCTGAAGAGCCGCTCTCCATCGATGTGGCATACGACCGCTCGCAGATCGCGCAGGACGATATCGCCACCGCCACCGCGACGGTGCGCAATAACATGCCGAAGACGGCCAACATGGTGATGGTGGACCTGGGAATTCCGCCGGGCTTCGACCTGCTGAGCGAAGATCTGCAGGGTTACCAGGAGAAGAGCGCCTCGCGGAAGAGCGGGCGCTTGCAGAAGTTCAGCTTGACGGCCACGCAAGCGATTCTGTATTTCGATTCTTTCGCCGCGGGCGACACGGTCAACCTGAGCTTCCGGCTGCGGGCCAAGTATCCGATTCGCGCGCACACCTTCCCCTCGCGCGCGTACGAATACTACGAGCCCGAAGTGAACGCCGTAGCGCGTCCGGTGGAGTTGGAAGTGCGCCAGAAGTAGTGGTATTCTCACCAGCGAATGGCAGCTAAGCACCTGGAAGCCCGGCGCTGGTACGTTCGCGGACGTGTGCAGGGTGTGGGATATCGCTACTTCGCGCAACGCGCCGCGTCGGCGCTGGGTCTCACCGGATACACGCGCAATCTCGATGACGGCCGCGTGGAAGTTTACGCTGCGGGCCCCGCTGAAAAACTGGCGGAACTGGCGCCCCTGCTCCATCGCGGGCCTCGATGGGCCGATGTGCGCGGAGTGGAAGAGCAGGAAGCTGCGGTCCATGTATCCGGCTCGTTCCGGATCGACTAGGGAAAGCCCGTCCTGTTGACATTCTAAAGGAACGGAGTTACTCTTCTCTTGGATGTCTACAGGGCCTGCGAAAACCGACATTTTGCAAGGCACCCTGGACCTGATGGTGTTGCGCACGCTGGAAACCATGGGGCCGCAACACGGGTTCGGGCTGGCCAAACGCATTCAACAGATCTCCGAGGGCGTTCTCGACCTGAACCAGGGCACCCTCTACCCGGCCCTGCTCCGGCTGGAGCAGCGTGGCTGGGTGCGGTCCGAGTGGGGCACGTCGGAGAGCAACCGGCGAGCCAAATTCTACGAACTGACGCGCGCGGGGCGGCGGCAGGTGGAGCGGGAATCGCAAGACTGGGAGCGCACCGTGGCGCTGATGGCGCGTTTCCTGAGGCCCGCGGAATAGGAGAATGCCATGCTCACTCTTTGGAAGCGCCTGGTGGCAATTTTTCACGGAGAGCGTTTGGATCGCGAGTTCGACGAGGAGATCGCCGCTCATCTTGACATGCAGGAAGAGGAATTCCGGCAGCGCGGCATGAGCGCGGCGTCGGCGCGCGCGGCCGCGCGGCGTGAATTCGGAGGCGCGGCGCGGACCGCCGAGGTCTACCGCGAAACGCGCGGCTTTCCGTGGCTGGAGACTGCGGCGCAGGACGTCCGCTACGCCTTGCGCGGGCTCATGCGGAATCCCGGTTTCACGATAGCGGCAGTGGTCTCCCTGGCTCTCGGAATCGGCGCCAACACGGCCATCTTCTCCATGTACCACGCGCTGCTGCTGCGCATGCTTCCGGTGTCGCACCCCGAAGAATTGGTCACGCTGTATCGCACCGGGGGGTGGGGAACGGGGGTCTGTTCCTATCCGCTGTATCTGGAAATCCGCAACCACACCGACCTTTTTAGCGGCGTGGTGGGACGCAGCCTCGATAAGGCCGCCTTTCGCGCCGGCAACAGCGATCATGCGGAAACCGTGCAGGCGGAAGCGGTGACCGGCAACTATTTCGCCGTACTGGGAGTGGCGCCGGCCATCGGCCGGGTGTTTACCGACGACGACAATCGCACTCCTAAGGGGCATCCTCTGGCAATCCTGAGCTACGACTTCTGGAAGCGGCGCTTCGGCGGCGACCCGGCGGTGCTGGGGCAGACGGTCACGGTCGACGAGGATCGTCTCATGGTGATCGGCGTGGCGGCGCGCGGTTTCCGCGGAGTGGAGGTGGACCACCATCCCGACTTGTGGGTGCCGGCGATGATGGAGGACGTAGATTTCGCCGACGCCAACCAATACTGGCTCTGGGTCCTGGGACGCCGGCGCCCGAACGTGCCTATCGGCAAGGTTCAGGCGGCCATGCAGGTTCTGCTGGAACAGCATCTGATGGCGCTATACGGGAATCATCCGAATGCAGCCTACCGCAAGAAAGCCATGGCCCAACACATGGAGGTGCGCGAAGGCGGCGTCGGGCTCTCCACGCTGCGCGAGAATTTCGCCACGCCGTTGACGATTCTGATGGTGGCCGTGGGGTTGGTGCTGCTGGCGGCGTGCGCTAATGTGGCCAACCTGCTGCTGGCGCGTGGGGCCGCGCGGCAAAAGGAAATCGCTGTGCGGCTGTCGCTGGGAGCGACCCGCGCGCGGCTGACGCGCCAGGCGCTGACCGAGAGCCTGCTGCTGGCGCTGATGGGTAGCGCCTTCGGCATTCTGCTGGCCTGGTGGGGCGAGCGCGGAGTCCTGCAATTCCTGCCTGCGGCGTCGGGCGATCCGTTCGACGCCACTCCCAACACCACCGCGCTGCTGTTCACGGTCGGAGTCGCGATACTCTCCGCGGCGTTGTTCGGGCTCGCGCCGGCATGGCGGTCGACGGCGGTGAATCCCGCGGAGTGCATCAAGTCCGGCGGGCCGCAAGGAGGCCGGCGGCACTCGGCGCTGCGTCAAATGCTGGTGGTGGCGCAGGTGGCCTTCTCAGTGATGCTGGTGGTGCTCGCCGGACTCTTCGGCCATAGCCTGGCGGCGTTGCGGTCGGTGGACTTGGGGTTCCGTAATCAGAATGTCATCGGCTTCACCTTCGAGATGCCGAGTTCCTGGAAACCGGGCCAGACCACGGCAGTCCGCGAGGGACTGCTGGCGCGGATGGAAGCCCTGCCCGGCGTTTCGCTGGTAAGTTTTGGCGCGCCGGGACCGTTCAAGGGCGGCTCTTCAAACTCGGCTTTAAGAGTTCCGGGATCGGAACTCACGGCGCGTGAACCGGCGTGGGTGAGCGCCCATCAAGTGGCGCCGCGCTACTTCGAGATCATTGGCAGCACGCCGCTGATCGGGCGCGAATTCACGCGGTCCGACACCGCAACATCGCCAAAGGTAGCGGTCGTGAACCAGACTTTTGTGCGAACGTTTCTGCCGGGCGAACCGCATCCGCTGAATCGCGTGCTGGATTTCGACGGGCAGAAGGCCGACTGGGTGTCGATCGTAGGAGTGGTCCGCGACATCCCGCATCAGGGTCTGCGCGAGAAGATCGCGCCGACCGTGTATCTGCCGGTAACGCAAAATCCCACCTTCTTTGGCGCCGTGCTGATTCGTTCAGCGCGTTCACGCGGAGATCTGGCGCCGGCCATCCGGCGGGAAGTGGAACGGCTGGGCCCCGACGTCTCGTCCACGGATCCGAAGACCATCCGGCAGCGGATCGACGAATCGATTTTCGAGGACCGGCTGGTGGCCACCGTAGGCGGCTTCTTCGGAGTGCTGGCGCTGTTGCTGGCGGCAATCGGATTGTACGGAGTGATGGCCTACGCCGCGGCGCGGCGCGCGCGCGAGATCGGCATTCGCATCGCTATGGGGGCGAGGCGCGGCGAGGTACTGTGGATGGTGCTGCGCGGGTCGCTGGCGCTGGTGATGGCCGGCCTCGCGATCGGCTTGCCGGTGTCGCTGCTGGCGGCGCGCAAGGTGGCGCCTGTGCTGTTCGGCATTCGGCCGGACGATTCGCTGACCTTCATTATTACGGCGTGCGTGCTGCTCGCCGTGGGGTTGGCGGCGGCCTTCGTGCCGGCGCGGCGGGCCGCATCCATGGAGCCCATGCTGGTGCTGCGCCAGGAGTAGCGCGTGACATCCGCCCGGCGGCAGCGATAGACTACCTCTAATGCTCGGGCGTTGGTGGAAGATTGCCGGGGCCTCATTTCTGCTCGCCAGCGCCGCGGCTCCGCAGGACCTTGCGCCAGAGGTATTGCTGTTGTCGCGCATAAAAAGACATCTGCGCGACGAACTCGCCCACGTCCCGAACTACACGTGTCTGGAAACCATCTCTCGCTTCCAAAACCGTGCCCACACGCCGCTGATGCCGCTCGACACCGTCCGGCTCGAAATCGTCTACACCGACCGTCGGGAATGGTACGGCTCACCCGGCGCTCGAAACCTGACCGTGGAGAACCCCGTCGCGTTCATTGGCGCCGGAATGATCGGGAATGGAGCTTTTGCGTTGATGCTGAACAACCTCCTTGAGGGAGGCATTTTCACGTATCGCGGCGACGAAAGCGTGAGTGGCCGTGCGGCCGTCAAATATGACTTCCGCTTACCGCGCTTGCTGAAGACGCTTACCATTTCCGTCCCGGGCGGCAGCGGGACGGCCGGTGAAGAAGGTTCGCTTTGGGCGGACAAGGAGTCCCTGGATCTCATCCGGGTGGAATCTCGCGCCGTGGAGATCCCACCCGATCTACCGGTGGCAGAGGCGAGCACCAACGTGGACTACGCGCGTATGCGGATCGGCGAAAACGACGTATTGCTGGCCCAACAGGCCGATTCGCACATGCTGGATGCCAACGGGGTGGAGAGCTACAACCGCCTGGAATTCACCCATTGCCGCGCGTATTCCGCGATCAGCGACGTGACCTTCGACCTAAAACCTGTGGAACCGGCGCAGCAGGCATCGCCGCCGGATTCGACTTCCGTCCCATCCCCGAAGAGCGCCAGCCCGGCCATTCCCGCTTTGTTGCGAGTAATCGTGCAACTCACAACATCGATTTCAGACAAGGACTCGGTAGGCACGCTGATCGAGGGTAGAATTTCCGGTGACGTGGTGCGAAAGGGGAAAATCGTGATTCCGGATGGCTCCTTAGTCCGCGGGCGAATTCGGCGCCTCGATCGATACCAGGGTGGCGAGGCCTTCATCGTGGGACTTGAGTTTACAGAAGTGGAATTACCCGGCGGATCGGCGCCGTTTTATGCCGATCTGCTCAGCATCGATAAGAGTTCAGAGATCCAGCCGGTGCTTTCCCAGCAGAACCTCGTTCCCGGAGACCAGGCCAGGAAACAGACCATCACTCTGGCGGAACTGCCCGGCGTGGCTTCTTTCATCGTAAAAGGGGCGAGTTTTACGCTTTCCACCGGCCTCCATACGGTGTGGAGGACGCGCGGGCCGATTCGCTAGGTCGGTCGTTTCAGAAATACGCTAAGGTATTATTGCCGGTCCGCTCTCTTGCGGTCGCGGCTCGGAAAGAGGCATACAGAGCCGCGGCCGTCAGGGAGCGGTATGTGCACAGCGAGTCGGATACGTCACCGTATTTCCGAATAGGAGTGCTAACCCTTCTTCGGCGGCGCCATCACTTCTTGGGCGGATCCAGCACGTCGGGGATCTGCGATTGGCGTTCCACGCGGCCGTTCAGGCCTTCGTCGAGCGAAATATTGTTCTTCTCCAGCGTCTCGCCCAGGGTCTGGTCGAGCGATGTGCGGGCGTGAGCGTAAGTGGCCAGCGCATTCACCTCGGATATCTGCGCGTTCACCAGGGCGCGCTGGTCGGCCATCACAGCATCGAAACTCGTGTTCTTGCCGCCGGATACGAAATGCTGCTCGTCGGACGCGAGCAACTGCTCCTGCAGCTCTCGCGTCTGGCGCGCGGTATCGTAATGCGCATGCGCCTGGCGGAGCGCGGCCACGCGCGCCGCCACGTCCACCACTATGGTGTTCACGTCTCTTTGGCTCGATACCTGCGACTGGCGATGCTGAAGCTGACCGATGCCATAGTCTGCCTGGGCGAAGCGGTTGCCGAACGGTATCGAAAAGCTGGCCCCCGCTACGTAATTGGCGAAATCGTGCTGAAAAACCTGCTGGAAAGAACGGGCATAGCCGCCCACAAAATTGGCATTCGGAGGGGTGCCATCCACCACGTGGCCCACTCCGTTCACGCCGCGGTCGTAGGTCTGAAATTGAGTATTCAAGGTGGGCAGAAGCGGGTTGGTGGTGCCGGCGAGGTTAATCTCGTCGGTCTGGTCGCGATAGTTGGAGACGGCGACATCCGGCCTCTTGGCCATGGCAGTCTTCACCAGTTCGCGCAGAGGAGGGAGGTCATCGGTATCGGGAATCTGGATCCGATCCACCAGCACGATGCCGGCGGCTTCCAGCGTGGGATCCTCTGTGTGGCTGATGGCTTCTTTCATCAGCACCGCCTGCTGGCGCACGTTGGACTGCGCGATCTGGAGTTCCTGGCGGCGCTGGGAAACTTCTGCCTCGGCGGGCGGCAACTGGATCGCCGGGATGGCTTCTGCGGCGATTTCCTTGCGGGTATCGTCGAGGAATTTCTGAGCGATCTCGAGGGCTCGTTGGCGGGCTCTCAATTCGTCTCCAGCCGCGGCCAAGGTGTAATACAGATTCAGCACTGTCGCCGCCAGGCTGAGCAACTGCCCGCGAAATACCTCGCGCGACGCGGTAACGTTGATGCGGCTCACACGAATAGTGCGGTTATTCAGGCTCACCCCGAAATATTGCAGCAGCGGCTGTTTGAAGATAATATCCATGCGGGCTTCCGACGAGGGATTGACGAAATCGCCGGGAGCGTTCTCGCCGAGAGTCTGTTGATACTCGCGGTATGTAATGGAGCCGCCGGTGACTAACCCCTGGGTTAGTTGCGTGTTGTAAGTGTGGTTGAACTGCACCAACGAGTCCGTCTGGGCGACGATGGTGTTGGGTTCGGGTATGGTAATGTGCGCAAAACTGGAGGCGTTTTGCAGCGTGGGATCGAAGTTGGGAACCACCACGCCAATCTGTTGAATGGTGGCGCCGCCACTTCCGCCTGCCCCACCGCCGCCGCCGCCGCTGCCGCTTCCCAGGCCCGCGGCGTTGATCGTTCCGTTGACTCCCACTCCGGAGTCCACACTGGCGATTTGCCCAATTCCCGGCAGTACGCCGCGCAGCGGACCACCCGCCTTGGCGCGCTCCAGGTTGGCATCGGCATCCAGCGGGCCGTAGCGGTCGATTTCCAGATTCAGGTTGTTCTCAATGGCCAACGCCAGCGCATCGGCCACCGTGAGATACAGATTTCCGGCGCGCGTCAGGCTATACAGCCGGCTGGAGTTATGCAACCGGATGGGCGGCGTGGTGGGCGCCATATAGGGGCGAATGGCCGCCGGTACGCGGGCCACCTGGATGGATGCCGGCTGGCCCTGATCCGGAATCTGCGCCTGCGAAAGCGCCACCGCGCATGCGGCAACCAAGAATGCTCGTCTCACTTGCCACCTCCTGGAAGGTTCGCCGGAATCACGGATTCGCGTTCCACCCGTCCGCTCTTGGCCTCTTCCATGGACACGTTGTTGACTTCGAGCGTCCGGCCCATGGCCTCGTCGAAGGCGATTTTGGCGTGCGTATAATTAGCCATGGACTCCACTTCGGCTTCCTGATCGGCCGCCAGTTGTTGCTGCGCCCCGATCACCGCCGCCACGCTCCCCACACCATAATTGAAGCGCTTCTGCTCGGCATCCAGGTTCTGTTCGGTGAGCTGGCGCGTGGCGACCGCAGTCTCGTAACGGGCGCGGGCCTGTTCGAGATTGATCAGGTTAGTTTTCACGTCGACGCGCACCTGGTTGGTGGCGCGCTGCAACTGCAGTTCAGTCTGGCGCAACTGCAGTTCGTCGATGACGTAGTCGGCCTGGGCTGACCGGTTGCGGAAAGGGATGTTGAGCGTTATCCCGGCGGAATAATTGGGGAAGTCCCGGCTGAAAACCTGGCCCAGGACGGTGCCCGTGCCGCCGATGAAATACGGGCTGGGAATGCCGCTTTGGCCGTTGTATAGCGAATTCGCCGGGCCGGCCAGACCGGCGTTGTTCACGTCCGCAAAGGCCTGCAAAGTGGGAAGCAGGTTGTTCCGGGTGCCCTTGAGCAGGATTTTCCTGCTGGCGAGATCGATGTTCGCCCTCTCCATTTCAGCGCGCTTATGGAGTGCTTCCTGCACCAGATCTTGTATGGGACGCACCTCGTCAGTCTTCGGGACTTCGATGCGGTCGAGCGGAATCACGTGGACGTCATCCAGCCACGTGTTCGCCATGGCGTTGCGGTTGAGCGCGTTCTTGAGCACGATCTCCTGTTGCTGCACGTTGGACTGGGCGATCAGGAGCGCCTCTTTGGCAGCCGAAACCGCGGCCCCTGTCCGCGTGACTTCGATCCCCGCCATGGCCCCGATCGCAACCTGTTTCTTGTTGTCGTCGTAGAGCTTCTGCGCAGCGTCCAGCGCTTGTTGCTTGATGCGCACGGCATCGTCGAAGCTGACCAGGTCCCAATAGAGGTTGAGCACGGCGGCGACCGTGGTGCTCACTTGCTGCTTCAGCAGCAGATCGCTCACCTTCAGGTTATTCTTGGCCACCTTGATATAGCGTTTGTTGACTGCGAACCCGAAACCTTGCAGAAGCTGCTGCGAAACATTGAAATCGAGGTCCCCCTGGATAAACGGATTGAACAGAGGAACGCTGCTGTTCTGAAAGGTGCGTTGCTCATAGAAGTCGAGCTGCACGCTGGTGCCGGTAATGAAACTTTGGTTGTACGCAATGCCGCCATAGCGGTAGGTGGTTACCAGTTCGGTGGTGGCATTCAACTGAGTATTCGTTTCCGGCGTGGTCAGGTGGCCGGCCTGCACCGAGACATTGAGCGAGGGATCGAGATTCGGGGGATTGGGTCCGATGCCCGTGATGACGCTACCGACCGAACCGATACCTGCGCCGCCGGCAAGTCCGCTCGATGCCGTGCTGATGCCCGCGGTGCTGACGCTGGTAGGACCTGGGAGCACTGGCGAGGTGACGTCGCGCAAAAGGTTGCCGACCTCGGCGCGCTTCAGAACTTCGCGCGAGAGAAACGGACCGTAGCGCTGCACTGCGATATCGAGATTATTTTCGAGCGCCAGCGCGATCACGTCCTGCGCCGAAAGATACAGGTTCCCACTGCGCACCAATTGTTCCAACCGTGGGGAGTTGGTCAGCTTGATCGGCGGAACGGTGCGCTTCTCGAGGTGGAACGGTTTGAGGAACCAGTAGGTGTACTTGTTCTGCGGAGGTGTGTTGATGGAGACTTCCGACTGCTGCGCCCAGAGGGCAGCGGCGGGAGCCAATAGCATCAGGGCAAGAAAACGCGGAGCAATCATATTTTGAGTCCGGGTTCTGCACCGCAACTGCACTGCCACCCGGAGATGTCGCCGAACCCGTTGATATGATTATGCTTGTGGGTGTGCCTGAAGGCGCTCGCAAGACCCCCTGGTGTTCGCTCGCGGACAGCGCGTTTGCGGAAACGGACGTGGCGGCAGCCCTCAGCGCAAGGCAGCGACGTTAATGGTGTAGCCGGTGCCGGCGGCTGGATTTTGGTCCCTGATCTCGTCGGCTCTCTTTCGAATGGCCTTCGCCTCGCTCCTATGGCCCGCTTGCTTCAGAATGGCGGCATAGTTAGCCAGATAGAGGCCCAGGCGCGGATGCTGCGGCCCGAGCGACGCCTCCGCCATGTCGACCGCTTGGCGCGCGTATGACTTCGCCTCGGCGGTGCGTCCGGTATGGTGGTACACCATGCCAAGAACTCCCAACGCGCTAGCAAGGTACGGCCTCGGAATCGCGATGGGGCTGGCCTGCAGAATCTGCCAGGCGCGTTCCGCCGGAACGACCGCCTCGGCATAGCGATGTTCGGCCGTCAGCAATCCGGCGTACGAGAGGAGACCGGCAGCCAGTGCCGGGTGGCTGGGGCCATACTCCGTTTCCATCAGCCCCTGGGCCTGCCGCAGGATCGACTCGGCTTCTTGAAATCTTCGCAGCATAGTGCAGGTGACGGCAAGGTCCAAATAGGCGACTGAGAGGGCTTTACGGTCCGCTAGAGCAGCACTCTGCACTGCGGCTGCGGCATGGCGAAGTAAAGGTTCGGCAGCTTCCGGACGCAGTTCCGCCGTGTACAGTTCGGCAAGATGAGTTTTCAGGGCGACCGGCAGGGGGTCGTCCGCGATGCTGGAATAAGTCGTCGACAGTGCGTGATTGAAGGCCGCTTCGGCTTCGGCGTAGTTGCCGCAGTCCTCTTCGTCGATACCTAGGTCGTCCAGGACCACGGCCAACCGGCTATCCGGCGCATCCGTCAGAGCACCGCGCAGCAGGGCCTGAAACACCGTCCGGGCTTCAGCGTAGCGCCCTTGGGACCGCAGTTGTCGGCCCTCCGCCAACTGTTTGACGGCGCCAGCCGTTTGGGCGGCGGCGCCACAGGCCAGGGCGGCGGCCAATGACGTTGTCCACACCCACCGGACAGTTTTCAGACGCAGCATGAGCTTATACTCCGCATGGCACACAAGCCGTGCCTTCAGCTAGGATAGGCAGGAGACATCTTCCTGCCGGAGTGACACATGGCTACTTATCGACAGACGCCCGCGATTCCATTACTGCTGGCGGCGTTATTGGGTTTCACACCGGCTCTCTCCCGCGCACAAGGCCGCGCGGCGCAAACCGCGCCGGCTCCGGCAGCCACAACACCCGTGCCACAGACGCCGGCGCCGCCAGCGGCACCGGGCCGTGGACGCGGAGGCACCGCCGGCCCTGGACCCGCGGTGGGCGGCGATGTCGATGAGACGCCAGTGGTGACGCACCATTCCGTCACGGTGGACGGCAAGAGCCTCAACTACACGGCCACCGTCGCACAGATGCCGATAAAAGATGCATCCGGTGAGACCGAAGCGCACATCTTCTACATGGCATACACGCTGGATGGCAGCGAAGCGAGCAAACGTCCGTTGACCTTCTGCTTCAATGGCGGTCCGGGATCGGCGTCGATGTGGGTGCACATCGGCGGAATGGGGCCGCGCAGTCCCAAACTCCTGCCCACCGGCAATATGCCGCCACCGCCGTATCAACTGAAAGACAACCCCGACACCTGGCTGGACAAGACCGACCTGGTTTTCATCGACCCGGTAGGCACGGGATACAGCCGGGCGAAGACGGTGGAAATCGCACGGCGCATGAACGGCGTGCAGGGCGACATCCAATCGGTGGGCGAATTCATGCGGATGTACATCACGCGCAACAGCCGCGAGGTGTCGCCGCTATTTATCGCCGGCGAGAGCTACGGCACGTTCCGGGCAGCCGGATTGGCGGGCTACCTGATCGAGCGCGGGATCGCATTCAACGGGATCGTGCTGATCGGCACCACTCTCAATCTGGAGACCATCTGGAGCAGTAGCGACGACTTAGTGTACGAATTGGAACTGCCCACTTATTGTGCCGACGCTTACTACCACAAGAAAGTCGCGGCCGATCTGCAGAAGAAAGATCTAAGAACGTTTCTCAAGGAAGCGGAAGCTTTCGCCATGGGCGAATACTCCACCGCGCTGGCGAAGGGCGACGAACTGCCCGCGTCCGAACGCAAGGCAACCATCGACAAGCTGGTGCGGTATACCGGACTCGACGCCCATTATCTGGATGAAACCAACCTGCGCTGGGACGTGCAGCATTTCACGCGGCAACTGCTGCGAGATAAGAATCTCACCATCGGCCGGTACGACGGACGTCTCACCGGACCCTCCAGTCTGGACACCGGCGAGACCTCCGAATTCGATCCTTCGAGCGCGCTGATCACGCCGCCCTTCACGGCGATGTTCACTACTTACATTCGAGACGAGCTCGGTTATAAGACGGACATGTACTACTATCCCTCGGGCGGCATTCAGCCGTGGGATTACGGCGTGCAGAACGGGTTCGGCGACACTACCGCCTTGCTGCGCAACGCCATGGTGAAGAACCCGTACCTGAAGGTTATGGTAGCGGCCAGCTATTTCGACCTCGCCACGCCGTATTTCACGGCGGAGTACACCTTCAACCATATGGGACTTAGCCCCGAGATGCACAAGAACATTACCTGGCAGTTCTATCAATCCGGCCACATGCTGTACATCGACAGCGATTCGCACGCCAAGCTGAAGCATGACTTCAGCGAGTTCCTATCGTCCGCGCTGCCGAAAGACGCACAATAGAAGGGTGCACAAAGCGGTTATCTTCGATCTCGGCCGGGTGCTGGTCAATTTCGACTTCAAGCGCGGCTATCAAGCGCTCGAAGGGCATTGTCCGTACCCGGCAGCCGAGATTCCGAGGCGCCTGGCAACCGGCGGCCTGGTGGAGCGTTTTGAGACCGGCTTGATCGAGCCGCGCGATTTTGTGGCGCAGATATCCGCCGTGCTCGAGCTCGACATCGGCTACGACCGCTTTTGCCGCATCTGGAGCTCGATTTTTACCGAGACGCTGGTGCCCGAAGCAATGCTCGAAGGTCTCGCGGCGCGTTACCGGCTGCTGCTGCTTTCCAACACCAACGCGATCCACTTCGAGGCGATGCTCGAAAGCCACGCGATGCTGCGCCATTTTCACGACCTGGTGCTGTCGTACGAAGTGAAGGCCATGAAGCCGCGGCCGGAAATTTTCCAGGCGGCTATCGCCCGGGCCGGATGCCGTGCCGAGGAATGTTTCTATACCGACGACATCGCGGCCTTTGTGGCGGCGGCGCGGAATTTGGGGATGGACGCCGTGCAGTTCGAATCGGTGGCGCAGTTGGAGCGCGAATTCGCGGCGCGGGGGATTCGGTGGGAGTAAATATGAGAATCGGGGTTTTGCCGCTCTTCTTCTTTTCGGCCGCGCTGGCGCAGCAAAGACCGGATGCGGCGGAGGTGTTGCGGCGGATCAATGATGCGTACACCAACGTGACGCGTTATCAACTCGCAGGCGAAGCGAAGATCGTAACGGCCGCGGCCAGCGATGGCGCGATCACGGACCAAAGTACGCATAAATTTCTGATCGCGCTGCAGGAACCCGATATGGTTCACGTCGAAATGACGCCAGGAGATCCCGACGAAGAAGCCATCTACGTAATTTCCGACGGGAAAGACGGCTGGGCTTATTCCCCCAAGCGGAACGAATACATGAAAGTGAAGCCAGGTCGCGCGCCCGCCACAACTCTCGGAGACTTGGATTTCACACCCGAAATGACAGTATCTTACGCCATCCAGATGGCACAACAGGCATTGCAGGCCTTCAAATTCGGGCCGGCGGTTCAAGCCAGTGTCGTCGGAGACGAAACGCTCACAATCGGGGGCACAGCATTCGATTGCGTTGCGATCTCAATCGAAGGCAGGCCGTTTCCGAAATCGACCGCCAAGCTGTGGATCGATAAGGCCAGAAGCGTGGTGCTGCGGGAAGACAGCCGGACCCCAGCCGGAAACGTAACGGAATCCATCAGCACCGTCTATTCGACGGTTCGCTTGAACGAGTCTCTGCCCGTTGAGCTGTTCAAGTTCGTGCCTCCGCCGGGAGCGAAACTAGTGGATCGGATCGGGCGCTGAATTGCGGACCAAATAAAAATGCCGGGCGCTCTTGTGAGAGAACGCCCGGCTAAGGAAACCCTGGATCTGCTCGGAGGATTCAGAAAACAGGGTCGGAGGAGCTTTTTCTAGGCCAGGAGGCCGCCGTGACCCAGGCAGGCCACTTCCCAGCCAGTTACGTGATACCGCGCCAGAAGCGGGGGCATCACCAGGTCGACAACGTTGGGTTTGGCCGACCGGAAGCACCCGGGCGCGGAAATAATCGGCACTTCATCCTTGTATGACATGAGCAGCAGGTTGCCGGGTTCCACCGGCGCCAGGAACCGCTCCACCTGGCCGCCCACCTTCAGCATGGCTTGCCCGATAACATCCTCGGGTCCGGCCGGTGCGGTAGTGGAAGCCACCAGAATCACGCAAGGCTTGGAGCGCAGCAGATGCTGCATGCAGCGCGCCACGGAATTCTCATCCTCGGTACACGACAGCACGAAATTGGCACTCACCCCGAAGCGCTCCAGGCGCTGGCGCATGATGTTCTCGAAAAGTTGCCGGGCCCGCTCCCCGCTGATTGGGTCAGTGTAGAGAACTCCCACGCTTGGAGCACGGACCGGACGTGCCTGTAAAATCGGACCGCGCTCTTTCAATATGCCGATGACTGCTTCCAATTGCTCTTTGGCGACCGCGAAGGGGGCGCTCTTGACCGTTGCAATGCGCTGCCCCGCCACGGCATAGCTGAAATTGAGCGAGGTGGCGATCACCACGCTGGCAGTGCAGTTGATTTGCTTCAGCAGTTCATCGTCCACCAGTACGCAGCAATTCTCGGTGGCCAGCAGATTGGCTCGCCCGCCAGCCGCCAGGCGAATTTCGAAACTCCCGCAACCCATTTCGCTGGCTACCTGGCAGACGGCGTCGTCTTCTCCGACTTCGCCTTCTTCCAATTCGGTAACCCAAATGGATTCCATGCCTTCGGACTCCAAAACCCGAACGTCTTCGTCGCTGATGACGTGCCCCTTTGCCAGCAGTTTCTTCCCACCGGGACGGAACACGGTGCAACAGAGGACCCGTCCAGTTGAGGATTTCACTTCAACCGTTTGCGCTCTCATGTAAGCCTCACAAGAAGTAGGATCAAAACGCATTTCAGGCTTTTTAGTCCTGAAAAACGATTCTAGTCCGAAATCATCCGATTCGGTCGATTATTTAAGCGGTATTTTGGGGGGATTACAAAACTGCTACTTTTGCGGGTATTGGCTTCGGGTTCTGGGGTGGGAAAGTCTTCAATCGCTACCCGCATTTACGCGGAACCCGTGTGCGCCGACCGCAAACGGCGGAGATACGCTTCCCCCGATTTCCGCACTTCCGCCCCGTCGTGAAAAAGCCACAGCCGGGTGGCGTACCAATCGACTCGAACTTCGCGGCCGCTCGACTGATACCACTTCGGAGACTTCAGGAAAATGTCCTGCAGCAGCACGTGCAAGATCTCATGCAGACAGGTGTTGACCGACAGAAATGCCACTTGATTGCCATGCGCATAGCGGAGCGCGATCATGCACACGTGATACCCGTCGTGAATCGTGCTCACGCCGGCTAACGCCCGGCCGCCGTCCCAATTCATGGGAATCGTGTCGGTCACGACGAGGTTGATCGCGCCGCGGCGCAACCCCACGAAAATGGGATTATCGGCGGGAGAATTACGGACTTCGCCCGGTCCGTCGCTGATTTCGAAGTCAATTCCGCCCTGGCGGTAGTCCCGGGCGGCTTCGTTCCAAAGGCTCGGCCAAAAGCGTTGCACCCGTTCGGGCGGATTCCTGGCCCGGGCGTCCAAGATGCGATGAATGGGCACCAGCAGGCGCGCCGGCGTCGCGGAGCTGGTGGCCGCCGCCGCGGCCATCGAAAGAAACCCGCGCCGCGTCATGAAAACGCCAGGCATCCAGTGAACATACCACCAAATGCGGTGCGGGAAAACCGATTGCCTACACCTGTTGCGGTGTGGGGATCTGGATCAACTGATCGTCGGGAGCGGTCATCCGCCAGACTTGCGCATCCCATCGTTCCGGACGCAGAATGCGCAGCACCGCGATCTCATCGCAAGCCTGGAATTTGGGGCATCGCAAGCAGTCTTTCCACGCCTTCAACGGCAACGCCCCCCGCTCCACCACATGGAAGCCGACCTTCTGAAAAAACTCCGTCACATAGGTGAACGCAAACGCCGCATCCAACTCGTATTCCTGCGCTTCCCTCACCAGCGCGCCCACCAGCCGGCGGCCCACGCCGAGAGTCTTGGCCTGTTCGGAGACCGCCAGCGACCGGATTTCGGCCAGCGCCGGACTATAAAAGTGGAGCGCGCCGCATCCCAGCAGCTTTTCGCCGGAAAGAATCACCGTGAAATCGCGGATGGCCTCGGACATTTCGAATTCCGTCCTCGGCAGCATGACGCCTTTGGAGGCGTAGCCGTTGATGAGATCGAGAATCGGAGGAATGTCGTGCATCACGGCCTTGCGGACCGTAAGCCGCAGCCGCGCGCCTTCCTTGGACTCCACGAAATCATCTGCCTGCAAACTGCTGATCATGCTGTCTGTGCCTCCCCCAGGGTCATTTCCGTGCCGATTTCCTCGCCTGCCAGAATGCGCGCCAGCACATCGGGCGCGGCGCCGGGCGCGATGCGGACCCGCGCCACTCCGCCAGCGAGCGCGTCCAGCGCGGCATTCAGTTTGGCCTGCATGCCGCCGGTGGCAATGCCGCCCGCAATCAGTTCGCGGCTCTCGGCGGCCGTCAGCACTCGGCGAATGCGCCGGTCGTCATCCAGCACGCCTTCCACGTCGGTAAGGAAGACCAGTCGCTCGGCGCCGAATGCCGCGGCGCATGCCACCGCCATCTGGTCGGCATTCACATTGTAGACGCGGCCCTGCCGGTCGCCGGCCACGCACGCCACCACCGGAACATAGCCGCCAGTCACCAGCAGGTGAAGCAGCGCGGGGTTCGACCGGGTGACGCGGCCCACCGCGCCCAGCGCCGGGTCCATTTCTTCCGCCTCCACCAGGAGGGCGTCGATGCCGGTGAGCCCGATGGCCAGCGCTCCCGCGCGATTCAGGCTGGCCACCAGTTCGTGATTAACGCTCCCGGCGAATATCTTGAGGACGGCGTCGAGCGTTTCCGGAGTGGTCACCCGCAGTCCACCGACGAACCGGCTCTCGACCCCGCGTTCGGCCAGGTAGCGGGTCATCTGCTTGCCTCCGCCATGCACTACGACAAGTTCCACGCCGCACCCGCGTGCCGCGGCCAGTTGCGCCGCCAGCGAATCGCGCGATTCCGCCGCATCGAGCAGCGTGCCCCCGAGCTTCACCAGCACCTTCATAGCAGGCCCTTCGTCATAACAACCCCTGGGTCTCGGTATATCCCAGCATTAAATTCATGTTCTGGATGGCCTGCCCGGCCGCGCCTTTCACCAGATTGTCGATGGCGCTGACTACGACCGTGCGGCCGCTATGGGCGTCGAAAGTGATCCCGATGTCGCAGAAGTTGGTGCGCGCCACGGCGTGAAGGTCGGGAAAGTGGCCGGGTTGGTAAATGCGGAGAAACGGCTCGCCCGCGTAGCGGGTTTCGTAGATGCGCACCAGGTCTTCGGCGCTGGCGACGCCGGTGGCGCGGAAATAGATGGTCTCGAGAATCCCGCGGTCGAGCGGCAGTAGCTGCGCGGTGAAGCTGAACTCCCGATCTTCCAGGCCGGAGATTTGGAGCACCTCGGGCACGTGCCGGTGCCGCAGGACGGAGTAGGCCGAGAAGTTTTCCGTCACTTCGCAGAAGCTCGACGAAAGCCGCGGCTTGCGGCCGGCGCCGCTGACCCCCGATTTGGCGTCGCAAACGATGCCCGCCGCACGGTCGACCACCCCGGCCTCGACCAGCGGACGGATGGCGAGGTTGGCGGCCGTAGGGTAGCAGCCCGGGTTGGCAACCAGCCGCGCCGCGGGGATATGTTTGCGACAGAACTCCGGCAACCCGTAGACCGCCTCCGCGAGGAGATCGGGCCGGGTATGCGGCTCCTTATACCAGGCGGTGTAATTCTCGGGCGTCCCCAGCCGGAAAGCGCCGCTGAGGTCGACCACGCCGGTGCCGGCATCGAGCATCGGCCCGGCGAGTTCCATGGAGACTTCGGGCGGGGTGGCAAGGAAGACGAGAGCGATACCGGCGTCCCGGATGGCCTCGCGGGTGGAGGGGATGGAGAGCGGAGTTTTATGGTTTCGAATGGGGGAGCTGTCAGCATGGTCGCCCCGGTGCTCCAGGAGGAGCGGTTCGACGTCCGGGTGATGTTGCAGAATTCGAACGAGTTCCGCCCCGCTGTACCCGCGATGTCCGACGATGCCGACCCTTGTGGCCAAGTGATTGAATATTCCTCTCTATGAATAAATATACCACACCTAGTGGTCCCGTGTTGGGGCCACCACGTTGCCCTTGTGTAGAATCTCTACCGCGGTTGTGTGGAGCGCACCTCCACCAACTTATGCATCTGGTTGTGCGGCACACCGTAGAAGTGGCGTCGAAGGCGATGTGGTAGTCGATGTTGACCCGCGCCCGCGACCATTCGCGGAGATCGAAGCGCTCCAACGGGAGCGGCTGCGGTGCCGGCCGATCGACGGGCGGAGTAGCGAGGCGCGCGAACCCTCCCGTTTGCGGAAGACTCGGGCATTGAGCTGTCGAGCAGTCCGCGGATCTGCCGATTCACTTCCCCCAATGAGAAGAACTGGTGATGGCGCAGCGCAGCGGTGATCCAGCGCTCTGCGATTTGCATACCGCATCGGTGGAGGGAAGTTGCGAACCACCTTGGCCGGCAGGCGCATGATAGCCTTCTTATCAGTTCCGCTGATGCGCTGCGCGCTGCGGATGCTGCTGCCCTCCGCCAGTAGGTTTAGTTTAGCTCCAAGAGCGCTGAGCGCTCGTCTACGGCCTGCTTATGGCCGGTCCAGCCGAAGTCTCTCGGCTTTTGAAATTTCTTAGCGCATTGGGAGCCGACATACCGTTGCAGCCCGTTTCGCTTCCCGTTTTTGACACACTCTATCCGGCAGCCTGTCGCAGGTCAAGTTGAAACTTCTTGAGTTCCACAGCCAAAAACCGGATACTGGACTGTCATGTCCGTATGGCTCTGGCTGTGCGGTCTGGGTTCCGCCAGGAGTTAGCGCTTCTTCGGACGTTATTGTCCTGGCGGTGAGTGCGGGATTCGAACCCGCGAATGGCGTGCAGTGAACACCCGTTACGAGGATTTACAGTCTGGCGCGATAAAGCCACTCTGCCAACTCACCAGAAAGTGCCGAAGGGCCAGCGGTTCCAGGTTGCCGACTAGGGCTGTTGGCCTTTTATTTTCATAATTATCTATCCGTTATATGCAATCTTGCATTGCCCGAATTTAAGCATGAAATGCAATATTGCATATAACGAGGGTTCGGTGTAGCATGGCTTTATGGAGGTTCTTCGACTACATCACTGAAGGCGGCGAAAACTTGATCAACGACTGGTATACCGTTCAAGATCCGGAAGTCCAAGCCCAGTTTGATGCTACGTTGTTGATCCTTAGTGCTACCGAGAATTGGGAGGATGAACGAGTCGAGGAGTTTAAGCCATTGGAAAGGCAACATGCCGGACTAGGGGAGATCATCTTCCATATAAATGCCATCGCGCCCGGAGCGAGGAGACCGCATCGAAGGAGATTTCGACCAGTTGGCATCTGGCCTACAACGGTTTATAGGGAATTCATTTTGCTTCTTGGCTGTGAGAAGCGCGGACGGCAGTACATCCCGCATGATGCCTTCGGGATGGCACTCACGCATAAGGCGGCACTGGAGGAAGGGAAGGGTACCACCCGTGAACACGTTTAGCCAATTATGGAAAAAACTCGCCGGGAGCAAGAAGTATCGGGAAGAATTTGTTGCGGCGCAGGTCAAGCGCGGCATTCCATTTCAGATACGAACGCTGCTTAAGAAGAGCGGTCTGCCGCAAGAGGAAATCGCATCACGGGCCGGGCTGACTCAGGGCGTTATCTCGCGCGCTGCTAATCCTGATTATGGAAATCTTACTCTCAATACAATCATCCGGGTAGCTGCTGGCTTCGACGTTGCTTTCGTCGGCAAATTTGTGCCTTTCAGCGAACTTGCTAGGTGGTTCACAGAACTGTCGGAGGACACTATCGTCAAGACCTTCGAGGAGGAGAATCGAGAATTTCACGAAACTCCCACCCCGATTTGCGAGCAAGAGCAGCAAACACTGGAGTCCAGGATCAAGGCTGCAAAACAGCGCGTCTGGCAGACAGGGCAGCCTCAATTGATTCCGGCGGAGGGGTACGTAAACAATAACGGCGAATTCATTCCTTACAGCAAGGCGCAAATCGCAGAGAACAGCAAGCACTACGACGAGCATGGGCGGTTGCGCGCTGCGTAATCATGGCTGGGCCCAGCTTAAGCTGATCCATCTCTCACGATTCCTGCGGGTGAATCATCCCCCCAAAGTTTCACCACTACCTGATTACGGGTCCTGAGGGCCAGGAGTTGCCGGCGATGTTCGCTCTTGAGTGTCAGGTGTGATTGCGGGCTCTTGGCTAGGGGCGATCGTCAGCACCCAGAGGGACACACCAACCACCATCGTCCCGAGCGACACAACCCCTGCGCGTTTGGACCTTCGCGAACGATCAGCCCCGTATTCTTACGGTCGAGCCGCCCGCTCGCTCAAAATCGCCTCGGCGCGGAACCAGTCCTCCTCGGCAGAACCGTGAGGGCAACCGCGTTCCTGCCAGAGGACATACGCCAACTCGGAAATGCTGGCGGCGTGCCCGTTCTCACCCGGCGATGGCGTCTTTCCATTCGGGGCGATCCATTCCTCCCAACTCGGTTCCGCGCCAACTTTTCGGCGGATGCGAGTTCTGTGTGCCGGTTTCTCCTTTACCACTGCTTTTTTCTCCTTTCGTCAAACGAATCCGTTCCACTTGCACCGCGAGCCGCTGGGCCGAGCCGGACATGTGCCGCGCCGCCTCCGCGACTCCATAGAGCAACTCCTGTTGCCGCCCTAAGCTGCCAACCAGCGACTCCACCCAGTTCGAAAACCAGACCGCGAGATCCTTACCCTGCTGCGACATACCCGCTACAGCCAGATCCCCGGACGCGTCGGACAGATGCGGCACGACCGCCGGGGGGTCCAAAACACCAAGGAAGCCGCTCATGCCCGCGGCTCCCAGGAGTTCGTCGAGGTGAATCGGCTCGACGTCTTGTCTAGGCTGAGAGCGCCTCCGAATAGATTTCTCTTTGTTGTGCGACACCCAGTAGTACCAGTAGCTGATCGGCAGCCGCCAGATAATCCTCGCTGGCCTTTGAATCGCGATCGTATTCCACCAGAAATCGGCGCGCGCGCTGGGCTTTGGGGACGGTCCCATCGGTACGGATGGCTTGCAGTAGCGGGATGCCGTATCGGTTGGACATCTCTTCGAGCGCGGAAAGCACGAAAGCCGTAAGAGTATACCTGCGATCCACCATCGCCGGCAGCAACGCCACCGGCCGGATTTCACACCCGAACACCTCGGCAAGCATGGATGCCGTCTGCAAACATGCGGCGGCGCCTTGCAGGCTGAGCATATCCATGGCTACCGGAATCAGCAGGCTCCGGGTATACATGATGGAGCAGGTTTGCAGCAGGCTGATGGATGGCGCGACATCCACCAGGACCACGTCGTAGGCGCCATCGGCACTGCCGAACTGCCGGCTGAAGGCGAACTCCCGGCCCGTGGTACCGAGCAAAGCGGCCTCCACCTTGGTAGTATCGCGATTGCTGCACAACACGTCCAGGTTGGCCGCGGCGGAGACTACACACTCGCTCAGAGCGCAGTTGTAGACCAGAAAATCGTGCAGGTATTTCGATGGTCGGAGACCGAGCACGAGCCCCAGAGAACCCTGTGGATCGGCATCGATGGCGAGCACCCGCAAACCGCGATCGGCGTAGATGCGGGCGAGCGTTGCGGTGGTGGTTGTTTTGGAGACACCGCCGCGCTGGTTGGCAATCACTAAGCGAAGCACCGGCACTCCTCCTTCGCCCCAACTCCCGGGCTTGTAGGAACGTTCCGAGCACTCGGCGCTGCGTGCCACTCCCGGGTGCTGCCTCTTTCCCGTTTCAAAATGGGGAGGTAAACCCCTACAAATCGTGGCACTGTTGATTTGTATTCAAGATGTAGTATAGGACGTTCCGAAGGAGCGGTCAATACGGAAATCTTGGCGTACGATCGCCAGGAGGAAGTGCGTACTCAGCTTTCCGACATCGAACGATGCGCCAGTTCTCCGAATAGCGGAAGGGAGTACGCCTCATCATGCGAGGCCTTCACCATCATAAAGACCGACATGGCCAGAAGCACGAGGCTTACCAGATCGTGCAAATGGAAGTGCGAGATCGGCGCCAGAGCCCACTTCAGCACCTGATCGTTCATCAACCAGGCGACAAACAGGTATAAACCCTGGAAGGCGTGAAAACGGACCGACGGCACACGACGAAAACGCTGCGCAGCCAGGACGATAATCGCCGCGATCCAGCCCATGCCGGGGATATAGCACAGGATGGACGCGGTTCGCGGAGAGATGCTGGATAGCGGGTCGCCGGGGGATGGAGGTGGCGGAATGGGAGCCGCGGGGTCGACCGGTTGGGCAGCGCCGCACTGGCGGCAAAACGCTTGCGTCGGCCCAACCTGGTTCCCGCAATGGCTGCAAAAAGGCATCTATCTGTCTTTACGTTATTCGACCGGCATCTGTTCCGGCAAGCTGCTGCGCGTCGCGGCCACCCGGTCATGCTAACATTCTGGCCATGTGGAAGCTACGTCCCGCTATTCTGCTGGTAGGCTTGGCCGCCGTGCTCCCCGCAGCGGGAAAACTGGAAATCTACTGCATCGACGTGGAAGGCGGCAAGGCCACTCTGTGGGTGTCGCCCTCGGGCGACTCCATGCTGGTGGACGCCGGCTGGCCGGGGCATAACCACCGCGACGCCGATCGCATCGCACTCGCGGCCAAAGCGGCCGGCGTGCGGAAAATCGATTACCTGGTGATCACCCACTTCCACAGCGACCATGCCGGCGGCGTTCCCCAACTGGCGGAGAAAATGACCGTCAGGAATTTCGTGGACCACGGGGCCAATACCGAAACCGGCCAGGCTGCCGAGGTCCTCTTCGGCGAGTATGCCAGGTTCCGCGATAAGGGCAACCACATCGTGGTCAAGCCCGGCGACAAGCTGCCCGTCAAGGGACTCGACGTGGAGATCGTTTCGTCCGACGGCGCCCTGATCGCATCGCCGCTCACGGGCGCCGGCCAGCCCAATCCCGATTGTGCCGGGCTCCAGCCGCCCCCGCCGGACCAGACCGAAAACGCGCACTCCATCGGGATGGTGGTAACCTACGGCAGCTTCCGCGCGGTGGATTTGGGCGATCTCACCAAGGACAAAGAATACGGGCTGGTCTGCCCCGATAACAAGCTCGGGACCGTGCAACTGTTCATGGTTTCGAACCACGGACTCGACGCCTCGAATTCGGCTGCGCTGGTCCACGCGCTCGACCCGCAGGTTGCCATCGTGAACAACGGCTCTCACAAGGGCGGGATGGCGGATGTCTGGCAGCTCATCCACGACAGCCCCGGATTGGAGGATCTCTGGCAATTACACTACTCGGTGGACGCCGGCAAGGATCACAATTCGTCCGATCCGTTCGTGGCCAACATCGACGAGAACTGCCAGGCCCAGTGGCTGAAGGTGACCGTCGAAAAGGACGGGGCGTTCACGGTGTGGAATCAGCGGAACAAGTTCGAAAAAAAGTACAACAAAAGGTAAGAGCGGCTACGGAGCGGGTGGCCGCCCGGCACGCGGTTTATACTTGAACGTGGACCCGAGAACCGATCACTGAAGTACCAAGTGAACGGCTCGGAGTTCGTCAAACGGGACGCACAGGTCCGGGAGCAGTTAGGATCGCATTCTTGCAAGCCCCGGCTTTCAGGGGGCAAGCCGATCCAGCGTCTGACGGCTTCATCGGTCGACTCGTTTTGCTCTGAGACCGCAGGCCTCGTGGGAGCAGCAGGCGCTAGGATGAAATATCGTGGAAAGTTGGGAGTGCCATCCATCTGGTCGGGATCTCGGAACGGTCCCAGGAGCCGTTCCGGCAACACCAGGTCGCGGAACACCCAGTTCTTCACCGCGCTGAAAACTGAAGTTGTTGGCATCGGGCGAAATTTCGGCTGACGCAATGCGAAGAACGGGCGAAGATCCTCCGGGTCGCCTGCTGCTCGCAGGAGGACCTTCGACGGTGCCTCACGTTCTGGCGCATCGGCACGGTCATCCGGAACGGGTCACCCAAACCAACCCCGCTAGCGAGGCCAAACTGATCGCCGCGCCCAGCGGCAACCAACGCGAGTGGTATTCGAAAACGACGGAGTGATCTCCCGGCCCAACTTGAATGGACTGGAACGCTTCGCGCCAGCGCTCGATGGTGACTGGAGCGCCATCCACGGTGGCCTTCCATCCAGGAAAAAACTGCTCCACCAGCCCGAATCGGCCGCCTCCTTCCGAGCGCACTTGAAAGACCCGGAGCTCGGGCATCCACTCCGTCGGCCGGGCATCTCCCAGGATACCGTCCCACCCGAACGGCGGCCGGGCGTGCAGGTATTCGTACACGCGGTAGAAAGAATCGTCCGGGCCCAGCAGTCGAAAGTTCGGGCTTCCCGCCAGGAATTGCGCGTCCGCGGCGCCCTTGTACGTGATCGCGTAAGGCACGCCCAGCGCCTGCAGCATCTGTTCGTTTGTATAATCCATCAGAAAGACGCGGCGGGTTTGAAAATGCGCCCTCCAACCCACAATAATCGCCCGGTACCGCTTCGTCAGAAGCGGATCCAAGCCCTGCGGGGTGGCCAAGCCCCACATCCGGAAATCCACGGAGCCGGGCGCACCGTCGGATGTGACACGATACTCGCGATTGGCCCACAATGCCCGATACGCCGTTTGGTTGATGCCGCGGATTCCCTGCACGCTGTAAGTATCGTCCACGTCGCCGTCCCTCGTGTTGAACAGCCGGTTGGTTCCGTAGACCTTGTAATCGCAAAGAGCGAAGAGTATCACCGCGGCCGCGACCCATGCGCGGCGAGCGCCCGATTCTGTGCGGAGCGTCCACAGGGCGATGGAGAACAGGGCTAGGGCGATGGCGGTCTCCACCACGGCGCGTCCGCCGGTTGCGAACGCGCCTCCCTGAGCCCAGATGCGGAACTGGCGAACGGACCACACCGCCATCGCCAGGACTGCAACCGGCATCAGCCACCGCGGCGCCACTTTCCGCGGACCTCTCTCCAGGAAGCTCGAGATGCCGATCGCCGTAATCAGCGCCGCCATCGCTGCCACACCCTCATAAAAGTTGTAAGCTTGGGCCGCGTTCTCGAGGTCCGGAATCTGCATGATGGTCCAGTAGATCAGGGCGTGGGGGTCCAAAACAAACATCAAGCCGGCAGCCATCGCCACCAGGGGCTGCCAGTACGGACGCAGGTTCCGTCGGCTCGCGGCCCAAATGATGGCAAAGATCGCCGCCAGACCCCAGTAAACGTACATGCCGGCGAGGTAGTTCATCGAGGAGCCGCGGCTGAAATCCAACCAGTTCGCGACGAATAGCGGAACGATCGCGCTTCTCGTCTCACCGGCATACCTCGGCTCGGTGAACATGAACGGCAGCGCTTCGAGCGCAGGCAGCGCCTGCACCATGCCCAGAAGCAGCGATGCAGCCACTGCCAAAGTCGCTCCCGCCGCCGCGCGCCAGGGTGCGCGGCTGGCCAGCGCGTAAACCAGAATGGTGGCGCAGAACGCCACCCAGGACGGAGGGTAACCCGCCAGGAACCACATGGCCGAAGCCAGGGCCGTTTTCCAGAACGGATGCCAATCGCGCCGCTCGACCGCTTCATCAATCCCCCAGAAGGCCAGCGGCATCCACGGCATCGCGGTGGCAACTCCCAGGTGCACGATCTGCCACAGCAGATAGCCGCCAAAAGCGAAGACGCCTCCGCCCATCGCGCTGGCAAACCAGTCCAGCCGGCGGGCGCGGAGCCACAGGTAGCAAAGAATGAATGCCAGCCAGACATGCAGGAAAGCAAAATACTCCAGCGCCTTGAACGGCAAAACCCGGTGACGCCAGTTGGCTGCGTAGACCAGCCACATGGGAGGATAAAACACGCCCGCCTGAATGTTCCCAGCGAAGGCAATGCCGCAATACATCGAAGGGTCCCACTGCGGAAATCGCCCTTCCTTCAGTGCCTGGAACGCGTAGCGCTGAAGCGGGTAATGATAGGCCTCGATATCGGAAAACAGGTGGACTCGCTTGAAGGGAGGCACATACTCGCAAAAGAACGCGCCAGTGGCAATGAGCGCCAGAACCGGAACCAGCAGTCGCCTGAGCCAACGCTTCATTGGTAGATTATGGCGCGGTACCAGCGTTTCCGGCTGGCCAGCTTTCCACCGCTCCCCTTTCAAATAATACTTCCGGGCCGCCGGCTATACGGAAGTTGGGCCGCCGCTTCGTATTCCATTTCGGACGGATTCCGGGGGTCAGGACAATCTCCGCGTGCCCAGCCTTAGGCTGACCTAATTGCATGTTTTCTTGTAAGGCGCGTAGGTGTTCCTGGCCGCAGTCGTTCCTTCGGCCAGGAAAGACCCATCATTTTACGCGGCAGCGGGCAGGGCTCCGCCGAAACGACTGCGGAGGCGAACAGAAGACAGGCCGATTTCAGAAAGCTTGCGAAGTGAGAGCATATGTGTCGAATCCAGGTTGCAGCATACGGACGCCGGTGGAAGCTGGAAGCTACAGCAGGTTGGTAACGTGACGTTACGCTGATCCTGCGGGGTTTGATCTCGTCCGCGCAAGTACGTAGCGCGGCCGCGCACGGCCGTGTGTCCGCTGGTTCCTCCGCACAGGCCTGAAGCAGGCGCCCGCCTCTGCTAATATGAAGCTTAGTCCCCCACCACAAGCTCATGAAATTTGGCGTCATTGTTTTTCCCGGAAGCAATTGCGACCACGACGCGTTTTACGCCGTCAGCCACAACCTGGGGCAAAGAGCGGAATTCATCTGGCACGATTCGCACTCGCTCGGTGACGTGGATGCCGTCATTCTGCCCGGAGGCTTCGCCTATGGCGACTATTTGCGATGCGGCGCCATCGCCAAGTTCTCGCCGGTAATGTCCGCGGTCCGCCGGTTCGCCGCGGCGGGCGGACTCGTAATGGGCATCTGCAACGGCTTCCAGATTCTGGTGGAGGCCGGCCTGCTTCCCGGCGCGCTCATTCGCAATCGCGGTCTCAAGTTTATCTGCCGGGAAGTCCGGCTGCATACCGAGACCACGAATTCACCCTTCACCAACGCCCTGCACAGAGGGCAGGTGCTGCGCATCCCCATCGCGCACGGCGAAGGCTGCTATTTCGCCGACCAGCGGACGCTTGACGAACTGGTGGCCGAAGACCGCGTGCTGTTCCGCTACCTGGGCAACCCCAACGGATCGCTCAACGACATCGCCGGCATTCTCAACCGCGAGCGCAACGTGATGGGCATGATGCCACACCCGGAGCGGGCCAGCGATCCGCTGATGGGGTCAGCCGACGGGCTAGCCATCTTCCAGTCGGCGTTGCAGGCGGTGGCTAAGGCATGACCACACTCTCACCCGAACTGATCGCGCAACACCAGATCACGCCTTCCGAATACACCAAGATCGTCGACATCCTGGGGCGCGAGCCCAGCTATACCGAACTGGGCATCTTCAGCGTGATGTGGAGCGAGCACTGCTCCTATAAGAGTTCGCGGCTGCACCTGAAGAAGCTGCCCACGCGCGGGCGGCTGGTGGTGCAAGGCCCGGGCGAAAACGCCGGCGTCATCGATATCGGGGGCGGCTATGTGGTCGCCTTCAAAATCGAATCGCACAACCACCCCAGCTTCATCGAGCCGTTCCAGGGAGCGGCCACGGGCGTGGGCGGCATCCTGCGCGACATTTTCACCATGGGCGCGCGGCCCATCGCGGTGCTCGATTCGCTGCGCTTCGGCCGGCTGGACGATCCTGAAAACGGCGCCCGCAATCGCCGCATTCTGGGCGGCGTGGTGGCCGGCATCGCGCACTACGGCAACTGCTTTGGCGTCCCCACCATCGGCGGCGAGACCATTTTCGAGCCGTGTTACGATGGCAATCCGTTAGTCAACGTCTTCGCGCTGGGCGTCTGCAAGAAGGACGAGATTTTCTACGCCAAGGCGGCGGGCGTGGGCAACCCGGTCATCTATGTAGGCGCGCGCACCGGGCGCGACGGCATCCACGGAGCCTCCATGGCCAGCGCCGAGTTCACCGAGGAATCCAAGCAGAAGCGGCCCAATGTGCAGGTGGGCGATCCCTTCATGGAAAAGCTGCTGCTCGAAGCCTGCATCGAGGCCATGCACACCGGCGCCATCGTGGGGATTCAGGACATGGGCGCGGCCGGGCTCACCTGTTCCACCTGCGAAATGGGGAGCCGCGGCGAAGTCGGCGTCGAAATCGAGTTGGACCGCGTGCCGCAACGCGAAACCGGCATGACGCCCTACGAGATCATGCTCTCCGAATCGCAGGAGCGCATGCTGCTGGTGGCCGATAAAGGCCGCGAAGAAGAAGTTTTCCGCGTGTTCCGCAAGTGGGGGTTGGAGGCCGTCGAAATCGGTACGGTCACCGGTGACGGCAAGCTTCGCGTACGCCATCACGGCGAGGTGGTCGCCGAAATTCCCAACCGCAAACTGGCCGATGAAGCGCCGCTCTACAGCCGGCCGTACACCGTTCCGCCGCGCGGCGGCCTGATCCCCGACTATCCTTACACCAAGCTGCAACGTACCCTGCCGACGATGCTCGCCGCGCCCGATATCTGCTCCAAGCGCTGGATCTGGGAGCAGTACGACCATCAGGTGCGCACCAATACGGTGGCCGGCCCGGAGCGCTCGGACGCCGCCCTCCTGCGCATCAAGGAGACCGGCACGTCGATTGCGATGTCGCTCGACGGCAACGGCCGCTATTGCTTCCTTTCACCGCGCGAAGGCGCGAAACTGGCGGTGGCGGAGTGCTGCCGCAATCTTTCCACCGTAGGTGCCCGTCCCGTGGCCGCCACCAATTGCCTGAATTTCGGCAATCCCGAGCGGCCCGAGATCATGGCGCAACTGGTGGCGGCCATCGAAGGGATCGCGGAAGCCTGCAACTTCTTCGATACGCCGATCACCGGCGGCAACGTCAGCTTGTACAACGAAACCCTGGGCGAGGGCGTTTATCCCACGCCGGTGCTCGGCGTCGTAGGCACGCTGAGAACCGCTGAGCCGGTGACCATTCCCTTCAAACACGCCGGCCGCAAAGTCATTCTGCTGGGCGGCATCGGCGATTGCGACGACACGCGCTTCGGCGGCACGCAATACGCCAAGGAGTTCATCAAGGAGCTCTGGGGATTGCCGCCGGCTCTCGACATGGAGTACGAGCAGCGCGTGCAATTCGCCATCCGCAAGATCATTGCCGAGGGGCTGGCGGAATCGGCCCACGATTTGAGCGATGGCGGGCTCGCCGTGGCTCTGGCGGAATGTTCCTTCGGAACTCGCGAGATCGGCGCGCTCATCGACCTCGATTCCGATTTGCGGCCGGAGATGCTGGCGTACCACGAAGGGCCGTCGCGCATCCTGATCTCCACCGAGCATCCCCAGAAAGTGGCGGCCATCGCCGAGAAGTACGAAATCGACGCTCCCATCGTGGGGGTTACAATCGAGAAGGGGCTCGAAATCCGGCAGCGCACCATCACGCTGGGAGCCTGGGAAATCGCAGCGTTGAAGACAGCGTATACACAGGCCTTCGAATCCTATGTCCGATAAATCTACGCCCGATAAATTCAGGCCCGATAAATTCCACGACGAATGCGGCGTTGTGGCCATTTACGGCCACCCGGAAGCATCCAAACTGGCGTACCTGGGGCTGTACGCGTTGCAACATCGCGGCCAGGAAAGCGCGGGCATCTGCACGTCCAGCGGCGGCGAGGTGCATACCCATAAGTCCATGGGACATGTCGCCGACATTTTCACCAGCAATGTGCTGGCAACGCTGCCCGGCGAGTTGGCCATCGGCCATACGCGCTACTCCACGGCCGGCGACACCGTGCTGCTCAACGCGCAGCCCTTTTCGGTGGTCTGCAACAAGGGCAAAGTGGCCGTGGCGCACAACGGCAACATCACCAACGCCTCCGAGCTGCGCGCCGAACTGGGCCGCCACGGAGCGATTTTCCAGGCCTCCAGCGATACCGAGGTGATTCTCCATCTAGTGGCGCATTCTTCCGAACGCACCATGACTGCGGCCCTCCGCGATGCCCTCCTGCAACTCGAAGGCGCATTTTCGCTGGTATTCCTGGCGCAGGATCGCATCATTGTGGCGCGCGACCCGCATGGATTCCGCCCTCTGGCGGTTGGCGAGATGGATTATTCGGGCGGACGGAAATGCTACGTGTTCGCTTCCGAAACCTGCGCGTTCGACCTGATCGGCGCGGTCTACCTGCACGACGTGAGGCCGGGTGAGATGGTGAGCGTGGGGCCGGAGGGCATCACCCGCGAATTCTGGGCGCCCCGGCAGCCGCTTTCGCAGTGTGTCTTCGAGCACGTCTATTTCGCACGCCCCGATTCGCTGGTTTTCGGCCGCCCGGTAGAGGAATCGCGCGAGAATCTGGGCGTCCTGCTGGCGCGCGAATGCCCCGCCGACGCGGACCTGGTGGTGCCCGTGCCCGATTCCGGCGTGCCGGCGGCCATCGGGTACTCGTCCGAGAGCGGGCTGCCTTTCCGCCAGGCGCTCATCCGCAATCATTATGTGGGCCGCACGTTTATCGAGCCTTCGCAGGCCATCCGCGATTTCGGCGTGAAGCTGAAACTCAATCCGGTGCCGTTTCTGCTGCAGGGCAAGCGTGTGGTGCTGGTGGACGATTCCATCGTGCGCGGCACCACCAGCCGGAAAATTGTCCGCATGGTGCGCAAGGCCGGCGCGCGCGAGGTGCATCTGAGGATTTCCTGCCCGCCCACCGTTTCACCGTGCTTTTACGGCGTCGATACGCCCACCAGCAGCGAATTGATCGCCTCCAACCACACGGTGGAAGAGATTCGCCGCTTCGTCGAAGCCGATTCGCTGGGATTTCTTTCCATCGGTTCGTTGCGCAAAGCCGTGGCCGACGATGAGAAGCACGAATACTGCTACGCCTGCTATACCGGCGACTATCCGACGGAACTGGTCAACATCGAAGAGTTGATCTCCGCCCGCCAGAAGCGCCACTGAGACCGTGACTCTCCAACTGGACGGCAACCATCTCACCATCGCCGAGACCTGCTCCATTGCCCGGGCCCGCAGCGCGGATGTGATGCTCGCGCCGGCGGCATACCAACAGATGACCGCATCGCGGGCCCTGGTGGACCGTCTGGCGGCCGGTGACGCCCCCATCTACGCGGTGAATACCGGGGTGGGCCTGTTGGCCGACGTGCGGATTCCCCCCGAGGATCTCGAACGCCTGCAGCGCAACGTGATCCGGTCGCACTGCGCCGGAGTGGGCGTGCCGCTGGCGCGTGAGGCGGTCCGCGCCATGATGCTGATTCGCGCCAACGTGCTGGCCAAGGGCTTCTCCGGCATCCGCCCTTTGGTGGCCGAACGTATTTGCGCGCTGATCGATCGCGGCGTCACCCCCGTGGTGCCGTCGCAAGGCAGCGTGGGCGCTTCCGGAGACCTGGCGCCGCTGGCCCATATGGCGATGGTGCTGATCGGCGAGGGCGAGGCCGAATTCGATGGCGCCGTCATGCCCGGGGCCGATGCGCTGCGGCGCGCCGGCATGGAACCGCTTACCCTCGCGGCTAAGGAAGGCATCAGCCTGATCAACGGCACACAGGCTATGCTGGCCATCGGCTGCCTGGAACTGGAAGCCGCGCAAGCGCTCACCGAATCGGCCGACGTAATCTGCGCCATGACGCTCGATGCGCTGCGCGGCACGCCGCGCGCCTTCGATGAGCGGATCCACGCGGCGCGCCCGCACGCCGGCCAACTCGAAAGCGCCGCCCGGTTGCGCCGGCTGCTGGAAGGAAGCGAGATCCGCCAATCGCACATCGCCTGCCGGCGCGTGCAGGACGCCTACTCGCTGCGCTGTGCGCCGCAGGTGCACGGAGCGGTACGCGACACCGTGGCCGCCGCCTGCCAGGTATTCGCCATCGAGCTGAATTCCGCCACCGATAACCCGCTGGTATTTGACGATGACATTCTCTCCGGCGGCAACTTCCATGGCGAGCCGCTGGCCTTGCAGCTCGATTTTCTGGCGATCGCGCTGTGCGCGCTGTCGGGGATCTCGGAACGGCGCGTAGACCGGCTGGTAAACCCCGCGCTCAACGAGCAATTGCCGCCATTTCTCGCGGGAAATCCGGGGCTGGAATCGGGACTCATGATGGCGCAGGTGACGGCCGCGAGCCTGGTGGCGGAAAACCGTGTGCTGGCGCACCCCGCGTCCACCGGATCCATCACCACCAGCGGCAATAAAGAGGATTTCGTCAGCATGGGGATGACCTCGGCCAGCAAGCTGCAGCGGGTGGTGCGCAATACGCGAGCCGTGATGGCCATCGAAACACTTGCCGCCACCCGCGCGCTGGATCTGCTGGCGCCGCTGAAATCGAGCCCGCCGATTGAGGAGGCGCGCAGCCGCATCCGCGGCGTTTCGCCGCCGTTCGAAGGCGACCGGCCGTATTATTGCGATATCGCTGCGATCGATAACCTGATCGCCGGCGGCGCGTTGCGCGTGTAGGTCAGTTACGGGCGCGAGCGCGGGCTTGCGCCAGTCTCTCCCAGAGGGCCGGCGGGAGGCCGGCTTCGATCTCAGGCGTGATGAGCCCCTGTTCGTCGAGATCGTTGATGTGCGCTTCGTCCTTGGCGCGGAAGCTGGTGAGCTTCATGGTCACGAGATCTGCGAGCGGAATGACCGGGATTCCCTGAATGGTGCGGCCCTCGCCGATCTTGGCCGCGGGCTCCGAATATTCGGGACGTACCTTTTCGCCCTCAAAAATCATGTGCACCGCCCTACGGGCCGAGGGCTTCCCTTTCTGCACGAGCATGTCAACACCAGCCACATGGCGGTATTCCAACCCGAAGGGCTCCACGGCCTCCGCGATTCTGGGCAGATCTCCGCGGCGGACTACGATGTCGATGTCCTTCGTCAGGCGCCCCGCATCCGCCTCAGCTTCTTCCACATAGAGATACGCCGCAAGTCCGCCGACAACCCGGTACTCGATTCCGGCCGCACCGAAAGCCTTTTCCACGCGAGCTGCGAGATTGAAAAGGTCGTGCAAGCGTCCCTCGAAAAAAGTGTTGACGAAGAGCGACACCGTAATCCTTATCGGATTATCTCACTCCCGGGTCCTATTTGAAGGCTTCCGCCACCCGCGTTTGTATCTGCTCTGCGGTAGCGCCAGGAGCAACGCCGACGCACTCGGCCGTCACCACTAACGGTACCCGCACCACCTTGCCGCCAATCATGCAGGCATAAGGCATGGACAGGTGCTCCGCAAACCGATTGACGACTGCCGGGGCGGACGGTTTTGCTGCAGCCGGCACGATGGCTAGAAAATCCTGCTCGCTCCAGCGCCCCACTACGGCATCTTTCGGAATTGTGTTGCGCAGGCGCCGCGCAAATGTAGCCACCACGTCATCGGCAATCGCCGGACCGAATTTGGCCCTCGCCTCCGCCAGCCCACGCATTTTGAGAATCAGAAAACAAGCGCCATCGGCCGGCATCGCCGCTAGATATTCGGCAATGAATCGGCGGTTGGAGAACTTGGTTGCCTCGTCAGTGGATACCGCGGCCTCTAGAGAGTCGATCCGGTTGTGCAGCAGGCGCAACTCGGTTTGAAGCTGCGAGACAGTAAACCGATGCTGCTTGTGCATTTTTTCCAGACTCTCTTCGATGCTTTCGGTCACCGCCTGTACCACGGCGCGCACCGCGCCTGCTTCGCGAGAATTCGCCACTTCTCGCAGGCGCGCCAGCCCGCCGCGCAGCTTGTTGTCGTGGTCGGTGTCGCATTGGGACAGCCCCTCCACCGTTTCCTGCAGCGCCTGTACCGTGGAACTCAGTTGATCGCGCAGGCCATTCACATAGTGGGCGGCCCGATCGCGATAGTCGCGCAACAATCCCCGCACGGTGGAGCGGCTTTCGGCGAGTGCCTCCGGGGTTGGTTCCGCCAACTCGACAGCCAGATCGGACAGGTATTTGCGGTACGGAGCGGTGATGGCGACGTCCAGGTCCACGGCGTAGCGCGCCATATTGGAGATGGCTGCGAGGTAGCAGTCGAGTGTCATGGTCCGCAACCGATGGAATTTTTCCAGCTCGGTCAGGTTTTGTTGAATCGAGATCATCTCTCCACGCTCACCCGGGATATCGGCGGAAATTGGCGGCGGCTGTAGTGTCGGACGGTACCTCTCGTCGCCGGCACCGTCAGTCACCTTATAATGAAGGGAATGTACCGAATCGCCTTATTTGCCTTTCTGGGCGCTGCCGCCTTTGCCCAAACGGACGTCTCCCCGGCTGAAAAACCACCTGCCGGATTGGAGCAGGCCGTGCGGACTCGCGTCAACGAGTTCTACTCCATGATGTTGAACCACCAATACCGCAAAGCCGAAGCCTGGATCGCCGAAGACACCAAAGATTACTATTATGGGGGCCAGAAACCCGAGATCCGCAAGTACGAGGTCCTGACGATCGAGTTCTCCGAGCATTTCACCCACGCCAAGGCGATTACCAGGGTCTCGGAACCGGTAGTGGTCGCCGGTTTTCCTCCCAGCGAGATGACTGTGAATATCCCGAGCCTGTGGAAAATCGAGAACGGAAACTGGTGCCTTTACGAGGATCCGGAAAAGATCACCAACCCCAGCGGACTGCGCACCAAGATTCAGGCTGTCATCGATCAGGCGGCCGCCGCCAATGCAGCCGGCGCAACTCCCGCCCTCCCGGAGATGCCGAGAGAATTGCCTAAGGATCCGAGCTTTGTCTTAGGGAAGATTCAGGTCGATAAGCCGGCGGTCACACTGGCGGCCGGCACGGCGGAAACGGTCAGCATCGTCAACGGTTCGAGCGGCCCCGTCACACTGGAACTGGGGTATCCCTTGCAAGGGATTGAAGCCAAACTGGACCGCACCGAAGTGCCTAGGGGAGAGAGGGCAGTTCTGACTCTTACGGCGGGCAAAGCCCCGGGCAGCGGCGCCTTCTATCTGCGGGTGATGCCCACCGGAGAGGCAATCCGCATCCAGGTGCAGGTGAAGTAGCGCGATCCGCGCCTATTTCTTGGGGTCCGAAGGGGGCGGAACCGGCTCGTTCTTGGGGAAGTCCACTTTGGTGCTCTTGTCGAGAGCATCCAGCCAGGCTCGGCTCTTCTCCTGCTTCAATTGGGAGAAAATGGCGTCCCTCACGTCCGCCAGAGGGGCGTAAGTCACCGCGTCGGCGTGGACGATATAAAATCCGCCGGGCTGCCGGATGGGTTCGCTGGCCTCGCCTTCCTTCAAGCTCAGCACGGCCTCGCGCAAGGCGTCAGGCACGTTATCGGTCATGCTCCAAACGCCGAGATCGCCGCCTTTGGCCTTACTGTTTTCGTCGTCGGACTCGGTTTGCACCAGTTTGGAGAAATCGGCGCCGGCGCGGATCTGGGCCACCAATTTGTCGGCCTTGGCTTTAGCCTCGTCTTCGGTAAGCACCTTCTTGGGAATACGGCTGGCATTTACCGAAGTGGAACCGGCCTCGACCGGCGCTGCGGCGCCGCCGAACGCCACTTTAATCCCGCTTACTTTGATCCGTCTGAAGGGCTCTTTGTGGGCGTTGTAGTACTTCTCGATCTCCTCGGGTTCGACGACGATTGTCGCGGTGGACTCCAGATAGTCGGCTTGAGCCATGGCGGCCATCACGGCGAACTCCACCCCCTGCTTATAGGGAGCCTTTTCGCCCAGTTTCTGGCTGTCAGCCGAGGCGGCGGCTTTCTTGAACATGCCGTACACCTTCAGAAACCGCTCGGGGTTCTGCTGCGCCAGGGCCCGGTATGTGTCCGGCAGGACGGGAATCAGGGCCTGAAATTCCCCTTGCGTCATTTTGGATCCATCTTCGAAGATGGCGATGACGGCGTCGGACTTATCGGCCGCAGCAGGCGGCGCGGACTGCGTCCAACCAAGGGACGCACTAAGGAAGACCAAAAGAGAAAAAGCTTTCATGGCAAGCGTCTGCTTGCCTTAGTGTATCAAGCCGAAGGCTTTCTAGTGTACCGCTCGCGCCGAATCTGTTTCGGACCGCGGGTCGCCGCGCTTCACTTGCGCGCGGCGGCGGCCCTGATCCAGATTGTCGGCAGCCTTTTGTTTGGCCGCGTCGCTGATCGCAATGTGGTTGTTCACCGCGATAGCGCCGCCGATTTTCGCGAGCCGCGTAGCCGTCCCCTTATGTTGAATCACGTTGGTTTTGCCTTCGATGGTGGCTACTCCGCCTTGCACGTGAACCTGGAACTTTTCGGCGTTGATTTTGGACCTGGCGAATTTCGCGCGAATGGTCGCCTCGATCACGGCGTCCGATTTCATAGCTTGCTTGACGGGGGGTTTGGCGGCTTGAGGGGCAGTGTGGGCGGGTACCGGCCTGGTCTGGCCCATGCACGCGACTGCGGCTATCAGCAGCGACGCGGCGAGAGCGGAAGCTTGTGACATTCGGACGTTCAGTTACCGGCATCCCCCGAACTTCTCAGAATTCTGTGCTAAAGTGAGGGTTTCTCAAGAGTTGTCCGGTTCGAATGTCCGAACAGATCCTGCTGCAAGGTAAAATTCTGGGCACCGAGGAATTCCTGGTGGCTGGGCACGCGGAAGGGCGTTCTGCGCGCTCCGCCGGCGAAGATTTGCTCGCCGGCCGGTCACAGTGGATTACCTTATTGTGCGAAGTGCTTCCCCGGGCGTTACTGGCGGAACTAGGTTTGGCTCGAATTCTGCTCGGATCGAGCGGCGGCGGCCAATTCCTGGTGGTGCTGCCCGGAGAAGCGCGCAGCGCCGCGGAAAACTTCCTCACCGCAGCCGCGCGACAGGTATCGGAACTCAGCGCGGGCTACGTCAAGCTGATCTGGGCGGTTACCGACAACCTGGGCGATTGGGCGGTGATTCGCAGGCGCTTGAACGACGAACTGCAGGGCAAGCGCAACGCCCCGTTAGCCGCTGTGGGCGCCGAGGCATTCCGCCTGTTCACCCGCGCCAGCCATACGGAGGCGGATATTTACTTCGCCAAGGAACTGGGCGCCAAAGTGCGCGAAGCTTCATCGGTGGGCTGGTCGCCAGAGAATCCCGGAAAGATCACGCCGGGGGCCGGCAAGCACACCTGGAGCATCACTTCCAATCTCTCACCGGATGGCATCATGTTGGCGCGCCACGCGGCGCCCTCCGATGACGGCAAAAACATCGCACCGGTGCAAACCCTGGCGCGGCGGTCGCAGGGCCGCTCCATCTGGGGAGTGCTGCGCGGCGATGTCGATAACTTCGGCCTGCGGCTGCGGCGGGTTCACAGTATTGAAGAGCATGTGCCGCTCTCGGTGCTCTACAAGCAATTTTTCGCCGGCGAACTGGAAGTGTTGTGCTCGCTGCCGGAATTCTGGCGCAAGGTCAGCGTAATTTATTCCGGCGGCGACGATTTCGCGGTCTACGGCTCCTGGGACGCCCTGATCGCCCTGGGGCGCGAGGTGCAACGGCTGTTCCACCGCTTCACCGAAGAGAACCTGAAAGACTATCCGGGCGCCGAAGGGAAGACCATTTCCATGGCGATTGCCCTGGCGCCGGAAACGTACTACCCGCTGGCCGCGGTATACGAGGACGCGGGACGCAACCTCGACCTGGCGAAGGCGGCGGATAAGGATTGCATCTACCTGCTAGGGCGCATTCTGGAATGGCGGCACCTCAACGATGCGGCGGAACTCAAGGATACGGTCACGCGCTTGATCCACGATTTCCGCATGTCGAAGCAGTTCTTGTATCAGTTACGGAGTTTTTATCGCCGCGAGGCGTACTCCGAGGGCGAGGCTGGAACCGAGCGCACCTGGCGTTTCCAGCGGCGGTTCAATCGCATTTTGAGCGGCACGCGCGACCGCGAATTTCAGAAGCTGCGCACCCACCTCATTAATGAAATGGTGGGCAAGAAATCCGCGGAAGTGAAGCTGCGGCCCGCGGGCCTGGTGGCCCTGGAATGGGCCAGATTAGTGACTGAGGTTTAGCACATGGCACAAGAGCAGGAGAAAACAAAGGAAAGCCGTCCCCCGCGGGAAGGCGGGGGCCCCCCCCGGGAAGGTGGGGGTCCGCCTCGCGGCGGACCGCGTGGCGACCGCCCAGCCGGTGGACCGCCGCATCGCGAAGGCGGTGGCGGAGACCGCGGCGAGCGGGGCGATCGCGGAGACCGCCGCGGTTTCGATCGCGGAAGGCCGGAGGGGCCGCCGGAAATCGAGCTCGAAAAGCTCATCGGCGACAGTCTCTACCTGGACAACCAGGCGCACGCCGTGGTCAGCCGCATGCGCGACATGGATTCCGGCACCAAGAGCCAGCTGCGCCGGCTGTACAGCGCGGTGCGGCGAGCCGTCCGCGCACCCGAAAGCGAGCGGCAGCACGAGTTCGTCATGCTGCGCGCCCGCCTGGCTTATACCATCGCGCGGCACGGCCTCCGCAGCCTCGATCAGCTCGAAAAATTGCTGCTCCAGGTGACGCGCCGGAACGATGCCCGCGGATACGAACGGTTCAAGGATCTTTTCGAGGCCATCGTGGCCTACAACGAGTAAAGCATGAGCGCACATACCTCTCAAACCGAGTTGAAACTCGTCGGCAAGCTGATTCTGGAAGGCGAGATGACCTGCGAGACCGGGCTGCACGTGGGTGCCGGCAAGGGATCGCTGGAAATCGGCGGATCCGACAACCCCGTCGTCAAGGATGCGTTCGGCCGGCCGTACGTGCCCGGCAGTTCGCTGCGCGGCAAGATTCGCTCGCTGCTGGAGCAGACCTCCGGCATGGCGATTCCTTCCGAGCTGGTGTACCTGTCGCGCCGCAAGGGACAGGAAGTGCGCATCCATCAGAGCGATCGTCCCGACGACGAAATCTGCCTGCTGTTCGGCCGCAATCCCGGCCGCATGGAGCGCGTGCAGGGCGAGACTCTGGAAACCTCGCAAGCCACCCCGGCGCGCCTCGCGGTGTTCGACTCCCCGCTTGACCCGGAGAGCATCACCGCGCAGATGCGCGAGAACCTGGACGACGAACTCACGGAAGTGAAGAGCGAAAATGCCATCGATCGCATCACCTCGCAGGCCAACCCGCGCACGCTCGAGCGCGTACCCGCGGGCGCGCGCTTCAAAACGCGCCTGGTGATGGACGTGTTGTGCCCGGAAGACGCCCCGCTGTTTCTGCGGGTGATAGAAGGGCTGCGCCTGCTCGAAGACGATACCCTCGGCGGCGGCGGCTCGCGCGGCAGCGGCCGGGTGAGCTTTTCCAAGCTGCGGCTGGTGTGGCGGGGCAAGGATCATTACGCCTCCGGCGCTCCGGAAAAGGAGATCGGCGCGGGCGCCACGCTGGCCGCCATCCAGACGGCGGTCACGGCATCGAACTTTTCCTTCCTGAACGAGGAGTAATGAATCCGGGACTGGTAGTGAAACTCCGTCCCTCCGGTCCCTGGCGTATCGGACCGGATTCGGGCGCGCGCAACCGGGTCGACGTGATTTTTCACAGCGACTCGCTCTACTCGGCGGTCACGGCGGCGATGGCGCGGCTGGGTTGGCTGGAGGAGTGGCTCGACGCCACCGTTCGTACCGGCGGTCCGGCCGTCTCGTTCAGTTCCTGCTTTCCGTATCTCGATGACATTGTCTTCGTAGTACCGCCTCGCACCGTCTGGCCGCCGGCATCCCCCTCCACGAAAGCTGTGAGGGTTCGCTGGAAGAGCGCGCGCTTCGTTCCGCTGACCGTAGTGCAGTCGGTTCTGGCCGGACTGCGCCTGGACGAGAATCAGTGGAGTGTCGATGGCCCCAGCGATTGCCTGGTGCCAGCCGGCAGCCCCGGTCCGTTTCGCACGGCGGTGCGTACCAACGCGGGTGTGGACCGTTTGACCGGCGCGAGCGAAAGACATTCCACGGCGTGTATCGAGTTTCGTGCCGGATCGGGCCTGTGGACCGTGGTTTCGTTCGAGGACCAATCCGCGCAGGAGCGTTGGTCCGGGAAGGTAAAGGCGGCGTTTCGCCTGCTGGCCGACACGGGTCTTGGCGGCGAGCGTTCCCGCGGCTGGGGCCGGTCGGAAGCCCCGGAGTTCACCGACGGCATGCTGCCGGACCTGATTTTGCCGGTGCTCATCGGGAGCGTAGCTGCGGCCGAGCCGGTCGAAGGGGCTGAGGCTGCGGTGAAAGCTGTGACGCCCGTGGCGCCGCTGGTGGTGGAGACAGCGGAGGAGCCCACCGCGCCGGCTGTAGAAGCGCCCGCGGTGGAAGTGAAGGCGGCGGAGCCCGAAGCGCCCCCAGGCGCGGCGACGCCAGCGGTGTCCGACGTGCCCGATGCGGAAGTGAAGGAAGTGGCGGGGTCTAGAGCGCCTGCCATGGAAACTGCGCCGGCGGCGGAGCCCGAAGCGCCTGCCGTCGCAGCCGCGCCAGCGGCAGAGTTTGAAGTGACTGCCGCGGAAGTGGGGGCGGTCGCGGACTCCGGAGCGCCCGTCGGCGAGACGCCACCGGTCGCCGGACCCGAAGCGCCCGCGGACGCGGCGACACCAGCGGAATCCGGCGTGACCCCTGCGGAAATGGCGACGGTTGCGGACTCCACAGCGCCCGCCGGCGAGACGTCGCCGGTCGCCGAACCCGAGGCGTTTGCGGACGCGGCGACGCCATCGGAATCCGGCGTGACCGCTGCGGAAGTGGCGGCGGCCGCGGACTCCGGAGCGCCCGCCGGCGAGACGCCACCGGTCGCCGAACCCGAAGCGCCGGCGGACGCGGCGACGCCAGCGGTGTCCGACGTGACCGCTGCGGAAATGGCGGCGGTCGCGGACTCCGGAGCGCCCGCTGGCGAGCCGTCGCCGGTCGCCGAACCCGAAGCGTCCGCGGACGCGGCGACGCCGGCGGAATCCGGCGTGACCACTGCGGAAATGGCGGCGGCCGCGGACTCCGGAGCGCCGGCCGGCGAAACGCCACCGGCCGCCGAACCCGAAGCGCCTGCGGACGCGGCGACACCAGCGGAATCCGGCGTGACCGCTGCGGAAGTGGCGGGGCCCGAAGCGCCTGCGGTCGAGACCGCACCGGCACCCGAAGTGCCTGCGGTGGAAGCGGCGGCCGTGGAACCCGAAGCCCCCAAACTCTTGGAGGCGCCCGCCACTGAACCCGAAACTCCCACGATGGAAACAGCACCGGTAGCGGAGTCCGAGGCGGAACGCCAAGCTCCCGCTGTGGACGTGGCGCCTGCGGTTGTGGCGGCCACTCCCACACATCCGCACTGGCTGCTTTCCCTGTACACGCCCGCGCCGGCGGACTCGGTCGACTGGCGCCGCGGCAACTATGCGGTACTCCCCCGCGGCGGGCGCATCGACAGCCCAGCCGCATCGGGCGATTTGAAGAAACAGATCCAAATGGTGGCGGAAGGCTCGGTGCTGTATGCCGAGACTGCGCCGCGCGGGTCGGCCGCCAACGTGGCGCCCGACGGCTTCGCGCATCCGGTGTTCCGCGCCGGCTTTGCGGTGGCCATTCCGCTGCCCGAGGTGAAATGATGCGCTATCGCGTCACGTGCCTGACTCCGCTGCTGGTCGGCGACGGCCGCCGGCTCAGTCCCATCGACTACATGGTCTGGAAAGACCATGTCAACGTGCTCGACCAGTGGCGCATTTTCCGCCTGCTGGCCAAAGGGCCGCGCCTCGATAACTACCTGACGCAACTCAAAAACGCCGAGAAGCTCGATTTCGCTTCCTGGGGCGGATTCGCGCAGAACTTCGCCGGCCGGCGCATCCCTTTCGAGAACGCCGCCTATTCGGCCTATTGGAACCGCGCGGCTGGGGATAGCCTGCATATTCCGACGTTCGCCGCCGGCGCGTCCGGCCCGTATCTCCCTGGCACAGCCATCAAGGGCGCCCTGCGCACCGGCATGGTGTTCGCCAACTGGCGCGACGGAATGCTGCAAGAGGTCGCGAGCCGCGTGAAAGTGGACCGTCCGCCGCGCAGGCCCGCGGAAGCAGTCGAAGAGCAGGCTCTTGGACCAGCCGGTACCAACCGGATGCGCTTTCTGGGCGCGGGCGATTCCGCGCCTATTGCCAACACGAGTTTCAAAATCTACTTGCTTCGGACTTCTACGCTGCTGCCGCGCGGCGGCGCCTTCACGCTCGGCTGGAAGCAGAGCCCACGCGGCGCCGTGGACGGCGCCCGTCCGGACGAAAGCACTCCGGCGTTCGCCGAAATGGCGGTTCCAGGGACCGCGTTCACCGGCGTATGGGACGAAAAGACGTTCTTCCAACAGCCCGAAGTGCGGCGATCCATCCGTTGGCCGGAAGTGAGCCGCGGGCGCATTTTCGAGTCGGTCAACGTATACGCGCAAGGGCTGCTGGCTTTACAGCGCCAGTATGCCTCATGGGCCGGGATGGGCCTGCTCGATAAGAGCCTGGAAGAACTGGAGCAGAAGCTGGCCGAGGCCCGCCAGAAAGGCGCATGCATTTTCCCCCTCGGATGGGGCGGCGGTCTCACCATGAAGAGCGCGTGGCTCGACACCACCAACGCCGACTACCGCCAGATCCTGGAGCAATACCAGATCTACAATCGCGCGCTGGCCACCAATCTGCCGTTCCCCAAGACGCGGCGCATCGTGTTTATGGGGAATCGTCCCGCCACGCTGCCAGGTTGGGTGGAATTAAGCGTCGAAGAGTAGCCCACGTTGCCCGGACACGACAACATGAATTGAAGGGCATCGCATGACGCTGACCATTAACCTCCCGGACGAACAGACCGCGGTTCTTGAGGCCAAGGCACGTGCCAGGGGTCTTTCAGCGGAGGAGTACGCCCGCCAAGTGCTGCAACAGGAACTCGTGCCGTCAGTATTCGAGCAGGGGCTAGGTCTGTTCGGCAACCCGGAAGACGCTGCGCTGCTGGATGAAGTGGTCTCCATCGCCTACGAAGAGGGCGGCGGCCGGGCAGGCCGGCGCCCTCGCTCTAAATGTTCGCCAAGTCCATTCTCGGTACCGACATTCTTTCCGCGTATATCGAGGGCCACAATTCAGTTGTGATCGGCAAAGTACAAGCTTCCCACAGCCGGACTACAACGTCTTCAGGAAGGCAACCAGGTCCTGCCGGTCGGCGGGGGAGAGCGCAAAGCTGAATTCATGCCCTTCGATCGGACCGGGGCCGATGTGGAAGCCTTTCGGCACATAGTCGTTCTTCAGTCGTGCCGGTTCAAGCCATTCTTCCAGCGTTTCGGCCTGTCCGCCGTGGCCAAAGGCATTACGGTACCAGACGCCTCGAAGCGAAGGCACCTTGTAGAACCCGGTGGCGCGGCGCGTGAGCGTCGCCAGCGCCGGGTCCGTTCCCACCGAGATGTTCAGAATCTCTCCCGTCTTGAGAAGATCGCCGGGAGCCTGGAAGCCCTTCGCGGGGGTGAGCTTATTGTTGGTGTAGAGCGGAGGCGTGTGGCAACCGGCGCAACCCTGCTGCTCGAAGATTCGCTGGCCGCGGCGTGCGCGATCGTCAAACTGATTTGGGTTAGGCGGAGGCTTCAGCGAGTAAATGTAGAGAGCCAGTGCGTAGAGCTGCTCGTCGCTGTACCGCGTACCTTCGTCGCCGCTGAACGCCGTTGCCTTTGATCTCGGCTGGAAATCTCCGAAATAAGCCAAGGTGTCAAGCCCCTCATTTATAATCGCGTAGCGCATCAGATCGCCGATCGAGCGGTGGTGCACTAACCCGGTTGCGTCCAGATGCGCGATGTCCTGAACGCCAATCAGGGAGGGGATATGCGGAGGGTGCGTTGCACTGGTGCCCTGCCGTGGCAGGACTCCGGGGCGCCGGGCAGCTAATTGCCGGACATACTCGTCCTTCGTCAGCGACTCTTCGAACGCTTCCTTGCTCATGATCCAAGGCGCGCCGAAGTAGACCCAGGCGTTCTCCTGCCTCACGCGGAAAGCCTCCGGGGTCATTTCGCGTACGCGGTTCAGCGCCGATTCGCGTATAGGCTGATCTTGCACCCCCTGAGCGCCCTCCAGGAAAGTCCCGTCAGGCATCACGCGCGTATGGCAATCCGCGCAGGAGTTGGAGCCCACCTCAACGACCCCCTTCTGGCGCACGTAGTATCGGTAGCCGGGAATAAAGAACGGGAGGACGCCCTCCTGGGAAACCGGCAACGCGAGGCCCTCTACCGACGGCCCACCCGCAGGCGCCGGCCTGAAGAGAGTGTCCGATTCGAAAACCAGCTTGCCGGCCCGGATCCAGTCCTCCTTGGTGCGGAGCTGCGAGGCGTCGAATATGATCTCGGGATCCTTTTGCTTAAGAGACTCAATGTAGCCTTTAGGCTCCCGTCCCGGAGCGAACGCCGGGTACGAGCGATAGATCGGGCGCACCTTGAGGGCATAATATTGTTCTTCCGTCATGTAGCGGGGCGAGCGATCCCGCTGCGCCAGCAGCATCTCGAAGCGGGCGACCTCCTTGTCGTCCCACGCTCTTGGGATATCGGCATGGAATTCCTGGGCTGCACAGAGTCCGCCGATCATAAAAATCGCGCCAACGACAATGGGTTTCCTTGTTTGCACTTGCGCTTTCCAACCCCCTAGGGCATGATTTCCAGTCCCAAAATCCTATCACAATATCCGTGTCCAATAAGCTGAACGAGGACGCTTTGTAGCGTACTGCTGCTATACCGCCGTCTGTACCATCCGCAGCCGCAACTCCCGCAAATCTTTCAGCAGCACATCCGGACGCTCGCGCCGCAATTCCTCCACCGGCGTGATCCCCGTCTGCACCGAGATCGCGCGGATGCCGTTGGCGTGCGCCGCGATCACGTCCGACGTCGCATCGCCAATCAGCGAAATTGGCGCATCGTGTGCGATTAGCTTCTCGCGGCGCGCCTGCCGGATGGCCAGCTTCGCCAGGCCGGCGCGCGTCCTGGCCATCTCGCCAAATGCGCCGAAGCGGAAATAATCGCGCAGGCCGGCCCGTTCCAGCTTGCGCCAGCCGATGCGCGTCAGATTGCCCGTGACCAGCGCCAGCAGAATATTGCGGCGCGTCAGGCGTTCCAGCACCGGCTCCACGCCGGGGCAATGCTTGTCGTGCAGCTCCGGACAGACCCGCAGGTAGTACCGCTCGGCCGCGCGCATCACCGCGGGCATGGCCTCGCGCACCTCGGCCGCCTTGGCGCCGGCGCGGCGCATCATGGCCGCCAGGATGACAGGGTCGAGCATGCCCTGCACGGGGATTCCGTCGGTTGTGGTTTCCAGGCCGGTGACCCGGCGGATGCCCGCGGCCAGCGCGTCGCGGTGGTGCGGGCCGGCACGCCTGGTGAGGGTGCCGTCGATGTCGAAGAGGACCAGCGCTTTGTAGCTCAATAGAAATCATACGCCGGTACAATGGTTTTGTGCAGATGGCGAAATTCCGCGTGGGCCTGGTCCAGATGGCCTGCGGCCTGGACCCCAACGAGAATCTGGCGAAAGCCGAGTGGCGCATTCGCGAAGCCGCCGGCAAGGGCGCGCAAATTATTTGCGTGCAGGAACTGTTCCGCTCGCAGTATTTTTGCCGCGAGGAGCGCGCCGACCTGTTCGACCTCGCAGAGCCTATCCCCGGCCCCACCAGCGAGAGCTTCACGCGCCTGGCGCGCGAGCTCCAAGTGGCGATCGTGGGCTCGGTCTTCGAACGCCGCACCGCCGGGGTGTACCACAACACCGCGCTGGCCATCGACGCCGATGGCGCGCTGCTGGGCATCTATCGCAAGATGCATATCCCCGACGACCCTCTGTATTTCGAGAAGTATTACTTCACCCCCGGCGACCTGGGCTTTCGCTGCTTCGACACCCGCTACGCCCGCATCGCTCCGCTGGTCTGCTGGGACCAGTGGTATCCCGAAGCCGCGCGTCTGGCCGCGCTGGGCGGCGCGCAAATTCTCTTTTACCCCACCGCCATCGGATGGCATCCTTCCGAGAAGGCCGAATACGGCAAGGCGCAGCACGATTCGTGGCGGACCATCCAGCGCTCGCACGCCATCGCCAACGGCGTATACGTCGCTTCCGTGAATCGCGTGGGATACGAAGGCCCGCCGGAAAAAGGCATCGAGTTCTGGGGCGGATCGTTCGTCTGCGATACCCATGGCCAGGTGATGGCCGAAGCCTCGCACGACAGCGAGGAGATTCTGGTGGTGGAGTGCGACCCGCGCTCGATCGACGACACGCGGCGCAACTGGCCGTTCCTGCGCGACCGGCGCATAGACGCCTACGGTCCCATCCTGAGCCGGGTGATCGATTGAAGAACGAGACTCCGCGACGCAAGAACCGGCAAGGCCAAGGCCTTGACCGGGGGGGCTTCCGCATGCCGGCGGAATGGGAGCCGCATGCAGCCACGTGGATCGCCTGGCCGCACAATCCCAACGACTGGCCGGGCCGCTTCGCGCCCATCCCGTGGGTGTATGCCGAAATCGTGCGCAAGTTGAGCCGCGTGGAGCAGGTGCGCATCCTGGTGGCCAGCAGCGCCGAGGAAGCCCGTGCCCGCACGGTGCTGCGCAAAGCTGGCGCGGTAATGGAAGCGGTGGAATTCTTCCCCTGCCCCACCAATCGCGTCTGGACGCGCGATTTCGGCCCGATCTTCGTGAAGCATCGGAGGGGCGAAGTGGCGCTTACCGGCTGGCGCTTCAACGCATGGGCCAAGTATGACGATTGGCAAAAAGACGTAAAAGTGCCCGGCACGCTGGCGAAACAACTTGAACTGAAACTGTTCCGGTCCGAGATGGTGCTCGAAGGCGGCAGCATCGACGTCAATGGCGCCGGTCTGTTGCTGACAACCGAGGAATGCCTGCTAAGCGAGGTGCAGCAGCGCAATCCGGGGATGAGCCGGCGCGAGATCGAGCGCCATTTCCGCGACTATCTCGGAGTGCGGCGCGTGATCTGGCTACGCAACGGCATTGCCGGAGACGACACTCACGGCCATATCGACGACCTGGCGCGCTTCGTCTCCGCGGATACCGTCGTGGTTGCGTCGGAGGCCGACCGCGCCGACGCCAATTATGAGCCGTTGCGCGAAAATCACGCCCTGCTGCGCGCCGCCGGCCTGAACGTTGTGAAACTGCCCATGCCGCGGCCGCTGGTCTTCGCCGGGCAGCGTCTGCCCGCGAGCTACGCGAATTTCTACATCGCCAACGGGCTGGTGCTGGCGCCCACGTTTAACGACCCCAATGACCGAGTGGCGCTGGCCACACTCGCGCGCCTCTTTCCGGATCGCGAAACGGTGGGCATCAACTGCACGGAGCTCATCTGGGGCCTAGGCGCGTTGCATTGCATGACCCAGCAGCAGCCGCGGTAAAGCGCTCGCGATTTACGTTACCCTGATACGCAATGCCTCGTGACACGTTCACCGCCGCCGAGAGGGCCATATTCCGGCGCCTCCGGTCCCCTGAAAAGATTCAGCGCTTCCTGGACGACCTGGCCTACAACAAGGAACCGGACGGGCCCACCTGCCGGTCGCCGCGGCGCGTTCTGCGCGACCGAACGGGCCAATGCATGGAAGGCGCGCTATTCGGCGCGGCGGCGCTGCGTATGCTTGGCCACCCGCCGCTGCTGCTCGATCTGGAGGCCGTCCGCGACGACGATCACGTGCTGGCCATTTTCCGCCTGCGGGGCTGCTGGGGAGCCGTGGCGAAATCCAATTACGCGGGGTTGCGCTATCGCGAGCCGGTCTACCGCACGCTGCGCGAGCTGGTGATGTCGTATTTCGAGCACTACTACAATCTGCGGCGGGAGAAAACGCTGCGCAACTACTCGCGGCCGGTGAATCTGCGCCGCTTCGACCGCATCGGCTGGATGACCGCCGAAGAAGACGTCTGGGCGGTGCCGGAATACCTCTGCTCCATCAGCCACACCCCAGTCATGCCGCTACGTCTGGCGCGTCACCTGGGCCGTGTGGATGCGCGCCTCTTCTCCGCCGGGCTGTTAGGCCGGGCGGTATAGCGCGCCGCCTCCGCTGCAATTCGTTCGAATGCATCGCCCGCTGTCTTCCGGGTTTGATAGGATACTGCGCGATCACTGCACTTAGAGGCGCGGACCAGCCGAGGTTCGAAGTGGCGTCAGTGAAGCGGACCGGCCAGCGCAGCATGGAGAACTCTGTGGACCCTGGTCTGGTCACATTGAAGGGCGCCCTTCTCAAACGGTTCTGATGGAGGCGTTCCAGGTAAAGATCGACCAAAGCGAGGGACCGTCCTGATTGGATAACGATTGCTTCGAATTCATCAGATGCCGGCGATGCTTCTTCGCGGTACGCTTGCACCAGCCCCGGACGAAAGGCGAGTTTGCCGCCCGGCCCATCGAATAAAACGTCTCATCGGCCGAATCGCCGGATGTCGCGGGTTCTCCGTGTTCAGACCGGCTACGATTGATCCGCCCTCGCCGACGCTGTCGGCGTAAGCGACGATAGGCTCGGGACGCGCGCGTCGGCAAGCGGTCTTTGGCATTGACGAGAGTTTCGCAACCGAAATTGCGCTGTGCGCGGGCGTTTTACACGCGCGGGCGGGCGCTTCGGGTATCATGGGTAGCAATTCTCATGGACAGACGCACTTGGATGCAACTCATCGGTATCCTCGCCGCCGCTCGGCCGGGATTTTCTCAAACACAACCGCCCGCAACCTCGACGCCGCAACCGCCCACCGGCGGAAGAGGCCGTGGGCGCGGACCGCAGCGCCCCCTGCGCATCACCAAAGAACAGGTGCAGGCGGCGCTCAAGCTGCTCGGCCTGGAATTTCAGGACGCCGAGATCGATATGATGCTGCGCAACGTGGACAACGCGCTCGCGAGCTACGAAGCCGTCCGCAAAATCGACATCGCCTACGATGTCGAGCCGTCGTTCTCGTTCCACCCGGGGCTCGCCGGCCGCACGCCTATCAAAGGGCCGCAGCGCTTCGAGACCACCATTCCCAGGAACGGCACGGCGAAAGCGCCATCGAACCTGGAAGATCTCGCGTTTCTCCCCATCACGGAGCTCGCGCCGCTGGTGCGTTCGCGGGCGGTCTCGTCCACCGCCCTCACCAACATGTACCTCGACCGGATGAAGAAATATTCGCCCAAACTGCTGTGCCTCATCACCCTCACCGAAGAGCTGGCGCTCCAACAGGCCGCCGCGGCCGATAGCGAAATCAAGGCGGGCAGGTACCGCGGGCCGCTGCACGGCGTTCCATTCGGCGTGAAGGACCTTTTCGATACCAAGGGCATCACTACCACCTGGGGCGCAGAGCCGTTCGAAAAGCGCGTTCCCGAATACGACGCCATTTGCGTGGAGCGGCTTTACAAGGCCGGCGCGGTGCTCATCGGAAAGCTGTCCATGGGCGCTCTGGCGCAGGGAGACGTGTGGTTCATGGGCACCACCAAGAGTCCCTGGCCCACCGACGAGGCGCGCGCCCGCAGCGAATATGACCGCGGATCGAGCGGCTCGTCGGCCGGTTCGGCTTCCGCGACCGCGTCCGGGCTGGTGGGATTTTCGCTGGGGACCGAGACCTTGGGCTCCATCGTTTCGCCCAGTACCAACTGTGGAACCGTGGGCCTGCGCCCCACCTATGGCCGCGTGAGCCGCCACGGCGCCATGGCCTTGAGCTGGACCATGGATAAAATCGGCCCCATCTGCCGCGGCGTGGAGGATTGCGCCATCGTGCTGAACGCCATCTACGGCCCCGATGGACACGACCGCACAGTGGGCGCCGATCCGTTCCACTGGGAGCCGAAAAAGCCCGTGAAAAGTCTGCGCGTGGGTCTTCTGCACGCCAGTTTCGATCGCCTGCAGCCCGCCCAGAAGAAGATCTACGACCAGGCGCTCGCCGACCTGAGGAGCACCGGCGCGACGTTGACTCCAGTGGAATATCAGGAAGATCTCACGGGTGTTCGCTACCTGCTGGAGGCCGAGGGCGCCGCGGCGTTCGACGATATCACGCGCGACGGCCAGGTGCGCACCCTCCGCGGGCAGGGTCCCGGCGATTGGCCCAATACCTTCCGCAGTTCGCGCTTAGTGCCGGCCGTGGAATACATTCGGGCGCAGCGCGTCCGCACCATGCTGGTGGAAAAATTCGAGAAATTCATGGCCGATTGGGACGTGATTGTGGTGCCCGGCTCGGGCCTGCTCACCACCACCAATCTCACCGGCAATCCGCAGGTGGTGGTGCGCTGCGGGTACACCGAAGGCGCCACGCCACGTACGCCGTGGTCGATGCTCGGATTCATCGGCAAGATCTACGACGAAGGGTCGCCGCTGCGGCTCGCGCTGGCCTTCGAGCAGGCCACCGAGTGGCACAAGAAGACTCCCACTTTGATTGCGTGAAGCCTATGAAGCGAAGAGAATTCCTAGGGGCCACGGCCTTCGGACTGGCCAAGCTGGCAGCGCAAAACTCCGTTCCGGATGTAATTAAGAGCCTGCGCCCCATGACCGGCGGCGTCCAGCCGATTACCGATGACGAACGGCGCGCCCGCATGGAAAAGGCGCGGCGCCTGATGCGCCAGAACCGTCTGGGTGCCATCGTGATGGAAGGTGGGTCGAGCCTGTTCTACTTCACCGGCACGCGCTGGACGGCGGGCGATCGTGTGTTCGCATGGGTGCTGCCGGCCGCGGGCGAGCCGGCGTGGATCGTGCCGCAAGCCGACCAGGTGCGCGCCCAGCAGGCCATCCGGATGGGCGGGGAGGTGCGCACTTGGAACGAGAATGACGGGCCGTACAAGACGCTCGCGCAGATCCTGATAGATCGCGCCGCCGCGGACGCGGCCCTCGGAATCGAAGAACATGTGCGTTTCGCGGTCTTCGAGGGGCTGCGCCAGGCGGCGCCATCGCTTGAACTGGCCAGCGCGGACCCCGTAACGATAGGCTGCCGGGTGATCAAATCGCGGGCCGAGATCGCCCTCATGCAGCACGCCAACGATGTCACCATCGCCTGCTACAAAGCCGTCCTGAGCGCCCTGCGGGAAGGCATGACCAACGCCGAACTGAGCGCCAATATTGACGCCGGCTATCGCGCATTGGGCTACCGCGGCGACGCGCTGGTGATTTTCGGCAAGTACACCGCATTCCCGCACGGCAGCATCCAGCCGCAGCAACTGCGGGAAGCCGATGTGGTGCTGATTGACGATGGCTGCACGGTGGAAGGCTACCAATCGGACATTACGCGCACCACGGTGTTCGGGAAGCCGACGCCGCGCCAGCGCGAGGTCTGGAACCTGGAGCGCAAGGCGCAGGATGCCGCGCTGGCCGCCGCCAAGCCGGGCGCGACGTGCGAATCGGTGGACGCCGCGGCCCGCAAGGTGATCGTCGATGCCGGTTTCGGACCGGGCTACCAACTGCCCGGCCTTCCGCACCGCACCGGCCACGGCATCGGGCTCGATGGCCACGAGTGGACCTACCTGGTGCGCGGCAACAAGACAAAGCTCGAACCGGGAATGTGCTTCAGCGACGAGCCCACCATCGCCATCCCGGGCGAGTTCGGCATCCGCTTGGAAGATTGCATGTACATTACCGAAGACGGCGCGCGCATGTTCACCAGGCAGAGCCCGGCCATCGACCAGCCGTTCGGGTAGGCCCAGCCGGAAGGCGTTGGAGAAGGAGTCACGGACGATGCAACAAACCGCGGAAGTTTCGCAGGCCACCTATCGCCAGCGCATCGAGAAGTTGCAGGCGGCCATGACGGTACTCAGGCTTCATGCCGTGGTGCTCGAACCCGGCCCGGCGATGTGGTACTTCACGGGAGTGCGTTGGGGCAAGAGCGAGCGCACGTTCGCCGTAGTGCTGCCGGCTAAAGGCGAGCCGGTTTGGGTGCTGCCGGGCTTCGAGGAAGGGCGCGCCCGCGAGTTGATCCACGTGGGCGAAGACATCCGCGCCTGGCAGGAGGATGAAAGCCCCTACCAGCGCATTGTGGAGGGTCTGCGCGATCGCGGCGTCGCGGCCGGGCGGGTCGCTATCGACGATGAGGCGCGTTTTTTCGTTTTCGACGGCATTCGCAAGCTGGCCCCGAAGCTGGATTACGCCGGCGCGGAAGGGGTGCTGAAGTTGGGCGGGATGAGCGGGCGGTAAGTACGAAACCACGCCGTTTGTTGAAGGCGCGCGTGCGCTTTGCCACAGAGAACTTCCCGGATGTTACGCCTCTGACAGATCTTCAGCGACTGGATGGCCGATCCTAAAGGTGTTGTGCCGGAACCCAGCAGGAAATGCCTTTCCGGCACAGGAACGGAACAAACCATGGCAGACGAACAACGCAAACAACACGATCAGAGCCGGGGCCAGCAACACGAGCACAGCGGCTCGGGTCAGCAGCAACAAGGGCCCGGCAAGGGTGGCCAGCACCAACACAGTGAGCAGGGCCATGACGCCCAGCAGCAGCAAGGCAAGCACGACCAGCAGTCCGGACAGCAGGGCCAGCGCAAAGAAGGGCAGCAGGAACCGCGCCGCGGAACAGAGCAGGAAAGAAAAGCCGGCTAGCAATTCGGCTGGCAACGGTCACCCCGTCCCGCGCCCTGCCCGCACACCAGCAATGATCGGTGCTGCGGCCGGGCGCGGGCCGCTGGTCCCCGTTTAGCCCCATCGGGCGCGCACAGTCCGTAACATTGGGGCGGCTGGCCTGTATCCTGAACGCATACGCCGTCGCCATTCTGACTTCATGGACGGGCCGCGCCGATTGGAAATTGTCGCGTTCGAACTGAAGCGGCCCGGAACCACTTCCGATACAAGCCCTCAGTCACAGGCCGTTCAGTCCCGGTGGCGCTCGCTCCTTAGTGCAGGACAAGTTTCTGCACCCGCAGATTGCCGGTCTCGCCCACGAAAAGCGTGTTTTCGCCGCGGCAATCAATGGCGTTTACCGTTCCGAATTCCTTCAGTAACTTGCCGGCCTTGCCAAACTTGCCGATCATGGTTCCGTCCAGGTGCATCTTGTAAATCTCACCGTCGCGATCGATGTCATCTTCCGGATTGGAATTCGAGACATAAAGCACCTGATTCGGACCCTTGGTTATGCATAGCGCCTGCGCATTTCCGGTGTTCGTAAAGGCCGCTTTGTAGTTGCCGTCGTTGTCGAAAACCTGGACGCGCCGGTTGCCTCCGTCCGCGGCGTAGACATTGCCTTGCGCATCGATGGCGATGCTGAGAACGTTGGCAAACTCGCCCTGACCGGTTCCCTTCTTACCCCACGACTTCACGAACTTGCCGGTCTTATCGAACTTCGCGATGCGGGCGTTCCCTGCTCCGTCGGCGACGAAGATATTGCCGGCCGCGTCCCATGCGACGTCCGTCGGACGGTCGAACAAATCAGTCGGCTGTCCGGCCCCGCCGCCCCTGCCCGACGGCGAACGTGCTGGCACGTTCACGTTTTCGGCTTTTCGCCCGAGCAACATGACCACGCGGCCCTGAGGATCGAACTCCATGACCATGTTGGACATTTGATCCACCGCCCAAACGTTGTCCTGCGGATCCACGCGGACTTGGGAAGCGAACATAAAGCCATACGAATCCTTGCCGATCTCGCGGAGGTATTTGCCGGCGCGGTCGAACTGGAACAGCCGCGAGCCGCCGTGCGCGAAGGGGCGCGAAGTGCCGATCGTGACGGTGGGATGGCCGGTCCGCGTGTAGACGAAAATGTCGCCGCGCGAATTCGTGGCCACGCCGCCCACTTCGCCGAGATAGATGCCGGCGGGAAGCTGTAGAGCGTTGGGGATGGAATCGAACCGAATTTCCGGCGCTTCCTGGGCGCTCGCCGGAGCGTTGGCGATCAGGGCCGCGGTCAACAGAGCTTGCATCGAATATTTCATGGCTGTTCTCCGTGTGCTCTCTAATGCGCCCCGGCTTTGGCCGCGGTCGGCTGCAGAATGAGCTTCTGCACGCGCCAGGACTCGATTTCGCCCGCAAAAACCTCATTCGGATTGCGGCAATCGATCATGTGAACCACCTGAAATCCAGGCGCCAGTTTGCCGGGGCGGCCGAACTTTCCGAGCACCGTTCCGTCCAACTCGGCTTTGTAAATCTCGCCGGTGTTTTCCCAAGTTCCCGGCATGTTGCCGTTGGGATTGGAGTTCGAGAGGAACGCGTATTGGTGCGGGCCCGCGGAAATGCACACCGTCCAGGCCGTGCCCAGGTTCGTGATCTCGCGGATGGGCTTCAGATTGTTGTCGAGTACCTGATAGCGGTTGTTGGAGCGGTCCGCCACCCAGACATTCCCCTGTCCGTCCACCTGCAGGGCGTGCGGCAGGTTGAATTCTCCCGGACCGCTGCCGGGTTTTTCGCTGCCCGCCTGCGCCAGGAAACGTCCGTCCTTGTCATACTTGACGACGCGATTGTTGCAGTAGCCATCGGAAACGAAGATGTTGCCCTGCGGGTCCCAGCCCACATCCGTTGGGCGGCAGAGAATATACTTCTGCGCGGGCGCGTTGGGGCCGGCGGGATAAGCCTGCGCGCCCAGCACTGCCGGCGGCCTCCGGCCGAGCACCATCAGCACCTTTCCCTCCGGGCTGAACTTAGTAACCATGTTTGTGCCTTCATCGACCGTCCAAATGTTATCGTCCTTATCGACCCGCACCGAATGAGCGAACTCGAAGCCGTAATAGCCGCTGCCAATCTCCTTGACGAAGTTGCCGGCTTGGTCGAATTCAAACAGGCGCGTAGTGGCGCTGCGGTGGTAGACAAAGATATGGCCTTTGGAGTTGGTGGCCACCGCGACAGCTTCACCGAGATACTCCCCCGGCCTGAGTTTCAATAGGTTGGGCGCCGACGAAAATGGAATGTCGGGCACATTCTCGATGGTGGCTTTGCGCTGGGCCAGCCCGGGCGCGGCAAACAGCACTGCCAGCGCGACTGACGAGGTCAGCATCCCTTTCGCACGCATATCAGTTCAGTTTACACGCGCCAACGCGGTCCCTGAGAAATCCACCCCGGGCGGGCCGGCTGCGGACGGCCTACCGCTTCGCCGCGCGCGCCTGCGCCACCATTTCTTTTACCTTCGCCAGCAGCTCCGGTGCATGGTAGGGGATGCCATCCTTGATGGTCCATTCGACGCCGCCGGTGCGAACCGTTTTGCCGTCGCGGATTTCGTCGACCCCGGTGGGGTAGAGCACTTTGAGATTCTCCAGCGGATTGCCGTTGACCACGATCAGGTCGGCGTTCCAGCCCGCGCGCACGCGGCCGAGGTGATCCTCCTGTCCCAAAATCCTGGCGTTGTTGCCGGGCGTGGGCGTTGATGAGGCCGAACGAGCGTGAGTGCGGCAAGGGAGGGTCGGGCGGTCATTGGTGGATTGTGCCACAGGTTGTGGCCGATGCCGGCATCCCCCGCTTGCGCCCGCACCCCACAACGGAGTAAGGTCAGTTCGTGACCTTCACACGACGCACCGTTCTCACCGCCATCTCCGCGGCTGCCGCCGCCCAGGCGCAGCGCAACCGTCCTCCGAACTGGAAGCCTAAGCTTGGCGTGCTGATGCAATACTCCGATTCCAACCTGGAGTTCGTCAAGGCCGAAGGCTTTACCAGCGCGCAGCTTCGGCTCAATCCCGATCAACTCGACGATGCCGCCATCGCGGCCATCAAGGATAAAATCTCCAAGAGCGGAATCTACATTTCCTCGCTGGCCGTGGACGGCAATCACATCGACCCAGACCCGGCAAGACGCGATCGCCAGAACACCTACACCCTCAAATGCCTGGATCTGTGCGGCAAGCTCGGCATTCCGAACATCGGCGGGCAAAGCGGCACCATCCCGAACATGGCGTTGCAGAAGCAGGTGGACGAAATCGTCAAGGTTTACAACGAAAAATACTTCGCTTCCTGCGAGAAAAACAAGGTGCGCATTTTGTGGGAGCCCTACGCCGGCGGACCTAACATCGCCACAGGGCCCTTGGGCTGGGAGGCTCTTTTTAAGGCGTTCCACGACAGCCCGCATGTGGGCCTCCAGTTCGATCCTTCGCACCTGGTGTGGCAATTCATGGATCCCGTAGCGGCCGCGCGCGAGTTCGCCGACAAGATCTGCGATGTCCACCTGAAAGATACCGAGATCCTCTGGTACCTGGTGAAACGTGGCGGGATTCAGCCCGTGAATGGACAACGCTGGTGGCGATTCCGGCTGCCGGGAAGCGGATCGATGGATTGGAAAGGCTTCTTCAGCGTACTCTCCGAAGCGGGCTACACCGGCGCCATGAACATCGAGGGCGAAGACGAGTTCTATTACCCGGCGTATAACGGCGCGGATTTCACGGAGCAGTACAAGCGCGGCTTCCGCGTAGCGCATGAGTTTCTGAAAACGCTGGTGCCGCCGGTCACGGCGTAAAGAAGCTATCGGCTATCGGCTCATTTGTCGATCGTCGCGTCGATCAGCTCCAGCCTGCGCTTGGGCGTCTCGCCGTCCACTTCCTCTTTCTCGAAGGCGTCCAGGACCTCCATGCCGGCCACCACGCGGCCGAAGGCGGAGTATTGACCGTCGAGGCTGGGCGCGTCCCCGAGCATTAGGAAGAAGCTGGTGGTTGCGGAATCGGGATCGTCGGTGCGGGCCATGGAGACGATTCCGCGAACGTGCTTGATATCGGCGTGGAATTCGCCCTTGATGGTATGGACCCAGCGGTCGGCGGGATGCGTTTGGGCGCCCGTCCGGGTATTGGGCATGCCGCCCTGCAACACGAAACCCTTCACCAGGCGGTGAAACGCGGTGCCGTCGTACCAGCCCGTGGACACCAGCTTGAGGAAGTTGCGCACGTGATTCGGCGCCCAGTCCGGCTCCATTTCGATCCGGATGGAGCCAAGCGTGGTCTTGAGCGTGACGGTCTTGCGCATCTCATCGGGCGTGGCGTTGAGGAACGGCTCGACCTTCTTCTTCTCGATGGTCACTTTGAGAATGCGGACCGGAGTTTCCGTCATGCCGTCGGCGGCGACCGGGGCCTGGGAGATCCGTTCGGCCACCTCGATCCCTTCGGTGACGTGCCCGAAGACGGTGTACTGGCCGTCGAGCGATGGCTGCGGATAAAGGCACACGAAGAACTGCGCGCCGTCGCTATCGGGCTTGTTGGGAATGCGGGCGGCGGAGACCGCGCCGCGTTCGTGCGTCAGGCTGCTGATTTCGGAGGGCATCAGATTGAGGCCGCCTGAGCCCCAGAGATTGCGCGCGGTTTTGGGGTCCTTGAGCAGCGGATCGCCGCCCTGAACGATGCCGTTCGGGACCACTCGGAAGAAAGCGCTGCCGTCGTAATAGCCCTGGCGGGCGAGAGTGAGGAATTGCTCGACGTGTTTGGGCGCTTTGTCAGCGGCGAATGCGAAGCGGAACGTGCCGAGATCGGTGGTGACGACCGCCTCGAGGTCGTCCGGCGGCGCGGGAGGCTGGCACCACGCGAGGAGCGGGAGGAGCAGCGGAGCAATCCAGGGAAAACGCATTTGCGACCTATGATAACGCCGGTTCACTCCGGCATCGCACGACCAACTGTTCCAGCGATTCCAGGGCCTTGTAACGGCGGAATGCCCGTTCGCCAAAATCTGCCAGAGCCGAGGGGCGGCTGATGGGGAGAGTGGCTTACAGCCGAGAAGATGCGAGAGTGCCGACGGCTCAAGCCGGTGCTGGTCGGGCAGTTCGAGTTCGTCGAATGGACTCCGGACGGTCACTTGCGCCACCGTTACATGGGCCTCGTTGAGAGTCTGGGCCCCTGGATGTGGTTCGGGAGCCGGATCTGCCGGGCGAACAAAGATATCCTGCGCGCGTGAAGCGGTGCCGGGTATCGTTCGTGGATTCGGATGGGATCGAGCATGCCGTCGAACTGGATGCGTGGTCCCTCTACGAGGCCGTCGGGCTCGCGATTGACCGTCTCCGGCGATGTTTATCGCGGTGGGTCAGAAAAATGGGCCACCCTCTGAGTTACGGGCCCTCGGAAAATGCGGTGCTGTTATTCAATATCGGTAGCCTCGCCCGGCATGCTTTCTGGTGGCGAAGTTGCCGGAATCGGACCTTGTGAGACCGGCGGAGGTCCGCGTGGTTTCCGGAGAGCCTATTCTATCTGTCTTTGCTTCCAGAGGCACAAGTGAAGTACGCCGGAAACGGCCCTTTCATCAAGCGCCCGTTATTAGAGTATTTTGAGCCTTGCGACTCGGCGGCTGCTGCACCTGGTCTGAACAAAAATGGAGATTCCGGGTGATTATTCCTGAACTGTGGGACAATTGGGATCGAACAGGCCGTTCCAAACGCAATTCTCGTTCTGACCATGCAGGCTCATAGAGAAGGACCCGCAGACTTGAGGGGTGCCCCCGAGGCGCAGCCGTTCGTGCCTCACGGCGAGGTGCTCTACCTCTCTCCCATTTTTAACGAACCCCTTTGCGTACTGGAATTCCTGGCCCTGCGGCTCTCGCCTGAATATCGCGGCTCGGCGATCCCGCGCGGAGATGGATCGGCGGTCGTGATCATTCCTGGATTGCTCGGGATGGATCTCCATCTTTTCGAACTCCACGGGTGGCTGCGACGAATCGGGTACCGGCCCTATTATTCGGGCATAGGTTTCGCCGCCGATTGTCCCGACCGCCTCTCACGGCAACTCGACGAGACCATTGATCGCGCGTACGCGGAGACAGGGCGCAAGGTGCATCTCATTGGGCACAGCCTGGGCGGTATCTTTGCACGATCGGCAGCGGTCCGAAGGCCGAAACGAATCGCTTCGGTCATTACCCTAGGCTCGCCTTACCGGGGGCTGGCGGTGCACAGCCTGATACTTACACTCAGCAGCGCTGTGCGGGGCTGGATCCGGAGCGCGCGTCCGGAGGTTCCGGTTCAATGTGCTTCGAGCCGTTGCCATTGCGCCTTCGGGCGGTCCCTAGGCCAGCGGTGGCCGCGTTCCGTCCGGCAGACTGCCGTCTACACGAGGTGCGACGGGCTGGTGGATTGGCGGTACTGCCTGAGCGGGAAGCCGGACATCGACGTCGAGGTCGTCGGAACGCACCTCGGCCTGCCGGTCAACGCGACGGTCTTCCGGCACATCGCCGCCCGTCTGGCTGGTTTCGGGGCGAGCAAAGGCAAAAAAGTGACCGCGGCCCACCTTGCGGCTGCTTGCTGAGCCTGAACATAGCAGTCTCCCTTTCTCCCAACAACGCCGAATTCTTTCGAGGTGGTCTTCTTTGATGCGCGCCGGTTTCGCGGCAAGACCCGTTGCGATTGGAGCTTGCGGTCGGCTATGCAGGACGTTAGCCGGCCGCGGCAGGAAGCTAAGGAGGGGCTCCTGGGAGGGCACTGCGAACCTATCCTGAGATGTAGGCCACGCACAAGTACACTTCAGTTGAAAGAGTCGCCATGGCTGCCTCCGGGTACCCGGAGGCTTGCGCCACAACCACCCGACGTTGGCCTGATATCGGCGAATATCGCCAGCCACACGTATTGGCGGCTCCGATTCGCCCGGTCCAGGTGCGGGGGCCGGTCCTACTCCGCCTTCGCAGCCTCGGCTCGCTTCAACGCCCAGCGCTTTTTCGTCGCGGCGATGATCGCTTTCCTGCCAGCCGCCGAGAGCCTCCGTTTCGGCTTGGAAACCGCCTCCGGGGCTGCCCCGTCAGCCGCCTTTTTGGCAGCCCATCTCTTTCGCTGCGCTTCAGCAATCGCCTTCCTGCCGGCGGCGCTCATCTTCCGGCGCCTGTGTTTCGTCGCTTCAGGTGCGGCAGCGGATTCGGCGGGTCCGCCAGTCAGCAATGCCCGGAGTTCGGCAATCTGACCGTCTATGCGTGTCTTCTGCGCCTCAAAGCCTTCGATGGCGGCGGTGATGATTTCGTTCGTGAGTTTCGGTGTGGGCATGTTCAGCACTCCAACATATCGCATTTAGCGTATTTCTGGCTCACCTAATCGCCGACAAGACACGATAAAGCGCGCGCCGATCATATTATCCAGCGGCCGTTCCAGGGACATGAGCCTTTTGCCGCGATGCTCAACCGTCCGGGATGCCGTAGCAGCACACCCGTTGGGGAGATTGATCAGGTACGAGTAGTCGCCCAGCGTTTACACACGTTGTTCGCGCGCGATTGATGGCTCCGGACGGATCGCGCGTCACTCGTACAGAGCGGCGCGAACTAGGCAAGGCTTTGCCTTGATATCCCTGCGGGATATGGGAGTCGAGGAAGTTAGAAGCGGCCCCTTCGGGTCCGTGAAGTCAGAATGGCGATGGCGCACGCGTACAGGAGCCGCCTCACTGCCGGCCGGGTAACGGACGGCGTCCCGCCCAATACCACATAACGAGAACAAAATTCTCGTCGGGGGCCCTATACGGCAACTAAAGCAGTAGACAGCTCGGCCGCCGGACGAGAACGCCACGAATAGCCGGCGGAATCGCGGCCCATGGATGCGACGCCAGAGCCAGTTTCAGGCGATGCCGTTGTAGGCGCCGGTAAATCGACCGGGACCACTGTCTGTCAAAATGAGGGAATGCGATCCGTTATTGTTTTTTTCCTGATCGTCTCCAGCGTCTCTACCGCCGAGGACCTGCGGCTTTCCAGCCCATTCCTCGAAGTGACTATCAACTCGTCAAGCGGAGAGCTTCGCGTTTTGGACAAGCAAGCCGCGACCATATGGCAGCAAAAGGCAGTTCGCTCCAGCATCGCCTGGAAGTCCATTTCTCTCTTCGAGGACAAAGCCCTTTTTGCGGCTGATCCCTTTCGCGCCGAGTTGACGCTCGACCCCACCCGTCCCGAACTCGAATTCACTCTCACCGGCCAAGGACCGCTCTCGAATCTCTTGGGCTTTCCGTTGCCCTTTGTCACATCCGCCGGGACTTCCCTCGTCGTCCCCATGAACGAAGGGATCCTCTATCCCGTCGAGGACGCGAGCATCCCGCCGCGCCAACTCATCGCCTATGGGGGGCACGGTATTTCCATGCCCTGGTTCGGCGTCTTCGATCGCTCCAGCGGCGCCGGCGTCATGGCCATCATCGAAACTCCCGACGATGCCCGCATCGACATCGCCCGTCAGCCGGGAACTGGCCTCTTCATTCGGCCCTTGTGGGAGGCCACGCGCCAACAATTCGGCTATCCGCGCAAGATCCGCTATGTTTTCGTTTCAAAAGGCGGCTATGTGGCGCAGACCAAGCGCTACCGAGAGTACGCCCGACAGACCGGCCTATTCAAGACTCTGGCCGAAAAGCGTAAAGAGAATCCCAACGTCGATCTGCTGATCGGCGCCGCCAACATTTGGAACTGGGACAAAGACAAGGTCGGGCTCGCCAGGGAAATGAAGGCGCTCGGCATGGATCGAGTGCTTTGGAGCGGCGGCGGAACCCGCGAACAGGTGGAGGAGATCGCTAAGCTCGGCTACCTCCCCGGCCGCTACGACATTTTTCAGGATGTGTGGCCGCCAGACGCTCCCTCCGGCCTCAAGAAGGAAGGCTGGCCTGAGGACCTGGTCTGGCTGCCCAATGGTGATTGGATGAAAGGCTGGGCTCACCATAGCAGCAACGCCGACGGCACCGAGACCATTTACCAGGGAGGTGTCATCTCCTCGCCGCGCCAGCTTGACCGCGCCCGCCAGAGCATTCCGAAAGAGCTCGCCAATGTTCCGCTAAAAGCCTACTTCATCGATACCACCACGGCGTCGCCGTGGCGCGAGGATTACAATCCGGCCCATCCCCTCACTCGCAGCGAGGACCGCAAATACAAGATGCAGCTTCTCGAGTTCGCCAGTCGCGACATGAAGCTCGTAACCGGCACCGAGACCGGCATCGATCCCTCCGTACCCTACGTGCATTATTTCGAGGGGATGCTCAGCCTCGGCCCCTACCGTCTCCCGGACGCCGGCCGCGACATGCTCAAGTACAAGGAGCCGACCGCGGATTTCCTGAAATTCCAAGTTGGCCATTTCTATCGCGTCCCGCTCTGGGAATTGGTCTACCACGACTGTGTCGTGTCTCAGTGGTATTGGGGCGACTACAACAACAAAGTCCCGGAAGTTTGGGATCGCCGCGATCTCTTCAACATCCTCTACGGCACGCCGCCCATGTATATGTTCGACATGCCAACCTGGCGCAAAGAGCCCAAGCGCTTTGCCGACAGCTACCGGAACATCTCTCCGGTTGTCCGCGGGTTGGGTTACGAGGAGATGATCTCCCACGAATACCTTAGCGAGGACCATGCAATCCAACGCACCAAATGGGCTTCGGGTGCGGAGATCACCGTCGATTTCAACAAAATGACTTTTGTCGTGAAACCGTGATATCCCCGCAACGGCATGGCCTGACGCTCTGACTCGCCACGTCTGGGCCATGCTTCCGCGAGGGGGATCGGTCAGTCAACGAGGACCACGAGGGGCGTCTCTGTACTACGAACGGCCAGAATCTTCGCAAGCCGCGACAATTCTCGCGAACCGAGGCCACTGAGACGCCGGTACCCGGTGCCTTTACCCCTCTGTGTCCTCCGCCACCTCTGTGCCCTCCGGTTTGACTTTTTTTTCCTCCGTGCCTCCGTGTCTCTGTGGTGAATATTCTTTTGGTTGCGGCTACGCCGCCCTGTGGCCTCTCCGCGTACACCTGCTTTCGGGCATTCCTCGAGCCGCCGGGGCGTATACTTGGGGCGGAGCCACTCATAATGAGACGCAATCTGCTGTTCATGGGGGCGCTTGGTTTCACGGCCTTCTGCACGCTGCTGCAGGGCCAGGCGCTGTCTTCCGAGCAGAAGCAGAAAGTGGACGCCGCCGTACCGGGCAAAGCGCCGGCCAAACCGAAGAGACCGCGCCGGATGCTGGTGAGCAACCTCATGATGCGCGACGGCCATCCGTGGCACGGCAGTTCCTACGACACCATCCCAGCAGCCAACTATGCCATCGGGGAGATGGGCAAACGTACCGGCGCCTACGAAGCGGTGTTCAGCGACGATGTCGAGATGTTCCGGCCGGACCGGATCAAACAGTTCGACGCCATCTGCTTCTTGAATACCGTAGGCGTTTTATTCGAAGACCCTGAGCTGAGAAAATCACTGCTGGCGTACATCGCGGGCGGCAAGGGGTTCGTGGGAATCCACGATGCCATTGCGACGTTCGTGCAGTATCCCAAGTACGACCAATGGCCACCGTTCGGCCAGATGTTGGGCGCAACCGAGAACGGCGGACATCCTTGGGACGGGGAAACCATGACTGTAAAGGTGGAAGACCCGAAGAGCCCGCTGAATGCCATGTTTCACGACGCCGAATTCCAGATTGCGGACCAGGCGTTTCAGTTTCAGGAGCCGACCCTTCGCGACCATCTCCACGTGCTCCTCGCCATCGATGTGCAGAAGACCGGTTTCTCGCCAAGCCGCCACATCTTGCCGGTCCGCATGGCTGACAAGGATTTCCCGGTGACTTGGATCCGCGCGTATGAGAAGGGCCGCGTGTTCTATAGTTCACTGGGACACGGCGCTCCCGTTTTCTGGAATGCGCCTCTGCTCGCACACTTTCTGGCCGGCATCCAATATGCTCTCGGCGATCTGAAGGCGGATAGCACTCCCAGCGCGAAACTGCCCGCCGTGGAGAAGTGACCTTTTTCGGCCCCCGCGCGCGCCCATTCTCCCCGGGGGAATACAGTGCCGCTCATAGCGCCGGTGCGGTGGCAATCGCAGAACAGGCGGATCAACGCCGGTCTGCACTCGATGAGCGCATTATCGGGGCTTGGTCCCGAGGCCGGTTATGCCCTCCTGCTTCAGTAGCGTGCCACGGGTTGCGCGCGCGTTGATGACCGTCGCCCCAATTCCCTTATGAAGCCAGATGGCTGGCGTGAGGTGGTCCGGCCCCGAGCCGGTAAACCCATCGATGGTTACATCCCGAAATCCCGTGACTTCGACACCCGCACGGAAAAAATCGGGCACCGCGGAGTTCCAACGCACATGGAGATTGCGCATGGTGAGGCCATCGATGTTCTCCGCTTTGAAGCCGGCGACGTCATAGCGAACAATCCCGTGCTCGATTGGATCCACCGGCCGCAGGTCAAGGTTTCCCCCATAGAGCGGTGTCAAAGGACCGGCCGAAAGATTGAGGTCGAAATCGTCGAAGAGCACGTCGCGTATCCCGCCCGGGCGGTCAGAATAGAGGAGAACCGGAGCCTGGCTGTCGGCCGTCACGTTCACCAGGCGGAGATTGGACACCGAACCCGGCTCGCCCTTCAGCTTCCAAGGGGCCACCGAAACGTGGACCGGCTCACCCATACCCCACCAGTCGCCATCGATCAAGCGAGTCTCGATGATGGCATTAGAAATGAGAATGTTCGCTATCTTCTCGTTGCCCCGAACGAAAATCCCGATACCCCGGTTGCTGTCGCGAATGACGATGTTATTGAAAACCAGATTTCGAATATCCTTGGCCGCGTAACCCACACGAATCCCCGCCGAGCGGCTGACGATCACGGCATTCGACACCGTGATGTTCTCGGTTGTCTGGAGACAATAGCCGTCGGCGCACGGACTGATCGCGATCCCGTCGTCTCCCGCCTCGAGGTACACATCGGAAATGCGCACGTCCTGGGAATTCGCAACATCGATGGCATCGGCGTTGGGCACGAGAAGGCTGTTGCGCACATCCAGAGCGGTCAGGACCGCATGCCGGCAGCACGCGAGGTGGATGCACCAGTTGGGCGCGTCGACTACATGAATCTGGCGAAGCTCGATGTTCTCGCATTCGATGAAAAGCACCAGCACGCCGGGGCGCGCGAGCATCCGGACGGGCCCTTCGTGGTTTTGCGAGAAGCGGGTGAAAACGTCAGCGCCCTGGCGGGTAGAGCGAAAATCATACCACCCGGGGCGATGCGGGTTGACCTTATCGATGAAAGCCCGGCCGTTTCCATCGATCACACCTGGGCCGGTAATGGCGATATTCCGGGCGCCGATGGCCCAGATCAGGGCCGTGGACCGGTCCTCGGAGGAGCGCCCGACAGGCGCGTACTGAGCCACATCGCTACTGCCGAGGAGGCGCGAACCCTGCCCGAGGTCCAGTGTGATGTTGCTCTCCATCCGAATCGAGCCGGACAAGTAAGTGCCGGGGCCGAAGTGGACTGTTCCACCGCCTTGCTCCGCGCAGGAACGGATGGCGCTTTGAATCGCGCCGGTATCGAGATGCTCGCCATCTCCGGTTGCTCCGAAGGCGCGAACGTCGCAGACGTTGGGAACGGCCACAGCCGCGACGGGCCTTGGCGTCTCACTTTGAGCGGCGGCGAGAGACACGAACAACGCGACCGAACCCACAAGGCAAAGCGAGCAGCGAGCCCAGCCTGCGGACTGAAAGGCCTGGCTGTGAAGTCCATTCCTATGAATTCCAAGCATGCGCATCGTGATGATACTCCACAAAAGAAAAGCAACCCCGGTGAAGCTGTGCGGATGTGCTTTTCTGGGACAGATCAACATCCGACACTTAACAGATATGCTCTTCAGCAGTCTACGGTCCACGGCAGCGGTCCACGGCAGCGGTCTACGGCGGCTTCGTGCGGCTCCCGCTCGGGAAGCCGCGGGGCGGGCTGCGTGTTATAGTACTGCCGGATTAAATGTCATGATCAACCGCCGCGAATGGCTGGCTTTATCCGCGTCTGGACTCTGTACCGCGCTGCTAGCCGCGGACTCGCCCGAGCCGCAAGACGACGACGCTGTAGTCCACCTTGGACCCGATGGAGTATGGCCCTCGCAGCCCCCTTCCGGCTGCCCTTTTGCGCCCTCGAAGTCGATTCGCGGCCTCGCTTTCACCGGACGCCAAGCCTCCTATACCAACGCCGATACGTGGTACCCGTCGTGGGCCATCGACGGCGCGATGTACTCGCCCTGGACCGATGGCGAAGTGAACGGCGTGAGGAACTCGTCGGGTGGAGAGCAGGCCACCACCTCCTGCGCCAAGATCACGGGCGACGATCCGCTCCATCTGACCGTAACGTACATCGGCGCGTTCCGCGGCGACCCCAAGCCCTACGGCGGCCGATACCCCTGCGGGAGCCTCGTTCACAACGGCATCTGGTACTACGGGACCTACTGTCTGCTCGAGACCAAGGGTCTCGGGCTCAACTGGGACGTCCTCGGACCCTTCGTTGGCTTCCGCACCTCGACCGACTACGGCCAGACCTGGACTGACACGCCGCACACGCCCGCCAATCCCCTGTTCGGCGAGCCGGAGAAGATCGGGGGACCGGTCAAGCTCGGCGTCCCGCACTTCGTCGATTTCGGCCGCAACATGGAGCATTCGCCTGACGGCTATGCCTACCTTGTCTGCCACGGAGCGGTCGCCAACGATCCGCAGCCGCGCCCGGCGAACCTAAGCTGGATAACTGCCGATCAAATTTATCTGGCCCGCGTGAAGCCGTCCATCCAGACGATCAACGACCGCTCGGCGTATGAGTTCTATGGCGGCCGCTCCCAGGGCGGCAAGCCCATCTGGGTCCGCGACCTCGCGCGTACGGAGCCGCTGTTTGAATGGAACAACCGTTGCGGCTGCGTCACCGCCACCTACAATCCCGCGCTGCGCAAATACCTGATGTGTGTCACAGATGGCCGGAACACCGTTAGTAAGTTCAATACCTTCGTGCTCGAGGCCGACGCCGTCACCGGGCCCTGGCGGATGGTCACCTTCATGCGCAACTTCGGCGAGCAGGGCTATTTTGTCCACTTCCCCAGCAAGTTCATCGCAGCCGGCGGCCGCACCGCCTGGTTGATGTACGCCGCCAACTTCACCAACGGCTACCTCAAGACCGGCTATCAGAGCAATCCGCCCGGCAGCCGCTACGGCATGTGTCTCCAGGAAGTCAGGCTGTTGTAACGCACGCCCTTCTGGGACAGCGCGCGTGGTTGTTTTCACGCGGAAATAGAGGGACAATCAGCGGCGTACGCAGCATTCCATGACGCCCCGCCAACGTTTGCTTTGCGCCATCTGTCGCCAGACTGCAGGGGGGATGATGCCGCTGCCGGCGCGCATCGCCGATATGCAGCCCGACGCCATGGAGACGTTCACGCCCAGGGGGCATGGGCGGCGATACAAACCTGGCCGAAGCCAAGGGGACCGCGTCTGCATGATCGGCGGTTTCGACCAGGTTCACTTCCTGAAAGGCTGCATGCCCGAGGAGGCCCGCCGCGAAGTCCGTCGCTGCTTCGAAGCGGCCGGAGCGGCTGGCGGTTATGTTCTAAGCCCTTCGGATCACTTCTTTGAGGCCGATCTGCCTCTACTGGAGGCGTTCGCCCACGAAGCGCGGAAGTGCGTGTACGGACTCGATCGAAGATCGTAAACAAAGCTACTTCAACAACTGGAGCCGGTTGCAGTTGCGTAACCCTGTGCTCATTCTGTCTTCTGACTCCTGGCTTCTGTCTTCCAAATCCTGAAGGGATTTCGAGAGCGGAGCCCTTGCTTAGACGTCCTCATTTGGCAGGCAGAGCCGTCTCCAGCGGCTTTTCGCCCGCCCAAGCCCTTTCGATCTCCTCCAAAGTCTTATTCTTGGTTTCTGGTTTGCATCAGCCAACAGCCGCTTCGGGCGGATTGTCCCCGACTCGGAGAGAGCTGCGAATTAGTACCGATAAGATAAGTCGGCTCGGGTCTGTGAGTGCCGCCCCTCCAGGCCTCGCGCTAAAACACCCCCGCCGGAGCCGAGAACGTGAAGTTATTGGTGTTCAATGTGTAGGTTGTGTGGCTGCCTTCGCCCCCGCCCCACGCGTAATAGAACTTGAACACCGGGGCGCCGCCCACCTGGATGATGAATCCGGCGCCGAGACTGTGGTGGAAGTTTGAAAAACCGATGTCGGAGCGCTGTTCCGCCACCCGGCCGGTGTCATAGAAGCCGAGAAGCGCCAAAGGTCCCCAGATAGTGCGGGTGTACTCCGTCTGAAAAACGAGGAGATTCGGGGCGCGGAAGCGATAATCGCGATAACTGCGGAGCGCGTCGACGTTATTGATGTCCGTCCCGCCGAGAGTGGGCTGTAAGTAGAACGGCATCCGGTTGCCGCCCGAAGTGTCGACATCCACCAGCCGCGCAGTCAGCGATATCGTGCCCAGATCCACCTTCGTGGCCGGGTGATAGCGGTTTATCGAGATGGCGTCCAGGCGGCTGAAGGAATAGGAACTGCCGCTCGTGTCGTGGAACCATTTGTAGGCGCTCGTCAGCGTCGACGAGAAGCCATTGATCCGCGGCGAGACGGGGTAAATCCAGTCGATGCCTCCGCCCCACACCACGTAGGTCGTAGGGGTGTCGAGCGCCGGTGTTTGGGCGGCTTTGAATGTCCGATCGATGGAAGGCTCGGACGCCCCCGACACGCCCGAAGTACTGTTCCACAGGCCGGCGAGCCCTCCGGTCAGGCTGAAACCTCCCGGCAGCGGGACTGCGATGTGGCCGCCCGCAGTGGTCTGTTCCAGCCCGAACAGCGATTCGTTAGCCACAGAGCTCGAGTTGCCCTGGCCGTAATAAGCCATCTGCGGCAGGCTGTAATGCTCGACATCGATAGTGGCATGGATGTGCTGGTCCTGAGCGCTGTTGGCGCTGCCCCATATATCGAGCTTGGCGCCCGCCGTCCAGAATCCGTTGTAGGAACCGCGCGCTTCCACGCTGCCGCTAAAGCGCAGCGGTTCCGACGCGGAGGCGCGCTCCAGATTGTACACCAGCCCGCCGGCGAAACCGCTTCCCGGAACGATTCCACCCACGGAGGGATGGAGTCCATCGCCGGTAAAAAGCTCGCTGCCGAAATCGATACCCTTCGATACCCGGTCGATTCCCTTGGTCTCGAAGATGTGGCACCACTTTCGCTCGGTTTCCACGAGCTGGGTGTGTTCCAGGGAAGCGAGCCATGAGTGCGGCCCGCTCTTGGCCCACGCTTCGTTCTGCTGAGCGGCTCGCGAGTCGCAGGTCGCCGCCGCGGAGGCCATCGCCGCGCCGATCAGGGCGAGAGCCGCGGGGCGGAGCACGCGCTTCATTGGCCGCCCCGCTCCGCTGCCGCCTGCGCCGCTTGCGGGTGAAGCACCGCCATCGCCGCCGCGACGAACTGCGACGCGTCGCCTTCCGTTTTCACCGAAGCCGGATCCAGCTTCGCGGCCAGATCCGGCCGAACAGCGGCGAGTGCCTGGTGGACCAGGTTGACGTGGTCGAGGTGCAATGCTGCCGCTGGCGCCGCGGCGCGAGAGACTGCTTCCGGAGCGAGCGCCGCGGGCTGCGCCGCCCAATTCGGCTGGTCGTCACGCGGGGCGATGTCTTCCAACAGTCCCAGGAAGGTGTTGGCAAATTGCTCGCGCGCGAAGGGCGCGTTGGCCATCGGGTCGCCGATGAACTGCGCGGTCGCGGTGGCGGGGATGGATGCGTGTTCGTAGAGTGTGCTGTCCACTTTGCCAGCGCTGATATAGGGCGAGATCACGATGGCCGGGACGCGCACGCCGTAGCGGTCGAAGGCGAACGGCGGGGCCGTGGACGTGAATCCGTCGGTGTGCGCAACTGCCGGCGGCGCCACGTGATCGAAAATTCCGCCGTGCTCGTCCCAGACCACGAGCAGCAAGGTGGAATGCCACGTGTCGGGGTTCGAGCGTACGGCCTCGTACACCTGGCGGATGAAGTTGTCGCCGGCCTGGACGTTGTGGTCGGGGTGCTGATCGCCGGCGATCACCGCGCCGTTGTCGAAATAGGGCGGCTCCACGAAGGAGTACTGGGGCAGGCGATTCTTATTGCAATCGTTCTGAAAATCACCCCAGAGACCGAAATACTGGCTCTGGCTGGTGAGCAGGAACGTAAGCCCCATGGTGCCGCTCCAAGGGGCGTAGTAGTAGATCTTCCCCTGGGCGCCGGCGGCTTTCAGCCGCGAGTAGATATTCGGCTGGTTGGCGAAATAGAGCGGCGACATATCCACGCGCCCGAAAGACGTGCCGAAGTGCGCGAAGGCGCGGTTGGGCAGCGTGGGCCCGGGCACGGAGGAAAACCATCGGTCGCAGACCGCATAGGCGCGAGCCAGCGCAGCAGTATTGGGCACCTGCTCGGGCTTGAAGCAGAGCATCACATCCTGCGGGTCGCCGCCCAACTGCTGGTAACTCTGGGCGAAGCCCGACATGGTCGGATCGCCGGCCGGAGTTCCGAACGGGACGTCGAACATCTGGAAGTAGACGTCGTCCACATCGTGACCCGGATCGAGGATCAACTGGCCCTGATACCCAGCCCCTGAAACGGTGCGGTGTGGTTCGCCATCGGCGCCGGGGTTCGAATAAAGGTTGTCGGTGATGCCGTCGATGGCGATGTTCTCCATCATGAGGTAACCCAACATGTGATCGAAGGAACGGTTCTCCATCATCAGGACGACGATGTGCTTGATATTCGCATTCGGGCCCATGGATCCCTCCCTGTATGCAGGATGATCTTACAAGAATACTTCAACATTTCCCCCCAAGCCGCCAGGGGTGTCATTGGCGGGCTAAAAGCCAGGCTAAAAGCCCGCCCCACCAACAAGCCAGACGTGGGGCGGGCTTCAGCCCGCCATTCCGCTGGGCCCGCTTCTGGCTCCCAAATCCTGAACGGATTTCAAGGGCAGAGCCCTTGGCTAGGACTTGCGTTAGGTTATTGCAGCCGGGGACGCATGGCCTCGTTGGAGATGAGGCCGTCGAAAATCGCCAGCACCTGCTTGCGATAGGCGTAGACGCGATGCAGGTTTTCGACGAAGCTGGCTTCAAAGTCGCGTGCTCGCATCCACTTGTCCAACATCGTCCGGGGTACGTCGATGTCTTGACGCAGGGTCTCCACGTCATGTCCTCGCAGAAAGAGGCCATAGAAGAAGGCGGCTTCCCGTTGGGGCGCCAGGGGGTCGAATTCGTCTCTCGCCATCATAAAACGAAGCAGCGAAAATGTCAGTATACCGATGGCTCCAACCCCAGAGCAAGTCCGAAATGACGGCCCCCGGAAACGCCTGCGGGAGATGGAGAAACTGGTACTATGGCCCCATGCCGACCCTCATCGCCGCGCCCACGCGCGTGGAAGCCGCAGGTAACAAACCTAAACTAATCGACGAATATGTCGGACGTGTGAATTCCGCGCACGAAAACGTAAGCGTCGCTCATATGCGAAGCCCGGAGGGATGGCTGGAGCCCGGCCAGAATCCCGACTTTGACGAGTTTACGGTGGTGCTGCGCGGCACTCTGCGAGTGGAATCGAGCGGCGTTACGGTAGACGTCCGTGCCGGCCAGGCGGTGATTGCGCACTCCGGCGAATGGGTGCGATATAGCACACCGGAAGCCGGCGGAGCCGAGTATATAGCGGTTTGTCTGCCGGCATTTTCCCCGGCGACCGTGCATCGGGACGCCTGAGCCGCTTACGGAGCAGACGAGGCAGCCGCGGAGACGCCGCCGCGCGTGCGGAATTCGTATCGCTCGATCTTCACGGCCGCGCGATTGCTCTCTGATCGCACAACGCGGCCTGTTGCGACAAACTGCAGCGGGCATTTGCCCCCCAGCAGTGCGGGCCAAGTGACGGCGAGTTCCACCGTATGGCCTAAAGGCAAGCGATCCTGGGTAGTAAACAGGAGGCCGCCGCTGCCGAAATTGAGGGTTTTTCCCGATCCGCTGGTCTTGTTGGCCCTGGAATGGATCACCGTATACTTTACATCTTCCCTAACAGGAAAACGATTGGTCTCTCGCCGATCGGCCGTTCCTCCGGAACCTGCACTTTCTTGTTGAGTGCTCTCATTCATACTAGTTCTATCATGCTAATTCTTGTTCAGTAGCAACAATAGACTAATCGGTCTATTCGGATGCCAAAATGGGCTGGTACTTTTTCGTCAAAGTTACCCATGACCAGGCGTCAAGCCGCGTTCTGATATTCTGGCCTCATGGACCAGGAGCAGCTCCGTACGTTGTTCGAGCAGGTGCGGGACGGCGCGATGGACGTCGATGCGGCCATCGCACGCATGCGCCATATGCCGTTCGAAGATCTCGGTTTTGCCAAGATCGACCACCATCGCGCCCTGCGCCACGGCATCCCGGAGGTGGTTTTCGCCAAGGGGAAAACGGCGGAGCAGGTGGTCGCCATCGCTGGCAAGTTGCTCGACAACTCCCGCAACGTCCTCATTACCCGCGCGGACAGGGAATGCGCCGCGGCCGTGACCGCGGCTCTTGCCGGCGCGGAGTACGCTCCGCTATCCGGCGCGATCCGCTTCTGGCGCGACCGCACGCTGCATGGCAAGGGGAAAATCGCCGTCGTCTCCGCCGGTACCAGCGACATGCCGGTGGCGGAAGAGGCGCAGATCACCGCCGAGGTGATGGGCAACGAAGTGGAAACCATCTACGACATCGGGGTGGCCGGCATCCATCGCCTGATGAGCAACCGCGAGAGGCTCTCGGAGGCCCGCGTGATTGTGGTATGCGCCGGAATGGAAGGAGCGCTTCCGAGCGCCGTGGGCGGCCTGGTTTCCTGCCCCGTGATTGCCGTTCCCACGAGCGTGGGATACGGCGCCAGTTTCCACGGTCTGGCTGCGCTCTTGGGAATGCTCAACAGTTGCGCGAGCAATGTAACAGTGGTGAATATCGACAATGGATTCGGCGCGGGGTATGTGGCGAGTCTGATCAATAGGCTGTGACAGCTTCCAAATCGGCGTTCATCGGCGTTTATCGGCGGCTCAATAAAGATGTGTCGGTCTCGCCAAAACACCCTACAAAGATCTATTAGCCGCCGATGAACGCCGATGAACGCCGATAGAGCTACCCTTCAGCATCGTTCAGTGCCCTACCCCGATGACTTTCGGCCGAACTTCCGGCGGCTCACCCAGTACGCCGGCACGCCCGCGAACACCAGAATGGCTCCCAATTCGAGGGCGTTGATGGGGCCCACCGGCTCCACCTGGTTCCGCACCATGGTGAGCACCAGCAGCGCCAGCGGCAGCAATCCGACTCCGATCGCGCCGGCCAGGCCGCCGGGGACGCGGTAGGGCCGCGGCAACTCGGGCTCGCGGATGCGCAGCGCCACCAGCGCGGCGAATTCCAGCAATAGACTCAGGCCGGTGAGCAGTACGTCCAGCACCACGAGCTTCACGAAGCTCAACTGCAGGCACACCATCCACGCCGCCGCGCAGACCAGAATCGCCACCCAGGGCACGCCGCTCGCGGGATGCCGCCGCGAAAAAATGCGCGGCAACAGCCCGTCGTCGGCCATCACCGCGGGAAGGCGCGAATACTGCATGGTCTGCGCATTCAGCGTGCCCCACGCGCCCAGCATGCCGCCGATGGTGATGATCACCGCCATCGCCTGGCCCGCGCCGGCGCCGGGGATCACGGCCTTCGCCACGTCGGCCCACCCGCCGGTGGACCAGCGATTCGCATCCAGGCCGGTGATCGCCACCCCGGCCACCGGCAGAACGTAGGTGAGCGCGACCAGCGCCACCGCGCCGGCCATGGCCCGCGGATAGGTGCGCTGCGGACGGTCCACTTCGTTGGCCACGGTGGACGCGTAGTCCCACCCCATGTAATTCCAGAGCGCCACCAGGATGCCGCCCAGCAGGTCGACATTGTGGAGCGGAACCGCCCCGCCGGCAGGTGCGCCGCGATGGAAGAAGCCGTAGACAGTCAGCACCGCGAAGGGCGCCAGCAGCACCAGGCCCATCGCCACGGAACTATCGCCCACGGATTTCGCGCCCATCAGGTTCCACGCCGCTGCGGCGGCCACCAGCGCAATCGCCAGCACGGTGCCGCGGCCGCCGGCGGTCATCCACGGCAGCAGGTGGCCCAAGTAGCTGACGAAGAGCGTGGGGTAGATGGCCACGTCGAAGACGCTGCCCGCGAGCGACAGCCAGGCCTCCTGATATCCCCAGAAGCTTCCCATGCCGCGCGTCACCCACACGTAGTAGCCGCCCTGATCGGGCAGCGCGCTCGAGAGTTCGCTCACCATCAGCGCAGTAGGGACGGTCCAAATCACAGGCGTAACCAGCAAAATCAGAATGGCGCCGGTGTATCCCGATTTGGAGACGATGTCTTCGAGTCCGAACGGTCCGCCCGCGACCAGGAAGTAAATGGCAGCGATGAGCGGCAGCAGGGTCATCTTGCGGGGAGCGGACATTGTCTATAGAGTACACGACCGCTCCTTCGCCTTCCGCCCGGAGGTAAGCTGGTGGGTACGGTCGGATTCCTTCCCGAAGGAGAGCAAATGGCCGCGAATAATGTCGTGATCCTCGATGGCGCCGCATCTGGCGATACGGACCTGTCGCCAATTCTCGAGGTGTTGTCTCACGTGCTCCACGCAGACGGTGCTCAAGTTGAGACCTTTCCCCTGCGCGACGCGAAGCTGGCCCACTGTCTCGGCTGCTTTAACTGCTGGATTAAGACACCGGGAATGTGCGTGGAGGCGGATGCCGGCCGGGAGATCGCCAAGGCAATCGTCCGGAGCGATGTGACGGTTTTCTTCACGCCGGTGACTTTCGGAGGTTACTCGCCGCAGTTGAAGAAGATGGTGGACCGGCTCGTTCAGATCGCTTCGCCTTTCTTCCAGATGGATCACGGAGAAGTTCACCATCCGCCGCGCTATGCGCATCGCCCGCGGCTCCTGGTTGTAGGAGTCCAGCGGCAGCCCAACCCGCACGAGGCTCATATTTTCAAGACCCTCGCCGGACGCAATGCGATCAACTTTCATCCTCCCAGCTACGCCGCGGAAGTGGTTCTCACGACGGATGACGCCGAAGCGCTGCGGGCGCATTTTGAATCGCTGCTGGCGCGGTCCGACTCATTGCCTTTCGGCGACGCGGCCGCGTCGATCATGCCCGCACCGGTAGCGCCGGGTCCGGCAGTCGAACCCGCGGGCGCGCGCCGGGCTTTACTCATCGTGGGCAGCCCCAAGACGAACGAGCCCAGCACGTCGAACGCCCTGGGAGGCTACCTCGTGGATCGCCTTCAGCAGCGAGGTTGGGAGACCGAATCGCTGACCCTTCGGGCGAGCCTGAATCGCCCCGAGGGTGAGCGTGAACTGCTGGCGGCGGTGGAACGCGCCGGGCTGATCCTCTTGGTGTTTCCCCTGTACGTCGATTCCTTGCCCTATCTGGTGACCAAGGCCCTGACGGTGATGGCGGCCGGCCGGCGGGCGGATCGCGAGCCGTCCGGGCAGCGTTTTGTCGCGGTCGTGAACAGCGGCTTTCCCGAGACGCTCCAGAATTCGGTGGCATTGGCCATATGCCGTGAGTTCGCCGCGCAAAGCGGTATCGCGTGGGCCGGCGGACTTGCCATAGGCGGAGGAGGAGCGATAGGCGACCGGCTCCTCGCGGGGGCGAAACGTCCCAGTCGCGTGATCCGGCACGTGACGGAAGCCTTGGACATTACTGCCGCGGCACTGGCTGAAGGACTGCCGGTACCCGCCGAGGCAGTAAAGACGATCGCGAAAAGCCCCATGCCCTTTGTGCTCTGGCGCCGGCTATACATCTGGATGGGCGGCAGGGGCTTCGAAAAGCTCGCGGCTAAGAATGGGGTCGGCAAGGACAAGCTGCGGGCGCAGCCGTATGCAGCGTAGCGACACCTGCTGCGAGGATCGTCACCGTGCAATAAGATAAGTCGCGGAACCTACTCCGCCCGCAGCGCGTCCACAGGGTCGATCGCCGTGGCGCGCAGCGCCGGCAGATAGCTGGCCAGCCCGGCGGCGCCCACCAGTCCGCAGGAGACTCCGATATAAGTGAGCGGATCGAGCGGGCTCACGTGGAACAGCAGCGATGACATCAGCCGCGTCGAAGCCACCGCGGCAGCCAATCCGCAGACTACGCCGATGGCCGAGAGCCGCAATCCGTGCCACAGGAACAAACGCGTCACGTCCTTCTGAGGCGAGCCCAACGCCATGCGAATACCGATTTCGCGCGTCCGCTGCGAGACCGAGTACGAAATCACACCGTAGATGCCCACCACCCCGAGCAGCAGCGCCATGGCGCCGGCGAGGGCCAGCATCACCAGCGCGAACGAAGTGCGCGCGAGCGACTTGTCGTAGACCTCGCGCAGCGTGCGAACGTTGGCCAGCGGGAGATTGGGATCCACCGACCAGACCGCCTGGCCGACATCGTGAACGAAGCCGCTCGACCCGGTGCGGCTGCTGCGAACCATGATCGCCCCGCCGCGCTGCACGAAGGGCTTGTTCGCGGTGAAATCGTCCATCATCAGGGGCCAGTACGCGATGGTGGGCGCTGGCTGGTTCACGCCATCGTCACGCTCATCGCTCACCACCCCGACGATTTCGCGCAACTTCGCCTTGGGGTTCTCATGGATTCGCTTGCCGATGGCAGCCGCCGGGTCGTGCCACAACTCGCGGGCCAGGTTTTCGGAAACCATGGCCACCGGCCGCATGTCGTAGACGTCGGTCCAGGTGAAGTCGCGGCCGGCCACGAGGGTATTGCCCATGGTCTTCAGCAGGCCCGGCGAGACCATGCGGTAGCGGCGCAGAGCGGGAATCTTCTGGTCGGCATAGACGTGGTCTTCGGCGAAGATGGGGTCGTGCCAGCCGCCGCCGTCCATGGGCACGTAACTGCTGAGCCCCACCGATTGCACGCTCGGTAGCGCGGCAACCTTGTCCAGGATGTTCTGCTCCATGCGGATCGCTTGTGCCGCCTCTTTCGCCTGGGAATCCGGAATGTAGATGCGCAGGGTCAGCACTTGTTCCGAAGCGGTGAAGCCGGGTGAAACGTTCCGCAGCGTGCGGAATGTGCGGATCATGAGCCCGGAGCCGATGAGCAGCAGCATGGCCAGCGCCACCTGCACCACCACCAGGGTGCTGCGCGCGCGATGGCGTTCCTTGCTGTAACTCAAACTGCGGCCCCCGGCGCGCAGCGTGACCGCCAGGCTCGGACCGGCATACTTGAGCACGGGGATGGCGCCGAACAGCAATCCAGCCAAAAGCGAGGCGGCCAGCGTGAAGAGCAGCACAGGGGCGTCGATGGAGATCTCCGCCAATCGCGGCAGATTGGCCGGCGCCATCGCCACCAGCCACCGGACCGCGCCCCAGGCCAGCCCCAACCCAAGGGCGCCGCCGGCCAGGCCGAGCATCACGCTTTCAGCGAACAATTCGCGGGCGATGCGGCCCCAGCCGGCGCCCAGCGCGGCCCGAATGGCCAGCTCCTGCTGCCGTCCCTCGGTGCGTACCAGCAGCAGGTTGGCCACGTTGGCGCAGGCAATTACCAGCACGATTCCGATGGTCGCCATCAGGATCCACAGCACGCCGCCTACATCGCCCACAATGCTGTCCTTGAGCGGCACGAAATTGGGAGCCAGCCGCGCCTGCTTGAACATCTCGGTGCTGTATCCGGGAAAGGGCGGGAAACTGTCGAGCGCCACGGGGAGCAGGCGGGCAGCGTCGGCACTGGCCTGTGCCAGGGTGAGGCCGGGCTTGAGCCGGGCGAGTCCCTCATAGCTGAAGTTCCCCAGGAAGGTTTTGCTGCGATCGTACTGTATGGGGAAAAACAGCGCCGGCTTCTGGTCGAGAAAGCGGAACCGCTCCGGCAGCACACCGATAATTTCCCGGGTGTTGCCGTCGGCCACGATGGTCCGCCCGATCGCCGACCGGTCGCCGCCGAATCGCGTTTGCCAATAGGCGTAGCTCAGGATGACCGTCCGCGGAGCGCCGGGCGAATCGTCCGCTTGCGAGAACAGCCGCCCCAGGTAGGGTTTGACTCCGAGGATCGGCAGAACGCCCTGCGTGGCATCGATTCCTTCCACCTGTTGGGGCTCGGCGGACCCCGTGATGGCCACGGAATCGTTCTGCCACATGCCCACGTCCGCAAGCGTGCGGTTCTGTTCGCGGTATGTCCAGTAGAGAAATGGCGCGATCCCGGCGTGCTCGAAGTTCACGCCGGGCGCCCGGTGGTCGATGGAAATCAATTGCTCGGCGCGCGGGTACGCCAGCGGCTTCAGCAGGACGCCGTTGAGCACGCTGAAAATGGCGGTATTCGCTCCGATACCGATGGCCAGAGTGAGCAACGTTACGATGGCGAACATGGGCGACCGCCACAGGCGGCGCAGCAGATGATTTAGCCCCATGCGAGGTATTACGCCGTGGGACGGGCGAGAGTTCGCAGTTTCGTGAGGAGCGTTGATTTAACGTTTGGCGAAACTACTGGGCCGACACCGGCTGAATCAGGGACAACATTTGTTTTTCAATGCCAGTCCACGGCTGGTTCAGGTCGAGGGTGCGTAGGCTGACCCGGTGACCGTGCAATTGGTACGACTGATCGAGCCAGTGCCCAGAGGTCGGGTACAACAGGATTCCCTCTGCCGCCGAATCTGTCTCGCCGTTGTACTCGATGTTGCGAAGATAGGCGCACAGTTGATACAGGTGCGCGCGACACAGAAGTGGAATTGTCAGTGCGATTTTTCACGGGTCGCGGTGGCCCGAAACAATAGGCTTGCACCGGAGCCAACCCGCGGCAACCGAGACGTCCATTTGTTTTGACCGCGGCCCTCAGGCCATTGCGTAGCGGTACGCTAAGATTCCTGCGGTTTTGTTGAGGATCTGCAAGTAGCCCCACTTTTATGTCGCGCACCCGTTGATACAGGTGCGCCGAACGCAGCTTTTCCGCAAGGAAGCGGCTTTAGCCCGGCGGGTCCGGAATCGACAGTCGGCGGCAGATCTTCCTTGCAAGCAGGTTGGCGATCTCAGAGTGACGCGGAACAGCTTCAGTGTGACCTGTCTGTGGATTCTCCCAAAGGGCATGCTCTTTGCCCTCCCTACGCAGCACGCAACCATACCGACGGCGGTGCCGAAGTAACCCCTCGCGTTTCATCCAACAATCACGGGTTCCTGCTTGGCGCCGGGTGGCAAAGCGCGCAAGGATTCCTCCCGCCTATATTCCAGAACGAGGGCAATCGCCTCGCGGAGGTTTGCTAGGCATTCTTCGTGGGTTTTACCTTGGCCGTTGGCGCCCGGCACCTCCGCGCAGTATCCCACAAACCAAGGCCCATCCTTCTCGACAATCGCGGTGAATTCGTTGCGCATGACCGAATTTTATCGTAAGCGGCTGTCAATGACCTAGCGGGCCTGCGCCAGCTTCCGCAGACGCGCCAGGAGTTCGTCGCCCATTTCGCCGGCCCGCTTCAGGTCGTGCGCCGCGTGTTCGACGGCGAGCAACTCGGTGGGCGCGGGAATCAGCTTCAAAGCGTCCCTCAACTCCCCGAGCGAGCCGAATGGATCGTCGCTGCCTTGCACGAAGAGCGCGGGAATTCGCAAATCGTGAAAGAAGTTGGTGCGCAACTGGTCGGGCTTGGCCGGTGGGTGCAGCGGATAGGAAAGCAGCAGCAGCGCGCCGGCCATGCCCGGACGCTCGGATGCTGCCATGGCCGTCTGGCGCCCGCCGTAGGAATGGCCGCCGGCGAAAATCTGCCCTGGGGCCAGCCGCCGTAAGGCGTCGACCGCCTGCGCCACGCCTTCGCGGTCGCGAGCGGCCACGGCGGGGAACGGCGGACCCTTGGGGCGCTGCTGGCGAAACGGCAGATCGTAGCGCAATACCAACAGGCCTGCATCGGCGAAAGCGCGCGACAGGCGGACCAGCAGCGGCGCGTGACAATTGGAGCCCGCGCCGTGAGTGAGCGCGATGGCTTCGCCAGTGGGGTTTTCGGGCCGGTGCAGCACGCCGCGAACGCCATCGGCATCGAAAGCCTGTTCCATGATGATTAGCTCAGGTTCAGCTTGCCCGCCTGGGCCGCCGCGAAGCTGCGTGGCACCAACCGGACGCCGCGTATCATCCAGCGATTGCGCGCACCCGCAATCACCGACGATTTCCCCGCCATCATCGCGCGGTAGCCCACGCGCGCCACTTCCGCGGCGCCCATGGTGGCTCCGCGAAACAGGGCGCTATGGGCGATTCCGGCTGCTTGGGCGAACTCCGTGCGGGTGGCTCCGGGACACAGCACCGTGACGGTCACGCCGGTGCCTTCCACTTCGTTGGAGAGCGCCTCGGAGAACGACAGCACGAAGGCTTTGCTGGCGTAATACAGGGCCATGAACGGTCCGGGCACGAAGGCCGCGGTGGAAGCCACGTTGAGAATCCGGCCGCTGCGGCGGCGCACCATTTCGGGCAGAAACAGCTTGGTGAGATGCGCCAGCGCCACCATATTCACCTGCATCAGGCTCGACTCCCGAGCCCAATCGGTCTCCGTGTACGCGCCGCGGACACCGAAGCCGGCGTTATTGATCAGCAGATCGACCGGCGTCCCGGCCAGTTGCGCAAAGATCTCGGGTGGCGCCGTGGGATCGGCCAGGTCGGCGGCCAGCGGGCGAGCCTTGACACCGTGCGTTTTCACAAGCTCCGCCGCGAGTTCGGCCAGGCGCGCCGCGCTGCGCGCCACCAGCACGACATCGTACCCGCCGGCCGCGCAGAGCTTCGCAAATTCGGCCCCCAGGCCGGCCGATGCGCCGGTCACCAGAGCCGTCCCCTGGGACATGGCTATTCCTTCTTCTTGAGGGAAGAGTCGTTATCCTTGATGAATTGACGGATGGAATCCGCCATCCCCAGGAGCTTTTCCCACTGTTCCCGGTACAGTGTGACGGGGAATCGCCCCAATCCGTAGACGGAAAGGGCTCCCTTCTCGCTCACCTTCAAGGACATCTGTCCCCGGGCGGGCTTCTTCAGCGCTTCATTTTCGGCTCGCAGCCGTTCCAGTTCCGCTTGCAGTTCAGCTTCAGATGGCATGGTGTCCAGTTTCTGTAATACCACAACCGGGCATGCTACGCTGAGGGTTTCCCTGCCATGCCCGCCTTCGATTCCATTCTTTTCGATTTTGACGGCGTTCTTGCGGACACCGAGCCGGTTCACTGCGCCTGCTGGGCGGAAGTTCTGGCGCCGGAGGGAATCGCGCTGGAATGGGGGATGTATCGCGAGCGCTTTATGGGAATCGACGACCGGGAGATGTTGCGCCTGTTGGCCGCGGGCGTGAGCCCACGGCGTCCGTGGGAGGACCTGTGGAAGCTCTATCCGGCCAAGAAGGATCGGTTTCGCGCCCGCGTGCTGGCCGCGCCTCCGTTCGATCCGGCGCTGCGCGAGTTTCTGAGGGCGCTCGATGGCCGCTACGCACTAGCTGTTGTCAGCTCCAGTTCCTGCTCGGAGATCGAGCCCATGCTGGAGGCCGGCGGACTGCGGCGCTACTTTCAAACGGTAGTTGGCGGCGAGAGCGTGAAACGCCACAAGCCGGCGCCGGACCCCTACCTGCTCGCCGCCGAGCGGCTGGGCTCGCACACTCCGCTGGTGGTGGAAGATTCCGAAGCGGGCCTGGCCAGCGGACGCGCGGCGGGCTTCGAAGTGCTGGCGGTGAAGCACCCCACGGAAGTTCCCGCTCTGGTCGGGCGGCGGCTGGCTGGCACTTCTCAGATCGCACCCTAGTCGACCCTAGTCGAACGGGTAGTTAGAAATGCGGGCCCCCGCGTTGTAAGCTGAAGGAAGTGCATCCTCACGCAAGGGGACCGGGTCCCACCAAAAAGAAAGCCGCCGAGACGTTCCGCAGTGTGCGTCCGATGCTCATGGAGCTGGTGAGGCCGCGGCGCGGCAAAATCGCCTTGGGCTTCCTGCTGATGCTGATCAATATCGGCATGAGCATGATTCTGCCGTACGCCCCCAAGATCGTGCTCGACAACATCATCGTGCGGAAACAGTACAACCTCCTCACGCCGCTCGTGGTGGTGGTGTTCGGCGCCACGGTCATCCAGGCGCTGACTTCGTTTTCGCTCACCCAACTGCTCTCCAAAGAAGGGCAGCGGTTGATTGCGCAATTGCGCCGGCAGGTGCAGGAGCACGTCGGCCGCCTGCCGGTGGCTTATTACGACGCCACCAAGAGCGGCGCACTGGTTTCGCGCATTATGAGCGACGTGGAAGGCGTGCGCAACCTGATCGGCACCGGGCTGACGGAGTTTGCGGGCGGCATTCTGAAAGCCCTGGTGGCTTTCGTGATCCTGCTGAAAATCAGCGCCCTGATGACCGCGTTTGCGCTGCTTTTCATCGCCATTTTCGCCGCCGTGCTCAGCCAGGCCTTCAAAAAGATCCGGCCGATTTTCCGCGAGCGGGGGAAGATCAACGCCGAAGTGCAGGGCCGGCTAACCGAATCGCTGGCCGGCGTGCGCGTGGTGAAGGGGTACCACGCCGAAGCGGAAGAGGCCACCGTCTTTTCCGGCGGGGTACAGCGCCTGCTGGACAACGTGCTCAAATCGCTCACTGCCATCTCATTGATGAGCCTGTCGGCCACCTCGCTGCTGGGGGTGGTGGGCGGCGCGGTGATGTACATAGGGACGCGGCAGATGATCGCCGGCACGCTGACGCCCGGCGGTTTCATGACCTTCACCATGTTCCTGGCCATGCTGGTGGCGCCCATGTTCCAGGTGGTGGGCATCGGCACGCAATTGACGGAAGCACTGGCTGGCCTGGACCGCACCCAGGAAGTGCTGCACGAGCGGCCGGAAAACGAGGACCCGCGGCGCACGGAACCGATCGGAAACGTGAACGGCTACGTGTCGTTCGAGAACGTGAACTTCGAATACGACCCCGGCAAACCGGTGCTGCACGATGTGAGCTTCGACTCGCAACCGGGAACCGTGACCGCGCTGGTGGGGCCCTCGGGCTCGGGGAAATCGACCATCATCAGCCTGGTCTCGGCGTTTCACGACCCCACGCAGGGCACCATCCGGGTGGACGGAACGGACCTTTCGAAGGCGCAGTTGTACGATTACCGCATGCAACTGGGCGTGGTGCTGCAGGACACCTTCCTGTTCGATGGATCGATTCGCGAGAACGTGGGTTTCGCCCGCCCCCGCGCGACCGACGAGCAGATTCTGGAAGCCTGCCGCATTGCGCGCGTGGACGAGTTCGCGGAGAAGTTCGACAAGAAATACGACACCATCGTGGGCGAACGCGGCGTAAAGCTCTCGGGCGGACAGCGCCAGCGCGTGTCGATTGCCCGCGCCATTCTGGCGAACCCACGCATTCTGATTCTGGACGAAGCGACGTCGAGCCTGGATTCGGAGTCGGAAGCGGCCATTCAGGAGGGTTTGCAGTACCTGATGAAGGGCCGCACGACGTTCGTGATCGCGCACCGGCTTTCGACAATCCGGCGCGCGGACCAGATCCTGGTAGTGGAGGCGGGCCGCATCGTGGAGCGGGGCACGCACCAATCGCTCTACGATCTGCACGGGCGGTATTGGGACTTATACACGCGGCAGCACGGCGTGGATTCGAACTTATTCCTCGCGCCCGGGGAAGGCGACAAGATTCCGGAAGAGGAGGAGGCGCTGCGCATTCGCGGCGCGGCTCCCCCTTCGGCGGCGTCGCTGCTGCGGGGCGGAGTGGCGTAGGACGGTACTTCAGAAAAGATCCGAGTGCGTTCCCGTGCGAACAAGGCGCAGGTCGTCACCATCGATTTTGTAAATGAGGAGCCAATCCGGCTCGATATGGCAGTCGCGGAAGCTCTTCCACTCCCCGGCGAGCGGGTGGTCTTGGTAACGCGACGGCAATGCTGTCCCTTCAACCAGCAGCACGATGACCGCCCGGAGCTTGAGCATATCCTTGCCGCGTTTCTTTGCAAGTTTCACATCACGCTGGAACTGGGCGCCGTCAATCGGGTTCCGCAAGGATCAGATTCCCAGATCTTTGAATAGCCCGTCCGCGGACTTCCGGCGCTTTCCCCGTCCACTGTCGGCCGCGCGCATTGCTTTCACTGTTGTGGCGTTGGGAACCCTCACGTCGAAGGGCAGGGCCTTTTCCGCGGCCACGCGAACGAGCAGCATGCGAACTGCGTCAGACACCGAGATGCCCATCGCAGCCAGCGTCTTGGCCGCCTTTTCCTTGGTTTTCTGATCGACGCGCGTGTGCACCATCGTGGTCGCCATGATCTAACCTCTGAGATACATTGTATCTCAGAGGCGGCGGGCTAAAGCCCGCCCCACCCTGAACGCCTTGATCCTGTGGGTGGGGCGGGCTTCAGCCTGGCTTCAGCCCGCCGTTCAGCGTTTCAACCGTGACTGGCGAACTTTACTTCGGCTGCATGAATTTCGATGGCGGTTGCCGCTTCAATCGTGGCAGGAGCCATTAATTTGGGTCAGCGCAGATTTCAGTCACTACCTCCTGTCGCGGGGCGGAGTGGCGTAGGGGTCGATGATAGACTAGTCTAAGGAGTCGTTGTTACATATCCGGCATCTCCCTACATCGAAGATCGCGCCGGCGGGCTGTACGTCGCAGGGACCGGCGTGTCCCTCGACTCGGTTGTCATTCGCTTCCAACAAGGCGCGTCGCCGGAAAAGATCCTCCAGTCCTTTCCGACGCTGAAGCTCTCGCACATATACGGCGCGATCGCATATTACCTGGAGAACGAATCGATCGTCGGCGAGTACGTTGCCGAAGGCGAACGCGAACTGGAACTTTCCGCTGTGCCGCTGAGCCAGACGAATCCCGAACTATTTGCGAGGCTGGAAGCGGCCCGCCGCCAGACCGGCTTGAAGCGCGTGTGACGGTTCGTTTCCTCGCGGATGAGGACCTTGACGCGGACATCGTCGTCGGTCTCCGCTCACGGCAACCGGCAATCGATATCCTGGACGTCAAGACTGCGGGCTTACGCGGAACGAAAGATCGGGATCTCCTCGATCTTTCGGCGCAGCAGGGCCGGATTCTGATTACGCACGACCAGCGCACAATGACCCGCCATTTTCGAGACCGGCTGGCTGCCGGCGAGTCGAGCCATCCGGGGTTGTTCGTGGTTCCCCAGCGCGCCGCAATCGGTGGGATAGTCGAGTCGCTACTTCTGGTGTGGATGGCATCCCAGGCGGAAGAGTGGTTTGACAGGATCGTGTGTCTACCTCTCCTCTGAAGATCACCCTCAGAATCTCTTCTTATAGAAAAAATCTATCCCGAACAGCCCGTTATCCTCCCGCAGCGCCACTACCGACCATTGCTTGGCGAACGACCACTCCACGCGTATTACTTGCGGATTACTGCTAGTGACGTCGGTAATGTAAGTAAACGTAATGTCAGAAGTTAACTGCTGTTGCAGCGTCAAGCGCGCTTGCGGGTTATTTTCCACACCCGGCAGCGTGGGGTCGATGCGCAATTGGCTCACCCCGAAGAATCGCTGCAATCGTCCGGACACCGGGCTGGTGAGCGCCTGTCCGAGCAGCGCCGAGGCGCCCATCTGCTGCCACGATTGCGGCGAGGTGCTCTCCTGCGCCAACCGCGTGGGGTCGGAAGTGGGGCTGCGGCCCGTCGCCAGCAGGGCGACGATTTCGTTGAACTGCAGCGGCGGGTCGGAGCGCGGCGTCATATTCAGCTTAGTAAGCGGACCGGAGATGTTCAGGGTGACGTCGATACCATTCAGCTTAGTCTCGAGATCGACGTCTAAGATGGGATCGATGCGCACCGGGTTAAAGAACTGCACAGTGCCCTGGTTGACTGTGTACTTGGTTCCGAAGAAGATTACCCGGCCTTGCGTGATGCTGACGCGGCCCAGCACGGCGGGATTGCTGAAAGTGCCGCGCAGGTGCAGATTGGCCTCCATCTGCACATCCTGCGTGAGCGCGCTCTGAAATTGCACGTCGGGCGCGGTATTGATCTGAATATCGAAGTTCAGGCCGCCCAAGAGACCGGTGCGTGCGGCCGGCGTCTCGACGGGCTCGGCGGACCTGCCCACCAGCGAGCTGAAATCCGACTGCGGATTGAATCCCGTCCGCACAATCGTGATGGTGCCTTCCAGGTTGCTGCGGTCCTCCGTGCCGGTAAGATTCAGGCTGGCGTCGGCCACCGTACTCACGCCTTCGGGATAGCGGATGCGAACCTGCGTGGCGCGGGCATGCACACGGAAGAGGGTTTGCCCGCCGTTGTAGCTTGCGAACCCGGTAAGTTCGATCTTGCCGCCGCCGGTTTCTCCGGAGAAGCTTTGGATGGTGGCCCTGGTGCCGTTGGCCCTGTCGCCGGTAAACACCAGGACTCCGTTGGCGTTGGAGATGCCGTTGGAAACGCCTTCGATATTGAAAGCCGCCTTCTGAAATTCGGTGCGGCCATTGACCAGGGGAGCGTCCAGAGGACCACGCGCCGTCGCGTCCACGGCGACGGAGCCGGAGGAGGTGAAATCGCGATTGAGGTCGTGTACCAGGGCGAGATCCACGCGGCCTGCGAAGTGCAGGTCGAGCTGGCTTTTCTGTTGGAGCGAGAGTTTGCCCGTGAGGGAGAAATCGGTGGTCGCGCCGGTGAGACGCGCGCTTTCCACGGTGAGGACGTTGCCCTCCATGGTGGCCACAATGGGGCCGGCGTTGTGCAGCACGAGCCTGCTCGCGGGCAGGCCGGAATCGGGCGCGGGGCCGAATTCGAACTGGGGGATGCGGAGCTCGGCCTTGAGCGCCTGGGGCTGCGCGAGGGGTCCGTCGATCCGCAGTTGGCCCTCCGCGGACCCGACGAATGGGCTGGGCGTGGCCGCGGACGCGGGCTCCAGCCAGCCGCGCAGCCTCACCAGGTCGAGCTTGGCGAAGGTGACGGTGGCGGTTCCGGGATAGTCGCCTTCCAGGCGCCATTCGCCATCGCCGCGAAGTTGGGAACTGGCGGCGGTGGATTCCAGGTGCGCGCGAACTATGTTGCCTTGCGAGGACGCTGTGAGATGGGTCTCGCCCAATGCCTGGTCGGAGAAATGCAGGCCGTGGCCGGTGATATCCACGTTTAGCGCCGTGACGCGGAACTGGGGAATCTCGCTCGCGGTGCGCGGCGGCGAGATGTCCAGTTCACCATCGCCGGTGACCTGTACGGTGCCTTTAAGGTCGGGGTATTCGTTGTGGATGGTCCGGATCTGTTCCAGCGGCCGCGCGTTGGTGCTGACCTGCAGCTTCAGATGGCCGGTATCGAAATGGCCTTGCACATGACGATAGGCGGCGCTGACGCTGGCTTGGCCGCTGCCGGCGCTCCATTGTCCGCCGGCCACTTCGATGAAGCTGGTGTTGTAATTCAAGTGGCCTGAGAAGCGGTCGAAAGGCTCGTCGCGCAGAGTGCCGCGGGTCAGTTGGAAGTCGGCGGCGACGTGCGGATCGCCGATTGTGCCCGATATTTGCGCGGTGCCCGCGGCATTGGCCGAGACCGGAATGTCTTTCAATTCCAGCAATTGGAAAAGTTCGCCCACAGTGCCGCCGCGCAACGTGCCGCTGCCCGAAAGCGGGCTGGCATCGTCCCACTTCCAGTCCTCCATACCGACCGCGATCTGGAACTGCGCGCGCATCTGGCCCTGCGCCAGCGCACCGTTGCGCATGCGGACGCCGGCGGGCGATACGTCGGCGTCGCCCTCGAGCGAATCGAAGCTCTCCCCTTCGAAAACGACACCGGTCACGCGGGTGTGGCCTGAGATTTGCGGATTGTCGATGGTGCCGCTGACGGTGCCGTCGAAAATGGCCGTGCCGGTGAGTTTGGCGGGCAGATTGGCGGCGCGCTCTCCGATGGCCGGCAACAGGTCATCGAGATCGCGGGTATTGAGATGCACGCGCATCCGGCGGCCCAGGATACCGGAAAAATCGATCTGCGAAGAAGGCAGCGTCACCGTGGAATGGCCCAGGTCAATGGTTCGGTCGCGAGCCACGTAGGTGGCGCCGATCACGCCATGGACGGGCGCGCTGTCGCTCGCGGGCGCAACGGTGACCGTGGCAGTCGCGCGCAGCGCCGCGGCGTCTTGGAAGGACCCCTCGACAGCCACCGTGCCGGACGCCAATGCGTTCCAGAGGAGACGCTCCCGGGTGTACATGGCAACTAATGGGCGGGCCTCGATGCCGGTGATCGAACCGCTGGCGGAATACCGAACCAAATCGAGCACCTTGGCATCGCCCTGAAAATGGCCGCCGAATACCGAGAGGGCGACGCCATGGAGCTGCAGATTCCTGCCGCGGAGAGCCACGGCGGAAATGTTCGCTTCCATGGGAGCAGTCCCCAGGTCGGTGACGTAACTGCCGATCAGCCGCAGCCCGCTGGAATCCAGGCCCTGCGGACCGACGGTTATGGCTCCATCGGCGCGAAAGCCTTCCAGCCGGACGGAGGGGTCGCGGTAGGCCAGGCCGGTGCCATGCAGAGCGGCGGCCACGAAGAAATCGGACGCACCGCGCCAAGTGGCGTTGCCGCGCAATTGGACGGTGCCGCGCCGCAACTCCGGGATGCGCAGAATCGGAGTAGCCTCCTGGACCGAAACGCTGGCATCGAACTGAAATTCGGCGTGCGGCGAGGCCAGATTCTCGATCGCACCCGATAAGCCGAGGTTCGATGCGCCCGACGTCAGGCGTGCCGAATTCACAGCAATGCGGTTAGCTTCGATGGTCAGCGACGTGCCAATCCCCACGGGCATGGGATGGTAGCCGCCCACTTCGAGATCGAGCGGTTGAATGGAGACATCGCCGCTATAGCGCGGACCTGCTCGGCCGTAAAGGAACCGCGCATTAAGATGGCTGCCGCTGGCGGAAAACGGAGTCTTGCCGCGGGATTCCACTTCGAACTGGCCACGCTGCAAGTTGAAGCGGCCGATGGCGAGATCAAGAATGGTCTGGACGGCCGGCTTGCCGGCTTTTTTCGCGACCTTCGGCTCGGGTACGTTTGTGCGTCCGTCGGGGCCCACAATGAGGTAGACCTGCGGCGCCGTCACATCGAGGTATTCGATATCCACATGTCGTTTGAGAAGGGAGACGATTTTGAGTCCGACGGCCACCGATTCGGCGCGCAGCAGGGGCGGCTTGTCCGGGGGTTCGGTCCCATGGAGCGTAAACGCGTGGACTTCGGCGCGCAGCCGATGCCAGTCGAATTGAAAGGAGGCGATCTCCACGCGCCCGCCGGTAGCCGTTTCCACTGTCTCCACGATGGACCGGCGCACGCGATCGTAGAACCAGTGGCTGCGAACTACGATCACCACGGTAGCCGCAAATGCAAGCAGCGCGAGCGCGGTACTGCCCAGGATCCAGGCCGTCCATTTGCCCGCGCGGCTCATTGAAAAGCCTCCGGATGGAACACTATTTCGGTGCGCTGCCGGGCGCTCGCCAGCCAGGCGCTCATTTGCTTATCCACCTGTTCCCCGGTGAGCTTCTCCTCAATCCGATCGCGGTACTCCTCGAGAGTTACCGGCTGGCCGGGATGGGCCGCGCGCGCGGCCGGTTCCACCACCTTGCTGAAGTAGTCTTCTATATCCTGGCCGGTCACCTGCACGGAGGGGCGGAAGCGCACGTCGAGAAACAGCAGCAGGCGGCGCTGCCAGAGCAGTTCGTCGCGGACCTGCCGGTCGGTGATGCCGGCCTCGGCCAACGCGTGGTTGTACTCCTCGTCGCCGGCGAAGTTGTCCTTCTTGAATTTGTCGAGGATCGGATCGATTTCCGTGGCGGCCGGAGCGGGATAACGGCTGTTTTCCAGTTCGCGCAGAATCAGGTGCTGTTCCACCATGCGGTCGGCCGTGGCGCGCCGGGCGGCGGGGCTGAAATCAGGCTCGGTGCGATTCAGAAACGCGGTGACTCGCGTTTCGCGTTCCACGTCGCTGGTCGTGATGGCCTGGTTGCCTACGGAGACGGCGATGCGGTCGATGATTTCGGCGTGGAGGTTGAATGCCAGGCAAACCAGCGCGATCGGGACAATCCAACGGCCTTGCAGACCTCGAAGATTCCGCACAGTCCTAACCGCTTGCTTGCGCGCGCGGCTCTGAATCGCGACGCGGTGGCCTATTGAGCCGCAACCGTCAGGGAGCGGTCCCGCAATGCCCTTTTCCCGTAACCCTTCAGGCGGCGCGTGCGGCGCGAGTTGGATCATGGTCTTCAAAACGTCTGTCCGATCGAGAAGAAATATTGAAAATGGCTCACGTTCTGCACGTTGCATTGGTACGGCGAGCCGGCGGGTGCGGGGCACGGGTTGACCCCGGCATTCAGCAGTTCCTGCAGCGTACCGTTGAAGCCATTGAAGTACGGCGGATTGATGCTGTAAGCCAAGTCCACGCGAAGCGGGCCCACAGGCGTGCGGTAGCGGACCCCAAATCCCACTGCGTGCACCATGTAATTGAAGTCCTGCAGGTTGTCCTGGCGCACGCGGAAGGAAAAGTGATCGAAGCTGGAATAGATATTGCCCGCATCGTGAAACAGGACGCCGCCCAGGCTGTCGCCGATCAACGGGAACCGCAGCTCGGTCTGATTGAAGAACAAGGCGTCGCCGCCGAGCGGGAACCCGGTGAGGTCGTCGCGGGGCCCGGCCTGAAACTCCGGAAACGCGCGGTCCGAGTCTCCGCCGCCGAAAAAGCGCTCGGGCAGTGGGATGGCGTCCGCCGCAGCGCCGGAATAGTGGAAAACAGAAATGTTGCCGACTTCGGTGCTGCGGGCCAGCACCATTTTTTTGCCGAGGGGATAGTAGCTGGCATTCCGGATCAACACCCGGGTGAAGTCGCGCTCTGACCCGAAGATGTGTTCGGCAAAGCCAAAATCGATGGTATTGTAGACGCCTCTGTGAGGATCGATCGGGTCGTCGCGCCGGTCCTGCACCAGGTTGATGGAGGCCATACCCACACGGTCGGGCTGAGAAAGCTGCGAAACGAGGAAAGGAGTCACTTTCAAATCGCTGACGCTCACGCGCCGGTAGGCCACGCGGTAAAGGAGCGTGGTGGCCCTGGTGATCCGCTGGGAGATTTGAGTGGAGCCTTCGAGGCGGGCGGAATTATATGTGCGGATGTCTTTGGACTTGTCAAAAAGTGCGGTGAAAGAAAGGTTCAACTTGTCGTTCTCCTCGAAGCGCGGCCAGGAGTAGTTGAGCAGGGCGCGCTGTTCCAGCGTGGAGACTTGGGTACGCAGGCTGATGCTGTGCGCCACGCCCCATAGGTTGCTTCGCGAGAGGTCCATGGAGACGCGCGGGTAAAACCCGGAAGCTCCGGCGGGGGCGTCCAGGCAGGCGTTGCAGCCGCCGATGCGCCCCAGCTCCGCGCCTACGCCCAGTGCCAGTGAGTAACGCCGCGCTTCGTCCAACTGGTAGAGCACGTATTTGTCGGTGGTGTCTCCATCGGGATCCTGAATGGCTTCATCCACGCGCGCGAACACGCCCAGGTTATACAGCTTGCGCTGGGTTTCGGTGACTTCGGTGGGCGACAGAGGATCGCCTGGATTGAGCATCAGCATGCGGTTGACCAGTCCCGGACGAGTGTTCTTGAGGTTGTTGATGAGCACCTGCCGGACGAATTGCTGCTGGCCCTCGTGAATGATGTAGTGCAGGTCCACGCGGTTGGGCTCGGCGGCCGGCTGGGAATTCCATTCGAATGTGGCCCCGGCGAAACCCTTGTCGAAATATTGCGCCAGGATGGTGTCGCGGTCCACAGCGACGCTGTATTCGCTGAAAGGTTGACCTTTTATGGAGCTAAGGGAGTTGAGTACCGGGGACCGGTCCAGGTGCTCGATGCCATCCACCGTCAGGCTGTTGACGAAGGACTGCGGGCCTTCCTGAATCTCGAGGAAGACGGCGAGTTCTCCGGGCTTGCCGCGATAATTGTCCTGCGTGCGGGAGTTGACCTTCACTGCGAGGAAGCCGTTCGACTGGTACAGGTTCACAATGGCATCGTGATCCCGGCGCAGCAGGCTTTCGCTGTAGCGTCCGTGCGGGAACTGGAGGAAGGTGGCCTTCTGCAGATACATGCGTTCGCGAATAGCCTCCGTGGTGAAGTATTTGTTGCCGCTGATCTCGATGGCTGCCAGTTTGTGCCTCGGCCCGAGGTTGACGATGTAGTCGATGGTTGCCTGGTCGTTTTCCACGCGCTGCGGTTTGTACACCACTTCGGCTTCGAAATACCCTTGCGATTGCAGATAGTCCCGCAGATTGTGCGCGCCCTCCAGCAAAAGGTCGTCATCCACGGAGTGCTCCTCGAAGATGGGGACGTAGTGTTGCAGTTGTCCTTTAGAAATTTTGGCGCCGATGGTATTCACCAGAATCCGCGGCCCGGCGTCGATCTGCAGAGTGGGCAGGGCGGTGTTGGTCTCCGGATCGTACTTCATGGATTCCAGGGAAACCCGCGCTTCCAGGCGATTTTCGTGCTGGTACAGCGCTCGCACGCCTTCCAGGGCCTGGCTGACCCGCGTCTCCGTCATGGGCTTCCAGGTATTGAGTATCCAGCGGCGAAATTTGGTGGCTTTGAGGATGAGCGGGGGAGCGAGTTTCACGTCGCCGAGAAGTACCGGCGTGGTGAAGCGGGAGCGGGGACCGCTTGAGACATCGAACCGGATATTGATTTGCTGATAGTTGTTGTCGTAGGTAAGAGATGGCGTAATCTGGCTGCGAAACAGGCCGTTGGACTCCATCAATCGCTTCTGGGCAGCGGCAGCCTCCTGCATCTTGAGCTCGGTGAACGGCTGCCCCAGGTCGAGAGCCGAAGCGTTCTCCAATTGTCCGGCGCTCGGCGGATTGGGGATGCGGCCGGAGGCGGTGACCGCTCCGATGAACCAACTGTTCTTGGTGAGGAACCGCACGATCACGCCGTCTTTTGCGCCCTCGCGATAGGGTTCGGCGTCCACCTGGATATCGGCGTAGCGGCCGGTGGCAAAAAGGCGCTCGATGCTCGATCGCACGTCGGCCATGCGGAGCGGTTGGTCCACCTTCAGCGGAAGGATGTCGTGCAGTTCGGACGGCTCGAGCGGCTGGTGCTTGGGATCGAATTGAATCGTGAGGATCTGCTGGCCCTCGTACTTCTGCGCTTGCGCCAGAAGCGGCGCTGGCTGGACCGATAGCAACAGAATGGCGCAAACAGCGTGGGCGAGCGTCAGGCGCACGATCCTCATGATAGCGTAAGCGCTTCAAGGCAATTCTGTTACCATCGGGGACATGAACGCGGCGGAGCGCCAGCGTTATTCGCGGCAAATTCTGTTTCCGGGCATAGGAGAGCGCGGGCAGGAAGCGCTGCTCGCGTCCCACGCGGTAGTGGTGGGTTGCGGCGCGCTGGGCAGCTTTCATGCAGCCGCGCTGGCGCGGGCCGGAGTGGGCCGGCTGACTATAATCGACCGGGATTATCTCGAGCCCTCCAATCTGCATCGCCAATGGCTCTTCGAAGAGAGCGACGCCGCCGAATCGCTCCCCAAGGCCGTGGCGGCCGCGCGTCGCATCGCGCGCATCAATTCCACTGTGGAGACGCGCGGCATCGTGGCAGATCTTACGGCCTCCAACGCTGAAGAGCTTCTAGGCGGGGCCGATGCTATCCTGGACGGCTCCGATAATTTCGAGGTTCGATACCTGGTGAACGATTTCGCGGTGAGCCGCGGGATTCCGTGGATCTACGGCGCGGCGGTGGGCAGTTACGGTCTCGCCATGCCGATAATTCCGGGCCGCACGGCATGTCTGCGCTGCGTCTATCCCGACCCACCGGCGGGGGTTCAACCCACTTGCGAGACGGCCGGGGTATTGAACGCTATCATTTCCGCCGTAGCGTCGATTCAAGTGGCCGATGCGCTGAAAATCCTCTGTGGCTGTGCCCCACAGGTGCTGCCGCGAATCACCACCATCGACGTTTGGTACGGCGGCATACGGCAAATCGACGGGCCCGCCCGCGATCCGGAGTGTCCCACCTGCGGGCGGCGGGAATTCCGATACCTGGAAGAGCGGCGCAGGCCGCCCGTGACGCTGTGCGGACGCAATGCCGTGCAGGTGCACGAACGCGAGCGCCCCATAGACCTGGCGGAGCTCAAAGCGCGCCTCGAACCGTTGGGCGAAGTGCGCTCCAACGAGTTCGCCTTGCGGTTTCTGATTGCGCCGTACGAGATGACGGTATTTCCGGATGGCCGCGCGATCGTAAAAGGGACCAGCGACGAAGGAGTGGCGCGGAGCCTGTATGCGCGGTACGTGGGGAATTGACCTCGCCCGCTGTGCGATCTTGCCGTTCGCGATTGTCAACGCCGGGCTCTTCAGCGCGCTCCTGCCGCTGTGGGAAGGCTTCGATGAGCCGTTCCACTACGGCTATGTGGAGGAGCTCTGGCAATCCCGGAAGCTCCCGGTATTCGCCCGCACGCCGCTTCCCTACGATGTGGTCGCATCGTTCTCACTCGCGCCGGCAAGCAACGTACTCAGGCGCGCGATCCCCGAAGCGGCCGCGTATGACGCCTGGTTCGCGCTGCCCGATGGCGAGCGCGAACGGCGCCGGCGCGCTTTGGAACAATTGGCGGCGGATGCGCGCGTGGTTCTGCGTGGCAACTACGAAGCGCACCAGCCGCCGTTGGCGTACCTGCTGCTCGCGCCGTTGGATCGGCCGCTCGCGAAGTTCTCGTTGACGGTGCGGGTGTTGGTGCTGCGGCTGTTCTGCGGGGCATGTTCGGTGCTGCTGCTGTTCTTTGGCGCGTCGGCCTTATGCCGCTCTCTGGAGGTGCCGGAACCGTTCGCCACGGCCGCGCTTTTCGGCATCTTCTGCTCGGAAATGCTGTACGCCACCACGGCGCACGTGGCGAACGATTGGCTCGCCGTAGGAGTGAGCGCTTTCTTTTTCGCCGCACTCGCCGATGGGCGTTCGCCGCTGCGCGTTGGCGCGTGGCTCGCCGCGGGACTGCTGACGAAGGCGTATTTCCTGGTATTCGCCGTCTTCGCTGCCGGAGCGATGCTTTGGCGGTACCGCTCGCGCGCTCGAACGCTGCTGCCGGGTGCGGCGTTGGTGGCGCTGCTGGCAGGCCCGTGGTACGCGCGGAATTTCGCGCTGTATGGCAACGTCGGCGGCACGCCCGAGGCGTTCGACGGCATCGGGATCGGGCAGGCACTGGCGGCGGCGCGGAACATCGACTGGCCGGCAACGGCCGGGTACCTGGCGCGCGCTTCGTTGTGGACCGGCAACAACTGGTTCAACAGCTATTCGCGAACCACACTGAACGTGCTGCTCGCGCTGTTGGCCCTTGCGATGGCGGCATGGTTCTGGCGCCGCCGCGCGATCCAATCCGCGGAGTGGACCGTATGGGCAGCGGTGGTGCTGTTCCTGGCCGCGATTGCGTACGAGGGCTGCGCCATGGTTGCGGACCGCCCCGGCCAGGCGGTAGCCGGCCCCAGCCCATGGTACCCGCAGGTGCTGCTCGCGCCGGTGATGGCGCTGGCATACCTGGGACTCTCCGGTTGGAAACGGGTGGGACGCGTGCTCGCGGGCGCCGTGGTGACGCTATCGGCGTGGATTCTGGTGGCCACCTGGACGTTCAAGCTATTCCCCATGTATTCGGGCGGTTTTTCGTCGGCCATGCGTGCCAGGGACGTGTGGAACTGGTGGACTCGCGGTGCGGCGGCGCACGCGCGGACTCTCTCGCTGACGGCATTGGCGCCGGCCGCGTGGCTGTACGCGGGGTTGGCGATGGCGCTCGCGCTCACGGTTGCGGTATGGACGCTGCAAATTCGGGCGCTGGCGAAGGAGCGATGACGTTACAGGCAGTGCCCCACGCCTTCAATTTTCCAGCACGCCGTCCAGGCGGATGCGATACAGATAGTCGCGGGCGGTGACATAAAGCCACTTGCCTTGCGGATCGAAGGCACAATTGGAGGGCCGGTCACGCACGGGGATGGTGTGAATCGGCTTGCCCTCGGCGCTGTAAATCGCGATCCCCTTGGTTGTGGCGACGTACAGATCGCCCTTTTCGCTCACCCGAAGTCCGCCCGGAATTCCGTCGATCCGCGCCACGATGACACGCTCGCCCACGGCATCTCCGTTGCGGTCCAGGTCGTACGCACGCAGGTTGCGCTCATCCGCGTTGGTCACGTATAACAGGCGGCCGTTCGGCGAAATGGCGATTCCGTGCGGACGGCCCGCGGGTTTCGCCACCAGTTTCAGAGGACCTTTCGGCGGCAGGTGATAAACACCGTAAAAATCCAGTTCGCGATGGTCTTGCTGCCCGCCGAAGGCTGGGTCGGTGAAGTACACATGGTCGCTCTTGCTGACCGCCAGATCGCAAGGCGCGTTGAGCTTCTTGCCGTCCCACTGGTCCGCCAGCACGTCGATGCGCCCGTCCTTTAGATTCGTGCGGGTCACGCGGCGGGCGTGGGTTTCGCAGGTATACAGGCGGCCCTGGCCGTCGAAGGCGTTGCCGCTGGCGCCGTTGGCCGGTTCGCGAAAGCTGGCCGGATCGCTTCCTGGGCTCCATTTCCAAATCTTGCCGGCCACGGTGTCGCTGAATATCAGGAAGCCTTCTTTGGACCACGCCGGACCTTCGGTGAATTCGAAGTTCTTGCCGATGATTTCGATGGAGATTTTGGAGAAGTCCTGGGCGGGCGCGAATGACGCGACAACCGCGGCGGCGATACCGATTCGGAGCAGGGAAATCATAGCCGTCAGCTTTTAGGGCCCCTGACTGGCTGGCGGGCTGAAGCCCGCCCCACCATCCGACAGCGCGGCACTCTTCCTGGGGCGGGCTTCAGCCGGCTTCAGCCCGCCATAGCCGCATGCGGAGAGGCTCCGAAGCCGTTGCTCAAAACAAACCGTATGTGAAGCAGTCAGTGGAGAGCTTTCAGATGTCCTCATCCGTGCAGCTTGACTTCGATATTATTGATAACTTTCTTGACGCCTTTCACCTTCTTGGCGATGTGAGCGGCCTTGTCCTTCTGCCCCTGATTCTCTACGTTGCCGGCCAGCGTCACTACGCCGTCTTTCACGTCCACCTGCAGGTTGCCGCCTTTTACGTCGATATCGCTCGCCAGGTTGATGCGGACCTTGTCGTAGATTGCGTCGTCAGAAACCGGCTTATCGGCGGCCAGACAAGCGCTGACCAGCAAAATAAGCGCCATCAAGGAAGCACAAGTTTTATGAATCATCCTTAACGGCCATTGTACGCCAGTCCAGTGTGTTGAGGAAGGCAGCCTCGTCGCGCCACCCCGGTTGTACGCGGACATGCAGATCGAGATAGATCTTCACGCCGAACAGTTTTTCCATTTCCACGCGGGCCAGCGTGCCGATTCTGACCAGTACGGAGCCTTTCTTGCCGATGACGATGGCCTTCTGCCCGGGCCGCTCCACCCGGATGGTGGCATAGATTCGCGTCAGCCCCGGGGTTTCCTCCCAGCGGTCCACCATCACCGCAACCGAATGGGGCACTTCCTGCCGCGTCACCATCAGGACCTTCTCGCGCACCAGTTCGGCGGCCAGAAAGCGCTCCGGCTGGTCGGTGACGTAGTCTTCCGGAAAATAAGCCGGCCCCTCGGGCAGATGCTCCAAAATCACTTTGCGCAATTCGTCGAGCCCGATGCGCTTGACCGCCGAAACGGGCATGTACGCGGCGAAATTGTGGAGTCCCTTGTACTGTTCGATCAGGGGCAGCAGCTTGCCTTTGTCGTGAAGCAGGTCCACCTTGGTCAATACCAGGACCACTGGCGTGCCGGTCTTGATCGCCACGTCGAGCGCGCGCCGGTCTTCGACGGTGAAGGCGCGCGTGGCGTCCACCAGGTAGAGCAGCAGGTCGCGCTCTTCGAGCGATGCCCGCACGGTGTCCATGAGGCGTTTATTGAGCTGCGAATCGGCCTTGTGAATGCCGGGAGTATCGACGAAAACGATCTGCGCGTCGGGCAGCGTCACCACGCCCTGGATCGACGTCCTGGTGGTCTGCGGTTTGTCCGCGACAATGGCCACCTTCTGCCCCACCAGGGCATTCAGCAGCGTGGATTTCCCGGCATTGGGACGCCCCACCAGCGATACAAAACCCGATTTGAATTTACTCATGAGCTACCGTTTGCGATTTACCGATCCGCACGCGCTCCACGCGGAATTCGTCGCTGGCCAGCACTTCGATGCGCACACCATCGCGGTCGGCCGCTTCGCCCGCTTTGGGAACGTGCCCCAGCCATTCGCTTACCAGCCCGCCGACGGTGGTGGACTCGATGGCTTCTTCGCGGTGAAACGTCTGGAACAGATCGGCGATGCGGTTCAACTCGAAGCTGCCGGAGACGATATAGCCGCCGTGACCGTCTTCGATGACATCGCTGTCGGGCTCGTGCTCGTCGCGGATCTCCCCGATGATGACTTCGAGCAGATCTTCCATGGTGGCGAGGCCGGCGGTGTTGCCGTACTCGTCCACTACGATCACTAGATGCGTATTCTCCTGCTGCATGTGGCGCATGAGATCGTTCACCGGCTTGGTCTCCGGGACGAATTTCACGGGGCGGACGAGTTCCCGCACGGTGCGGCCGGCGCGTTCCTCTTCACCGAGCTCGAACATGTCGCGCACGTGCACGAACCCTATCATCTGGTCGATGTTCTGCTCGTATACCGGAATGCGCGAGAACTGCTCGTCGATCACCAGTTGACGCAACTGATCGAGAGTCGCGTCGGCGGCGATGGCCACGATATCGGGGCGCGGCGTCATCACTTCCCGCACTACCTTGTCGCCAAATTCCACCACTCCCTGAATCAGCTTCCGATCGTCCTCTTCGATGAGACCTTCTTCCGTACCGGCGGAGATCAACGCGTCGATGTTTTCGGCGGGCGTGGGCTCTTCCGCGGGCTTGCCGGTATCGTCGGTGAGTTCGATCAGCGACTGGAAGAAATCGAGCAGCGCCACGCAGGGGCGGGCGACGAGCGCCATTCCGCGAAACAGCGGGATCAGGCCCAGCATCCAATGCGCGGACGTGCGGCGATACAGCAACTGGGGCACGGCATACGACGCGCCGATCATGACGAGCCACGCCGAAAGGGCGCCTTCCCAAAAGGAAATCCCGGACCACGGAGCGCTATCCGCGGACCAAGCCAGGCAGAAAACGCCGACCATCACCAGCAGCGTGTGCTTGATGATGGAGAACGTCTCCGCACCCTCTTCGGTCTTCATGCCGAGCCGGTCTTCCAACGTTTCCTTGAAGAATTTGACGGAAGGCAGGTCGCGCGGGCGCAGCCGCATGCTTTCCAAATACAACTGTTGCACCGAGGTGACCAGCGCCAGCAGCGGGACCAGCAGGAGCGTTCCCAAAATCACGGCCCAAGTCATCGCCGCACCCGCTCTATCAAACCCGTGGCCAGGCCGAGACGCGCTCTCCAGCGCTTTTCCGCGCGCGCCATTTTCCCGCCGTCGGTTTCGTGGTCGAAGCCCAGCAGGTGCAGCAGGCCGTGCAGCATCAGGATCTCGACTTCCTGTTCGATACTGTGGCCGAATTCGCGCGCCTGCGCCCGGGCGCGGCCCAGCGAAATGGCGAGATCGCCCAGATGGGCGGCGGCCGGCGCGGTGGGCGGTCCGGCGGGGAATGAAAGCACGTCGGTAGGGTGATCCATGCCGCGGAATTCCCGGTTCAGGCGGCGTAATTCGGAGTCCCCCGAGATCAGGCAATCGAACGGCTGCCCCTTGGCAACTTCTTTCTGCAGGCGGCGGGCGAAGAGTTCCACCGTGCGGCGGCGGAAATCGGGTGGCATGCGGCGGAAAGTCACGGTACTGCCGTCGGGTGAAGACATGCGGCGGCTCAGGCTTGCGGAGCTTGGTCGGAAGCCGGCTCCGACACGGGCGCTTCCGGCTCGACCAGCTTCAAGGTGAGCTGCCGCGCCGCGCCGATGCTCTCGTTGTACCGCTCGTAGGCTTTGACGATGCGCTGCACCAGCGTGTGGCGCACCACGTCGCGTTCGTCGAACTGCACGAAGCTGATACCCTCCACGCCTTTGAGCACTTCGACGGCGTCCATCAGGCCACTGCGTTTGCCGGTGGGCAGGTCGATCTGCGTCACGTCGCCGTTCACCACCATCTTGGAGTTGAAGCCCTGGCGCGTAATCACCATTTTCATCTGCTCGCAGGTGGTGTTCTGGGCCTCATCGAGAATGATGAAACTGTCGTTGAGCGTACGCCCGCGCATAAACGCGAGGGGCGCCACCTCGATGACGTTCCGTTCCAGCAGTTTCTCCACGCGCTCGTTGTCCAGCATCTCGTACAGGGCGTCGTAGAGAGGACGCAGGTAGGGGTCCACTTTTTCCTGCAAAGTGCCGGGCAGGAAACCCAGACGCTCGCCCGCTTCCACCGCGGGGCGCGTCAGGATTATGCGAGCTACCTGTTTGTTCAGCAGCGCGGAAACGGCCATGGCGACGGCCAGATAGGTTTTCCCCGTGCCGGCCGGCCCGATGCCGAAAACCAGGTCGTTGCGTTCCATGGCCTCGAGATACCGCCGCTGGTTGACGGTCTTCGGCGCCAGGATTTTTTTACCGAAGCTGCGCTGTTTGCCGCTGTTCACTAGGGCACGCAGGGACACTTCGGGGTCGAAGGCCACCACGCGCAGGTAGCTGTTCAGGTCGCCGTTATTGAAGACGAAGCCCTCGCGCATCAGGGTATTGTAATCCTCCAGGATGCTTTCCGCGCGCGAGACGTTGGGCGCTTCGCCTTCGATTTCGAGGCTGTTATCGACCAGTTGGGTGTGGACGCACAATCCGGATTCGATCAACCGGATATTCTCATCGCGAGTGCCAAAAAGGCTTTCGACGCCTTTAGCGATACGCACACTGGCTTTCATTGAGTGGGTGTTGGAAACCTCCATAATGGGAAATAAACGAGACAGGAAGGGGCGTTCCGATGGAAGGGACTCGGACCTTCGACAACCCGCTTGCGCGGGCAGCTTAATACCATCCGTCCATTATTATACCAGCGTTGTAAAGGGGGGCAGTCCGATTTTCCCGGGTAACGGCGTTTCTTGCGTGACGGTTTCGAAGGGGAGCGGCGAAAGCATCAGCTCACGGCGTCCGATCCTGGATCGGCCAAGGGAGGAAAATCCTTCAATCTGGCGCAGCCCTCGTGCAACGCGGCGAGCCGCCTCCGCAGGTCATCCGCCGGCCGTGACCAACGGACCTGCGTCAGGGTTGTAGAAAGCGCTGGAGACGCTGGCCGACTTGTTCCTGGGTGGAGTATTCGCCGCGTTGCAATGCGTCCCCGCCTCGCTTTACGGCTTCGACAAAGCGAGCTTCTTCCTCTCGAAATAGTTCGTCAACACCTCCTGCACTGGGTCGTCGGGATTGCGGCCTTGCTTGGCGGCAGAGTGCGTTAGTTTCGCTTCGAGTTCCCCAGTGACATGGACTTCCATTTGGCCGGCTCCTTCTCAAGAATAGCTTGTTTACTCTGCCGTGCCCCAAGGCCTTGTACCATTAAAACTGTCCGCCGTGCCTTCCGCCATTCTCGAAATCCGCGATGTCTCCTGCGCCCTGGGCGGACGACCCGTCCTGCGCCACATCGACCTCACCGTGGAAGAAGGCGAGACGGTAGTCCTGCTGGGCCGCAGCGGATCGGGCAAAACTACGCTCCTCAAAACCGTCAACGGCCTCGTTCCGCCGTCCGCGGGCGAGATCCGCTTCGAAGGCCGCGCGGCTGCGCAATGGGACGCCGTCGAGATGCGGCGCCGCATGGGCTACGTCATTCAGGACGCCGGCCTGTTCCCGCATTGGACCGTCGAAGCCAATATCGGACTGGTGCCACGGCTCGAAAAATGGGAGCCCGCCCGCGTGGCGGCGCGCGTCGAACTGCTGCTGGAAACCGTGGGGCTCGCGCCCGCGGAGTTTCGCCATCGCTATCCGCGGGACCTTTCCGGCGGACAGCGGCAACGCGTGGGGATCGCCCGCGCTCTGGGCGCCGACCCGCCGCTGCTGCTCTTCGATGAGCCCTTCGCCTCGCTCGACCCCATTACGCGCTTCGAGCTGCAGCGGGAATTTCTGGAGTTGCGCCACACCATGCGCAAGACCGCGCTGTTCGTGACACACGACGTCCGCGAGGCGCTGCTGCTCGGTTCGCGCATCGCGTTGCTGCACGACGGCGCGCTGGAGCTCGTCGCCACACCCGCGGAGTTTCTGGCCGCGCGCCCACCGGAAGTGCGGGCGTTTCTCGCCTGTCTCGAAGAGAACGGGAGGGAGATTTGAATACCGGGCTCGCGCCGGAGATTTTATCGCTCTCGCTGCAACATCTGCGGCTGGTGGCGATCACCATTGCCATCGCGGCGGTTCTCGCGTTGCCCGCCGCGGTGCTGCTGGCGCGCCGGCCGGCCGCGCGGCGCTGGGTGTTGGGCCTCACCAATATCGCCCAGACCGTCCCGAGCCTGGCTCTGTTCGGCTTTCTGCTGCCGTTCATCGGCATCGGCGAGCACACCGCCATCCTGGCGCTGAGCCTGTACGCGCTGCTGCCGATTTTGCGCAATACCGTGACCGGCATCCTCGGCGTCGATCCCGCGGTGCGCGAATCGGCCCTGGCGATGGGGATGACGCGGCGACAGATTCTCTGGCACGTGGAGCTGCCGCTGGCGGTCCCGTCGATCGTGGCCGGACTGCGCATCGCCACCGTGACCACCATCGGGACCGCCACCATCGCGGCCTTCATCGGCGCCGGCGGGTTGGGCGTGTTCCTGGTGCGCGGCATCGCCATGATGGATAAGCAGGCGCTGCTCGCGGGCGCGCTGCCCGCCGCGGCGATGGCGCTCGCGGCTGACGAAGGGTTGGAATGGATCGAACGAAAATTATCGCGTGCTTGAGCGCGCTCGCGCTGGCTTCATGCGGCGCGCGCACCCGGATCGTAGTGGGCTCAAAGAATTTCACCGAGCAGGTGATTCTGGGCGAAATCCTGGCGCAACAGATCGAGCGGCGCCTGGGCGTTCCGGTGGAGCGCTACCTGAATCTGGGCGGCACGTTGCTGGTCCACGAGGCGATGGTCCAGGGCTCCATCGATCTATACCCGGAATACACCGGCACCGCGCTGATGGCCGTCTTGAAGCGGCCTCCGGCCACCGATCCGGCTGCTGTGCTGGCGGAAGTGCGAGCGGCGTACGAATCTCGCTGGAAACTGGCGTGGCTTTCGCCGCTGGGATTCAACAATACGTTCGCCATGATCGTGCGCGGCGACGCGGCGCGCGCCAGCAAGCTGGCGACGCTGTCGGACGCTGCCCGCGCAGGCCCGTGGCATCTCGGAGTGGGCGCCGAATTCCAGCAGCGCGCCGACGGCCTGCCGGGTCTGCTAAGAACCTACGGGCTGCGATTGAATGGCGACCCCGTCACCATGGACCTGGGGCTGCTCTACTCCGCGCTCGACAGCCGCAAGGTCGACATGATCGCGGCGAATTCCACCGACGGGCCGGCCGCGGTGCGCGACGTCACCATCCTGGCCGACGACCGCCACTACTTCCCGCCCTACGATTGCGCCGTGGTGGCGCGGGAAGAGACATTGGCGCACTACCCGGCGCTGCGCCCCGCGCTCGAACAGCTTTCCGGGAAGTTGACGGCGGCGACCATGCGCCGGCTCAATCAGCAGGTAGATGGCGAGCGGCGTCCGGCGGCCGAAGTGGCGCGGGGGTTTCTGGATTCACTGCGGTAGTCGTGGGGCGGAAGCGGTAACCGTAAGCGACCCGCACCTAGACACAGGAAGAAGCGGCGCGACGCTGCGGTAGTCTCACTTCCGCGGTTTAGAGTGCGGATGGCTCTATACTACATGTAGATGGCCCGCGAACCACGAGTGCGAGACGCGCAGTTGTCCCCTGTCAAGGCCCACGCGCAGACCCAGAAGACACACGCGGCCACAACTCGAACGAGAGGTGCAAGCGTCGGGACCAAATATAAAGCGATCGGCCTCAACAAACGCGCCGCAAGAAAACCCACCGTCGACGACATTTCCCCGACCGGAGACCCTCACGGCAAAGCCGTGACAGCGCGGTCAGTCGAGGAACACGCCCTCGATACGTTCGGGACTGTGGAGAAGGCGGAGCATTGGTTGAATCGACCTAACCCTGTGCTTGGCGGAAAAACGCCGCGACAAGTTCTGCAAGCTGATCCTTCCTGGGTCGAGGCTGAGCTCGTTCGGATCGACTACGGCGTTTATGTATGACATCCTACCGGGTGGTTCGACGGAAGTACGCTAACCTTAGCGGAGAAGGTGCCAGGCTCTATGGCGGCCGGTTCAACCCCCCTGGTATTCCTGCGGTTTATACATCGCAGAGCATCGCGCTTGCACTTCTGGAAGTGCTTGTGCATCTCGATAAGGCCGAGGTGCCGATGGACTATGTCGTTATGGCGGTCCGCTTCGCCGGGCACAGCGCTTTTCGACCGCGCAGCGCCAAGGCGGCGGGAGCCGGTCGGCTCGCGCCCATGGGTTTTGGGGTGGCTCTTCACAATCGCCCGATATTGCGTGTGCCTTCCGTCATTATTCCTCGCGAATACAACTACGTTCTCTTCCCGGAGGCGACTGGATTCCGGGCCAGTCTCGACTGGATCGAGCCCCTTGACTTTGACAGCCGGCTAGTCGCTTCTGTCGGACGTTAGGTTAGAACCTCGTTTTGCGCGTGGCGAGCTGATTCGTATAGCAACGGGCATTCAAGCGACGATTGCTGTCCCGAAACTCACCAGTGACTCCCGCGCGTCGCGGTCTCATCCAGTTGTATTTGTCATTGAGCTCACGGACGGGCGATCAGCCATTAGCGTTCGACCCCCGGGAGACATCACTTCTTGACCAGCGAGATGAACCAGTCTACTGTGGCGTCATCGAAATTCAATGATTCGTTCCAGAGGCCTGCGGCGTCCTCGTAAGCGAATCACCTTTCTGGCCGGCGCTACCGCACATTCCGTTCAGATCGTCGGCAAGGTGAGAAGTGGCCCCAGTCGGCCCTCGCGGAAGTCAAGCGCTGGTCTTTCACAGCCTATCCAAGCCTCAACTCCCCTTAGCGCTTACGAAAACGTCGGTAACCCGCCCCGGTCTGTCCGTGAGCTGGATACTATTCCACAAGGTGGTATCTGTCGCTGTATTACCCGAGCCTCCATAGTTCCAGTTTCCGCAAACACAGAGCAGCGATGACGTTCGGTGTACAATGCCAGCCAATGATCACGCGGCCATTCCTGCTTCTCCTTCTCTGCATCCCCGCCCCCGGCGCCGACTGGCTGGTCGTCGCGCCCAAAGATCGTTCCACCGTGCAGCGTTCCGCGGACAACCGCGAGGTCACCATGGCCAACGGCCTCATCCGCCGCGTCTGGCGGCTCGATCCCGCAGCCGCAACCGTGGCCTTCGACGACCTCATGACGGGCGCATCGCTGATCCGCGGCGTGAAGCCCGAGGGCGAGCTGGAACTGAATGGGCAATCGTACGAAATCGGCGGACTCCTCGGCCAGGAGGAGTGGGCATATCTCCGGCCCGAGTGGCTCGATGCGATGAGGCCCAACTCGGCCGCGTTCCAATACACCGGCATGGAATCCGGCGGGACTTCGGAGCGCTTTCCCTGGAAGCGAGCGCCGTATTCGGGCAACCAGCCATGGCCGCCGCCCGGCGCGTCCCTGACTCTCCACTTCGAGCACGGCAATCTGCCGGGCATTCGCGTCGACGTCCACTACGAGATGTACGACGGCCTGCCGGTGATCTCGAAGTGGCTCACCGTCCGCAATGAGACCGCGCGCCCCGTCCGGCTGAATCGATTCGTGAGCGAGGTCCTGGCGGTGGTCGAGTCCGAGTCCCTGGTCGACAGCCCCGGCCAGTGGCGCAGCGGCAACCTGCAAGTGGATTCAGACTACTCCTTCCTCGCGGTGCGCGGCGGGCCGGACCGAAACACCGTGGCGCAGTGGGAGCCCGATCCGAACTATAAGACACAGGTCAACTACAACCTCAAAACTCCGGCACTTCTGCGGTGCTACCCGCCGATCGGCCCGGATGCGATCGTCCCTCCCGGCGGGACGTTCGACACCTTTCGGATATTTGAATTGGTGCACGACAGCACCGACCGCGAGCGCCGCGGACTGGCGCAGCGCCGCATGTACCGCACGCTGGCCCCCTGGTCGCAGGAAAATCCCATTCTGATGCACGTCCGGAGCGCCGAGCCTGCGGCGGTGAAACTGGCCATCGACCAATGCGCGGATGTCGGATTCGAGATGGTGATCATGACGTTCGGCAGCGGGTTCAGCGTCGAGAAAGAGGAACCCGAGTACCTCGCGCAGATCAAAGCGCTGGTCGACTACGGACGCTCGAAAGGCGTGGCGCTGGGCGGATATTCGCTGCTGGCCAGCCGGACCATCGGCGCGGAAGACGATGTGATCGACGCGCAGCCGATTTTCGGGCACTCCCCCTGTCTGGGAAGCCGCTGGGGCATCGACTACTTCCGCAAGCTGCGAAGCTTCATCGAAACCACCGGGCTCGGCGTCCTGGAACACGACGGCTCTTACCCGGGCGATACCTGCGCCTCCACGGTCCATCCCGGACACCGCGGGCTGGACGACTCGCAATGGACCCAGTGGAAGACGATCTCGGAGTTTTACGCGTGGTGCCGCTCGCGCGCCGTGTACCTCAACGTGCCGGACTGGTACTTCCTGGAAGGCGCCAACAAGACTGGCATGGGATATCGCGAGACGAACTGGTCGCTGCCGCGCGAAAGGCAGATCGTTCTGGCGCGGCAAAACATTTATGACGGCACCTGGGACAAAACGCCCAGCATGGGATGGATGTTCGTGCCGCTGGTGCAATACCAGGGCGGTGGCGCGGCGGCCACTCTGGAACCGCTGCGAGAACATCTGGACTTTTACGAACGCCACCTGGAGCAGAATCTCACTGCTGGTGTCCAGGCATGTTATCGTGGGCCTCGCCTGTACGATTCCGAGGAAACGCGCACGGTAGTCAAGCGTTGGGTGGATTTCTACAAACAGCACCGCGCCATTCTGGAGTCCGATATCGTTCACATCCGAAGGCCCGACGGCCGGGATTACGACGCCATTTTGCACGTCAATTCCGCGCTAAAGGAGAAGGGGCTGGCGGTCTTCCACAATCCGCTCGCAACGCCGATCGTGCGGACCATTCGATTGCCGCTGTACTACACGGGGCTGACCACCGTAGCTTCCATCAGGTCCGACGGCGGCGCGGCGCGCAAGGTGCCGATCGGCCGCGACTATACGGCCGAAGTGACCGTTACAATTCCCGCCGGCGGCATGACGTGGTTGGCGATCGAATGATCGCGGATGTGGGGCATCCAATCTTGGCTGCGAACCTGCTTTCCAGCAGGTCCAGCCGTCTGAAAGCCGTCCCTGGCGGGCTGAAGCCGGCTGAAGCCCGCCCCACCAACAAGCCCGACGTGGGGCGGGCTTCAGCCATGGCTTCAGCCCGCCGTTATGCCACAAAAGGGCCAATCTCCAGAGCCGCCTGAAAGCCGGCCTGCGGGCCCGATTGCCCGCCCCACAGCGTCTGGGTCGCAGATCGATCAATCCGGTAGTGAGGCTGACTTCTGACTTCCTGCATTTCTGTTAAATTCGTGGTCATGAAAAGGCAAATTGTCCGAGCCGCACTGCTGGTCCTGATCCTGTGCCCCGCGTCGCCTCTGCTGTGCGCGCAAACACCCGCTCCGCAGACCAAACCCGCGGTACCGGACTGGGCGCTGCCGGGCACCGCCACCCACACCCAGGTGCCGCCCCCGGCGGATTTTCACCGGCCGAGCAGGAATTTCGATACGCCCATCGGAGTGTTTGAAGGCCAATCCGACATCGGCAGCGCGTTGGTCGCGGGCAGCGCCAGCTACGACGCGGCGACAAAGCAGTACACCATCAACTCCGCCGGTTACAACATTTGGTACTCGCGCGACGAGTTCCGCTATCTCTGGAAAAAGATGTCGGGGGACGTATCCCTGGCGGCCGACGTCAGCTTCCCGGACACCGAGGGCTACGGCGACCGCAAGGCGGTCCTCGTGATTCGCCAGAATCTCGATGACGATTCCAAAGAAGCCATGACCGGCGAGCACGCCGTGGGCATGACCCACCTGGCGGTGCGCGCGGAAAAAGGCGGGAACATCAAGGACATACAGTTTCGCTTTGGGGGCAGCCTGGGCAGCGCCAGGCCCAAGCGCGTTGGAATCGAAAAGCACGGCGACTCTGTCGGTCTCTTCATCAGTCTGGCAGGCGAGCCCATGCACCAGTTCGGCCCTCCGATTACCCTGCACTTCGAGGAACCCTTTTACGTGGGCATAGGCTTCTGCTCGCATTTGCCGGACACGTCTGGCACGGCGGTGCTTTCCAATGTGGTTCTGGAGAACTCGGCCGGCAAGGTTCAGTGAGCCGATGACGAGGCGCCATGTAACACGCTCGTCACTTTCAGCGTCCGCGCCGGTGCGATAATCGGTCCATGGCGAACGGCCGGCAGGCGGACGGATGGTACGCAGGATCACAATTCTTCCGAACCGTTTGAGGCCCTTGAAAACTCCATACAATTATAAGGATTGAGGAGGGTTGAATTCCGATGAAAGCAACAAAAGCGCTCCACGACCTGGGCCAGAGCATTTGGCTCGACAATATCACGCGCCAAGTGCTGGACAGCGGCACTCTGAAGCACTATATTGACGATTTGTCGGTGACGGGGCTCACCTCGAATCCGACGATTTTCGACCACGCCATCAAAAATAGCCAGGATTACGACCCGGCGATTCTCGAAAAGGTGAAGACCGGCAAATCGGGTGAGGCGCTCTTCTTCGAATTGGCGGTGGAAGATCTCACGCGCGCCGCGAAGCTGTTTCGCCAAGTCCACGACCGTACCGACGGCGTCGACGGCTTCGTCTCGCTGGAGGTTTCGCCCCTGCTGGCATACGACACGGCCAGTACGCTCGCGGCCGCCAAGGATCTCCACGCGCGCGCGGGCCAGCCGAATCTGTTCATTAAGATCCCCGGCACGAAAGAAGGCCTCCCGGCGATCGAGGAGGCCATTTTCGCTGGCGTCCCGATCAACGTCACCCTGCTGTTTTCGGACGATCAGTATGTCGCCGCCGCCGAAGCATACATGCGAGGCGTCGAGCGGCGCATCGAAGCCGGATTGAATCCGGTGGTCGGATCGGTGGCCTCGGTATTTATCAGCCGGTGGGATGGCGCGGTCGCGTCGAAGGTGCCTGCGGAGCTGCGCAATAGGCTCGGAATCGCTGTTTCCGGACGCATCTATAAGGCCTACCGTTCGCTGCTCGGTTCGGCGCGGTGGCAGCGCGCTTTCAACTTCGGCGCGCGCCCGCAAAGGCTTCTGTGGGCCAGCACGGGAACCAAAGACCCGAAAGCCTCCGACGTGCTTTACATCCAGGCTCTGGCATCGCCCTTCACGGTGAACACCATGCCGGAGGGTACCCTGAAAGCATTCCACGATCACGGCGAAGTGGGCGCGATTCTGGCGCCGCATGGCGGCGATTGCGAGGCCGTGCTGGCGCAGTTCGCTAAGGCCGGCATCGATGTCAACGCTTTGGCCGCCCAACTGCAGGCCGACGGCGCGAAGTCCTTCGTGCAATCGTGGAACGATCTGTTGTCTGTAATCGAAAGCAAGAGTGCCGACCTGAAAACGGTCGTCGCTCACTAAAAAGGAACCCAAACGAACCCAAAGGAACCCAACATGGCAACAGGCGACGCCCCGGGCGCAGTCCTACCGCTGACGAAACGGGAGTCCTGGAAGGCTCTCCAGGGCCACTCTGAAACCATTCGCGGATTGCACTTGCGGAATCTCTTCTCCGCCGACCCCGGGCGCGGCGAGCGGTTGACGGCCGAGGCCGCCGGAATTTTCCTGGACTACTCGAAGAACCGCATCACCGATGAGACCGTCCGCCTGCTGGTCGCGCTGGCCGAGGAATCGGGCTTGCGGCAGCGAATCGACGCGATGTTCCGGGGCGAAAAGATCAACGTCACGGAGAAGCGCGCCGTGCTGCATGTGGCTCTGCGCGCGCCGAAGGAAGCGTCGATCGTGGTCGATGGCGAGAACGTCGTGCCCCAGGTGCACGCCGTGTTAGATAAGATGGCGGCGTTTTCCGAGCGCGTACGAAGCGGGGAATGGAAAGGCGCCACCGGCAAGCGCATTCGTAACGTGGTTAACGTCGGGATCGGCGGCTCCGACCTCGGCCCGGTGATGGCGTACGAAGCGCTGAAGCATTATAGCGACCGGGGCCTGACGTTCCGCTTCGTTTCCAACGTGGATGGCACCGATTTCGCGGAGGCCGTCCAGGGTCTCGACGCGGCGGAGACGCTCTTCCTCATTTCGTCGAAGACGTTTACCACGCTCGAGACCATGACCAACGCGCACACGGCGCGCGATTGGTCGCTCGCAGCGCTGGGAGGCGGTGAGAAATCCGTGGCGAAGCACTTCGTCGCGGTCTCGACTAACGCGAAAGGCGTTGCGGAGTTCGGGATCGATACCGCCAACATGTTCGGTTTCTGGGACTGGGTGGGCGGACGCTACTCCATGGAATCGGCCATCGGCCTTTCGACTATGCTGGCCATCGGACCGGAGAATTATCGCGCGCTGCTCGCCGGATTCCACCAGATGGACGAGCATTTCCGCACCGCGCCGTTCGGCCGCAATCTGCCGGTCCTAATGGGCCTGTTGGGAGTCTGGTACGCCGACTTTTTCGGCGCCGAGACGGTCGCCGTGCTGCCGTACGAGCAGTACCTGAAGCGCTTCCCGGCGTATCTACAGCAGTTGACCATGGAGAGCAACGGAAAGCACGTCACGCTCGACGGGACCGCGGTGAATTACCAGACCGGGCCGATTTATTGGGGCGAGCCGGGGACCAACGGGCAGCACTCTTTCTACCAGTTGATCCATCAGGGGACGCGGCTCATTCCCTGCGATTTTCTGGCGTTCGGACAGACGCTCAATCCGCTGGGACGCCACCACGATATGCTGATGGCCAACGTTTTCGCGCAGACCGAAGCGCTGGCGTTCGGCAAGACGCTGGAGCAGGTGAAGGCCGAGAACACGCCGGATTGGCTGGCGCCGCATCGCGTCTTCGAGGGCAATCGCCCGACGAATACCATACTCGCCGCGAAGCTCACGCCGGACATTCTCGGCAAGTTGGTGGCGCTCTACGAGCACTCGGTGTTCGTGCAGGGTACTGTGTGGCAGATCAATTCGTTCGATCAGTGGGGCGTGGAGTTGGGCAAGGTGCTGGCGCAGCGCATCGTTCCGGAGCTCGAGAGTTCATCGGAAACAGCGCTGGCGCACGATAGCTCGACGAATAATCTGATTCGGCGGTATAGAGGGCTCAAGCACGGGTAGGGCTTGGTGCTCTAGTAGCCGCAACATGAGTCTTGACAAAATATCACATTAGATATAGTCTAAAGTGTTGATGGACGCCGAGGCGATTAAACGGTCCTTGGAAGGCAGCGGGTTGCGGTGCACTCCGCAGCGCTACGCCGTGATGGCATTCTTGATGGATCACAACCGGCATCCCACGGCTGTGGAAATCTTCGAAGCCGTGAATCGCGTGGATCCGCGTTCTTCAAGGGCCACGATTTATAATAATCTGCGGGACTTGGTGCAGGCGGGTTTAGTGCGCGAAGTGGCCGTGGAGGGCCGCGCCGCGCGGTTCGATGCGAAGGTCATGCGGCATCACCACTTCATCTGCGACCGCTGCGGAAATGTTGAGGACATGGAGTGGTACGACGTGCCCAAGCCTGCCTCGGGCTCCCTCGGTAAGCGGATTATTCGCGAATGCGAACTCATTTTCCGGGGGCTCTGCACGAAGTGCGCTCCGCGGAAAGCTTCCGGTTAACTGCCGTGTTGATACCGGATGAATGGCCCGCGTCAGCGACGCGGCCGGCGGCGATTGCCCGAATGGGAAGGCCAGGATGGGTTGGTAGTTCGTCATAGTTTCTTGACTAATTCGAAAGAAGACAAACATATGGATACGAAACTCACTACCGCAACCGGGGCGCCTGTCCCCGGTAATCAGGAGCAAAACTTGTCAACCGAAACCAAGTGCCCGGTATCGGGCGGCGTTCGCAGACACACGGCGGCTGGGGCCCCGGGAAATGCGGAATGGTGGCCAAATCAGCTCAACCTGAAGATCCTGCACCAGCACTCCCCCCTGTCCGATCCTATGGACAAGGAGTTCAATTATGCTGAAGAATTCAAGAGCCTCGACCTGGATGCCGTGATCAAGGACCTGCATGCCTTGATGACGGCGTCGCAGGACTGGTGGCCGGCCGACTTCGGCCACTATGGGCCGCTTTTCATTCGTATGGCATGGCACAGCGCCGGTACGTACCGCATCGGCGACGGCCGCGGCGGCGCGGGTGCCGGAGCACAGCGATTTGCACCCCTCAACAGTTGGCCGGACAATGTGAACCTCGACAAGGCGCGCCGGTTGCTCTGGCCGATCAAGCAGAAGTATGGCCGGAAAATCTCCTGGGCCGACCTCATGATTCTCGCCGGTAACGTCGCATTGGACTCGATGGGGTTCAAGACTTTCGGTTTCGGCGGCGGGCGCGAGGACGTCTGGGAGCCAGAAGAGGACATTTACTGGGGGCCCGAGGGCAAGTGGCTGGCGGACGAGCGCTACACCGGCGACCGTCAGCTCGATAATCCTCTCGGCGCCGTCCAGATGGGCCTGATTTACGTGAATCCGGAAGGGCCCAATGGAAAGCCGGATCCAGTCGCCGCGGCGCGGGATATCCGCGAGACGTTCGCCCGCATGGCGATGAATGACGAGGAGACCGTGGCGCTTATTGCCGGCGGGCACACGTTCGGCAAAACCCACGGCGCTGCCGATCCGAGCAAGTATGTCGGCCCCGAACCCGAAGCCGCCCCCATCGAGGAGCAAGGCCTGGGCTGGAAGAACACCTTTGGCAGCGGCAACGGCGACCAGACCATCGGCAGCGGGCTGGAAGTCATCTGGACCACGACTCCGGCGAAGTGGAGCAACAACTTCCTGGAAAACCTGTACGGCTACGAGTGGGAATTGACGAAGAGCCCCGCCGGCGCGAATCAGTGGAAGCCGAAGGGCGGCGCGGGCGCCGGCACTATTCCCGATGCCCACGATCCGGCGAAGCGGCACGCTCCAACGATGCTCACGACGGACCTCGCGCTGAGGATGGACCCGATCTATGCGCCAATCTCCAAGCGCTTCCTCGACCATCCGCAGGAACTCGCGGACGCGTTCGCCAAGGCGTGGTTCAAGCTGACGCACCGCGACATGGGGCCGATTTCGCGGTACCTTGGCCCGCTGGTTCCCGCGGAGCCCCAATTGTGGCAGGACCCCATTCCCACGGTGGATCATAAATTGATCGGGGAACAGGACATCGCTGCCCTGAAGGCCAAGATCCTGGCATCCGGACTTTCCATCTCACAGCTGGTCACGACGGCTTGGGCATCGGCGGCAACGTTCCGCGGCAGCGACAAGCGCGGCGGAGCTAACGGGGCGCGCATTCGCCTCGCCCCACAGAAGGATTGGGAAGTGAATCAACCAGCCGAATTGGCCAAGGTCCTTCAGAAGCTGGAAGCGATCCAGAAGGCTTTCAACAGCGCGCAGTCCGGTGGTAAGAAGGTCTCGCTTGCCGACCTGATCGTTCTGGGCGGCTGCGCAGCCGTCGAGGCAGCCGCGAAGAAGGCCGGCCACGATGTGAAGGTTCCCTTCTCGCCGGGACGCATGGACGCTTCGCAGGAACAGACCGATGTGCACTCGTTCGCCGTACTGGAGCCGAAAGCAGACGGGTTCCGCAACTACCTCGGAAAGGGAGACCCAAGACCGGCGGAGGAAGTGCTCGTGGATCGGGCGCAGTTGCTGACGCTGACTGCCCCCGAGATGACGGTTCTCATCGGCGGAATGCGTGCCCTGAATACCAACTTCGGGCATTCCAAACACGGTGTCTTCACCAGCCGGCCCGAGACGCTGACGAACGATTTCTTCGTCAACCTGCTCGACATGAATACCAAGTGGCAGCCCTCCCCGGCGTCCGAAGGCGTATACGAAGGGCGTGATCGCGCGACGGGCGAAATCAAGTGGACCGGCACCCGTGTCGACCTTGTCTTCGGTTCCAACTCCCAGATCCGGGCAATCGCGGAAGTCTATGCATGTGACGACTCGAAGGAGGCGTTTGTGAAAGACTTCGTGGCTGCGTGGAACAAGGTGATGAACCTCGATCGCTACGACCTTGCCTGAGCTCGGCGGAAAAGAGCGCTGACAACTTCGCGCCCGTACTCTCTCGTTCCCGCGCGGACGAGAGAGTACGGGGCAAGCTGAAGCACAATGCCGCATAGTTTTCCCACTTCCGGGCACCTGCCTAAATAGTGGGGCGGACGCTCACGGGGGTGCCCCCTGGGCCCGCCGACCCCCTGGTCGGCCTCTTCGCGACGGCAAGCGCCTGAATCCACGGCAGGAGCGGGACGAGGGCGTCCCGCGCGGGCCAGGGGGCCAGGCCAGAGGGCCTGCCCCACCTGATTTCCGCAGGAATTCCGTCCTTGGGAAAACTATGCGGCATTGAGCTGAAGCATGCCCTGCTACTGATCGGTAGTGGACGCATGGCTGGCGTTCTTCACATACTTGTCGAACCAGGTGAGCTTCTCCCAGACCACATGTTCGATGGTCTCCTTGCCGCGATAGCCATGAGCCTCGAAGGGCAGGAAAACCAGCCGCGTGATGCCGCCATTGCCGCGGACGGCCTCGTACATGCGCTCGGATTGAATGGGGAACGTGCCGCTGTTGTCGTCCGCCTCGCCGTGGATAAAGAGGATCGGCGCCTTGATCTTGTCGGCGAACATAAAGGGTGACATCTTCAGATAGACGTCGGGTGCCTGCCACAAGGTGCGGCGTTCGCTCTGAAAGCCGAAAGGAGTGAGCGTGCGGTTGGGCGCGCCGCTCTCGGCGATGCCCGCCTTGAAGAAGTCGCAATGCGCCAGCAGCGTATCGGTCATGAAGCCGCCGTAGCTGTGGCCGCCGACGCCGACGCGATTGCGATCCGTTACGCCCAACTCGACGGCTTTATCGATGGCGGCCTTGGCGTCCATGACCACCTGCTCGACGAAGGTGTTGTTCACGGTGTCGGGATCGGGCCCGACGATCGGCATGGCGGTGTTCGCCAGAACCGCATAGCCGGCGAGACTGAATAACAGCTCGGAATAACCGCGCATTTCGGTGAAGCGCTTCGTGGAGCCGCTGACCTGGCTGGCGGTGGCGGCGTCGTTGTATTCGTATGGGTAGGCCCAGACCACGGTGGGCAGGCGGGTTCCCGGCTTGTAATCGGCGGGAAGATACAGCGTGAAGGAAAGCTCCACGCCATCCTCGCGTTTATACTTCACCAACTCCTTGTGGATGGCGCGAATGGAGGGCTGCGGATCGGGGAATCTGGTGACCGCAACAGGCGCGCCGTTGGGAGTCCGCACGAAGTAGTTGGGCGGCTCGGCGGGGCTCTCGCGGCGCGTTAGGATCTTGCTGCCGCGATCGTCGAGCGGGGCCACTACGGTTTCGTAATGGTCGTCATCGCATTTGAACATGGGCTCGGTCTGCCCGGTTGCCAGGTTGTAGCGGTTCAGGAAGGGGCGGTCGCCGGTGGGCGAGGAGCCTAGGCCGCTGAGGTAGACGCTGTCGCCGTCTTGCATGACGGCCGGGGCGCCGTTCGGCAGGGCCTTGGTGAGGGGAGCGCCGGGATCGGCATAGCGGTCCTGATTGTTGCGGCTCCAGATCAGCTTCGCCGGCCGATCGGGGTGGTCGAGATCGATCTGAAAGGTGCGGATGCGGCGGGTACGGCGCTCGCTATCGGTGACCAGCGCGAAACCTCCGTTGGCGCCCATCTGGATGCCCGCGAAACGCTGCTCGGTCTTGAATACTTCGCGCGGCTCGCCGGTGAACGGGGCCTTCAGGGCCACGATCCTGTCGCGGAAGGGCACGGCGTTTTTCAAATCGCCGCCATCGAGGGCTTCCACCCAAATCAGGGTGGCGGGGTCGCTGGTCCGCCATGCGGCATTGCGCGGACCGGTGGGAACGCCGTTGATCGGCACCTTGTCTTCGAGCGGCACGCCGGCGACTTTGTGAATCATTTTGCCGGTGAGGTCCCAAACTTCGATCTCGTGGGGGAACGAGGGGGCTGCGTGGAGGTAGGAGAACGGCTTGTGAATCGTGGATACGAGCAGGTTCTTGCCGTTCGGCGATATCTGTGCGGAAGAGACGATGCCGGGCGTGCCGACGGGGGTGAGCTTGCCGCTCTCGGCGTCCACAAGGGCAAGCTGCGAGGTGGCGTAGTAGACGAAAAGGTCTTCGTCATGGGGACTCCCCAGCATGTCTTCCAGGGTGGGTGCAGGAGCGCCGCCGCCCAGGCTTTCCTGTACGTGGGGGCCGGTAGGAACGGGCTCGCGCGGAGCCGCGCCGCGATTGGCCCAGACGGTCTCGACCAGCAGGCTCTTGTTGCCGGGCATCCACTGGACGGAGTTCGCGGCGCCCATGACGCCGTTCACGCTCACTCCTTCCACCTTGTGCGTCTTACCGGTGGTGTCGCCGATCCACAATTCCATACCGGTGGCGGTGGTATTGGTGAACGCAAAATGCGTGCCGTCGCTGCTCCAGCGTGGGCCGAGAATGCGGGCGCCCGGCGGCAACTGCAAGGGGACCTCCGCACCGCTGGGGATTTTTCGCAGCGTCAGGCCGGTGAGAAAGACTACGTTGTGCAGCCCGTTGGTCTTGGGATTGATGCGCATTCCGGCGATGCGCAGCATGGGCTCGGCCAACTCGGCTATGGGTGGGTAAGGGACGGTCTGGCTCTGTAACGCGAAGTCTCGCGTGGGGCTGAGCTGGAGCGTGGGCGTGACCGGGGCATTCATCACGTCCAGAATGGCCTTGGGAGGTTTCTGATATGTCTCGGCTCCGCACAGGACCAATGCCGTCACGGAAAGCAGAAACACCATCTTCGCGTTTGGATTCATCGAGCACATAGGCACTCCGGGTTCCGACAGTATACACCCTGCGGTTCATGGCCGCAGCGCGCCATAGCTCCCGCGGCTCTCTGCTTCCGCTACAATCGCAATATAGTGCAGACGTTCGTCGTGTTGTTCCTGGCCGCCACATTCACGCGGGCAGACATTCCGATGACGTTGGTCTCGGAGGACGAAGCCGAGCCCATCCATAGCGCCATTATCCGTAAGGAGGCGTGGACGCAGGACCCTGTCCGCCGCCTGCGTGTCTTTGCCGACCGGCGGATGAGGGAGGGACCGTGGAGCGTCACCACCGATCGTCCCAAAGGCGTCGACCTGGACCCACACGAGTACTACAGCGAAGCGGTGTATTACTGGCCCAACCCGGACAATCCGTCCGGCCCCTATTTGCGCGAGGACGGGCACGCGAATCCGACGCGCATCGTGGCAAACCAGGTGGCGCTGAGCGCCATGAGCGACGCAGTTTTTTCGCTGGGCATGGCGTCGTTTCTGCTGGACAATCCGGCTTACGGCAAACGGGCGGCACTCTTGCTCCACACCTGGTTCATCAATCCCAAAACCAGGATGAATCCCGACCTGGATTACGCGCAGTCGGTTCCCGGCGTCAATAACGGCCGCGGCGCAGGCGTGGTGGATGGCAGGCCTTTCGTGCGCGCCATTCAGGGGATGGAATTCCTGGAACAGACGGGCAACTGGGACTCCAAGGATCAGGCCGCCGTACACAAATGGTTCGAAGACTACCTGCACTGGCTGCTCACCAGCAGGAACGCCACCGACGAGAAAGAGAGCGGCAACAATCACGCTTCGTGGTGGGCCGCCCAGGTGGCCGCCGTGGGCAGCTTCGTGGGCGATACCAAGGCCCAGCAACTCGCCTTCTCCTTCTATAAGGACCACCTTCTGCCGCGCCAGATACAGCCCAACGGCAGCGCTCCCCGCGAAGAGGTTCGCGCACGCTCGCTGCGGCTGTCGTCTTTGAACCTCGAGGCCTTTTCCACCATCTGCCGTATCGCCCAAGTGCGCGGCACGGGCGACCTGTGGAGCGTTCGCTCCCGCAGCGGCGCCAGCATCGGGACTGCGCTCGACTATCTTTCCCCTTACCTTGACGACCCCAAAAAGTGGAGCAAGGAACAGGCCGGCGACATCCCCTACGACAGTCTGGACTTCCTGGCTTTTGCCGGGATGGGGCTGGATCCGAAGTATATCTCCGATTATCGAAAGCTGGAACGCCCGGACAGCGCCTGGATCAGCCTGATCGACCTGCTGGTGGGACGCTTCGAAGCAGCCGCCCATCAAACGCGGCACTGAGGCATACGTGAAAACCATCATCGAACCTTTTCGTATCAAGAGCGTGGAACCCCTGCGCCAGACCACGCCGCAGGAGCGGGAACGCTACCTCCAGGAGGCCGGTTACAATCTCTTCCAGATTGCGGCCCGCAATATCCTCATCGATCTGCTGACCGATTCCGGCACCAGCGCGATGTCCACCGAGCAGTGGGCCGCCTTGATGCGCGGCGACGAATCGTATGCCGGCAGCGAGAGTTTCTTCCGGCTGAAGCGCGTGGCCGACGATCTCACGGGCTTCCGCCACATGATCCCGGCGCACCAGGGCCGCGCCGCGGAACGGATTCTTTTTACGGTGGTGTGCAAGCCCGGCCACGTGGTGCCTTCGAACACGCACTTCGATACCACGCGCGCGAATATCGAGTTCACCGGCGCGCGCGCCGTGGATCTTCCCATCCCGGAGGCCGCCGACACGCAGGCCCGGCTGGATTTCAAGGGCAACATGGACGTGGACGCGCTGCGGCGGCTCATCGCGGCGGAGGGCGCCGCCAAGGTTCCCCTGGTGATGTTGACGATCACCAACAATTCCGGCGGGGGACAGCCCGTGTCGCTGGCCAACATCGAAGCGGTGAAGGGCGTGTGCGCGGCGCACGGCATCCCGTTCTACCTGGACGCCTGCCGCTTCGCCGAAAACGCCTGGTTCATCCGCGAGCGCGAGCCGGGCTATGCCGATTGGTCGCCCAAACGCATCGCGCAGAAGATGTTTTCCTTCGCCGACGGCTGCACGTTCTCGGCCAAGAAGGACGCCTTCGCGAATATCGGGGGCCTGCTGTGCACCAATGACGGCCGGGTGGCGCAGCTCGAAACCAATCTACTGATACTGACCGAGGGCTTCCCCACTTATGGCGGGCTCGCGGGCCGCGATCTGGAAGCCATCGCGGTGGGCCTCGAGGAGATTCTCGACCCCGATTACCTGCGCTACCGAATCATCTCCACCGGCTATCTGGGGCGGCACATCGCAGACCGCGGCGTCCCCATCGTGGAGCCGCCCGGCGGCCACGCCATCTACATCGACGCGGCGCGCATGCTGCCGCACATTGCCGTGGAGCAGTTTCCGGGACAGGCGCTGGCGGTGGAGTTGTACCGGCATGCAGGCATTCGCTCGGTGGAAATCGGTTCGGTGATGTTCGGCGCCGCGGCCCAGCATGAATTGCTGCGCCTGGCCATTCCGCGGCGTGTCTATACCCAGAGCCATATCGATTACGTGGTGGAAGCGATTCTCGAAGTCAACGCCCGCAAAAGCGAGATTCGCGGCATGGAGATTGTGGAAGCGCCGCCATTTCTGCGACATTTTAGCGCGCGATTCCGGCCGCTATAACTCATGCCGCTGAAATCTCTCGAAGAGTACGAAGCCCTGGCCGAAAAGGCCCACGGCCACTTGTGCGCCGGCCAGATTCTGGGGCTGCGGATGGCGCTGTATGGCATGAAGCTGCTGGACCTGGCGGACCCCGCGGGCGCCGACCGCAAGCGGCTGGTGACGTTCGTCGAGATCGATCGCTGCATGACCGATGCCATCCCGGTGGTCACGGGTTGCCGTCTGGGAAAGCGCGCCCTGAAGTTCCGCGACTTCGGCAAAGTGGCGGCTACGTTCTGCGATCTGCGGGAGGCCCGCGCGGTCCGCATTCTGGCACGGGAAAGCGCCAAGGAACGGGCGCGCGAGCTGTATCCCGAGATGGAGAGCAAGAACCAGCAGCAGATGCGGGCTTATCGCCAGATGACAGACGCGGAGCTGTTCGAGATTCAGTGGGTGCGCGTCTCTCTGGCCGCCGAGGATCTGCCCGGCTACCGGGCGCCGCGGCCGGTTTGCGCGCAATGCGGGGAGCCGGTCAGCTTCCGGCGCGAAATAGTGCGCGATGGACGAACGCTGTGCCGCGCCTGCGCCGGCGAGCGCTATTACACGCCCGTATAATGCTGCGCTACTACATTACCGACCGCCTGGCCGCCGGCGGGGCCGCTCCCTTGCTCGGCCACATTGCGCGCGCTCTTGCGGAGGGCGTTGACATGATCCAGATTCGGGAAAAGGATCTTGGCGCGCGCGAATTGTGCGGCTTGGTACGGCGCGTTCTGGCGCTCGCGAACCCGCATGGGACGCGCATCCTGGTCAACTCGCGCGTGGATATCGCGCTGGCATGCGGGGCTCACGGGGTGCATCTGCCCGGGCACTCGCTCGCACCGTGCGCGTGGCGCGCGATTGTGCCTGCCGGCTTCCGCATAGGAGTCTCGACGCACTCGCTCGCGGACCTGCGCGCCGCCGAGGAGGAAGGCGCCGATTTCGCCGTCTTCGGGCCGGTCTTCCATACCGCTTCGAAGGCTCCCTACGGCGAACCGCTGGGCATCGGCCGTCTGCGCGAGGCGGCGGGAGCAGTGCGGATTCCGGTGTTGGCGCTGGGCGGCGTCACGGCAAAAAATGCCTCCGCGTGCCTGGATGCCGGCGCGGCGGGCGTCGCCGGGATTTCGATGTTTCAGTGAGCGGCGGCGAGTAGGGTGCGGAGTTCGGCCGCGAAGGCGTCCTTATTCACCACGCCGGTGTGCGAGGTGGCGATCTGGCCCTGCCGGTCGATGAGCAGGGTGACGAGCATCTGCTAACGCTGTAACGCTTCGCCAGGTCGTCGTTGGCGATCACCACCGGGCACTTCATCTTCTTTTCCTTGAGGAGCGGCTTCACCAGCTTCCAGCCCTCGCCGTCCATGGAGACGCCGATCACCACCAGCCCGTTCTTCTTGTACTTCTGGCTGAATTCGATGTACCAGGGGATCTCGGTCTTGCAGCCGTGGCACCAGGTGGCCCAGAAATCGAGGAGCACGACTTTCCCCTGGTAGCGCGACAACTGCACCGGGGCGCAGTTGGCGCCAGGGAGGGTAAAGTCGGGTGCCGGTTCGCGAACGGCAGCCGCGAGCACCGTGCCGACGGTGAAAAGCAGTATGAGGGAGCGCATTACTCACACATTCCGATAGTAATCTTCGAGGGGCGTCAAGAGGTACGGAATCCGCGAAGCCAGGTTCTACATCTAACTCACCGTGCACTCCTGGATCGCACGCCTCGCCGAACACGGATATCTCATTCTGTTCGCGGTGGCATTCTTGGAAACGTTCGGCCTGCCCATCCCGGCGGCGCTGGCCCTGCTGGTGGCCGGGGCAGCCTGCGCGCGCGGATTCCTGAACCCATGGTGGTCGGTGGGCGGTTCCATCGCGTGCATCGCAACCGGCGACAGCCTGATGTTCCTGATGGGCCGCCACACGGGCTGGTGGCTGCTCTCGCTGCTTTGCCGGCTCTCGTTGAACCCCGAATCGTGCATCCTGCGGTCGGCGGACGCCTTCTACCGGCGCGGCCGCACCCTGCTGGTGATCGCCAAATTCCTTCCCGGGGTCAACACCATGGCGCCGCCGCTGGCCGGCAGCATGAACATGCGGTATGCGCAGTTTCTGCGGCTGGACGCGGCCGGCGCGGCGCTTTACGCGGGCGGGTATTTCACCGTAGGATTTCTATTTAGCGATGCGCTGGAGGACATCACCCGCGGCTACGAGACCTTCGGCCACATCCTCGCCTGGATCGTCGCGGCGGCGGCGGTGGTCTACACAGGGAGCCGGATCTGGACGTGGCGCAAGGGGCGCGAATTGCGCGAGGCGCCCTTCGTGGAACCGGTCGAGGCGGCGCGCGAACTGGCCGCCGGTATGGCGGTGGTTTACGACGTCCGCAGTCACGGCTACTACCAGCCCAAAGCCATGCGTGTCGAAGGATCGCGCCGGCTCGACCCCAACGCGCTCAACCAGATACAGCCCGATTTTCCGCTCGACAAGCAGGTGTACGTTTACTGCACCTGCTGGCGCGACGCGACCAGCGCGCAAGTGGCCCACACGCTGCGCCAGCGGGGCGTGCTCTGCTCGGTGATCCGGGGCGGACTGCAGGCCTGGAAGAGGGCCGGCCTGCCGCTGGAAGCGATTCCCGCAGAAGAGTTGTCGGCCCTGCCGGTATTCGGTTCCTAGCGGGAGTTTACTGAGACTGGGCGGGACAGAACGGTAACCGGCTTTGTCTCATTGGTTTGCGGCGGGGACGATGTATTACCTACGCGGCAGCTCCGACCACTCGCTGCGCTCCGAAGTGGGTGATATCGTTGAGCTTCATGGCAACGGTCATGAGGAGGAACTACGAGGATACCACTTTGATGAGTAATCCTCAATCGATACTGTCGGTTGAATAGGCCACGGGTTTGTAGTAAGTAGGGTAATACGCAAACGCGGGTAACTCAGTGCCTTAACTCCTTTGTCTTTAGCTGCTTGCCACAAGGCCTACGAAATCTGAGGTGCGTTCGCAGTAAACTCCCGCTAGGCGGTCCGCACTTTGCCGGGCTTCAACTCCGCCCGCAGGCGCGCCAGAGGCACCACCAGAGTCTTCTCGTTCAAAGGGTACGATTCGCTGCCCGGATAGACTACCAGCAGGCGGCTCAAGTTTAAATCGCTGAGCGCGATGTGCATCGACTTCGTCATGCCGGGCGCGTCGGAGTACTTTATTTCGACGCCGCACGGTTTGCCTCCCACCGTCACCAGGAGATCCAGTTCCGCGCCCGACTGCGTCGCCCAGAAATAGCAATTCCGCCCGCCGGCGGCGCGCACCGCTTCCTCCACCACGAATCCCTCCCAGGAAGCGCCGATCTTCGGGTGGCCTTCGAGTTCGCGGAATTGGGGCACGCCCAATAAGGCGTGCAAAAGACCGCTATCGCGCAAATAGATTTTGGGCGACTTCACCTGCCGTTTCCCCACGTTCACGTGCCAAGGCGGCAATTGGCGCACCATCAGGGCGCCGGTCAGCAGGTCCAGATGCCGCTTCACCGTGGTGTGGGCCTCGCCCAAAGAGCGGGAGATCTCAGAACCGTTCCAAAGTTGCCCGTGGTAATGGGCCAGCATGGTCCATAGACGCCGCAGCGTCGCTGCCGGAATCTGAACTCCGTATTCGCGGATGTCGCGTTCCAAAAAGGTGAGGATGAAGTTCTCCTGCCAGGCCCGGCTCTCGGCATCGCTGCGAGCCAGAAAGGCGCGCGGAAATCCGCCCCGCCACCACAGTTTGCGCATCGCCGGTTGGCCGACTTCCGAGAGATCGAATCCCTCCATTTCCACAAAAGCAATGCGGCCGGCGAGAGATTCCGATCCCTGGCGCAGCAGTTCCGGGGAGGCGCTGCCCAACACCAGGAAGCGGGCGCGCAGCGGCCGGCGATCGGCCAACACCCGGAGCACCGGAAAGAGATTGGGCTGCCGCTGCACCTCGTCGATGACGATCAGGCCGCGGAGGGGGCTCAAGGCAGTCATCGGTTCGGCGAGACGGCGCTGGCTGACGGGATCTTCCAGGTCGAAGTATTCGGCTTTGCCCGCGGCGGCGACTTGTCGGGCCGCAGCGGTCTTGCCGCACTGCCGCGGGCCATAGAGCGCCGTGACGGGGTTCGCCCGGATGGACTTGCGAATGCGTTCGAGGAGTGGGGTGCGCTCCACCTGCATAATCGACTTCCTTGTAGATTGAGCATAGCATATTCAATTTTCAAGGATTTGTGGGAGAGATAGATCCTTGAATATTGAGCAGTCTATGTTCAAAATTCAAGAATCTAAAAACAACGGTCAGGCGCCGATCCGCAGGGTTTTTACGCGGTCGCGAAGCTGCGCGGCCTTCTCGAATTCGAACTTGCGGGCGGCTTCGCGCATCCGCTCTTCCAACTCGCCGATGAACCGCGCGCGCTGCTCGGGCGTCAGGCTCTCCACTTCTTCGTCGGATTCGAGCGGTACGGTGACGTAGTCGCCTTCAGCCACCGCGACCAGGCTCATGTCGATCGGCCGCACGATGGATTGCGGCACGATGCCGTTGCGCTGGTTGTATTCCGTCTGCACCTGGCGGCGCCGGGCGGTCTCGTCCAAGGCGTGCCGCATGCTGTCCGTCATCACATCCGCGTACAGGATCGCCCGCCCCTCGATGTGCCGCGCGGCCCGGCCCATGGTCTGAATCAACGACCCCGCCGAGCGCAGAAAGCCTTCCTTATCGGCGTCCAGGATGGCCACCAGAGACACCTCGGGCAGGTCCAACCCTTCGCGCAGCAGGTTGATGCCGATGAGCACGTCGAACTCGCCGCGACGCAGGTCGCGCAGGATGCGGATGCGCTCCAGCGTATCGACTTCGGAGTGCAGATACCGGCAGCGCACTCCAACTTCGGAATAATACTCCGCCAGATCCTCCGCCATGCGTTTGGTCAGGGTGGTGACCAGCACGCGCTGGTTGGCGTCGGCGCGCTTGCGGATTTCGCCCAGCAGGTCGTCCACCTGTCCCTTGACGGGCCGGATCTCGACGGCCGGGTCCACCAGGCCGGTGGGCCGGATGATCTGCTCCACCACCACGCCCGCCGTTTTGGTGAGCTCGTACGGCCCCGGCGTGGCCGATACATAGACCAACTGGTTGACGCGGTGCTCGAACTCCTCGAAGGTGAGCGGGCGGTTGTCGAGCGCGCTGGGCAGGCGGAAACCGTGCGCCACCAGCACCTCCTTGCGGGAGCGGTCGCCATGGTACATGCCCCGGATTTGCGGCACGGTCTGGTGGCTCTCATCGAGGAACATGAGAGAATCGTGCGGCAGATAGTCGAGCAGCGTGGGCGGCGCTTCGCCCGGCAGGCGCCCGGAAAAGTGGCGGGAATAATTTTCGATTCCGTGGCAGTAGCCGATCTCTTTCATCATCTCGAGATCGAACATGGTGCGCTGATAGAGGCGCTGCGCTTCGATGAGCTTGCCTTGTTTTTCGAGCTCCTTATGCCACCAGTCGAGCTCGATGCGGATGCTGTCCATAGCGCTCTGTTTGGTGTCGTCGCTCATGACGTAGTGGGTCTTGGGATAGATGGGAAGGCGCTGATAGGTCTGCTTCACCTGACCCAGGAGCGGATCGATCTGCGCCAGGCTCTCCACCTCGTCGCCCCACAATTCGATGCGGTAGGCGAAATCGTCGTAGGTGGGATAGACTTCGATGACGTCGCCGCGCACGCGAAACGTTCCGCGCCGGAAATCGGCTTCGTTGCGGTCATAGAGGATGTCGACCAGCTTGGAGACGATGTCGTTGCGCGAGATCTTTTGCCCCTTTTCAAGCATCAGCAGCATGCCGTAGTAAGCTTCCGGCGATCCCAGCCCGTAGATGGCGCTGACGCTGGCCACGATGACGCAGTCACGGCGCTCGAACAGCGACTTGGTGGCTGCCAGCCGCAGCTTATCGAGCTCATCGTTGATGGTGGCTTCTTTTTCGATGTACACGTCGCTCGACGGGATATAAGCTTCCGGCTGGTAGTAGTCGTAGTAGCTGACGAAATACTCAACGGCGTTGTCGGGGAAGAACGACTTGAATTCGTGATACAGTTGCGCGGCGAGGGTCTTGTTGTGTGCCATCACCAGCGCCGGCCGGCCCATGGCCTCGATCACTTTGGCCATGGTAAAGGTCTTGCCCGAACCCGTCACGCCCAGCAATACCTGGTGCTGTTCGCCTTCCCTCACTCCGCGAGTCAATTCGGCGATGGCATTTTCCTGGTCGCCGCGCGGCCGGTAGTTGACCGCCAATCGAAAGCCCATGTTTACAGATTGGCACAAAAGGCCGGCGGGCTTCGCCTCCGGATCGCTTCGCGATGTGCAAGTCAGAATTCAGAAGGGGCACTGCGGGTCCCTGAAGTCAGAATGAACGCCGGGCGGCCTCGCGATTCCGACGGCAGTACCCTTCTGTATCCTTCCTTCTTCCTTCAACGCTCGTGCACGTCTTCCAGGTACGTATACCCGTGCAGGCCTTCTTCGTAGAAATGCACCAGGGCGCCGCTTTCTTCGTACGTCAGACGGCCTTCGCGCAGCGCTGTCTCCACATCTTTGCGGAGCGTCTGCACCAGCCCGTCCGTCGAGAACTGCACGTAGTTCAACACCTCTCGCACCGTGTCGCCTTTGATCACCGAATCCAGAATCACTTCTCCGGTGGGACCCATACGGACGTGCACTGCATTCGTGTCGCCGAACAGATTATGCAGGTCGCCCAATATTTCCTGATAGGCCCCCAGCAGGAAAGCGCCCAGGTAATAGTCGCCGCCCGTGAAATTGTGCAGCAGCAGCGTGCGCTTCACATCGCGGCGGTCGATGAAAGCGTCCACCTTGCCGTCGGAGTCGCAGGTGATGTCGCCCAGCACGGCGGGACGCACCGGTTCTTCCTCCAGCCGGTGAATCGGCATGATGGGGAAGAGCTGCTTGATGGCCCAACTATCGGGCATGCTCTGGAAGAGCGAGAAATTGCAGAAATACGTGTCCGAGAGCATGGCGTCGATGCCTTCCAGCTCTTCGGGGAAGTAGTCGAGTTGCCGCGCCTGTGCTTCGATTTTGCGCGAGATCGTCCAGTAGAGATTCTCGGCGATGCAGCGCTGCTCGAGCGAGAGGTAGCCCAGGCTGAATAGGTTGAGCGCCTGGTCGAGCGCCTGTTGCGCGTCGTGGTAGCTCTCCAGCAGGTTCTTGGCGGTCAGTCCGCGATAGGTCTCCTGCAGGTCGATGAGCGGCTGCTCGGCATCCGCCGAGGGCTCCGGAGGCGCATCGGCGCTCTCGCCCATGCCGGCGACGCCCAGAACGTTGAACACCAGCACGCTGTGGTAAGCCGCGATGGCGCGTCCGCTCTCGGTGATGATAGTGGGGTGCGCCACGCCGACCTCGTCGCACACGTTCTGCACGTGATAGATGATGTCGTTGGCGTATTCCTGCAGGGTGTAGTTGACGCTCGATTCGAAATCGGTCTGTGAGCCGTCGTAATCGATCCCCAGGCCGCCGCCCACGTCGAGAAACTTGAGGCCGGCGCCGGCGCGCGCCAAGTCGACATACACGCGCACGGCTTCGTTCACCGCGGCCTTGATTTGCCGGATATTGGTGATCTGGCTGCCCAGGTGGAAATGCAGCAAGTTGAGGCAATCGGCCATGCCGTTGTCCCGCAACTCCTGCAGAGCGCGCATCGCCTCGGTGACCGAGAGTCCGAATTTGGAGCGGTAGCCGCCGGAAGATTTCCACTTGCCGGAACCGCGGCTGGCGAGCTTTACGCGCAGACCGATGCGCGGCCGCACGCCCACCTTCTGGCTGTACTTCAAAATCAGGCCGAGCTCGGTATACTTTTCCACCACCGGAATGATCTGGCGCCCCACTTTTTGCGCCAGCATGGCCATCTCGATGTATTCGTCGTCCTTGAAACCGTTGCAGATGATGGGCGTTTCGTTGTCGGCGAGAGCCATTACGGCCATCAATTCGGGCTTGGACCCGGCCTCCAGGCCGAACCGGAACGGCTTGCCGAATTCCAGCACCTCTTCCACCACCTGGCGCTGCTGGTTGACCTTGATGGGGTACACGCAACAATATCCGGCCTGGTAGTGATGCTCGGCGATGGCAGTTTGAAACGCGCTGTGCAGCTCGCCCAGCCGGTGTTTGAGGATATCGGCGAAGCGAACGAGAATCGGCAGGTTAATGCCGCGGAGGACGAGTGTATCGACCAGGTTCTTCAGATCGATCGAGCGGGTGGGGTCCTTTTCCGGGTGGACGCGGACATGTCCGTCTTCGCCCACCGAGAAGTAGCCTTTGCCCCAACTGGCGACGTCATAGAGGTCGCTGGCGTGTTGCGGGGTCCATCGTTCCGTGGGCTCCATGACCAGGGAGCCTTTGCGGCCATTTCGTTCCAATTCTTGCTTGTCTCCTTTTGAGGTGCTGAAGCCTTTAGTTTCCGACGAAATCGCGCGGGGGGCAACAAAAATTATGTTACGGCCGGCTCACACGCAGGTGGCGGCTGTCACCCAGTCTTCCGTTCCTCGCGTTCCGTGAGCGTCTCGTGCAGCAACGACTTGATGTAGGTCTGGTAAGGCAGCCCCTTACGCTCCGCCTGCTTTCGGGCGAGAGCCAAGTCGGCCACGGGGATTCGCAGCGCAACTACGGGCGCCGGTTTTCTCTTCGATGCCTCGATGCGCGCCAGTAGTTTTTCTTTGGTGAGAATCTGCGCTTCGCCGCTCTTCACCGCTGCGTGGAAGATCTTGTCGTGGACGTGGCGGTTCTTGTACCACCAGTCAGCCTCTTCCGCCTCAGTCGCGAACTTCGGCACGACAATGCGATTGGTCTTTTTCACGGTTTTTTTCATCGAGGTCACTCCAGAAAGTCTCGCTTGTTGGAGGCGCTGGCTGGGAACGCCGTAACCGCCCGGATTTTGTCACGCCGGACCGTGTACGCCACGAGCAGAAATCGACCGCCATCCGTGAGCCCCACCGCACGGTATCGCTCCTCCTCATTGACGACATCGCAATCCAGATCCAGCGGATCGTTGTTCATCACCTGCTCGAACTCGACAGGCATCACGTTGTGGGCCGCCAGATGCCTCGTGTTCTCTTCGTCCCACTCGAACTCGAGTGCATCGCCCACAAGGTAAGCGTATTACTTCGTATATACGTTGTCAATAAGGGCAGCGCCCCTCACATCTGGTACGGCTTTCGATGCTTGGGGGCGGCCCGGCGGCGACTGCGGCGCCTCCACGCCCGCTACCCTGCCCGGCGGCGATGGGAGACAGGCAGGCCAACGCCATGGAGACCAGTGCGGCGCCAGTGCGGGAAGTCATGGGGCCTATTGTATGGCGCGATGGACCTGCCGGCGGTGGAGCAGTCCGGGGCCGACATCCAGATGATGGCTGATGGAATCGGGCACGGTGACAAAGAGCAGGAATCCAATGGTGGCGTGCGCGACGCCCAGGAAATACAGGTTGCGGTGCCGGCGGTAGACTTGCGTGGCGGACCATCCGCCCACCACAGCGACGGCCATCAGGAACCAATTGGGAGTATGAGCCACGCCGAACAGCACGGCGGTAAGCCATGCCGACGCCCGCGGGGAAAGCGCGCGGTCGAAGCGATTCAGGAAATACCCGTTGAGCATGTACTGTTGCAACACGCCCCAGGGCAGGTAAGCGAACAGCGCCAGAAACGCCTGGTCGTTGGCCATGCGGCGCGTGGTGTTGAGCAGCAGTCCGCCGGCCAGCATAGCGAGCGCCAGAACGATGAGCAAGGGGCCGAAATGGTGCGTGCACTCGTACAGACTGGCGCGGCCGAAGCCGAGCTCGCGGGCGCCTTCACGATGGAGCACGTGCGACAGCAGCAGGCACCCCAGGATGGCGATCCATAAATAGGGGTGACTGGCGCGCCAGATCCAGATGTAGCCCATGATGAAAACGAACAGGCCGGCCGGTTCCAGTGCAGCGAGTTTGCGCAACGTATTCCTCAAAAGAAGAAGTGCTTGGTCCAATCTACCAGCATGTGCAGGCCGGCCGAAGAGAGTACCGTGGAAGCTTTCTGAAAGACCTTGCCATATGCCAAGCCGGCAATGGTGGCGAGAATCATATAGCGCCAGTTGGGCAGCGGCTGCGGTCCGTTATCGAGGTGCGCGCAGCCGAAGATAAAGCTGGCGGCGAGCAGGGTGCGGGGGCCCGAACCGAAGCGCTGCATGAGCAGGTTCTGAATGAGCGCGCGGAACAGGATCTCCTCGGGCAGAGCCGTGCCGGCATAGATGATGCCGGCGGCCGCGGCCATGCGACCCGCGCTTTGCGCGGGAAGGTGAGGCGGCGGAATGAATCCGAGCGCGATTCCCACAGCGGCCAGCACCGGCGCCACCATCGCGAAGCCCGCGAGCGGCAGCCAGAAATCGCGTGCCCGGTGGGGCGGGTTATATTTCATGCCGGCGAACGAGCGGAAGCCGGTCCACAGCAGCAATCCGAGGAGAATCGCGATGCCGTACGCCACGCTATGCAGGAAGCCTTGTGCCGGGCGCGGAACCAGGCGCGCCCCAGCGGCGAATTCGATGGGCAGCCAAAGAATCAGGATGCCGAGGAAGTCGAGCGCCGTGGGGCGAGGCTCGCTGGCCGGCCCTTGCAGGGAGGCGGCGAGCACCGGCGCGAGGGTGTAGGCCAGCACCAGAAGAGTGAGCGGCAGACTCGACGCGCCGGCAATCCATGCGGCGGTGGCGAACACGGCCGTGAGCAGAATCGGCGCGGCCCACAGGCTCGCGGGCCGGCGATGGAGCAGGGTTTGCAGGCGCCGCTGCAGACCGGGGGCGAGCAGGCTGAAGATTGCCGCCACCAGCAGGAGGAGAAACGCGGTTTGCCCCATACGGATAGTTTTGCACTACGCGCGCTGGACATTACCATGTAAAGTGAATGCTCGATTGGAAACGGGAACCTCACCGGCGGTTTAATCCGCTGACTCGCGAATGGGTGCTGGTGTCACCGCACCGCACCGCCCGGCCGTGGCAGGGGCAAGTGGAGGAAAGCGGCGGCGCGCGGCAACCGCAGTACGACCCGCAATGCTATCTCTGTCCGGGAAATGCGCGCGCGGGCGGTGTCCGAAACCCTGAATATACTTCGACGTTCGTTTTCGATAACGATTTCGCGGCTCTCAAACCCGACACCCCCCTTGGCCGATTCGAGCAGGATAGCCTGCTGATTGCCGAAGCGGAGCCGGGAATCTGCCGCGTGGTCTGCTTTTCGCCGCGTCACGATCTAACCGTGGCCAACATGGAGCCAGCCGGCTTGCGCCGCGTGGTGGATGTGTGGGCGGAGCAGTTCGGCGAATTGGGCGCCATGCCGCTCGTCAACCACGTGCAGATCTTCGAGAATCGCGGCGCCATGATGGGCTGCAGCAATCCCCACCCGCACGGCCAGATCTGGTCGAACCATACGATCCCCAACGAGGTGGCCAAGGAGACCGCCGCGCAGGACGCATGGCGGCGAGACCGCGGCGGTTGCCTGTTGTGCGACTACCTCCGACTGGAGCGGGCGGCGGGCGAACGCGTGGTGGAAGAGAACGATCACTTCCTCGGGCTGGTGCCGTTCTGGGCGATATGGCCGTTCGAAATCATGGTGCTTCCCAAGCGGCACATGACGGCGCTCGACGGATTGGAGGGTGCTGAGCGCGATGGGCTGGCGGACATTCTGAAGCGTATCACGGCGCGCTACGACCGGCTGTTTCAGGTGTCGTTCCCGTACTCTTTCGGCTTTCATCAGCGGCCCACGGACGGCGCGCCGCACAACGAGTGGCACCTGCACGCGCATTTCAATCCGCCGCTGTTGCGCTCGGCGACGGTGCGCAAGTTTTTGGTGGGATACGAAATGCTGGCTACGCCGCAGAGGGATATTACCGCGGAAGCGGCGGCTGAGCGGCTGCGGGCGGTGTAGATTACCAGATGGCGCGGCGGTAGTGTTTGCGGATGCGCTCGTCTTTGGTGACCAGCGGCGCGCCTGCCGCTTTGGCGTTGGCGACAATCAGGCGGTCGAACGGATCGCGGGTCCACTTTTCGTGGAGGGCCTGCATCGCCACGTCGCGAAACGGCATACTGCAGACGCGCAGGCCGACCGTGGACTCCAGAATCGCTAGGATCTTCTCCGCCGATCTTCGCAGGCGGCCGATTTCATAGAGGTACTCGATTTCGAGCACTACGGCCGGCGAAGCCAGAAGGTCATTGTTTTCGATAGCATCGAGCGCATTGGAACTGATTCTGGGCCCACCGCCTTCCCCGATCCAGATGAGGACCTGGGTATCCACGTAGACCGTCACTTCAATTCGCTCCACTCCCTCAACCAGTCTATGTGGAGGATGTCGTCGGGATCGCCAACAAACAGATTGCGTTTTTTCAGATTGGCCAGCTTCGATACGCGCTTCGGGGGCACAATGGTGAGAGTGACGCCTTTGCGCACGACCTCCACCGGCTTGCCGGTCTCGATAGCCTCGTCGAGAATCCGGTAGACATTTTCGCGCAGTTTCGATGCGGTGATCGGCATGGTGTCCTCCGCCACTATCCTATCATACGTACGATCGATCATTCTCGTACGTACGTATGCCGGCGAGGCGGACTCACCCAGCGGAGGAAACCAGACACCCCAACCGTCTCCCACCACGCTAAAATTGAAGATTGCCTGACATCCTGGTATCGGTGGTGATTCCCACCCTGGCCGCGGACTCGAGACTGCTGGAGTGTCTCGATTCCCTCGATCGCCAGACGCGGCGGGATTTAGAAGTGATCGTGGTGGATAACAGCGGTCAAGGATTGGTGCGCCGCAAGGGCGTCGCTGGCGGTGTGCGAGTAATCGAAAACAGCCGCAACAACGGCTTCGGCGCGGCGATTAATCAGGGCTTCGAAGCCTCCACAGCCCCGTATCTCGCCACTTTGAACGACGACGCCGCGGCGCATCCGCGGTGGATCGAAACCCTGCTTGCCGCCATCGAGCCGCGTCCCGATGCCGGCATGTGCGCGTCTCAGGTACGGCTCTTCGGCGAGCATCGCCTGGATTCCGCGGGCATGCTGGTGGCGCGCGACGGATCGAGCAAACAGCGCGGCAACGGGCGCCCTCCGGAGGATTTCCCGGTGGCCGAAGAGACGCTCTTCCCCAGCGGGTCGGCGGCGCTCTACCGGCGCGCCATGCTCGAGGCGATCGGCGCATTCGACAGCCGCTTCTTCCTCTATTGCGAAGATACCGACCTGGGACTGCGCGCCCGCTGGGCCGGATGGAAATGCCTTTACGTTCCCGAGGCCGTAGTGGAGCACCACTACTCGCATTCGTCCGGCGGCGCATCTCCGCTGAAGGCCTATTACGTGGAGCGAAATCGCCTGTTCGTGCTGGTGAAGAATTTCCCCGCCGGAATGCTGCTGGCGGCGCCGTTCGCCACGCTGGCGAGATATGCGTGGCATGCCTGGTACCTGATCGAGGGCCGCGGGGCGGCTGCCCGCTTCCGCGCGGAAGGACACGCGGGGCCGAAAATGATTTGGTACGTGCTGCGCGCCCACGCCGCCTTGCTGGCGCACGTGCCGCGATTGTGGCGCCAGCGGAGCGAGATCCGCCGCGCCGCGCGCATCACGCCGGCCATCTTCCGGCGCCTGGTGCGCGCGCATTCCATCAGCGCCCGAAAGGTGGCGGCGCTATGATCCGCGCGGAGGGCCCGGATTCCCTGCTGGTCATCGTGCCGGCATTCAACGAAGTGGGCGCCGTTGCCGAAGTGGTGCGCGCTGTCAATCGCAGTGTGCCCGGAGTCCCGGTGCTGGTAATCGACGATTGCTCGCTCGACGACACCATCGCCGCGGCGCGCGGCGCGGGCGCCGAAGTGCTCCCTCTGCCGCATCACCTGGGCCTCGGCGGCTGCGTGCAGGCGGGCTACAAATTGGCCTTCTCGCTGGGATTCCAGTACGTGATCCGCGTGGATGGCGACGGCCAGCACGACGCCCGCGACATCCCGCGCATTCTCGACCGGCTGAAGACTTCCGGCTGCGACATGGTCATCGGGTCGCGCTTCGTGGAGCAGAACGGGTCGCGCACGGGCACTATCCGGTCGCTCGGCATTCGCTTCTTCCGGCTGGTGCTGCGTCCCATTCTGGGCAAGCCGGTGTACGACCCCACTTCCGGATTCGTGGGAGTAAACCGCAACGCGCTAGGCGTCTTCAGCCGCAGTTTTCCGCTGGAATATCCCGAGATCGAGGCCTTGGTGGTGCTCCAGCGCCGCCGCTTCCGCTTTGAGGAAGTGCCCGTCAAGATGCTGCCTCGCCGTACCGGCCGCTCCTCGATTACCGCCCGCATGTCGCTGTACTATATTGCCCACGTGCTGTTGGGTGTTTTCGTGAATATCCTGAAATATGACCGCCGGTTGCATCATCGCGCCAAACCAGTCTCCGGCGGTGGAGCAGATTAGATGGACCGTCTATTGAATGTGACCACCGTATTGAGCATTCTGCTGCTGATCATGGTGCTGTTTTCGGTGCGCCGCGCCCACATTCGCGTGGAGTATTCGGTAAGCTGGTTACTGACGAGCGTGACCATGCTGCTGCTCTCGCGCAGCCGGCCGGTGCTCGCGGTCATTACGCGCTGGAGCGGCGTGCCGGACACTCCGCTTACCCTCTTTCTAATCTCGGGCACGCTGTTTCTGGTCATGTTTTTCCGCTTTTCGATGATCATTTCCCACCTGCGCGACGACAACATCGCGCTGGCGCAACGCGTGGCTATCCTGGAGTACCACATCCACAGCCTGGAGCACCATGAAGACTAAGAAACGCGAAGCTCGCAAAGGCGGAGGGCCGCCAGCGGCTGCGTTTGCAGTGGCGCCCGCACCCCATCCGAATTGGCACTACTTCGCGCTGGGTGTTTTGGCCGCGGCCATTGCGGTGCTATGGGCCTACTGGCCCTCCATGAACGGGCCGTTCCTGTTCGACGATAATTTCCTGCCGTTCGCCGTCTCGAACATCTCCACCCAGCCGCTCTCCTCGTTTCTACACGGCCAACGCCCGCTTCTCATGGCCACATACTGGTTGAGCGCCCGCCTTTCACCCGACGATACCTGGTGGTACCACTTCCTGAATGTCCTCTTTCACTGCGTCACCACGGGCCTGGTGTTTTTCATCGTCCGGCGGCTGCTGGCGTGGGCCAATATCGGCGAATCCCGGCAAGGCCTGCTGGCGGGTTTCGCGGCGGGGCTGTTCCTGCTGCATCCCGCGCAGACCGAAGCGGTGTCATATGTGGCGGGCCGTTCAGACGCGCTCAGCGTGATGCTGGCACTCGCCGCGTTCACGGTTTTCCTGTACCGGAGGGAAAGTGCCGCGAGCTGGAAAACTGCCGCCGCGGTATTGCTGCTCTTCGGCGCGGCGCTCACCGCCAAGGAGGACACCATCGCGCTGCCGGCCCTCCTGGTGTTGACGGATTTCTGGTGGAATCCCGGATCGCGATGGAAAAGCATCCTGCGGAACTGGAAAATCTACCTGCCCATGGCGGCGGCCGCTCTGGGAGGAGTGGCCTTGTTCTGGAATCTGATCACCCACGCCACCACCGCCGGATTCGCGCTCAAGGACTTCACCTGGTATCAGTATTTCTTCACCCAATGGCGCGCCATTTTCGTGTACCTGGGAATGTTCCTCTGGCCCGCGAATCTGACGCTCGACTGGGATTTTCCCATTTCGCACACCGTTCTGGAACACGGCGCGATTATCTGGCTGGCCATCCTCATCGCGCTGGTCGCGGCAGCCTGGATGCTCCGGCGCCGCTTCCCCCTGGCCGCGTATGGCTTCCTGGTCTTTTTGATTCTTTTGTCGCCCACGTCGTCGATCCTGCCAATCAAAGATCCCGTGGCCGAGCGCCGCCTCTATTTCGCCATACTGGGGCTGCTGCTGGTGGCAGTCGATCTGGTGGCGCGCGTCAAGATCGATCGCCAGGCGCTGGCCGCTGGTGGAGCGGCCCTGGTTCTGCTGGCCGCCTTTGTGACGCACGCCCGCGCGGCGGTCTGGTCCGACGAGCTTTCGATCTGGGAGGATACGGCCCGCAAATCGCCCGGCGCCTGGCGGCCTCACTTCAATCTCGGGTTCGCCTACTTCAAGGCGCAGCGCTACAATGAGGCGCTTCAGGAGTTTGAGAGGACCGCCGCGCTTCACCCTGCCGACCCCGACCTTCTGCTGGATTGGGGGTTGACCTACGACAGCCTGAATCAGCTCCAGCCGGCCCTGGAGAAGCTGCAGCAGTCCGCCGCGTTGAAACCCAATGCGCACGTTTATTCGCAGATCGGCATGGTCTACGGAAAACTCGAAAAGTGGCCCGAGGCGCTCGCCGCGCTGGACACCGCGCAAAAGCTGGACCCCAATTTTCCGGAGACCTACGTCTATCGCGCCAAGGTGTACATAAAGACCAACCAGTGGCTGAATGCTCTTCAGGATGACCGCCGCGCCCTGGATCTCGACCCCGGCAATTCGAACGCGCGGCACGATCTGCAGGTGGTAGTGAATCAACTGCGTGCCAATTCCGCCGGCAAGTGACATGCGCCCGCTGCGCATCGGCGTGAATGCTCTCTACCTCATCCCCGGCGGAGTGGGGGGGACGGAGATTTACCTGCGCGGACTGCTCGCCGCGTTGGCGGAGATCGATGCGGCCAACGAATATTTCGTATTTACCAACCGCGAAACCGATGCCTGCCTCACACCCGCGCGGACCAACTTCACACCCCTGCCGCAACCCATTCGCGCCGTTTCCCGCCCCATGCGCATTCTGTGGGAGCAGGTGGCGCTGCCGCTGGCCGCCGCGCGGCTCCAGTTGGACGCGATTCTGAACCCCGGATTCACCGCGCCGCTATTCGCCGGATGCCCGCAGGTCACCGTGTTTCACGACTTGCAACACGTCCGCCATCCCGAGTACTTCCGCTGGTTCGATCTGCCGTTCTGGAAGGTGCTGCTCTTCGGGTCGGCGCATGTTTCGCGCTTGCTGCTGGCCGATTCTCCCGCCACGGCGCGCGACCTCCTGCAACATTACCGCCTGCCCGCGAACAAGGTGCGGGTGGCGCTGCTGGGCGCGGACCCGGTCTTCTTCGAGTTGGCGCAGCGGCGACGTCCCGAGCCGTTTCTGCTGGCGGTCTCGACGCTGCATCCGCACAAAAACCTGGACGGCCTGCTGCGCGCTTTCGCCGAATTCCACCGCGAACGGCCGGAGTTCCGCCTGAAGGTGTGCGGGATGCACGGCTTCTTCACCGGTCCGCTGCACGGCCTGCGCGAGCGGCTGGGGCTTCGGGACGCAGTCGAGTTTCCCGGCTGGATCCCGCGCCACGAGCTTCACGATCTCTTTGCCCGCGCCTGGGCGTTCATCTACCCATCGCTCTTCGAGGGTTTCGGAATTCCGGTGGTGGAGGCAATGGCCGCGGGCGTGCCCACGGCCTGTTCGGACATCGAGCCCGTCGCCGGTATCGCCGGAGACGCAGCGCTGCTCTTCGACCCGCGCGATCCAGCGGCAATAGTGGCGGCCCTGCGGCGGATCACCGGGGATGATGCGTTGCGGCGGCGATTGACTGAGGCAGGCCCGCGCCGCGCGTCGGAGTTTTCGTGGCGGAAGACAGCGGAGGTGACGCTGGAGGTGCTGCGGGAGTGCGCCGGATGAGGACGCTGGGGTTTGCACGTTGCCGGAGCACTTTGGCTGTGCTACAAACGTTCTGGGCGTCCTTAATTAACACTTCATTGTGTTCGACTCATTGCACCAGGCGAATAGAGGGATGTCTGCCCCGTCCGGCACGGAAGAGCCGGACGTCGGCAGTGAGAACCGGACAGTCGCGTTCCAGGGCGAGCGCCAGATAAATGCAATCCCATACGGACAACTGGTATTGCAGGGACAGGTCGAGCGCGCGGAAAAGCCGCGGACGCATGTCGAATAGCCGAGGCGCGCATTTCGTCATCAGCGAGAAGGCCTCGCAAGCCTGCTTCGCCGAAATCTGTTTCCGGCGGTTACGCTTCGCAACCAGGCTGGCGAATTCCGCCAGGAGAAGATCGGGAGCGATCAGGAGCACCTCGCCCGAAACGTATCGCTCAAACCATCCGAGGGCTGGCGCGCGATCCGGTTCGGGGAGTATCCATTTCGCGGCCGCGCTGCAGTCCAGAACGAACGTGTCCGGCATCCGCTATCGCTCCCGGTCCGCGCGAATCAGCGGCGCGCTCTCATCGAGCGGCGGCAGGGAGGCCGCAAACCGGTCCAATTCCTTCCGCAGGTGGCGCAGTTGCCGCCGCCGCTCCGCATCGCCCGCTTCTGTTTCCAGCGCTTGGATAATCTCGGAATTGAGGCTCCGCCGATTGCTTTTCGCCTCCCGCTTGATTACCCGATAGATGCGGTCCGGAATGTTCTTCACCGTGATGTTCATGGAACCATTTTGGAACCATTGGCCCATTCCACGCAACCGGCGCGCCGGCACAACCTCCGGGCAGGGCAATTGTTTCGCCCCGATTCTCCTGCCCCGGCCCGTGGCTCCGAGCTATCCGGTGATACGATTGCTCCCATGGACAACCCGCGCACGGCGAGGGCGAAACGGATCGAAGCCGGCACTGTTCTGCTGGCCGCCGTAACATTTTTCACGCTCACCTGCGCGATCGCCCAAACCCGGCTCTTCTGGTATGACGAGATCTTCACACGTCAAGTCGTGCAACTCGGATCGTGGAAGCGTATTGTCGCCGCTCTCCACAACGGGATCGATCTGCAACCTCCCATTTTTTACTTTTTGACCGCGTGGACCCGCTACATCGGCGGTGAAGAAGTGGGGCTTCGACTGCCGGCGATTTTGGGGTTCACATTCGCGGGGTTCTTTCTTTACGTAATCGCGCGGAGGTGGTTCTCGCCGGGCTATGCCGCGGGCGTGGCGGTGACACCCAGCATACTTTTTTTCGGACAGCTCGGCACGGAGGCCCGTCCCTATGGACTGGTCCTCGGTTGCGCAGCCCTGGCGCTGCTCGGTTGGACGTATCGGGATCGATGGCCGCGCGCGGGAAGAACCGGTTATATAGCCGGTATTTTGGGCGCTGCAGCGGCGCATTATTACGGCTTCACGATTGCGGTGCCGTTCGGCGCGGCGGCTGCCTGCACCTTATGGCGCAAACGCCAGTGGGATCTCTGGACGATCCTCGGATGTGTCTGTGCCATTCTGCCCAACCTGTGGAACTTGCTGTTGATCCACGAGGCGATCGCAATCTACAAAAACGGGGCGTGGAATCGTCCGAACTGGCCCGCGCTGGCGACTTCCTTATACGGATGGTCCCTCGCGGTCCTGGCCGCCATGTTTCTCGCGTACCTCCTGTTAAGGCCCGTCTCGCCCGAAGAGTCTCTTCCGGACGGCGAGTGCCTGGCCTGCTGGGCGGGGTTTTCGGCGGTCCCGATTATAGCCATGTTCATGGCGCAGGCCATCTCCGGCATGTTTGTGCTGCTCTACTTCTCCATGTACTCACTGGGATATGGTCTGCTGCTGGCATACCTGCTCGCAGCGTCGGCGAAAGGTTCCAGGAGGGTCGGCTATGCAGCGGGATGCGGGGCGCTGCTCGCGTTCGCATGCGTCGCGGGCCTGAGTGAGCGGCGCTTCGAGACCGAGCGAGACAACGTCCTCTTACAATGCGCCGATTTCACCGGCATTCTGGATCGGCCCGAGTATCGCGAGTCCCATGTTCTGGTCGGGGATCCGCACTTAGCCCTGCAGTTGTCTCAGTACTGCGACGAAGTTCATAATCGAATCGTGTTCGGGGCGGACCCCGTGCACGCGCTCCTTTATCACGGTAACAGCACCGACAATAAGGCGATGCTCCGCCTGCGGGAAAGCCCCCCTTTTACCATCGAACCGCTGGACGAATTGCTTGGCGCGGAGCGGCACGAGCTGGTAGTCTTCGATAGCAGATCCTCTATCCTGAAAGCCTACCTTTCGCACGAGCCGGAATATGCCAGCCGCCTTCACCTGCTGCAGGACGGCGAGACATTTGCCATCTTGCGCCTGGATCCGGCCATGCCCTCCGGCGCGAATGGGGATGGCGGAAAGTGAATACGAATGCCCGTACCTGTTCCTCCCGGCCTCTGCTCGTCCTGCCGGCACTCGCAGACCATCAGCTCGGACCGTGGATCTACGTTCTTATTGTGCGGTCTATCGAAGAGTGACCCGCGTTACCCGAAATACCCTCGGCTGCCGGTGCTTGCATGTGCCGGGTGGGCGCCGGCAGTGCTGGCGTCCAAGCCTCCGGTGGAAAACGGCTGAAAGCCGCCCGAAATGTGTGGCGATGGGCGTTGGTGGGGCGGACCCCTGGTCCGCGGCCGACGCCCCCGTCGGCCCCTCGGCTGCCAGAAGAGACTCCCCTTGACTTGAAAAGCGGCCCAGGGGGACCCGCGCGGACGAGGGCGTCCGCCCCACAAAGGCGATAGCTGCTCTCCGCTGACTACTTCACAGGCGGTTTGTTTTGAGCAACGGCTCCGGAGCATGCTGGGCATGCGGCTATGGCGGGCCGAAGCCAACAATGCCCCAAGTTTTTTGAATTGAGGTGCTGGCGGTAGGCACAAATGGTGACTCATGACAGTTTAAGCCTTTCGGGAAGGGAAGGTTCGCGGTCTGCCCCAAACCGCGCGCGGGTAAGGACCGCG
>Ga0326727_10000500_pt1 | contig 161469 bp, 112 predicted proteins | sample MB2enrmetagenome_FD_207643 | JGI IMG/M metagenome (GOLD analysis project Ga0326727, IMG submission 207643) | Lab enriched peat soil microbial communities from McLean, Ithaca, NY, United States - MB29MY | ecosystem: Environmental > Terrestrial > Soil > Wetlands > Peat | place: USA: New York...
CCGCACGCTGGCGTTGGATGCGGGCGACACCGGCCTGGCGGGCAAGAACGCCAGCCGGCTGGAGCTCTACCGTGCCGGCCGCCCTTATCGCGAATTGGTTTCGCCCAGAAAACGGTAGAGCAGTCGCGGACTCTGCGTAAAGAATGGTGGCCATTGTCACGATTGGGACAACTCTTATGGGGCTGGCGGCTACCCCGCAAACTCAATGCCTTTCATCTGGAGTTCCTTCAGAGCGGCAATAGTAGTTGCACTGGTTTTGATTGCGACCTTGATAAGTCAAAGGACCAAAGGCTGCCTATGAAAACATCGGGATACTTCATGGGCGAACCTGCGAGATCGAGAAAACCCTTGAAGTCTCTCAACTCTTCCTCGAAACAGATCAAGGGAAACCGGATTTTTCGCGGAGCGAAATGATGACACCTTCAAACGGCGCGAGCACGCGGGCGTAGGCCAGCATGGACTCGGCCTCGGCAACGGCGGCTTTGGCCGTGGCGTTGCGTCCCTCGCCCTCCGCGAGACAAAGCACCGGGCCCCGGGGGATGTGCGACGCCATTCGGCGACAAAGGCGTTGGGAGTCTCGCCGTAAACGTAGTGGGCGGCGGCGTAGCGGTCATTCCAGAAGGCGGCGTCCATGGTGAAAATGCGGAAGCTTCAGTAACTCATCCTGTCCAGTTTCACCTTGCCGCGAAAAATCCAGTAGATGCTCACCGTGTAGGCGAGCACGGCCGGCACGCCGATGAGCGCGATCGTGAGCATGATTCCCAGCGTTTTTGGCGACGAAGCGGCGTTGTGGATGTTCAGGCTGTTGGCCGGGCCGGGATTGCTGAACACCAGGTTGGGGTACATTTCGAGGCCGAACAGGCCCATGAGCGCGAGCATCGCCACGCACGAGGAAAGGAACGCGCGCCAGTCGCGGCCATGATGGATTTCGCGGGGAACGTTCGCAATCGCCAGCATGTTGAAGATGGCAATGCTGAACAGCCACGGGTTGGCCCGCACCCGCGCCGCCATGTGCGGCACGTAAAGCAGCGTGGCCATCGTCGTCACCGCGTAGCAGATGATGAAAAAGACGATGCAATTGTTGATCCAGGCGCGAAGCTTGTCGTGCAACGCGCCCTCCGTCTTGAGCAGCGCGTAAATCGCCCCGTGCATCAGGAACAGCGCGAGGGTGGTAATACCCAGCAGCAGCGGATACGGCCCGAGCAAACTCCAGAAGCTGCCGGTGAATTCGCCGCGTTCGTCCAGCGGAACACCCCAGGCGATGTTGCCCATCGCCACGCCGATGAGCAGGCTCGACGCCACGCTGCCCGCGCTGAATCCGCCGTCCCACATCCGCCGCCACCAGAGCATCGGCCGCTTGCCGCGGAATTCAATCGCGACCGCGCGGAAAATCAGCGCGACGAGCAACAGCACGAACGCGAGGTAAAAGCCGGAGAACACCGTGGCGTAAACATTGGGGAACGCCGCGAACAAGGCGCCGCCACCCGTGACCAGCCAGACTTCGTTGCCGTCCCACACCGGCCCGATGGCGTTGAGCATGATGCGCCGCTCCTCGTCCGTTTTGGTGAACAAATGCAGCGCGCCGACGCCGAGGTCGAAGCCATCCAGCATGGCGTAACCCGTGAACAGCACGCCGATGAGGATGAACCAGGTCGTATTGAGATCGAGGCCGTCGAAGTTCATGGCAAGGTCACAGGCGTTGAATCGTCAAATGGCGACGCTCCGGTTCATAGGCACGGGATTTCAGGGTCTGGCGTGCAACGCCAGTTTTCCGGACGGCACTAGGTCGCCGTCGTCCGGTCCGTGCTGGATTTTGTCGTTGAGCAAATACACAAACACGGCGAAGAGCAGCAGATACACCGCGCTGAACAGGATGATCGCGGCCAGGACGGTGTTGGCCTTGACCACGGCGGACACCCCCTGCGACGTGCGGAGCAATCCCTGGACGATCCATGGCTGGCGGCCCACTTCGGCGGCGAACCAGCCTGCTTGATTGGCAATCTGCGGCCCGAGCACCGACAGCGCCAGCAGCCGCAGCAGCCAGCGTTTTTCAAAGAGGGACCCGCGCCAGAAGCAGAGAAAACCCAGCGCCGCAATGAGAATCATCCCGAAGCCGACGGCCACCATCAGATGGAAAAGCTGAAAGGAGAAATTCACCGGCGGCCGATCCTCCGGTTGGGGCGCCGCTTCCAGCAGGCCGGTGACCGGTGCGCGGGTGTCGCCGTGAGCCAGCCAGCTCAGCATCCCCGGCATTTCCACGCTGAACAGCAAGCGCTGGTTTTTCTCGTCCACCCACCCCAGCAAAGCCAGGGAGGCGCCGGCGCGCGTCTCATACCGCCCTTCAAAGGCCGCGAGTTTGACCGGTTGATTTTTGGCGACGCCCCGCGCGCTGATGTGCCCGCTGGCCAACTGCAGCAGTGACGCCGCCAGGCCCGCCACGAGGCCGATGCGCAACGAAGCCCGCGCGAATTCATCGTGCCGCTTCTTGAGTAAATACCACGCGCTGACGCTCACTACGATGAACGCGCCCGCCTGCCACGCCCCGCAGAGGGTGTGAAACAGCCGGTCCATCGCGGAGGGATTGAACACCATCGCCCAGAAATCCGTGATCTCGGCCCGCGCCTTCACGCCTTGCCCGACGATGTGAAAACCCGCCGGCGTTTGCATCCAGGAATTGGCCACCACGATCCAGATTGCGCTGAAGTGCGCGCCCAGACAAACCATGCAGGTCGAGAAGAAATGCATGCGGGGACCCACCCGCTCCCACCCGAACAACAGGACCGCGAGAAAACCGGATTCAAGGAAGAACGCGAAGATGCCTTCCGCCGCCAACGCGCTGCCGAACACGTCGCCGACGTACCGCGAGTAGGTCGCCCAGTTCGTGCCGAATTCGAACTCCATCACGATGCCCGTGGCCACGCCGATGGCGAAGGTCAGGGCGAAGACCTTCGTCCAGAACCGCGCCATCTGGTGATAAACCGGTTGACGGGTCTTCAGCCACGTCCCTTCGATCATGACCAGCACAACGGCCAGCCCGATGCTCAATGGCGGATACAAATAATGGATCCCCGCCGTCAGCGCGAACTGGAACCGTGAAAGCGTCAGAACGTCCATGTGCGTTCCAGTTTACCTTCCATGCAAATCAGTTCAAAGCATTATTGATTGGACGTTGCCAGGCAGCCGCGGGATGAACACCGGCCGAAGCATCCAACGGCAGCTCCAATCGCGCCGCCGGCCGGCAGCGTCGCCACGGACCCCGGCAACATCAAAACCCGGATTCGATCATGGGGCTTCAGCGCCGCCGGCGGCCGGCGCCCGCGGCAATATCACCGTGAACTCGCTCCCTTCGTTGATTTTGCTCGCCACCGAGACTTTTCCCCGGTGGGCCTGGACGACGGCCCTGACGAGGCTCAGGCCAAGCCCCAGCCCGCGTTGCGAGCGGCTCTTGTCGCCGCGGTACAGGCGCAGCCAGATTTTATCCTGCTCTTCCGGAGCAATACCGACCCCGGTATCGCGGAATTTCACCACTGCGCGGTCCGGTTCCTGGCGGAGGGAAATGGTGACGCTGCCGGCGGCGGGGGTGTATTTGATGGCATTGTCGAGCAGGTTCGCGAACACCTGCCGGATGCGATTGCGGTCCACCAGCGCTTCGCAGCTCTCCGGCAACTCGCAGCGCACGGTCACTTTGCGCTCGTCGGCGACATCCTCATAAAGGTTGGACGTCTCGCGGACCAGTTGGCAAAGATCCACGCGCTGGCGCCGCAGTCTCATCATGCCGGCTTCGGCCTCCGTGATGTCCATCAGCGTGTTCAGCATGTTGAGCACGCGCTCGGATTCCTCGACGCAATCCGCCAGCGCTTCACGCGCCGAGCCGGGCTCGGCGCCGGGCTGCAGGGCCATCTCCGCGGCGCCGCGCAACCGGGTGAGCGGCGTGCGCAAATCGTGCGCGACGTTGTCGAGCGCCTCGCGCATGGCCCGAATCAACGCCTCGTTTTTGTCGAGCAGCGTGTTGAACAGACGGACCAGTTCGTCCAGTTCGTCATTCGACTTTCGCGCCGGGACGCGGGCGTCGAGCTGGCCGGTGCGAATGATCGCACGGGCGGTCGCGACGATCTGGCGGACCGGCTGCAGCGCGCGATGGGCAAAGAACGCGCCGACGGCAAAGCCCAGAAGCAGCGTCGCGCTGCCCACCAGAACAAAATCCCGGCGCACCGGATTGAGCAACGCTTCACGACTGTCGGTGCTGCGGCCCACCTGCAGGAGCGAGTCGTCCGGCAGCACCGCCGAGGCGATGACGAAATCCTTCTCGGCATTTTTCGGAACGCGGATGACGCCGACGTGACTGCGGTAACCGGCCCAACCGCCCGGGGCGTCTTTGAACGTAACCCAGTCGCTGGGCACACTGGCGAAGGTAATGTCGTTCCAGGCGTTGGCGAGGCGGACGTAGAACGTCTTCTGGCCGCCTTCCTCCTGTTGAATCGTGGCGCGCAGGCCGGGCAATCCGCCCGCGGCATACACCGCCGCGTACTCCCGCAGCCGCGCCTGGACCACCTCGCGGTCTTTGCCGCCAATGGCCCGGGCCAGCAGCAGATAGGCGACCGCCAGCAGGACCACGCTGCTCAGCATGAAGATGAATGCGTGCCACAGTCCCAGCCGCACGGCGATGTTGCGGCGGGCCCGGTCAAGCAGCTCGAAGGACATATCCAACCCCCCGGATGGTGTGAATCATCGCCTTGTCGCGATCCACTTTGCTGCGCAAGCGGTGCACGAGCACGTCCACGACGTTTGTCTGCGGATCAAAACTGTAATCGAAAATGTGCTCCAGGATCATCGTCTTGGTCACGGCACGGTTGGGATGGCGCATAAGGTACTCCAGCAAGGCAAATTCGCGCGGCTGCAACTCGATTTTCTCGCCGGCGCGCCGCACCTCGCGCGTGAGCAAATCCAGGGTGAGATCGCCGGCAGTCAGGCGCGCCGGCTCGGCGATCTGGGTCGCCCTCCGGATGAGCGCCTGAATGCGCGCCAGCAATTCGGAGAAGGCGAAAGGCTTGGTCAGGTAATCGTCACCGCCGGCCTGCAGCCCCCGCACACGGTCATCCACCGACACTTTCGCGCTGAGAACCAGCACCGGCAGACGAATGCCCCGGGCGCGGAGCTGCCGGATCAGACTCAAACCATCGAGCTTGGGCAACATGACATCCACTACGGCCACGTCGTAAGCAATCGTCTGCCCCAGAGCCAGCGCCTGTTCGCCGTCGCTGCTGTGATCCACGGCGTAGCCGTTTTGTTTCAGCCCCTTGACGACAAAGGAGGCGATTTTTTCGTCATCCTCAACCACCAATATGCGCATGTCTTCGCGCATCATCATAGACCGGGCCCGGCGGGCAAGTCGAAGCGAATCGTGAAATGATTGCAAATCAACGTTCCGCGTCGTGCCCGGGCAGGTCCGGCCGGCAGGTTCGGGCGCCCAAAGTGAGCGTCAGAGGATCAGGCGCAGCGGGCGGTTGCGCTGCAACGCTCCTTGACTCTTTCCTCACGTTTCTCATGCTGCTTGCCGGTGGCGCCGGGCCGGACACCGGCCCGACCCTTGGACCAACGTGAAAACACTGCATAAATACCTGCTTCGGCAGGTTGCCGCCTCTCTGGCGATGACGGCGCTGGTGTTTACCTTGGTCCTGTTGCTGGGCAACGCGCTCAAGGAACTGCTCCCATTGATCGTGAATCACCAGGCGACTTTTGGGGTGTTGGCAAAAGCGATCGGATTGCTCATTCCTTTTGTGGGAACGTTCGCGTTGCCGATCAGCATGCTGACGGCCAGCCTGCTGGTCTTCGGCCGGTTCAGCGCCGACCAGGAACTGACCGCCGCCCGCGCCAGCGGCGTCAGTCTGTTGTCACTCATTATGCCGGTGCTGATTCTGAGCCTGGCTCTTTGCGGCCTCAGCGCCGCCGTGAACCTCGAGTTTGCCCCCCGCTGCCGTGTGGCTTACAACAGCTTGCGCTTTGCCATCAAAACCGCGGTGATGTCGCAATTGCAACTGCCCGAAGGGCGGCCGATCAGCGATTTCCCAGGCTACATTGTCTACTTCGGAAAGAATCGAAACCGCAATCTGCAGGATGTGCTGCTGTTCCAGCTCAAAAACGAAACCAACATTGAGATGTCCGTGCGCGCGCCTCGCGGCCGCATCGAAGTCGATCGGGAAAAGGAAAGACTGATCCTGCATCTGTATGACGCGACCATTGAATACGTTTCCAGCGGCATTGCCGGAATTTCGGGTGAGGCCACGTTTGAATTGAATCTTGGCGCCGCCCAAACAAGCACCGCCCAACCCGGGATCAGCGACATGACTTTCGTCCAGTTACGGGATGAACTTCGGCGCTGGGAACGCCGGATAAACCTGCCGCCCCCCAAAGTCCCGTCCGCGGAACTCCAACGGCTGAACAGTGAATTGCAGAAATGGAACGATATTGCCGAACCCATGCGCGTCCAGATGCACCGCCAGGTGGCTTTTTCTTTCGCCTGCTTCAGCTTCACCCTGGTTGGCATTCCGCTCGGCATCCGCATGCACCGGCGTGAAACCAATGTCGGCGTGGCCATCGCCCTCGGTCTGGTGGCGATCTATTACGCGCTCATGATTCTTGCCAGCTCACAGTCCACACGAGCGGAGTTGGCCCCACACCTTTGGATGTGGGCGCCAAACTTCCTCTTCCAGGCCGTCGGAGCGGTCCTGCTCTGGCGCGCCAACCGGGGGATTTAGGAGGAACAGCCAACATCCGGCATCGAACATAGGACGCGCAACACCCGGCAAGAGTGGTTCCCGGAATTGATTTCCGAAAGGAGGCAGGGCCGCGCCGCGCGAGGTCTGGACGCGAAGCATCGTCCCTGCCTTCCGCGTTTCCGTCCGAACTTCGATGTTCGATGTTGGTCCTTCGATGTTTAAGTTTGCCGCCGGAACACTTTGTGAATCGCCGCCTGATCGACCGGCTTCACGATCAGTTCATCGATGTTCACGTGCGCGGGACGCCCCGCAACCCACACGAGCACTTCCGCAATGTCCTCGGCCGTGAGCGGATTGATGCCTTCGTAAACTGTCCTGGCGCGCGCGGCATCGCCTTTGAAACGCACGAGGGAGAATTCGGTTTCGGCCAGTCCCGGATCAACCGTGCCGACCCGGATGCCAGTGCCGTTCAACTCGAAGCGCAAGGCGCGGGTGATTTGAAGCTCGCCCGCTTTCGCCGCGCAATATACGGCGCCGCCTTCGTAAGCGGTGTGTCCGGCCACGGAACCGATATTGATGATCGAACTGCCGGCGTCATGAGGCATCAATGGCAACACCGCCCGGGTCATCCGCAGGATTCCCAGCACGTTGCTCTGCAACATCGCTTCCCAATCCTCGTCTTTGCCGGCGCTCACGGTGTCGAGCCCGTGCGCGCCGCCCGCGTTGTTGATCAACACATCCACATGATCGGTTTGCCCGCGGACCCAGCCGACGAAGTCATTGACACTCCCGGTTCCGGCGACATCGAGGACATGGAACTGCGCCGCCGGGGCCCCGGCGGCGCGCGCACCCTCCGCAACCTTCTTCAGGCGGTCCACCCGCCGCGCGCCGAGCAGCAGGTTGCAGCGTTCGGCGCCGAAAGCCAGGGCCGCCGCCGCGCCGAACCCGCTCGACGCGCCGGTGATCAGAATCCATTTATTTTGAAGTCGCAATTGCATAACCCACCATTCGTAAAGGGCGCCGCTCCGTCGGTGCCCCATTCCATTCAATCAAAACAGCGACGAAGCGCCGGCCTCGATCTCATTTTGGGGCAACGAAGTGAGGGCATCCGGCCGGCCGACAGCTCACGAACCGCCCCGGCGATCATCCGGCGGCCGGGAAATGTATTCGTTCTTGATCCAAACAAAGAGCGCCGGTCCAAAACAGAGCAATACGCCGACCGGCACAGCCAGGAACCCCCAGATGTTCGTGTCAACAGCAGCGATCATTGCCAAAAAATGCAGCCAAAATGCAGATTGTAAAGAGGCAATCGTGAAAGAACGGCATGCTGGCCCGCCGGGTTGAAGCTCGCAGCGAATTCGTGTTGCTTGGCGATGACGCAAGCCCGCCTCCACTGGCACTTCCGCCGCCGTTTCGCTTTGGCGAGACAAGCCGGCGCGGCAGTCTTGGCTCTCGGCTGGGTAGTGTCCTGATTTGAGATTTCGTCGAATGAATGCCACGGTAGAGCCGCGCTGCGTCGCGGCCGGACGCGCAGCAGCGCGTCCCTACCCGTCAAATTAGGACACTGCCCTCGGCTGCGCTGCGGGCGAAGACTGGTGGAGCCGAGGGGATTCGAACCCCTGACCTACTGATTGCGAACCAGTCGCTCTACCAACTGAGCTACGACCCCATCCACGAGGCATCCGGACAGGCATAGCATTGACATACAAAGCCGGAATAGGCAACCGATTTGTGGGGCCGATTTGTGGGGCCTGCAGCATCGTGGGGTGCAACCGGGCACTGTCTCCGAGAGCGACCGGTCCCCGTCCGCAGCGGGTTTAAAGGGGATCAAAGTTTCAGAATTCTCTGTGTGCTCGGCGTTGAGAACTTGCGCAGCTTGAGAAAACTCTTATGCCTGGTAGTGCGGTGCGGCACCACCTCGGCCAGGCGGTAAAATCGTCCTCCTCCTCGTCCTCGAAATCGGAATGGGGGCAAATCCAGGACGAGGACGAGTGGTCGGCGCAGGATTTGTCACGGTTGGTGCGTGCAGTGGCCATCATTCCGTTTGACAGCGGGGGAGTTGTCCGCGAGATAATGTCGCGTGGTTGCCAGGGTAGCTCAGCGGTAGAGCAGGGGACTCATAAGCCCTTGGTCGTGGGTTCGATTCCCTCCCCTGGCACCATCTCGAATTATGCGCTGAGGCTTTGCGCATAAGTTGGTCGTTTTGATGGGTCCGGGCTGAAGGAGGCTGAAATCGACTTAAGGACGCCGAAGCTCAATGACTTACGCGGGCGCGGACAGGCTCGATTGAGCAGATGCATTTGTCCACTTTCCGGAGGCATGTCCGTTTTGCGACGCAAGCAGTTCCAAAGGCAAGTTACTATCACTCTAAGGTTGGAACTGCGAAAGTGGACAACTTATCAGTGAAGCTGACCCTGCAACCTGCAACACCCTTTTTGCCCTTTTTTGGAGCCCTGGCAGCAGTTGCCTACCGCCTTTTTTGAGGCGATTCGCTTGGCGAAAATGACCTGTTAATGGGCTGTTAAAGCGCCGAGGGCAGCCTCACTTTCGGTCGAGCCGGCGCTTCCTGTTTTGCTGTGACATTTTCTTCAGATTGACCCGCCTGGCCCACTCATCAGACCGAGGATGATGATAAGCATATCGGAACAATCGTTGGCTGTGCATTCGCGCACTCATTTACACGAGCGCGCGTGTCAACCAATCAGCCCTGGCGTACAAACGAAAACGCCGGCCAGGCGAGCCCGGCCGACGCTCGACGGGACAGATGATCAATTCCTATTTCCGGATGGCCAAGCGAGCCCAACCGGCGCGCCGCAAGCAGAGCCCTCCTTTTCCACTCCCCTTTGCCAGCAACGCTTTCACATCGGGATAGAATTCGGCTGCCCACGCCTCTTGCGCATCCGCGTTTTCGATTTGTGGGTCGCGCTTGTTTGCGAAACTCCCCATATCGTTGAATGAGCCGTCCAACCGTGAACGAATGGCAAGACCACAAAACTGCTCAGGCGTTTCGTTTTCCCATGCGGCGGTTAAACCTAATGCTCGCGCCTCGTCTTTCGTCAGGCCAAGTGCCAGGCCGATTGTGAGCGCCGCGCGCTCGCGGTCTTGATGGCGATTATCCCCCATTTTCTGGGCTTGTGGAGTAAGCCGCTTTTTGCCACCGTTACGATTGACTCGATTGATTGGCCGTTTCATATTGTCCTTTCATTTGGGTCTTCTTGCCTCGGCAGCGTTTACGCGCCGCCGGGGCGTTTTAGTTTCTTACTTTGTCTGGCGCTTTTGCTGCCGAATCCAGTTCAGCAGCCTGATCGCAGTTTCTCCGGATGGACTACTCGCGCCCGATAGCCACTGATCTACAGCTTGTCGAGAGACTTTCAGTTCACGCGCCAGGGCGGCTTTCACGCCGCGCGGCACTGTGAGCTTCCGAAGCTCCGCAATCAGGTCGCTCAGTGAACAGATTTCGCTCTTCACGTCGGAGTTATGAGCAAGAGCCTTGCCATTGTCAAGTGATTCTTGACGCCCATTTTCCGAAGGGGCGGGTGATCTTTTATCGGCTAAGCGGAGCATTTCGTTTTGGTGGCGCCAAAAGAACGCGCTGGAGATGGCGTTCAGCTCCCCAAAATAGTCATCATAGAGGCCGGGAGGAATGCGGTCGAACCAAAGGAGCGCCAAATTATAAAGTCGATCAACAAGCAGCTTGTTGGCGGCGTCCGGGTGGGCCTCAAGCACGCGCTTCATCCTCTCTACATCCTGCATTCTTCTCTGAACAAGGTGAGCAATGCGGCGTGTCCAGGCAGAGCTAAAAAGCTCCCTCGGCTTGATCTCAAGGCCGATTTCTGAAGGCAGCGCAACATATCCTTTTACCTGGCCAGCGCCGCAAGCGAGCCACCGCTGGCACACGTCCAGCTTTTCGCAAACGCGATCTGCCAGCCAATAGCGAAGCGGATTCCTCTCATATTCGATGCTGGCCAACTGATCGCGAGTAGTGCCGAGGGCATGGGCAAACTCTGTCTGTGACCAACCGACTTGCTCTCGCAAATCCCGCAGACGGCCGCAAATCTCCCTCTCACCCTCGTTCATCAATCGGCTCGGAATAGGCACAAATGAAAGCCTCCTGGAATCGGCCCGGAAAGGCCAAAAAAAAGTTAAAGAAAATGCTTGCAGCTTCCCACATTGTCCCACATAATATGGAAAACTGTGCGAAACTCACAGAATCTAGGCCGAAATCCCGAAACGGATTCACTCCGTATTGAGATGATTAGGCGCGGGTTGAACTCTCGCGGGCTCGCGCTCCGCGCTGGCACCTCTCATCGGCGCATTGAGAATGTGCTGGCCCTGAACGATAAAAGCTGGCCAATCCGCGCCTCGATCAACCGCGCCTTGCAAAAGAGAATTTTCCAAGGCCCTCCCAAGCGCAAATCACACGTCAAAAACACCAGACTATTATGAGTCAACCGAACCTTAAAACATTGCATGACGCCTACTACCAGAGTCGGGAAGAATCAGGCCGGCTGGAAGAGATGGAAGCTTCGGCGCACCGAATTCTCGAAGAGGTAGCCAAGAAGGGAAACTGGGATTCGCCGGCGGCTCAATCCAAAGTCGCCGATGCCCGGACCCGGCTTCAGCTCGCCAGCGCACGCGCGAAAGTGCTCGATGCCGAAGAGCGGGCGAGGGAGAACGCGCTGAAAGAAGCTTTCGATTACCAGGTGGAAATTTGGAACGAAAAAGTCAGCGCGGCGTTCCGAGAAAAAACCGAGGCCTGCATCGCCGCCAACCTTTCTTTTTGGCCGGGCGATGCCGAGGGCTGCCGCGAGCGGTTCGCGCGGGAGAATTTCTGGCCACCGATTTTACACCAGATTCGATACGCCCACTATCAGCCGTTGCCCCCTGTGACGCCGCGTTACGATCTTTGCCGCGAGGTAAGAAACTTCATTTCCCACGTGATACGGGAATCGAAGAAACTTGGTTGGTCAACCGAGTAGGGCGGTCGCTCACACCCGAATCACCAAAAGTCACCAAAAAACACCAATTCTGACGATGAAAACCTTACGCCGTGAGATTCACCCGCAAATCCGGGTCTTGGACGCCAAGACCGGCCTCGTTGAATACGTCGCATCTTCCGAGCGCCTGGACTCTTTCCAGGAAGCAATCAAAGCCGACGGCTGGCGGTTTGACGATTTCCAAAAAAACGCCCCGTTCGTTGACAGTCACGACTACTCCAGCATCGATAAATTACTCGGCCGGGTGGTTGACTTCAAAGTGCAGTCCAAGCGCCTGATCGAAACCGTCAAATGGGCCATCGACGTAGCGAGCAATTTCCTTGCCCAAAAGGGATTTGAAATGACGGCCGCTGGCTATCTCAAAGCTGTCAGCGTGGGTTTTGTGCCGGTGGAGACGAGCACGCCTTACGATGACAAAACCCGATTTACAGAGCTGTGTGAGGAAATGGGCATCCCCGCCGATGGGACCTGCCAGCGCATTTACCTGGAATGCCAGCAGCGTGAGCTGTCAGCCTGCGTCATTGGGGCGAACCCCGATGCGCTGGTTAATGTGGAAAGGGCACGCGCCGCCGGCGTGCTACGCGATTCTGATATTGAGAGGTTCAGTCAGCTTTCAGGCGACTTCGCGCGGGCGTTTGAGCAGCACCGGCAGAGCAACCGCAGTTACAGTTTCTCCAGTTCTGCAACTCGCTCCGGATATTCACCGCCCGAATCTGCGTCCCGATCAGATTTCCTGCACCGTCTGTCGGCCCACTATCCACAATTCCAGCCTGAAAATAGGGCCGCGTTCGAGTCCCTCGAAGTTGCCCGGCGAACCGGCAATGCAACCGAGTTACAGCGCGCAGTGGATGCCACCTTCCGCGCGGTCGCTCGCGAGCGGCGTTTGGCCTTTGGCAATCCGGTTGTCCGCTACCTCGACGAAAATCCCGAGCGCCGCTTTTTCTGGAATGGAGCGGTCCGGAAGCTGGCCGGATGCCTTAAGATTGACTCGCAGGAAGCGCGGGTGCTCGAAAAAGCTGTTCCTGGAATCATCGGCAAAGCTGTTAGCGGAATTAACCTCCAGGACACTTTTGGCGCGGGGATGCTCATGAGCATTCCCATTTGGAGCGGCGAAATTTGGGACCTACTCCTGCACTACGGCCAATACAAAGATTTGGGCCTGCGCAAGATGGTGGGGGCCTACACGAAGTATCCCCGCGTGACGGGATTTCCGAACGCGGCCGCTATCACCCCGACGCAGCAAGGGCAGGTCACTCTTCAACCTGACACGTCTTTGACGGGTGACTGTGTTACCCCAGACGCGAACACGGTGGCTTGTTTAATCCAAGCATCGATAGCTTGGCTCCAGGATGAAAAAGTGGACCTCTCGGAAGTGATCGTCTCCAAAATGGTGATGGGGCTGGCCGCGCGGATCGACTACATGGCCTTTCAGGGTTCCGGGATGGACGATCCGAACAATGGTCTAACTCTGGGAATTTTCACCGACCCGAACGTTGCCAATGTCCAAGCGCCCGTTTCGGAAACGAGCATCCTGAAGTTGCAACGTCAGGATTTCATCCAGGTTCTGGAAAAATTAAATCCCGCCGCCCTTCAGAGGATGGAAGACGAGCCCCCGCGCTGGTATATACACCCCTCGTTTATCTGGCAGCTCCTTCAGCTCTATGACGCCAGGGCAATGAAATATTTGCTACATACGCCCGCAGAAACGCAGGGCGAGTGGCACCTAGTCGGATTTCCTGTGACCTGGGCAGCTCAGGCCCCGGCGGTAGTCGCGCCAGCCGCTCGCATCGCCGTGTTTGGAAATCCCGACGCTTACCTAATTGCTTTGCACGAGGATTTTGAAATCACGATGTCCGAAAAGGGCGCGGACTTCGGAATGGCAACGAAATCCTTCCGGGCAATTGCCCGTGGAAAGAGCATGATGCGCGACGCGAGCGGCTTTGCCGCTCTCCAGTTGGCGGGCGAGTAATCGTCAATTCCCGTGAAATCAAATTCCGCCCCATCCGCGCTTTGCGCGCCAGGCAAAGCGCTGCGCGAACGGCCGCGCGGCTGGCCCATGTGGACGATTCGAGGCCTCTTCACGGAGCTGGCGCGGAATGAGGACGAAATTCTTGCGATGATCGAAGATGGCTCGCTGCTTTATGCCTTCGATCTGTCCCTTGAACCGAAGCTGGCAAAACAGCGCGCGTTACGGGTCTTGCCTCATTGCGTGGATGATTTTATCGCCGGTAGGTCGTGTGAATTCGAATGGCCGGCTGTGGCGCGGCTTCTTGTGCCGCATGATCACCCGATACTAACCGGCCTGGAGGTCCAACACGTTTGCAATGTCAGTTGCGCGCACGTAACCGCGTTGATTCGCCGCAAGTTCCTGACTGCCGTCAAAAATGGCCGGCCCGGACCTGGCGGCAGTCCACGCATCACGACAGAGAGCTTCCTGCGGTTTCTGCAGGACCGCCGATTTCCCTAAAAAAGACTTCCCATGATTGCACGTTCCGAAATACTTTGCGGCAAGCCCGTCCAATGTACACACGGAGGACTTCGGCCCCGCAGCCCGGCGGCGTCCGTGCAATCCGCCGCCGGGTCAATTCTTCCCGCCTGGCAGGCCGAGAGAGAATCAATCCTTCAGCACGTATGCACGCGGATCGCCTCGCGCGGTAAATTCAGTGGCAGCCTATCCTCCAACATCCTCCGCTATTCGCGGCTGTATCACGGCCGGCCATTCAAGTCCCATCCGGCTCTCAAACTGCATCTGCAACCCGGAACGCTCGTGAATCTCTGGTATCGGTGGCGGCGCGGCGGCGAGGTGCCTTCCGCCTTTCGCCTCCGCTACGCTCCGCAGCATCTTCCAGTCCCCGCCGCGCTTCTGATCCGGTTCGTTGAGTTTTGCGCTTGCGCCCGCTGGCCATCGCTACGCGACGCCTGGACAGCTTTTGAAACTCGCGGAGGCCGCTTCAGCCGTGGCCGGGCGGTCAGCCGCTTGCCTATCCGCTACGAGCAGCTCCGGTATTGGTTTTCTGGCGGGGATTTCAACGACCTGCAGAATCAACTGAAGGCGCGGCATGAGGCAGAAACGGAACTCGGCCGGTTGCGGCTGAGCTTTGCGACAAAAATCCGGGCCTGTGTCCCAGCCAAAGAACCACGCCGGCCAGCCCGGAAAGCGGCAGGGTATGAAATATGAGCGCCTTGCCCTTTAGAGCGGCCGAGATGATTGATGAGCCACAAGGAATCACCGGGCCAATCAAAATGGAAATTAACGGGGTGTTAATGGCCTTAGAAACGATTCTGGCGAGTCTGGCGACTCCGATTTCCGGCTTTCCGGTTGGCTGCTTGGATTGATCACGACAATGAGTGACGAACGCGAATTTAAAATCCGGATCGTGACGAGTGCCGATTCGACCGGCGCGACCGCCACAACGCAGGAATTAAACCAGCTCACGCAAAAGTCCCAGGCTTACACGACGGCGGAAATCGAAGGCAGCCGCAAGATCGCACTCGGCAAACACGAAATCAGCGCGGCAATGAGGCTTCTTGGCTCCCAATTCGGCGAACTTGGCGGCCTGGCGCATTACCTCTTCAATCCATGGACGGCGGCGATGGGTGCGATCCTGGTCATTACCCGCGCCGTCCATTCCGCCAATGAGGCACTGAAGGCCGCGCTTGCTGCCATGGCGACTCCAATCGGCAACATGGGCGCGGCGTGGCATGAAGTGCAGATGGAAGCGATCAAGGCAGATAAAGCCTTCGCGGAAAATCTTGAGCACATTACCGCCGCCACCAGGGTCCAGATCGCCGCACTGCATGCGCAAAAGGAGGCGACCGAGAAACTTGCCGAAGCGCGCAAGCATTACGAACTTTCGCAGGCGCAAACTCCGGAGGCCCGCGCGGCTATTGAGGAACGGTATGCCGCATCCGGAGTCCGCACTTCGGCGCAGTTTAGCCAACGCGAAATCAATGCCCGGCAAACCGAGCTTGATAATTTACGGCTGGCTCAGCACGAAGCTGAAGCCAACGCCACCCGATTCGGCGGCGGTCGCTCCCGCGAACAAGTTGAGGCGAGATTGAAAGACCTTCCCAAGGAACTTTCCGACCTCGACAAGCAAATCTCCGATTTGAAGAAAGTCGCCGAGGATCAGGCTCCCGGCTGGAAATCGACGGTCCGGCGCATGGTTCCTGGTTACACCGGCAGCACATTTGATAAAGCTAACCAGGCGGCGTATGAAAGCACACTGCACACGCTCACGACGCTCATAAATCTTCGCCGGGCTGTGGCCGGCTCGGAAGAACCATTGACGCGCGCGGGCGTTGCATTTGAGGAACAAGGCGCACTCAAAAAACGTATCGGCGATCTGGCCCCTGAGATCGGTCAACAACGCGCCACTGCTGGGCTTGAAAATCAGACCGCGCTCGCGGTCAACGCTTTGTCAGGTGCCAGCGCAGCCAATGAAAACCTGTCTAAAATCTTGCAGAAAATCCGCGATGAAACCGCCGCCGGGCACGGGGTCACAATGCAATTGATTGCCGACAGGCAAGCGGCACTTCAGTGGCAACAGGATGCTGAACGCCGCCTGCGTTCCCTTGAAGGCACGCGCAAAAGCACCGCACCGGGCCTATGAACACGCTGCTGCAACGCCCCCCGGCGAATCCTCTTGCTGAATTTTCCAGCGAAGACCCGGTTGTTGCGGTGCGGCTGGTGATCGCCGACCTAATTCCGATTTTGTTGTGGTATCCTGAAAACAATCGTGGCGGAACTCATCTCCTTTGCAGACTTTTGGAGGCGCGCGTCGAATCGACGCCGGCCGGCGTTCGTTCAGCCGTCGCAACTCTTCCATTTAATTGCTCCTTTTACCTGTTCACTTTGAACGCTTCTCCGGTCGGCCCGGCATTGGAAGCGATCCGCGACGAGCTTTGCGCTCTTAACCTTTTGCCTTTTTCGCAAATTGCCTGGCATGATCCGCGCGAGGGAATTTTCCGCATGTTCCATCCGGCGGAGGGGGACTTCTTGGTTCCTTCCGAAGAGGAGCGGCAAGCCGATATTAAATGGTTTAATGCAGCAAAGGCTGCCTTGGAGTCAGGAACGCCTCCTAAAACAAATGGCTGAATCCATCCAGCAATTTACAGCCTCGCAGCTCGCGCGCGCCCTCGGCAAAACGCGCCAGGCAATGCAACGGCTGCTCGCGGGTATCGCGCCAACCGGCCAGATCATCGTGAATGGAACGCCGGCCTCCGCGTGGAGCCTTTGTGCGCTGCCGGCGCATTGCCGCGAATTGCTTGCGGCCGAAGCGCAGCGTGCAGGTTATCAAAACCCGGAAGAGCTTTTGACCGCACCGGCTAAGGCATGGCAGCCCCGGCTTCCACTGGCCGAAGTCGCACAGCATTGTCTGGACAAAGCCGTAAAGCTAGAGCGGGCGCTAGCTCGAATCCTCAGTCTGCAAAACGATCCCGCGCTTTCGCCAGCGGAGCTTGAGCAGATTGGATTGGAAGATTACCGCAAGGAATTCTCGCATCCGATAACGGCGCGTTACCTGCGTGAACTCATGAACCGCACACTCGCGCGCGATGGAGGCAGGAATCTTTTTGCAAGATTGGAGCTTTACCTGGACGAAAGGCCCGCGCGCAGAGCCCCGGTCAAGCCAGCGGTCGCGCTCGCGGCGATTTCCGAGTTTGGAGAGTTTCAGGAAATCGTCGCGGCGTTCAAAAACCCGGCCGCGCCAACGGATGCGGAAAAGCAATACCTCTGGCTGCGAGGCCTGGAATTTTTTGAAGAGAAAATGGTTGCCGGCTCGAAGCCAAAGAAAGCGCGCAGTGCCCTCGTGAAAGCACTCTGGCACTGCGCGCCGTTCCTTGCCGAAAATTCCAGTGCGCTGCGTAGGGCATTCAAGCGGAAATATGCCCGCTGGATTTGTAGCGAACGGAATGCCATTGCCCTTACGGACGGCCGTAAAGGAAAATCAGGCTTTCATCGCGCGCCGGAATTGGCCGCTGCTGACCGCGATGCGCTGATTGGCCATGCGGTTTTGAACTGCGACGGCCGCGTTACCCAGGCGTGGCGCGAATTGGCAGAACAGCGAGCGCTCAGCGAAGATTTACTCGGTTACTACTTGGGCAATCCGGCGTCAAAATCCTATTGTCCGTCTCGCATTCGCGACGCCGTGAAATACGAAATTGCAATGCTGGATGACATCCATCACGGGCCGCGCCAGGACAAACTGAACGGCGCGCACCTGAGCCGTGATTGGAGCGGCGTCGCTTCAATGGATTGGCTTTGTGCGGACGATGCCACCTTGGAAGTTTACTTCTACTTACCCGACGGGAAAGGTTGGTTCACATTGATGCGCGGGCAGTTCTTGGTTTTTATCGATGTGCGGTCCCTGCGTGTGCTTGGCTTCGCCTTGCAGCCGGAGCGCAATTACAACGCGCGCGTGATCCGCACGCTTATTACGCACGTGTGCGACGAGCACGGTTTGCCGCGCAAGGGCTTTTACTTCGAGCGCGGCATCTGGAAAAATTCCCGGCTGCTCAAAGGCGATCCGAACGCGGACCCGCTTTCATGGAGCGAGACGGAGCTTGGGCTGCGGTCGCTTGGTCTTCGTTTCGTTCATTCCAAACTGCCGCGTTCAAAGCCGGTCGAACGAGTCATTGAGGCATTGCAGGATTTGGGTGAGGGCGAGCCGGGATATGTCGGCCGCGACGAAAAGCGCGAGAAATTTGAGCGCGTGCAAAAGGCAAAGTTGGAAGTTGACGCGCACAAGATCCATCCGTCCGAACACTTCTACAGCCTTGATGAATGGGTTTCGCGGTTGGACGAAATTTGCGACAGCTACAACTGCACCGTTCAGAATGGGAAAATGACAGGCGGCCTTTCGCCCGACGAAGCCTTCCAACAGTTCACCGAGGCCGACGATCCCCCGATTAAATTGCCCGCGAGCTGCCGGTATCTTCTCGCCAACCACAAGCGGCCGTTGAAAGTCACGAGCAACGGCATCACGCTACGTTTCGGCAAGCAGGTTTTCAATTATAGGAACGAAGAGACCGGACGGCTGCGCGGCCAGACCGTGCTTGTGTGGTTTAATCCAGAGCTACCGGAGATTTTGACGGTTACTGACATGAATCGCGAAAATGCTTTCTGTATCGCGCGCTCGCAAGACGTTCCGGCGATGGACGCCGCGCCCGGGCTGCTTGGACAGGAAATGGCCCGGATTGAAGCACACCAATCTTACGCCCGCGTTCGCTATCGGATGCTGAGGTCGAAATTCGCGAGGCCGTTTCGGCGCGCGATTGTGGATGCTGAGACAGCGGAGCTTGGTCGCAAGATTGACACGGGCGAGCGGGAGCTTGAACACAAGGCGGCAGAGGCCGGCCGCAGGCAGGCCCAAGCGCTGAAGGCTTTCAGCCGCGCCGGCCTGGTGGTCCCGAAAGACAGGCCGCTGCGTCTTGGCCAGGCCGAGGCTGCGGAGCGTTTGGCTGAACTGCTGAACGAGGATTAAGTAAATGACCAGTAAACACAAAAACCAAAATGAAAAACCAAATCAGGCTTGGCAGTAAAGCGCGGTGCAAAGTAACCGGCTTCACGGGCATCGTGATTGCGAGACTCGAATATATCAACGGCTGCATCCAATATGGGATAAAGCCACCGATGGACAAGAGGACCGGGGGAATGCCGGAGGCACAATACGTGGACTCAGAGCAGCTCGAAGTGCTTGGCCCTGGAATCAGCGTCGAACTCGACCGAACCGGCGGCCCTTCATCGGACGCGCCAAAGCACGAATATCGCGGCTGAAGTTTTCCGTTAACCAGATGAGCAGCACACGCAGAGCACCAACCGGAACGCCTTTGAAACAGGCGCGCTATGCCTCTAGCCCTGAATTTGAACGCGGGCTGATCGCTAATCTTGTCGCGCAGCGCTGCCGCGTGCTGGAGCAATCGGATGATCGCCAATTGATTTGGTTCATTCAGTTGTTGTCTCATGCCGCTGGTGGTCTGAAGGCCGTCGCGGCGGAACTTCTGGAAAAATATGCCAGCCGAATCGGAACGGCATCAATGCGCCGGTTTGGCAAGCGGCCAGGGCAACACTACAGCGTGGAGCAGGTCCGGGCGATTCGCGCGGAGCTGCCCTTGTCAGAGCGCGAAGCCTTTCTGCTAGGCGGCGAGGAAATGGACTCGGACGTAATGTCCAAAGTTTTAGGTGAACGCGGAGAACGCATGGTTGCTCAGCAGGCTCTAGCCCGCATGGCAGGCTGTTCTCCGAAAGTTGATACCTGGCCGACAAGTTATCCCGTCGAGGCTTTTGCCTCACTGTGCCGGGTGCAGGCTGAGCGATTGGAGGAAGAGTTAAAGAAGCTGTGCCTTGATCCCGCCATTCTAATTGAGCCGGGCGCGCCCTGGTGGTTTTCTGAGCTGATCCCATGCCTTCGAGAGTATTGCGCCGCGCGGATCGCCGAGCGGCGCTCTCAAACAGTCGTCACAGAGCTAGGCCAGCAAATTTACGATGAGTTGGATTATGCTCTGGAAACAAAATGCCTGGTCTTGATTGAGGGATTGGCACGCATGGGGAAAACCTATGCGGCCAAAGCCTGGTGTGCTCAGCGGCCCGGCCGTGCCCGTTACGTGCAAGTCCCTTCGACAAATGATGAGGTTGGATTTTTCCGCGCCATTGCCAAAGCGCTCGGTATTTCGAGCGGGCTTGGCTGGAAGGCTGTCCAGTTGCGGGAACGAATTGAGGACGTGCTGCAGGGCGGCGATTTGATTCTGGTCTTCGATGAAGCCCACTACTGCTGGCCCACAAACGATTATCGCTATGCGCTGCCAGGCCGCATCAATTGGATTATGGGCGCACTGGTCAACCAAGGGGTGCCCGTCGCGCTGATCACAACGCCGCAATTTATCAAGACCCAAAAGATTGTTGAGGCGCGCACGCAGTGGACTTCCGAGCAGTTCATCGGCCGGGTTGGCCATTTTCAAAAACTGCCGCAGAGCTTGAGCGAGGACGATTTGAAGAATGTTGCTCTGTCGCTTTTGCCGGGAGCTGACGCGAAATCGATTGAGATTCTTGTGCGTTACGCGCAGGGCTCCGCGAAATACCTGGCCGGCATCGAATCGGCAGTGCGCCGCGCCTGCTATCTTGCGGCCCGTGAACAGCGTCAGGCGGTCAACCGCGCGGACATCAAGCGGGCGATCCAGGAAAGCGTAATTCCAAGTGATAACGCTCTGGCGCAAGCCCTCGCGGAGCCTGAAAAGCGCCCGCGCCGGCGCGTAGATTTTGTCTCGGTTAAGGAGCCATTAACGGCCGATTTTTCGGATCGGGCTCCTGAACGGATTTCAGGCGGCATCCGCGCCAATTCGCCGCGCATTGGGCGGGAGGCGGCGGTTGTGACCGCCTGAGCGGAATTCGGGTCGGTTTTTCGCACACCCGGAAAAAGGGTGCGCGATTTCTCTGTACAGGAGTCTTGGAACTCGGAACAGTTCAAAGTGGACAACTTATGCGCGAATTTACAGCGCAGAACCCGCATAAACAAAGGGTCAAACGCAACTCACGGAAAGTGTGCGGCAATTGGCCTCAATGGCGGGTCATAAGGGGGAAAAGGGCATTCTTTGGCAACTCTGGCAACTGGACCGCCGGACATGATTCCCGACAGAAACGCCGCCGCGGCGCAATCGTGATTGAACCTCCGCCGAAGCCGGTTAGTCTGGCGGCGTCAAACAATCATGAGCGATTCCACACGCATCAGCCGCCGCAGTTTCCTGCGGAAATCCACCCTGTTCGGCGCCGCAGTCGGGGGAACGTCGATCCCGTTGCCGGGGCTGCTCGCAGCCACCGCCAAAGACCGCAAGCCGGTCAAACCGGTCCCTGTCATTCTCGCCACCGACATCGGTGACGACATCGACGACACCTGGGCTTTGGGTTTTCTGCTGAAGTGCCCGGAGCTGGACTTGAAACTCGCGGTCACGGAATTCGGCAAAGCCCGCTATCGCGCGAAACTCCTGGCGAAATTCCTGCAAGCTTCCGGTCGCGCTGACATTCCCGTCGGCATCGGCCCGGACGTCGAGCCGCGCGGCGACGGCCCGCAAGCCGCCTGGATTCAGAGTTACGATCTGGGATCGTATCCCGGGAAAGTTCATCCCGACGGGGTGCAGGCCATCATCGACACCGTCATGGGCTCCCGGAGTCGGGTAACGCTGATCTGCATTGGCCCGATGCCGAATCTTGCCGCCGCATTGACGCGCGAACCCGGCATCGCCAGGCGCGCGCAATTCGTCGGCATGGACGGCAGCGTCCGGCTGGGATACGGGGGTTCCAAAACGGCCGCGCCGGAATGGAATGTTAAAGCGGCGCCTCAAGCCGCGCGCCAAGTGCTCTCCGCGGCCTGGGATATCACCATCACGCCACTGGACACCTGCGGACTGGTGACTCTCGAAGGAAGCCGATATCGCCGGCTCCTCAACACCACGGACCCGGTTGTTTCCGCCATCCTCCGGAACTACCGCATCTGGAGCCGGGCCAGCAAAAGCCAGACTGACCCCGAAGATCGTTCGACGACCCTTTTCGATACCGTGGCCGTCTATCTGGCCTTCACCCACGAACTCTGCAAGATGGAGCGCCTCGGTATCCGGGTAACTGACGACGGGTTCACGCTGGTTGACGATCACGCCAAAGAGATGAACGTCGCGACGGAATGGAAAAGCCTTGATGACTACCGGGATTTTCTGGTGAACCGGCTTCTGGGGAAACACTGAGCACGATGGAACTAAATTTCAACCGGCGGTCAACCATTCTGGTTTGTGCGCTCCTTGGCGCCGTGACACTGGCCACCTATTGGCCTGTCACCCATCATGATTTCGTCAACATCGACGACCAGGAATATGTGACCCTGAATCCGGCTGTGCAAGCAGGGTTGACCTGGAAAGCCGCGGCCTGTGCCTTCACCACCGGCCATGCCAGTAATTGGCACCCTCTGACCTGGCTATCGCACATGCTCGATGTGCAACTGTTCGGAATGGATCCTGGAGGGCATCATTTGACGAGCTTGCTCCTGCATGCCGCCAACGCGCTGCTGCTCTTTTTGGTTCTGAAACGCATGACCGGCGCGCTCTATTGCAGCGCTTTCGCGGCCACATTGTTTGCCCTGCACCCCCTTCACGTTGAGTCAGTAGCCTGGATATCAGAACGCAAGGATGTTCTTAGCACTTTCTTTCTCATGCTCACCCTCATGGCGTACGTCAGCTATGTGAAGTCCAAAACCGCAGCTCAAGCGTCAGAACCGGCGCATCCTTACCTGAAGGAAGTTCAAGAAACCGCATCGGACCGAGTGGCCTCCGCGGCGCAAACCGAGTCACATGACCCCGCGCCAGGCCCCGGCCACTCCGCAGCCGGCAAGCCGCGCTTCGCCTTCTGGTACGTTCTGGCCCTGCTTCTTTTTACCCTCGGCCTGATGAGCAAACCGATGCTCGTCACTCTTCCATTCGTTTTGCTCCTGCTTGATTACTGGCCTCTCCGGCGCTTCGAATTCAAATCTCAAAAGGAAGAAGTCAACACGCTGCCGGGCCTGCTTAAAGAGAAGCTGCCCTTTGTGGGGCTTTCGGCCGCGTCGTGCGCCGTGACCCTGTTGGTTCAGCACAAGGGAATCCTGACTGATCATCCGGTCACCACCCGTATCGCGAATGCCCTGGTTTCATACACGCTTTATCTGAAGCAAATGATATGGCCGGTCGATCTGGCGGTGTTTTACCCGTATCCCCGTTCCATAAGACCCGGGCAGGTGATTTTCGCCGTCATCGTGCTCACCGGCATTTCCGTATTTGCGCTTGTCCACCTCCGGAAATGGCCCTGGCTTGCCGTAGGTTGGTTGTGGTACCTCGGCACCCTGGTCCCTGTGATTGGAATTGTGCGGGTGGGAGGACATTCCATGGCCGACCGTTACACTTACGTTCCACTGATTGGAATCTTCGTGGCAATCGCATGGGGTGCGGCCAATCTGAAGGTGCATTGGCCGAACCAAAGGATTCATTTGCTGGCTGCCGCATCGCTGGTCGCGGGGGTGTTGGCGGTATTGACCTCTGGCCAACTACGCCACTGGCAGAACTCGGAGACACTCTTTCGCCATGCGCTCGCCGTGACCGCCGACAACGCGCTCGCCCACCATTCGCTGGGTGACTTCCTGGGCAGGCAGGGGAAAATCGACGAAGCGGCAACCCATTTCGAAGAAGCGGTGAAGATCAAGCCGGATTACGCGGAAGCGCTGAATGACCTGGGTTTGACTGAAGTATTGATGGGCAGAATTCAAGAAGGAGTGAGTAACTGCCACGCCGCGATCGCGCTGCAACCGGATATCGTGAACGCTCACTTCAACCTAGGCTGGACCTTGAGCGTCCAAGGCAGGCGTGAGGAAGCTGTCGCCGAGTACGAAGCAGAACTGCGACTCAACCCGGCGTCCATCGATGCTCGCAAGGGATTGGGAGACGCGCTGGCGGGGCTGGGAAGAGCAGCCGCAGCAGCCGCCCAGTTCCAGCAGGTGCTCCAACTCAAGCCCGACGACGCCGAAGTCCAGTGGCGATGCGGAAGGCTGCTGGCTCAAGCCGGGAACCTCACGCAGGCTCTCGATCACCTGCGGGAAGCAGTCCGCCTTCATCCTGCCGCCCGGTTGCGCCTGGATCTTGCCTTGGTTCTGACCGCGGCGGGACAACCCGCTGCTGCGGCAGCTCAATATCGGGAAATGCTGCGCGAAGAACCCGAGTCCGTTGTGGCGCTCAACAACCTTGCCTGGATCCTGGCGGCAAGCTCCAGCGATGGAGTTCGCAATGGCGCGGAGGCAGTGACAGCGGCGGAGCGGGCCTGCCAGTTGACGGAGTTTCGGCAGCCAGTGTTCATGGGCACTCTCGCTGCAGCCTACGCCGAAGCCGGCCGCTTTGAAGATGCGATCCGCACGTCCGAAAAAGCGATGGCCCTTGCCACCGCCTCAGGCCAGAAGCAAGTGGCTGAAAAGAATCAAAAACTGCTTGAGCTGTATCGGGCTGGAAAACCGTTTCGCGAACCGTTGAAGCAATAGAGCATTTGCCAAAAGCAATTTCCAGATAGGCAGGGACGCGCTGCGTCGCGTCCACGGCTGCGCATCCCGCAGCCCTACCCGATGCGGAACGGAGACTCGGCAACCCAGCTAACAGGCTCATGCCACTCCGGTTCAGAACCGCGGGCAATAAACTGAAACCCGGGAACCCTGATCAATAGTGGTCAAAAAGTCTTGCTGGCGGCCAGCCCGGTGGCGGGGTGTTCGTCCAATAATTCGTGCCGTTCACGTATGTCAGCACGCCATTGTCAAAATACCATCCGATGATGTTGGTATTGCCGTATAAATTGTAGATCGCGTAATCGACACCGTTGGTGCCGTAATGGTTCAGGCGCGGCCCAAACAACCTTACGTTGGCATTGGTAGCTGTTATCCAGACGCAGGCATTTGCAGGCAGACCACCGCTTGTTGCTATTGCCGGGCCGTTTATCACATTTGCTTCGCCCCCGTGGATTATGTAAAAGGAATTGTCCAACCCTACCGTATAGGGATGAAGGCCAGAACCATTGTTCAATGGTCCGCCGACGGTGTCCATCCGGCAGTCGTAGAATGTGCCGGTAACAACACTCGCGGTTATGTCCCAAGTGCTGGCGAAGTGGCAACGCTCAGCCGTAAGATTATAGACTCCATCCAGGTTTCCCCGCTCACTGAAAATACCATCCTGCACGTTTGCCTGATCGAGTGTTCCCACGTCCACGTCAATAAGCGTCAAGTTGGTGCAGCCTACGCCATAACTGTGATTGTTGATTGGGCCGTTCAAGGTAACGTTCTCAATCAGCATGTTGCTGAGTCCCAGATAAAGTGACTTGGCAAACACTCCAGGACTGGGCGCGATGGTCTGTATGATGCTTACGCCTTTCCCCAGACCAATGATCGACTGGCCGGACAAGAGCGGTATGGTCGCGGGCGGAAAGGAGCCGGCGCCGATCAGAATCACGCCGTTATTGGTCGGATCACCAAGGTTGTTCGTGAGATACCTAGTCACTCCGTCTATGGATGCAAACGGCATCACGGGCGCAAACCCAATCCGACCGGTCACGTCGCTGCCGGACGATTCGACCCGTGCTTCACTGTTGCCGTCCTGGTACAGAACTGGAACGCTCGAGTTGACCTCCACGAATCCGTTGCCGTTCGTCAAGCCCGTCACAAAGTTGAAGGTGCCCGCGGGTGGAATGCCGGAAACCGTCACGCATATGCCTGGAATCGGGTAGCCGTTTGCGTTGGTCCGCCCCAACGAGTAATAGAGGACACCGTTATTAGTCACTCCCCACCGGCCATGGGACAACAAATTCGAAACCAACATATACCGGCCATTGGTGAAATACAGGTCGCCGTTCCACTGCCCCGCCAGGCTGTAGGTTCCATTAGCGTTCGGGTCTCCAAAACCGGCGAGGATAAACCGGCTGAAGTTCGTGCAGGGCACCTGGCTGTAATTGACCAGAACATTCATGCCGAGCACATTCGTCAGACCGCTGCCATCTCCGGAGTATTGGCCACTGAATGTTCCCTCCAGCGTCAGGCCAACCTGATTATTCCCAATGACTTCGGCATTGCCCGCGCTTGCACGCCAGCCGTAATTGCCATCGGTGTCCGTCAGGGTCAGCACGCCGCCTGCAAGCGCCGAAGTCGAATTCGTCATGTAACGGGCATCCGACACGGCTGCTGAATACGCGTACTGGCCGCCCGGCAGATTGGTCGATACGACCAGATAATCAGCCGCGTTCACGAGGCCCATCAAATCCGCGGGAAAGACATTCGTGAACGTCGTGACCGCCGTGTTCCCGAACAGCTTAACCTGGTAAGCGCCAGGATAAATATTGCTCACCAGGATTCCACCATGCGAACCGGTGACGAAAGTGCGGCGATCTCCGCCGACGATGTTCGTGCCCCAAATTCCGTAAGCAGCCAGGGGCCGGATGACGACTTTTCGGATCTGTTCAGGCTTGCCGGCGAAATCCGAGAAGTTCCATTCCACCGAAAGCTGCGCGACCGAGTCCAGGGCCAAAAACAGGGTGGCGATAAAGCAAAGTCTTCTCATGGGTGAAACCTGGTGACCGGGGCGGCGAGTCCGCTCCGCCGATTCCTTGGCCATGATGTCATCACGATCGTCTATCTGATGTCGGGACAAAATGGTCGGGGCGGTGAGATTCGAACTCACGACCTCTTGCACTCCAAGCAAGCGATTGGGTCTCTGTCTCGTTGCTCATGGTTAGTTGCCCTTACATTTACGCGACTGGCATTATGCGTCAAACGTCCTGTTAACGCAAGCGATATTCAACAACTATGCGCAATTAGGCACAGAAAAACCTTCGGGAATGTTTGGGGGCCAAGTCCACATCTGGGGAAGCTTTGCTGGACGGGAATACGGGCTGAATGTTTGGGGAAGCTTTGGGGGACCGGGCTCTCCCATGGTGGGGGCAACAACGCGGCATCCTCCTCCTGCCATTGCCGCGCATCTGCGCGCAACAAGGCGCTAGCGCCTTTGCTCCGGGTGACCGCCCGCAACCGCTCCGGTTGTCGCCAGCCTGCCTTGACCGTTGCGCCCTTTCAAGCCTGTGGCTCAGAACTGAAGGTGCGACCGCATTTTCTTCTTGCCTTCGGAGGTCAGGTTGGTTTCCGTCATCGTTATGATAACGTCCCCTCTTGTCTTTGGTCACTCCGATGCGTTGCCGCAATTACTGCGCAATTTCGCGAAGACACTTATCGTGTGCCTGCTGTGGGCATTGATGGCCTGGAAGGTGCCGGGCCAGATACTGGTAAGACCGCAACTGAGCGGGATGACCTACCGCAACAATGTCGTCCAGTTCCTGCTGAACGGAGATGTGGGGGCAACGTACGTAATCCAAGTGTCGTCAAATCTCCTCAATTGGTTGCCCCTTTCAACGAACGCGATCTCTATCGGCGGTTCCGTGGTCATTATCGATCTCGGCATGACCAACCACCCGCGGCGGTTCTATCGCGCCGTGCCGGAAACAACCGATGGGACCGTGTATGTTGCTGCCGATGGCAGCGACTCCAACCTGGGAACGAGCAACGCGCCGTTGGCGACTCTCAATGCAGCGGCCTCAAAGCTCAACGGCATCGGGACGATCCTGATGCTGCCGGGCTACTACTACTCCAACAGGCTGAACGGCGCGCTCGTCAACAACATGACTGTCCAGGCTCTCGGTGATGTCAGGGTTTTTCTCGGGCAAGAGTTGTCCGCATTCGTGCCGGTAGGCAACGGGATCTATAGCTGCCCGGTCAACACCAACGCCTACAAACCCTCCGTGCTCGGGAGCCCGCAGGCAACTATGGGAATGTGGGTCTTTGAGTGGGGCACGACAGAAACCAACACCTACATCCTGCCTGCATTGCGGCATGCGTTGGAAGGAGATCAAAGCTACCGGCTGCCGGATTTTTACCGGATCACAAATGCGCCCCGCGGCGTCGCTTCCCTCAAAAACGGCCAATTCTGCATCGCCAATAGTACGTGCTATTTGAAGTTCAGCGACGGCGGCGCGCCCAACGGCCGAGTGATCTGGGTGCCGAACTCGACGGCTTCAAACAGTGTCTGCTACAATGGCCAGCCTTATACCAGATTAACGTTCGCCGGCATCAAGGTGTACTTCGGCTATCAGGGTTTCGACTGCTCACACATGGGATGCTTTGAAGCGGACGACTGCGGCTCGTTCGGCAATCTGGACTGCGGCGTCGAGGGCACGGACCAGAACGGCAGCACTAGACTGATCCGGATGGAGTCGGGCGCTAACTGCAACTGCGGCCTGGCGTATGTCAGCAACATTCCCACCAACCGCTATACACTTAGGGAAGAAGACTGTTGGGTTCACGACAACGGACGAGAGGGGAGCGCCTCGCATTATCCTGGAGCGAACCTGACAATCCTCGGCGGCTTGTATGAGTACAACTTCCACAATGCTGTGGAGCCGTTTGGTGGCGCGACTATCAGTGCAGCCTACAGCACAATACGATATAATAATGTTGGTGTGCAAACAGAGGGTGCCTCTTACACATACGGAGGCGCTACAAACGTGCCTGATTTGTTTGTTGGCAAAGGACTTGAAATTATCAGCAACAACTGGGGATGCGCAGCCAGTTCTGGGACTGGTTACATTCTTGACGATTGTTATTTCGACTCGACCTTATTTGATTCTGTCAATGCTGCTGGCACCAACCGCAACAGTTTCCCGGCGATTGCCATCTGGAGAAATTGTAGTCGAAAAGGGAATTGCCCATTATGTCTTAATTCTTTCGCCTATACACCGCCAGCTATTTCAGAGAGTTGGATTGAACATGGAACCGCCACTCTTTCAAGGGGAACGGTAACGGTGTCCGGGATTAACGAAATAAATTCGAGTTCGCTTGTTTTTCTCACCCGGTCGGGCACAACCAATAGCGCCTATGTAGCGGTGTCCTCTATAAGAGTACCTACCAATAACGATGGAGGATTTACAATCAGCTCGTCTTCTACAAACGACAACGGCACTATAAACTGGATGATCTACCAGCCGTGAACATGAAAAGGCCGTTGAAGACATTGACGACTCCGGCGCGCAATCATAAACCGAACATTCCGCCCGCACTCCGGACACTTGGCGGCGTCTCCCCATTGCCAGCCCAGTTCGATCTCCACCTTCTTTTCCTGAAGTTTCAACGCCACGGTTTTGACCTCCCGCGGGGCTGCCCTTGCCCCGGTGCCTCAGTCGTTTCGGGAACTTCACGTTCTGCTCGCTTTCGCTGACCAACTCGCCCGAAATGTTGGGGGAATATTTGCGGACGCTCTCCGCGCCGCTGCGTTGAGAACTGACGGAAAGCTGGCTTTCCCCGATGTTTACAGGCCTATTAAAATGGTCGGGGCGGTGAGATTCGAACTCACGACCTCTTGCACCCCAAGCAAGCGCGCTAACCAGGCTACGCTACGCCCCGGACCATTCCGCCGGAAGGTCCCGGCGTGGAGATCACTATGCTGCGAAGCACCAAATCAAACAACTGTAAAATCCACCTTGGGCATCGACGTTTCAGCCCGTTGATCGTATGTTGCCGGGTCACCGGGTCATTTGGGGAAGTGTGAATACGAATCTTTTTACTTTCGCACCTCATTCCGTCACGTCCGCTGCGGCTTTTTCCGCGTGAACGTGTGCGTCGCGTGGCCAAAGAACACTTCTGCGGCCTCCATGAGCGTCTCGGAAAGAGTCGGATGCGGATGCACGGAAAGCGCCAGATCCTTGGCCGTGGCTCCCATCTCCACCGCCAGCACGCCCTCGGCAATCAGTTCACCCGCGCCCGCGCCCACGATCCCCACGCCGAGAATCCGCCCCGTCTCGGGCGCAATCACCAGTTTGGTCACGCCTTCCGGCCGGTCGAACGACAACGCGCGCCCAGACGCCGCCCACGGAAACTTTGCCACTTCAACAGGAATGCCCTTTTGCTTCGCTTCGACCTCAGTCAAGCCGCACCAAGCCACTTCGGGGTCGGTGAACACGACTGCCGGAATGATCACGTCTGAAAAGGCGCTGTCCTGGCCCGTGATGACCTCGACCGCCACGCGCCCTTCACGCGACGCTTTGTGCGCGAGCAGCACGCCGCCCGCTGCATCGCCAATGGCATAAATCGCCGGGTCCTCGGTCTGCTGCCTTTCGTTGACCTTGATGAAGCCTTTGTCGTCGCGGGTGACTCTGGTGTTTTCCAGCCCCAGGTTCTCGCAGTTCGGCACCCGTCCCACAGCCACCAGCACCCGGTCGTACAGCTCTTCCCTCCCCTGCCCTTCGACTTCCATTTCGACCCTGATCTGTTTGCCGGCCGTGGCCATTTTGCCAACCTTGGTTTTGAGCCGCACCTCCGCGAAATTCTTCCTGGCGTAAGCGAGGACCGGCCGAGTGAGGTCAGGGTCGGCGCCCATCAGAATTCCATCGAGCGCTTCGACCAGCACCACTTTGCTGCCCAGCGTGGCGTAAACCGTGCCCAATTCCATCCCAATGTAACCTCCGCCCACCACCAGCAGCTTCTCCGGGACCTCTTCCACATCCAACGCGCGGCGCGATGTCATCACGCGCGGATTGCCCAGATCAAACGCTTTGGGGATCGCCGACTTCGAACCGACGGCGATGATCGCGGTTTCGTAGTTGATGAATTTTTGGCCTTCCGGGGTTTCGACGCGCAAGGTGGTTGAATCTTCAAAGTAGCCGCGCCCGTGCCACACCTCCACGCCGCGCAGTTTCGCCAGTTGCGCGATCCCGCCCGACAACTTCGCCAGAATGGAATCCCGCCAGGCGCGCAATTTGTCCAGATCCAGGGCCGGGGCCCCAAAGGCAATGCCCCGATGCTCGGACTCTTTCGCCACCGTGATGGCGTGCGTGGCATGCAACAGGGCCTTGGACGGAATGCATCCCCGGTTGAGGCACACGCCCCCGAGCGTTTTGTCTTGCTCCACCAGGATGACTTTCCGGCCCAGGTCCGCCGCGTAAAACGCCGCCGCGTATCCGCCCGGCCCGGCGCCGACGACTACAATTTCGGTTTTGGCTGGGGTCATAAAACGGAGTATTGGAGTGGTGGAGTGATGGAGTCTTGGGCTGGAAACGGGGTATCGGAGTGGTGGAGTGTTGGTTCAGGCATACGCGACGTTGCTCTCCTTGATAACGAGATGGTCGATCCAATCTCCAGTTGTTTCTTTGCGCTCGAGACTCTCGACGAGCCGAAGCAGTCCGTTTTCGAGCTTGTACGCAAGCGAGTTCAGGTTTTCAAAATCCTCCTGGTTCATCTGGCCAGCCTTTTGGCAGGCAAACAGGCCCGAGATCGATTCACCCAGCGAACCGAGAGCATAATTCAGGAAATTCAAATACTCGCGAAGGGAGCGGCGGCAGTACCCCTCGGGAATATTGCGATGAACGGAATCTACCGAGGCCATTTGCTGTGAAGCAACGCGCCTTAACTCATAGGGAAACCCGCGAAAAACGCGACAACACTCCCTGTAGAATTCGATCGCATCCTGCCAGACAGGCAACTGCTGGTACCCACGATTTTTATTCCTGTATTGCCCTTCCATAACTCCAATGCTCCAACATTCCATCACTCCGTTACGCCTTCACCGCCTTCTCCTCAAGCCCCTCGATCGCCTGCACCAGGTCCACGATAAACCGCGCCGCCTGGCCGCCATCAATGATGCGATGATCGTACGACAGCGCCAGCGGGAGCATCGTTCGCGCCTCAACCCGGCCGTCGCGCACCACGGCTTTCATGGACGCCCGACCCAGCCCGAGAATGGCCACCTCCGGCTTGTTGATGATCGGCGTGAACTGCCCCCCGCCAATGCCGCCCTGGTTCGAAATCGTAAACGTGCCGCCTTTGAGTTCTTCGGCGCTCACTTTCCGATCCCGCGCCTTCGCCGCGAGTTCCTCCATCTCTTTCGAAAGCTGGACGAGATCCTTCTTGTCCACATCCCGGATCACCGGGACAATCAACCCCGCTTCGGTGTCGACGGCAATGCCAACATGATAATACTCCTTGAGCACGATTTCCGGGGCGGCTTCGTCGAAGCTGGCATTGAAAATCGGGTGCTTCTTCAGCGTGTCCACCACCGCTCTGAGCAGCAACGATGTCACCGTCAGGCGCGCGCCCCTCTTTTCGTAGGCCGCGACGTGTTTTTTCCGCAGCGTGAGCAGGGCGGTCAGGTCGGCTTCGTCGAATTGCGTCACGTGGGGAATGGCGTTCCAGTTCGCCAACATGCGCCGGGCGATGACTTCACGAAGCGGAGACAGCGGCTTTTTGACCACCGGCCCCCATTTCGAGAAATCAATCCGCTCCGCCGCGGGTTTGGGAGCAGCCGCCGCCACGCCTTGGGGTTGCGCCGCGAGCCGCTGCAATCGTTGAATGTAGGCGCGCACATCCGCCAACTCGATCCTGCCCCCGCGCGCGCTGCCGCGCACCAGGGACAAATCGATTCCGAGATCGCGCGCCAGCTTGCGTATGGCCGGCGAAGCGGCCGGCGGGATGCCCGGCGTGCGCGCGGGCCCGGCCGCCTCCACTTCTTGAGCCGGCTCCCGCGCCGCGGCTTCTTCCTCCGGTTCCGTCGCTGGAGATTTCGCCTTTGCCGCCGGCGGCGCCGCCCGGGCCGGCGCTTCCCCGCCCGAGACCGAGAGGATCTTCTGGCCGACGCTGATCTTGTCGCCGACCTTGACGAAAACCTTGCTGACGGTCCCGGAGACGGTGGAAGGAATGGCGGCGATCGCCTTTTCGTTTTCCAGCTCGAGAACGGGCTGGTCTTTGGCAATCCGGTCACCCTCTTTGATGAACAGGTTGACCACCGTGCCCGAATCGGCGCCTTCGCCAAGGTTTGGTAGTTTCACGTCCATAGTTAAAGGCGCCACAATCTGCTGCAAGTTCGAACAGATTTCTAGGAAAAAACTTGCCGCCAACCAATCAGCGTGTTCGCGCCCGGTCGCATGTGGAGCCGGCGCATTCATCAACGGGTTCACCAAGCGCACGAGGGGCACGAGACGCTTGCACCGAACGTGGCTGTCAAACTGCGCAACTCTTTCCAACCCCCAAGGGTACAAAGGCCTTGGGCTGCGCCTGGTCGGAAGAAGGAAACCAGGATTCCTAAGGGCCAAACCTTATCACCAGCGTGTTCGGGGGCCTCGACCAGGCCTGGAACACAATGATCGGGCCGGTGAGCTCCACCGGATAAGGTTCCCTGACCGGGTAGAGAGCCTGCGCAGCGGCCGGCCTGGGTTGGGCCGAAGCCGTCGTGCTGCCCGCCTCGATCTCATCACCCGGCAGGTAATCCGACTCCAATGGTTCGGCGGTTGCAATGCCAAAGTCAGTTTGCAGAGAAGCTTGTCCGCTCCGTTTGTCAACCGTTTCGCCGCTTGCCGGAGCCGGGACAGCCGGCACGATTGCCGACTGCTTGCTCCCCTGCCCCCCCCGCGTCACCGCCGGCGATGCCGGTGAGCTGTAACGCAGGCTCAGACTCGGGCACCGTCGAGGCCGGCACCGGCCGTATCCCCAAAGCCACTTCGGAGTCGTGCTGGATCATCGCGTTGACAAACTCACCGGCAACACCCAGGTCATGCAAATAGATGATTTGATCCGCGCCCAGATTGAATGTCCCGGGCGTATTTTCGACAAACGAGAGGATGACGGTATCTTCGATTCCAGCCCGCGCGAGCTTCACAATCTCGGTTGTCCAGGGTGAGAGTCGAACCTTCGATGGCGGCGGGTTGCTTGGGGAGGCGGCGTTCGTCAGCGAGAATGGCGCGATGCCTGGAGCCGCCGGCGCGCGAGCGACAGCAGCCGCTGTCTCCGAGGAAAAAACCGATGAGTGGTTGGACTCGTTTTGAGCAAGGCCGCCAGTGGCCGGACTCATCAACAGGGCCGCGACCAGCCCCGCACTCCAGGCCGGCAGCATCCGAGCATTCATAACGATCAGATCATACAGCCAGTTCGCTTTCCCCGCCACATCGCTGTGCCTGAAAGAATGGACTCAGATGAGCGCCTGAATATTCAATTTAGATGCTCCGTGAAATCTACCGCGTCGCCGACGTGCGCCATTGGATCACGTGATATGTGGCGGGGACACCGCCTCCGTTCCGGATGCCGTGCAGGGGTGTGCGACGCCTGGAAAACAACCGAGCCCGGTCCCAGACGCTTCCACTCTCCGTTCACCAGCGCTTCGGCCGTTCCCTCCTTCACAATAAAAAGCTCCTCCTGCGCATGCTGATGCGGCGGGTGCGGGGCCTGGCCCGGATTCAGCGTTGTGACGTGGCACTCCATCGGAGACTTCAGCTTGACTTTGTGCCGGTCCGCTCCACGCTGGCACACCGCCGACGAACCGCGCGAGTCTATGAAAAATCCGGCCTCCAGCTTGAGTATCTGCCTGTTCATCGCCAGTCTATGCATGCCAACGCTGCTCGCTGCGGATCCGGGAGTGGAGACGCCGCCCCAGGCCGCCGTCAATCTCAACGGCATTATGGACCAGGAGTACGGAGAACCGCGCCACGATTGTTCGGTCGACGGCCATCCCCTGTCCATCGGAGGGCAGAAGTTCGAACATGGCCTCGGCACACACGCCAACAGCTCGCTGCAACTGACCCTGAACGGCAAGGGGGAGCGATTTGCCGCCTTCGTAGGCGTTGATGACGAAGTCAGTCAACGCGGCACGGTCATTTTCAGAGTCCAGGGAGATGACACGATATTGTGGGAGAGCGGCGTCATGCGCGGAGGTGACCGCCCCAAATCCATCGACGTCGACTTGCATGGAGTCAAAACGCTGATTCTTAGCGTTGATAGCGCCGGTGACGGCATCGACTCGGATCACGCGGACTGGGCGGGAATCAACATCCGGATGAGCGAAGGCGCGCCGGCAACCATCACCACGACGGTCCCGCGGGAAATACCGGTCATCCTCACCCCGGCATCGCCTGCGGAGCCTCGCATCAACGGCACGAAGGTGTTCGGTGTCCGGCCCGGTTCACCCTTCTTCTTTACCATTGCCGCCACTGGCGATCGGCCGATGACGTTCACCGCCAGGCGGTTGCCCAAAGGACTGTGGCTGGATCGTAAGACCGGGCGCATCACCGGTGTGTTGAAAAAAACCGGTGAGTACAGGGTCACCCTGGGCGCGAAAAACGCGCGCGGTCGGGCCGAACGAACATTCAGGATCATTTGCGGCCCTCACATCGGGCTCACCCCCGCCATGGGCTGGAACAGTTGGAACTGCTTTGGATCGGCCGTAACCGCCGAGCGCATAGAGGCCGCGGCCGACGCGATGGTCAACAGCGGTCTCATCATCCACGGCTGGACCTACATCAATATTGACGATTTCTGGGAAGTCCATCGCGACTCCGAAGACTCCACGCTGCAGGGGCCCCACCGCGACGGCCGCGGTAATATTCTGCCAAACCCCCGCTTTCCCGATATGAAAGGACTGGCAGACTACGTCCACGGCAAAGGTCTCCGCATCGGGATTTATTCCTCGCCCGGGCCGTGGACCTGCGGCGGGTGTGTGGGCAGTTGGCAGCATGAAGAACAAGACGCCCGGCAGTATGCGCAATGGGGCTTTGATTATCTGAAGTATGACTGGTGCAGCTATTCCGAAATAGTCGGCGGCGACGGCCACAACTATTCGCGCGAAACCCTGGAGAAACCCTATCGCGTGATGCGCGCGGCCCTGGACAAAGCGCCCCGCGATATCCTCTTCAGTCTCTGTCAATACGGCATGGGCAAGGTCTGGGAATGGGGCGCCGAGGTGGGCGGCAATTCCTGGCGCACCACCGGCGACATCGTGGATACTTGGCCGAGCGTGTCCCGCATCGGCTTCCAACAGGAGCACCGCGACCAATGCGCCGGTCCGGGCCATTTCAACGACCCGGACATGCTCGTCGTGGGCCAGGTGGGATGGGGCAAGAATCCGCACCCAACGCGACTGACGCCAAACGAGCAATACACGCACCTCAGTCTCTGGTGCCTGTTGGCAGCCCCGCTCCTGATCGGCTGTGACATGACACGAATGGACAAATTCACGTTGAACCTGCTGACGAATGACGAGGTGCTGGAGGTGGACCAGGACCCGCTCGGCCGCCAGGCAGCCTCCGTGGCGAAGGAAGGCGTGCTCGAAGTCTGGGCCAAGGATATGGAAGACGGGTCCAAAGCCGTCGGCCTGTTCAATCGAGGCGCACAGGAGACGACGGTGACCGCAAAATGGTCCGATCTCGGCCTGTCTGGAAAGCAACTCGTGCGCGACCTGTGGCGGCAAAAGGATCTGGGCGCTTTCGAAAATGAATTCCGCGCGTCCGTGCCGCGCCACGGCGTGGTGCTGGTGAAAATCAGCCGCCCGGCGGACACGGATTCGAAAAAGCGCTGACGCGAATTACCGCAAATTCCTTTAGCAGGAATTCGTGTCATGGGGGTCTTTCCTTCTTTTGTCGGCATCCACCCGTGGTCCAAATGATGCCGCCAATGATCCCGCGCGACCCGGAGCATTGACGCCGCCTTGCTGCCCGGCGACGATCAATACACGAGCGCCCCGATGGCGCCCAATGAGAACCAAGGCATCCCATCCGGATTACCGGCTACGACAGCTTCTTCTTCGCTCCCTCCGGCACGTCCACCTTGGTCGTGCCCACGTCTTTGATTTCGACCGTCGTTGTGCGGTCCACGTCCATGTCGTTGCCGTTGAAACTGACCGAGCCGGTCACCTTGAACTCGTACTTGGAGAGCACGCCGTCTTTGATCCAGAATCTGGCCGAGCCCTTGGCGTTGCTGGCCGTGGCCTGGCCTCCTCCCCGGAACAGCAGCAGCGATTTCGCCCCCTTCTCGGTCAGGTCGCCGGAATACACATCGCCGTCCTTCTTCAGTTCTTTCACGAGAGCGGCGATTTCACGGGCTTGCGCGGCCGGGGCTTCGAAATTGCGGATCATCCGGCTGAGGAACCGGCCCGGGCCTTCGGAGTCGTCCAATTCCGACAACGCCTGCCAGTCGCCCTCGGGGCTGGTGACCGCCGCCTTGTCGCCTTTGAGCACGAACTCGGTCGTATTGTCACCGAAATTTAATTTCACGTGCGTGAACCCATTGGTCTCGGTTTTGCCGTCCGTCGGTCCGGGATGGAATGGGGCATCTTCAGGCACAACGACGGTTGTTTTCCAGGCGTAGTTGGGTTTCTCCGCGAGTTTTTTGACCGCGCTCATAACGTCATCTTGGGGCGTGGTTTCGGCCGCGATGAGCGACCCTGCCAGAAAGGCCGCGAGGCCGAACAGTAGATTTCTTTTCATGATAGGTCCTTTTGTTTTGCGCAGTTAAGTCACATCGAGAACGGGTAACGGAGGGACATTAACCCCTGCGGCGGCGGGAGGGCAAGAATGAAGAGAAACGGTTGGAACCGGCGAGGGGGTGGATTGGCGGGCCCTGAGACTCTCGGATAAGCCTCAAACACTGCTTCATTTAAGAGGATTTGTGCCGATAATCGAACAAGGCGCCGCGGCGCCTGCGTGAAACGCTCTCGCTCAACATGGTTGAAATTGATCGAGGGATGGGGAGTGATCCTTATCTCGGGCTCGTTGTTTGCCTTGGATCCGGCGAAGAGCGTGTTCCAACTCAACTGCGTGAGTTGGAGTCGTGAAAACGGACTTCCGGCCAACGGGATAAATGCAATCACTCAAACGAAGGATGGCTTTTTATGGGTGGGCACGCAGAAAGGATTGGCCCGTTTTGACGGGGTTGAGTTCAAACCGTTGAACCTGCCCAACGAATCTCATTTTCGCAGCCAGATTATCTCGGCGCTTTCCAGCTCTCGCAAGGGCGGCTTGTGGTTCGGCCTTCGCAACGGCTCTTTCGGCTTTTACAGCGGCACGGCCGGCTTTTCCACGCCGGAAGGCGAACCCTGGATGACGCCCACGATGAACGTCCGGGCGATCCGCGAGGCCGGTGATGGTTCCGTGTGGGTCGGCAGTGATCTGGTGACAGCCCGGTGGGTGGGCGGAGAAATCAATCAAACTCACTCTTACAGTGATGTGCCCGGTGTCTGGACAGTTTGCGAGGGAACGGGCGGGCGCGTCTGGCTGGGGACGGTTGAGCACGGACTCTATTATTGGCAGGCGGGGAAAGTCACGGCCTTTCCCGATGAAACGCTCGCGAAAGACTCCGTGACGGCGCTGGTTGAAGATCGGCTCGGTCAACTCTGGGTGGGAACAAGAATGGGGCTGCGATGTTACAATGCCAACTTCCAGCCTATCGCGATTCCCCGGCTCTTCGCCGAGGTAAAGGCGCTGCTGGTGGATCGGAACGGGCGGTTATGGATTGGGACCACCGGGCTGGGTTTGGTGTCTTTCAGCAACGGCGCTTTCGTCTATTTTCAAAAGGCGGACGGCCTGGCGAATGAGAATGTGACGGCGCTGTTTGAAGATCGCGAGGGCACGCTGTGGATCGGGACCCGTAACGGGTTGAGCCAGCTCACGGATGTGAAGTTTCCGATTTACTCCTCGACGGATGGCATCCTGGCTGGTAGCGCTCACGGTGTTTGCGCGTCCCGGAACGGCGGGGTTTGGGCGGGAACCACCCTCGGGCTTTCGTTTTTCGACGAAAAAACCAACGTGAATTACGGCGCGGAGGCGGGTCTTTCGTCCCGCTACCTCAAGCTGGTGCACGAAGCCAGAGACGGCGACGTTTACGTGATCGATGGTGACAAGACCGTTGAAGTGTTGTCCGGGGGCAAGGTCGTGGCCAGGTATCCGAACACGAACTGGCCGACCGCCTTCGCGGAAGACGCCCGGAGCGTTGTGGTGTCCATCGGCGATGGTCTGTTCCGCGCGACTCGAACTGGGCTTGTGCCCTACGAGCCCGCCGGTCCCGATGGTCTGCCGCTGTATTGGGTTAGGAGCATGTACACTTGCGGCGATGGCTCCATCCTGATCGCGAGCGTCAACGGCATCTTTCGATTGAACCGCGGCGCCGTCGAACACTGGTCCGTCCAGGACGGCCTGTCCGACAATGATGTGCTTTGGGTTTGCGAAGACCCGGACGGCGTCTTGTGGGCGGGCTTGACCACTGGAATCGCCAGAGTCCGCGGGAGGGAGGTTCGGAACATCACCATGAGTGATGGCCTGCACGACAATTTCATCTACGCCATCGTCTTCGATGATCTCGGCTCAGCGTGGGTGAACTCCACCCGGGGGATTTTTCGGGTCAGCCGGAAGAACCTCAACGATTTCGCGGATGGCAGGACCAACCGCGTGGGATGCACTGCTTATGACAGTCCGGAAGCGGCGAAGATGACTGACACAACCGAGGTCGAGTATTCGGGCTGCAAGACCGCCGACGGCCGGATCTGGTTTCCCAGCCCGCAGGGTGTCGAGATGATCAATCCCAACAACCTGTTCATCAACTCCATCTCGCCGCCGGTTTACATCGAGCAAGTCCGCGCCAACGGCTGTGAATTGATGGGCCACAATCGTTCCGCGCCACGCCCGGGCAAGGGGAATCTGGAATTCCAGTACACGGCCGTGAGCTTCATCGCGCCCCAAAAAGTCCAGTTCCGCTACCGCCTGGAAGGATACGAGCCGGAATGGGTTGACGCCGGGACGCGGCGCTCGGCGTTTTATACGAACTTGAAGCCCGGGAAGTATCAGTTCCACGTGCAGGCCTGCAACGCCGATGGCATCTGGAATACCGCGGGAGACAGCTTCGTAATCCAACTGCCGCCAGCCTTTTACCAGACAGCATGGTTCAATGTTCTGTGCGGTCTGCTGGGCATCGCCGCTCTGGCCGGGCTTTACGCCTGGCGTGTCGGGCACCTGCGGCGGAAGCAGCATAAGCTTCAAAAACTCAATGAACTGCTGGAATCCAAGGTTCGTGAAAGAACCCGCGAACTGTTGGAAGTCTCACGGCAGGCCGGCATGGCCGAAGTGGCAACCAGTGTGCTTCACAACGTCGGCAATGTGCTGAACAGCGTGAATGTCTCGGCTTCCCTCGTGGAGGACAGGATCCGGAAATCGGGAGCGGCCAACCTGGTCAAGGTGACTGCCCTGCTGCGCGAGCACGCGCAGGATCTTGCCGGTTTCCTGACGCGCGATGAGAAAGGCAAACAACTCGTCGGCTACCTGGAAGCGCTTGACCGGCATATCGACACCGAAAAGGCCGATCTGCTGCGGGAGATGCAGAACCTGGGCCGGAACGTCGAACATATCAAGGAAATCGTGGCGATGCAGCAGACCTATGATCGAGTGGCGGGAGTGACGGAGATCGTCAACGTTTCCGAACTCGTGGAAGACGCGCTGCGCATGCACGCCCTCGGCTATGAACGTCATGGCGTTGCGGTGTGCCGCGAGTTTTCCGCCTCGCCCGCGATCACAGTGGACCGGCACAAAGCCGTCCGGATCCTGGTCAATCTGCTGCAAAACGCGAAGCAGGCGTGCGATGCCGCCGGAACAATCCATCGCCAGATCACGGTCCGGATCCGCATGAGCGGCACGAAACGGGTCAAAATCGAAATCGCCGATAACGGCATAGGCATTGCCCCGGAAGACCTCACCCGCATCTTTTCACACGGGTTCACGACACGAAAGAACGGCCATGGTTTCGGCCTGCACAGCGGAGCGTTGGCGGCCCGAGAAATGGGGGGAAGGCTGACGGCGAAGAGCGATGGCCCCGGCAAAGGAGCCGCCTTCGCGCTGGAATTGCCCGTGGAAGACGAATCCTGCCCGGCGGGACCACGCGACGGCGCGAGTTTGTTTGTCATCGGCCGCCGCTCGGGAAGCTGATCTGCCTGATCTCTCGAATGCTTCTTTCTTCCCGGGAACCGTGTGGCGACTTTCGTGAGAAAGCCGCGGCATCAGGGGCGCCTTCACGACCGCCGCCGCGCGAGGCGCTGTCCAAGGGTGGGGCCGATCACTTTTCGCGGGCCAGATTTTTTTGCGCGTTGAGAATCTTTTTTTCCAGAGTAAGGCGCATCTGGGGAAGCCATTCCTCCAATTCCTGGTAAATGATGATCACTTCTTGCCACTGCTGCAGCGTTTCAGCGACACGACCCGCCTCAAGGCCGGCCTTTTTGAGCCAGAACAGATCGGCGTGCTCGCCATCGCGCACGTTATTCTCATAAAAGAAGACTCGGAGATAATCCTCCAAGGCCTGGTTCAGCAACGCGGTCTGCGCGGCGCCCGATTTCAGTTTGGCAAGGCCTTCCGCCACCAACCCGAGGCCGACCATGGCCTGGCTGCGTGCGGCGACCGATGCCGGCGGCGAATTCGTGATGACCTGCTGATAGGCATTCGCGGCGTTCTCGTAGAATTTCGGGTGATCCGTGTCAGCCAGTTGCAGATAGCAATTGCCGATCATGCCAAGGGCCAGCGGGGCCAGTGGATTGGTCGGATAGGATTGCGGGATCGTGCCAAACCAGGAGATGGCTTCCTGGAAACGATTGGTCGCGTCCGAGTCAGTGCGTGACATCGAGGCGGCGCCGGCGTCGTACGTGGCTTGGATTCTCAAATCCAGCGGGCACGCCGGGTTGGCCGCCAGGTTGGTGAAGTACCCGAAGGCGTCCTTGTATCCGTAACTGGCCATGGCTGCCCAGCCCGCCTTCATTTGCGCCTGATAGGTCAGCTCGGAGAGCGGCCAGTTTGTGTTCTGATAAATCCATTGATAGTTGATCTCGGCATCGTGGAACCGGCCCTGGCCGAAGTGATAGTCGGCGATCCACCATTGCGCCTGCTGGGCGAGTTCGTTGGTCGGAAACCGGGCGATGAAATTGGTGAACAACACAAACGCATTGGTCGCTCGCCCCGCCATGAAATCATCCCGGGCCAGATAAAATTCCGCGCGCGGGAGTTCGGCGTGATTCGTGAAGCGGCTGATCCAGTCGCGGTATTCGCTCACGGCCGCATCCCACTTGTCCTCCCGCTCGTAACTGCGAGCCACCGCCAGGCGCACCTCCGGCAGCAACGAATTGGTGGGATAGGTCTTTCCAAAATCGGCGAACAGCTCGCGCGCGCCGGCCGCGTCGCCCCGTTGAGCAAGCCCCTGGCCGAGCAGGAGCAAACAATGGGGGCCGGCAAAGCCGTTCGGATACGAGTCCATGATCCGGCGCATGGCCCGGGTCGCGGCCGTCACGTCGTTCGAAAGCGCGGCGCGCACCGTCTGGTAGAGCGCCAACTCCGGAAGCCACGGGTTGAGACCCGGCAGGGAACTGTAATGCGTCGCGACAAAATCGTAGTTCGTGACCGCCCCGGCGTAATCAGAAACCATGAACTGCGCATCCCCCCATTTGAATCGCGCGACGGCCTGGTCCTGGGAAAACGGCAATTGCTGGGCGGCCGACCGGAACAATTCCTCGCTCGGAGCGTATTTGCCTTCGATCCAGAAACACCAGCCTTCGTCCAACAGGGCTTTGCCCGCCAGCGGACTTTTCTGAAATGCGGTCAACAGCCGATCAAATCGCGACCGGGCCTCTTCGATCAGATTGGTCGCGACCGCGCCCGGCGCGGGGTTGTCGGCGCTCGTCTTCCCGGCAAGTTCATGTTGTTTCAACTGCAATTCACCGGTTGTCAGCAAAGCCATGTCGGCCGCGCCGGAATCGGGATGTTGATCCAGATACGCCTCCAGAGTTTTTGTGGCGAGGGCGTATTGGTTCTGAGCCAGATAGAGTTCGGCGATTTTGAAGAGCGCGTGCCGCTGTTCATCCACGGGCGCGTTCGTCACCAGGTTGTTGCGATAGGCGGCGATGGCATCGTCAAAACGATTTGTTGCTTCGAGGATCGACGCGAGAAAAGACCAGGACTTGGACAGCAGGCTGGCGGCCGAAACGCCGGTGTCATAATCACCGGCCTCCGGCTGGGCCGCCGCGTTGGTTTTTGACTGGGCTGGAACCGAGCCGCCGGCCAGCGCCACCAGATTGCTCGCGGTTTCCAAAGCGGATTCCGTCTGCCCGGCCGCCAGTTGCAGACGGCACTGGAGATACTCCCGCTGCCACCTCAATTCGCGATTCAGGGTTTGCGGGGGCATGAGTTCGAGAGTGGTTTGGACACCATTGAGGTTGTCGGTGGCCAATTGGGCGTCGCCCAGGAGCAGATAACCACGAAAAACGAATTCGTTGGCCGGCTCCGACTTCGCGGCCTGCTGAAACACACCCTCGGGATCCTCCAACAAAGCCGTGACCCTGGGCCATTGAGTGAGCCGGGCGATTGCCGCGGCTTCCGCAACGGTCGCCTCCAGCCGCCGGGGCGAATCGGGAAAGCCTTTGATCAATTCCGCAAACGCGTCGGCGGCCGCGACGAGATTCGTCAATCGAACCTGCGTCTGCGCCAGCCAGTACAGGTACTCGTCCGCCCACATGCCGGCCTTGCTCCGGTTCGTGGAAAGCAATTCCATCGCCTCCTCGAACTGATTGAGCTGATACCTTGCCTTGGCTTGAAACAGGATCGCCTCCGGCGCCTGCGGCGATTGGGGATATTTCTCCACGAATTCGCCGAATTGCTTTGCGGCGAACTCCCATGACTGAATCTGAAACGCTTTCTCGGCGACGCGATAGGCGCGGTTCTCCGACGGATCGGCGGCGCACAGGCGGGCGACACTGAAAATCAGCGCCCAGACAAACAGGGACCTGCGCCACGATCGAGCCATCACCAGGCAGTCTAAAGGAGCCGGGGCGGCGGCGAAAAGGATGAAATCCGGCATTGGCCCAAGGAGGGAAGCGCTTCGTCGCTTCCCCATCGCCATTTGTTATGGAGGGAAGCGCTTCGTCGCTTCCCCATCGCGGCTGGGATCAGGGCACTGACGGAGCAGCGCCCTCCACTATTTGTTGAACCGGAAGTTCACCAGATCGTAGTCCTGCACGACATAGGATTTCAGTTCCAGACGCAGCCTGCCCGCGCGTTTCGCCAGGGTTTCTCCGCCAGCCGCCACAAAATCGTCGAACGAGATGATTTCGGCGCGGATGAACCCCTTCTGGATGTCGGAATGAATCGTGCCCGCCGCTTCCCACGCCGTCGTTCCCCGGCGGATCGGCCAGGCCCGATTCTCTTTGCCGCCCACCGTCAGAAAGCAGATATAGCCGGCTTCTCGAAACGCCCGGAGCAGCAACGCGTCGGCATCGTGGAGTTCGCCCGGGACGGCGATAATCATGGGTTTGTTTGTGAAAAAACTGTGTGCAGCCACGGCCTGAAATTCCTGAGGCTCCAATCCCGAGTTGAAGACAAAGCGTTCGTTCTCGAGCGCGGATTTGATTTTCTCCAGCGCGGCGCGCTCGGCCGGCTGCGGCTCGCGGCCCAGCCGGGTTTCGACAAACTCCAGATCTTTCAGGATCAAATCGGCTTTGCTTTCGGGCGTGACCAGGATGGCGTCGGCCTCCGGAAGCTCCTCTTCGCCGAGCACGTCCACCTGCGCATTCACCTTCTTCTGCGCTTCCACCAGTTCATGGGCCTGGTCGAGTCGTGGATCTTTGAGATTACGTTTGCCGGGTTTGATTTCGGCGATGCCGAACAGCGCAATTTTCATAGGCATAGTTCGCCGAGTCTAAGTCAATCGCCCCAGTGGCGCAATCGGCCCCGACACCGGGCAGTGGGTCAGTTTGGTGGGGCGAGACTCCTGGCGAGCCGCGGCTTCGATGGAATCCCAGGTTTTCGGCTCGCGAGGACGCTCGCCCCACCAGCTTTTCCTGGCTGGACTGTGCCGCTGCCCGGCGCTGTGTCCGCAACCAAATCGGCGTCTCCATTTTTAACTTACGATTTACGATATGCGATATACGCGCCGCCGTTGCGCCCGTCTGCGGGCAACACTCCTGAACCTCGTCATGGCCTCAGCCTGCGAACGACCGTTTTCGAATCCATATCATTCCCGGCCCAAAAGGCTCCTGAGGTATTGGCCCGTGTAACTGCCGCTGCCTCCGGCCACGGTTTCGGGCGTCCCCTGCGCGACGATGCGGCCGCCGGCTTCGCCCCCTTCGGGTCCCAGATCGATGATCCAATCTGCGGTTTTGATCACATCCAGGTTGTGTTCGATGACGAGGAGCGTGTTGCCGGAGGCGCGCAGTTTGACGAGCACCTCGAGCAGTTTGGCCACGTCATGGAAATGCAGCCCCGTCGTCGGCTCATCCAGGATGTACAGCGTATGGCCGGTGGCTTTGCGGCTCAATTCCGCCGCGAGCTTCACGCGTTGCGCTTCGCCGCCGCTGAGCGTGGTGGCGGATTGGCCCAGCCGGATATACCCCAGCCCCACTTCCGCCAGGGTCAGCAACGGGTCGTAAACCTGCGGCACCGCCCGGAAAAACGTGACCGCCTCGTCCACCGTCATGTCGAGAACGTCGGCGATGTTTTTGCCTTTGTAAGTGATTTCGAGCGTTTCGCGGTTGTAGCGGCGGCCGTTGCACGCTTCGCACGTCACGTACACCGGCGGCAAAAAGTGCATTTCGATTTTGATCAGGCCATCGCCTTCGCATTTTTCGCATCGGCCGCCCTTGACGTTGAAGCTGAACCGGCCGGCGTCGTAGCCGCGGATCTTGGCGGCCGGCAGGCGCGAGAACAAGTCGCGAATGGCGTTGAACATCCCCGTGTAGGTGGCGGGGTTGCTGCGCGGCGTGCGGCCGATCGGCGTCTGGTCGATGACGATGACCTTGTCGAGGTTTTCATAACCCCGCAGCGCGCGGTGCGCTCCCGGCCGGTCTTTCGAACCAAAGAACTTCCGAAACAAAGCACGCCGGAGGATGTCGTCCACCAGCGTGCTTTTGCCCGAACCGCTCACCCCGGTGATGCAGGTGAGGGTTCCGAGCGGGATCCGCACGTCGATGTTCTTCAAATTATTCTCCCGGGCGCCCAGAATTTCCAGCCAGCCGCGATCCGGGGAAGGTTTGGTTCGCTGCCGGGGAACCGGAATGGTCAGTTCGCCGGCGAGGTATTTGGCGGTGAGCGAGTGCGGGTTGGCCAACAGTTCGTCGAGCGTGCCGGCGGCGACGATTTCGCCGCCCTGCACACCCGCTCCCGGACCGAGGTCAAGGATGTAATCCGCGTGCCGGATGGTGTCGGCATCGTGCTCGACCACGATGACGGAATTGCCCAGGTCCCGCAGGCCTTCCAGCGTGCGCAGGAGGCGCTGGTTGTCGCGCTGGTGCAGACCGATGCTCGGTTCATCCAGGATGTAGAGCACCCCGACGAGCCCGGCGCCGATCTGGGTGGCGAGCCGGATGCGCTGGGCTTCGCCGCCGCTCAAGGTGCCGCTTTCGCGATTCAAGGTCAGGTAACCCAGCCCCACGTTCCTGAGGAACCCGAGTCGCGCGCGAATCTCCCGGATGACCTCGCGCGCGATCTTTTCCTGGAACTCCGTCAGCGGCAGCGTCGCGAAAAAGTCATCGGCCTTGTCGATGGACAGCGCGCAGACGTCCATGATCGACAAGCCGGGAATGGTTGGTTTTGAGTTTTGAGTTTTGAGTTTTGAGTTTTGAGTTCGGGGTTTCGCGTCGGCCGCGCCCGCTCCCGACCCGGAACCCGAAACTCCAAACCCGGAACTGCCCGGGAGCGTGACGGCCAGAATCTCGGGCTTCAGTCGTTGCCCGTTGCACGCGTCGCAAAATTCCGGACTCATGAATCCCTTGAGCCGGTTCTTCGTGAACTCGCTTTCGCTCTCCTGGTAAAGCCGTTCGAGGTTTGGAATGACGCCCTCGAAGGGACGGATGATCTTGCTCATCTTGCCCGCGCGCCAGAAGTGGAACTCGATTTCCGTCTGGCCGGACCCGTGGAGGAGGATGCGCTTGAACTCGTCGGGCAGGTCTTTGTACGGGGTTTCCAGGCTCACGTGGCAATGCGCCGCCACGGCGCGCAACAGGCTCTTGTAATAAACCACCATTCGCTTGCCGCCGCGGCGCCAGGGCAGGACCGCGCCCTGCTCCAGGGATTTCTCCGCGTCAGGGACCACCAGTCCTTCGTCGAACACCATCTTCTGGCCCAGCCCATGACAGACCCGACAGGCGCCCGCCGGCGCGTTGAAGGAAAAATGCTTCGGCGTCAGCGGATCGTAACTCTTGCCGGTGGCCGGGCTGAGGTTGCGGTTGGAGTGAAGCATTTCGAGCCAGCCGTCTTTGGCAGGGCGCGTCACCCCGTGCGCGCCGATGTCGGTTTGCAAACGGGCTGCGGGCAGAGGACTGCCCGCCCCGCCCTCCGACGGCTGGTGCAGCGTGAGCATGACTCCCCCGCCCCATTTCAACGCCGTTTCCACCGAATCGCTCAGCCGCACGCGGATCCTTTCGTCGATGATCAGGCGATCGACGACGGCCTCGATGGTGTGCTTTTCCTTCGGATCGAGCCGGACGCGGGTGCCTTCGGCCAGTTCCATCAATTCACCGTCGATGCGCGCCCGAACAAACCCTTCGCGCGACAATCGCTCGATGACATCGCGGAACTCGCCTTTTTGATCGCGCACGACCGGCGCCAGCAGCATGAGCCGGGTGCGGGGCGGCAGGGCGAGGATATTGTCCACGATGTCACTCGTCGTCTGGGTCACGATCGGCACGCCGGTTTCCGGACAATGCGGCCGGCCGACGTGGGCGTAAAGCAGGCGGAGGTAATCGTAGATTTCAGTCGTGGTGGCGATGATCGAGCGCGGGCTGCTGCCCGAACTGCGTTGTTCGATGGCGACGGCCGGTGAAAGGCCCTCGATGAAATCCACGTCCGGCTTCTGCATCTGGTCGAGGAACTGCCGGGCGTAGGCGGAGAGAGATTCGACGTATTTGCGCTGGCCCTCGGCGTAGATCGTGTCGAACGCAAGCGACGATTTTCCCGACCCGCTCAAGCCGGTCATGACCACCAGCTTGTCGCGCGGGATGCTCAGCGTGAGATTCTTGAGGTTATGCTCACGCGCGCCGCCGATGCGGATGAATTCTTTGCTCACGAACCCGATTTTCTCCAGTTGAACAATCGGGAAATTTACTGGAACCGGGCGACAAAGGAAAGAGGAAGGTTGACGGGGCAGTGTCCTAATTTGGGTAGGGCCGCGCTGCTGCGGCGTCCGGCCGCGACGCAGCGCGGCCCTGCCGTGGCATTCATTCGACGAAATTTCAAATCAGGACACTACCGTTGACGGGGGCGAGCGTGACAGACTCAGAGCCGATGGCGCCCGACATGTTCAGTCCCGGTTGGCTCAACCCAAACATGCCATCTCCGCCAACCCGCGCCAGAGAGCGAAATTACGCAAGGACTTTCACGCGCGTGGTTTCCCGCAGTGCGGCGAAGATGAAGCCGGCTTGAAATCGGTTTACGGACCCAAGCTTGCGGTGAATGGCCCGCCAATGCCCTTCCAGCGTGCGCGGGGAAACACCCAGTTGCTCGGCGATGGCTTTGTCAGGCGTGCCGACGCAGGCAGCCAACAGAATTTCTTCTTGCCGCTTCGACAACCCTGAGCCAATCGGGGCAGTCAGCGTTTTCATGGGTCACCGCCTCTTCGCCGCGCGGTTGCGGCATCGAATCATCTCGTGGCACAAACGCCTCATAAGCTTTGCTCTGGCTACGGCAGCAGCTCAACCCGGTAAAACCCTGCCGGCTGCGAATTGGTTTCCGAGAAGGAAAACAGGCCGTTGTTGAAAGTGATGGCGCCCGCGACGGGATTCCAGGCCGGCGGCGAAAGCGTGGGCGTCCGTTCCACCTGGTACTGGGCGAGGGCCGGACCGGCCCATAGCAGCGTGATCTGGCCGCCCGCCCACGTCACTGTGACCGTCGGCGAGGCGGGCGGACCCACACCTTCCAGCACCCGGAAGAAGTGATAAGGCCACACCAGCGGTATGCACCAAGTCGTGCTCGTGTCCGTCGCCACGATGTCCGCAGCCACGATCACCCAATTCGTGCTTCCCAGGTCGGCGATGCCCTCGACGCAGTATTGGTCGCCGGGCGATGAAGTCCAGGTGAAGCAGAAACTGTTCGTGCCGGACATAAATGCGTCGGTGACGCTGATCGGCAACCCGGTCGTCGGCCAAAGATCCAGCCGGATCGCAACGGTATTGGTGCCGTTGGCGCAAGGATTTTCGACTCCCAGATAATACCTCGCGCCGGCAAACAGCGGCGGCGTTCCACCCGTGCTCAAGGTGAAGCTGCTGCCGGCGGCGGCCCCGGCGAGCAATTCAACGTCGCCGGCATTGGTGCCGGTCGGAAAAGTCGCCTGATTGAACCACAGATTCACGGGCGCGGAAGCCGAGACAATGGTGTTCGTGGCGAACGTCGCCAGGGAAGGCACGTCCACGGTGTAATACATGAACTGGCACGGCGCAGCGGCGGCGGTGACGGTGGTTCCATCGCCCAGGCTGACCGGGGGCACGTACGTGCTCAGCACCAGCCCCTCGACCACCCGGAAGAAATGATAAGGCGACGGCAATTGAACAAGCCAGGTGGTGGTGTAATCCGTGGCGGTGACAGTCGGTGAAATCGTCGTCCAGTTCGGGTTGTTCAAATTCGTCACCCCCTGGACAAAGTAATGGACCCCGGGCAACGAATCCCAGGTGACGGCGAAGTAGTTGGTGCCCGAGACGGTGATGATCTGGCCGCCGGCAAGATGAATCGGCAGCCCGGTCGCCGGCCACTCGGTGGCCTTGATGGAATAGGAGACCGCTCCGCTGGAAACATTGACCGCGGCAATGTACCAGTCGCCAGGCGTCAGCGGGACCGGTGTCGAGTTGGTCAACACCACAATCAACTCGTCATTCGTGTAGGCGTTCGCGCTGATATAATCGAACAGGGCGGGTGTCGGCAGCGGCTGCCCTTTGCGCGCCACGAGGGTCAGGCCGCCGCTGGGGTTGTCGATCTCGAATTGCACCCGCGCCGCGTTGGTCGAGACGGCGTAACGATAGTAATTCGTGCCGTTGTTTCCGCCGAGGTTGACGTTGAAGAACGGGATGCCATTGGTCAGCGTGATGATGTTCAGGCCAAAGTCCAGGCGGAACGCGACGAGGACGTCGCCGCCGTTGGAACAAGGATTCTCGACACCCAGATAATACGTTGAGCCCGGAACCAGGGGCGGCGTTCCGTTCGTGCTCAAGACAAAGCTGCCCGTGGTGGCATTGGTGATCAGCTCAACATCGCCGGCATTGGTGGTCCCGGAGGGAAAATTCGTCGGGTTAAACCACACGTTGACCGGCGCGGAAGCCGAAACGAGGAAATTCGTGGCGAACGCGGCCACCGGCGGCACCGCCACAGTGTAGTACCGGAATTGACACTGCGGAATGACGTTGGTGATGGTGGTGCCGGGGGGCGGAATCAAGGTGGGCACGCACGTGCTCAGCACCAGCCCTTCGCCCACGCGGAAGAACTGATACGGCGACGGCAACTGAACAAGCCAGGTGGTGGTGTAATCCGTGGCCGTAACGGTCGGCGAAATCGTCGTCCAACCGGCGCTGTTCAAATCCGTCACGCCCTGGACGTAGTAATGAACGCCGGGCAACGAATCCCAGGTGACGGAGAAGTAGTTGACGCCCGAGTCGTTGATGATCTGGCCGCCGGTGATGTCGATCGGCCGGCCGGTCGTCGGCCATTCGGTCGCCATGATGGAATACGAAGCCGGTCCGCCCGAGACATTAACGGCGGAGATGAACCAGTCGCCGGGGGTGAGCGGCACCGGTGTCGAGTTGGTCAGCACCACGATCAACTCGTCATTCGTGCACCCGTTGGCGCTGATATAATCGTACAGGGCGAGCGTTGGCGGCGGCAGCCCCTTGCGCGCGACCAGTATCACATCGTTGTCGGGGTTGTTGATCTCGAATTGCACCCGCGCCGCGCTCCCGGACACATCGTACTCGTAATAATCGGTGGCGTCGCCTGCGCCGGAATTCGTGTTGAAATAAGGAATGCCGCTCGTGAGCGTGACGATGGTGGAGGGCAGCGGATTCGTGTATTCGCTGATCACGAGGCAGTACGAACTGGGAACCTCGTCCACGTTGACAACGCCGAGATACCACCGGCCCGGCGCCAGGGCGACCGGCGTGGAGTTGGTGAAGACGATGATTTCCTCATCGCTGGTTCCGGGATTGAAACTGCCGTAATCATAGTTAAACAGCGTCGGGAGCGGAGCGCCCCGCTTCGCGATCAGGTCCAGGTTCCCGCCCACGATGTTCGTAAGCTGGAACATGACGGCGGTGGCGTTGGTGGATACGTCGTAAGAGAAATAGATCACGTCGAAATTGGTGGACACGCCGCAGACCGGCACGCCCGGCGGCACTGGCGTGATGTTGTTGTAGGCCACGTGAATGACGAACGTGACGTTGGAGCCGCCGGCGCAGGAGGTATTCTGCACACCGAGGTAGTAACGCTGTCCGGGAAAGAGCCGGCGGGGACCGATATCAGTTGTGCTGACGGTGTTGGTGCCGTTGATCGTGTTGGCCAACAGCTCAAAATTGGAGACGGAATTCGAGCCGCTGGGAATTCCATTGGTGCTGTACCACAGATTCACCGGGCCGCTGGCGGAAATGAGTTCATTGGTGACCACCGTCACCCAGTCCGGCGCGTCCACATAAAAGCTGGTCACCTGGCACGGCCCCACCGTCCCGGTCACCGGGACGCAATGCACCAGGGGGGTCGCCTGCACCGTGTTGGTGGCCAGAATGAACTGCAACTGCCAACTCACCAGTTCCGGCGGCGGCACGCTGTTGGTGGCCCCGACCCGATCATCCCGCACCTCGAGGGTCCAGGCGCCCTCCGGGTTGCCGCCGATCAACGGCTCGAGTGGTTCTTCAGGAAAATACGCGGTCGGAAGCTCCGCCACCTGGACGGTATCCAGGTACATTCCGCTGTTCCCGGCGTTCAGGCTGGTGAACTCCAATGTGGTGATGGTGGCGGTCGCCCGGAACACAACGGAGGTGTAAGACCAATTCATGTTGGTCACGCTGTTGAAGGGGCCATAGACAATCTGGAAGTCCGGCTGGCCGGTCAACGAAACCGTTGCCTGGGCGGTGAAGTTGGAATCGCCGCTGTTCGGATTCCTCGTGTAGGCGAAGCTCAGAACATAGTAGTCGCCCGGAGCCGTATTAAAGTTGGTGGAGATCTGACCGGCAGTCGTCCCGTTCAAGTCCAGGGCGTTGGTGCCGGTGTCCGCTATCACCGCATCCTGGCCGGTGGTAATGACATCCACATTTCCGCTGTCGATTTGCCAGCCATCCACATAACCGGTGAGGCCCAGAGTTCGCGGAGTCCCCTCGAACCCGTCGCTCATCACCACGCCACCGGCGTGCGCCACGCCTCCCACAAACGGCGGGATCGCAAACTTGATCGGGACGCTGGCAAGGTTGGTGTCGTCCGTGAACGTGAGGTAGGAGAAAGACTGGCTGATCACGAACACGGTGTTCGTCCAGAGCGTCGTCGCGCTCGGGTTGCCGTTCTGGTTCATCACGATCGTGAGGTTGGTGGAAGCACCCGGCCCGTACGGAATGACAAATTGTCCCGTGAAACTGACATTGGCACGACTGAAAATGTCCACCCCGTCATAATACACATCGATCGAGTCGGGTTCGGCCAGGTAGTTGTAATCGATCAATATCGTGCCGTTCGTCGGGATTGGACCGTAGGTGGTTGAGATCGCGTTTGAACCCTCGCCGGAACTGGTGGTCGGGAAGAAGTTGGTGGTGATGGTAACGGTGCCCAGGTTGGCGGCATTCGGGCCACCCCGGTTTTCCATCAACAACTGGCGCTGCCCCTGCGGGCTGATCAACGTCAACACCAGGTCCGAAACGCGCGGATGCAATATCGCCGCGCCGATCGAGACGTCGGCAATCTCCACATTCTTCGGGATGTTGGTGAGGGTGATCGTCGAATAACTCACCGCGTCGTCCAGGAGCGGCACCGCGCCGGCGGAAGTAAAGTTGACCGTCTGGATCGGGGCCGCGCTGAGTTCCAGGATCCACTTCAGGTTGACTGTTTGCGCAACCATGTTCGGATTATAGATGCCGATGTAATACCGGCCCGGCAGCAGCGGCGGCTGCGTCGAACCGTTGATCGTCAGCGTGCCGCCCCCCGGTCCCAGGGTCTGGGTGAAATCATACTCCGTCTGTGTCGGCAAATCCCCGCGCCGGACATAAAGGAACAATGGCAAGGGTGTGGATGAATCGTTGCGCACGATGATGGTCAGATTGGTCGCCTGCGGCGGCACATCCACGAAGTCGTAAACCCAGCTCAGCGGCGCGATGGTCAGCTCCACATTGTTGGCACCCGTCGCCTGCGGATCCAGACGAATCGACACCGAGTCCACCTGCCCGGTGTGTCCCGACGCGTTGTTCACCTCGGTCAGCATCCAGAGGCCGACTCCCGTTGTGCCCATGAAATCCGTCAGCGAACCCGGCCCGTCGCTCCGCACCACCGTGTAGGGTATGCCGCCGATGGTTGTCTGCCCGGTCGCTATCTCCCCCCCGTCCTCGTAAACGAACCCCTCCTCCCCGGAGGCGACACCCAGCCCGTGATTGTTCAACACCACCGAGACGCGGGCATGAGTCAAGCTGCCGAACAAATCCCCGAACCGCTGGTCGGTGATCACGTTCGTCACCACCACGTGACGCACCGAAGTCGGGTACACCGCTATCCCCATCACGATGCCGGCCTGCGGAGCTGTAGGACTGCCGTACGGGATCACCTGCGGGACGTTGATGCCGCGCACCGTCTGCACCCCGTTCACGTCGTCGCTGAACGGCAACTGGCTGAACACTCCGAAAAACCCATACTCCGCCGCCTGTTGATCCTCGGATTTGACGCCCACATAGTAGGTCTGGCAGGGCACGGCGTTGGAATACACAATGACCTCGGTCCCGCCCCGGCCGAGCGACTTGTCCGCGCTGGAAATCACCGACGGCACCAGGTTCGTCAAATCCGAATTGGTGGAGACATACAGGTCGAGGTCGGGGTCAACCCGGGTGGCGTTATCCGGGTAGAGTTCGTTGGTGACGCCCATGCGCGAAGGCGCCAGGTTCACCGGCAGAAAGATCGCGAACGCGGCGTTGGTGAACGTGGGATCGCAGGAGTTGGTGAGCAGGTAAAAATGCCACTGATTGGTCACGCCCAGCGTGATCGCCCCGTTGGGTCCCCACATCGTGTTCACCCCCAACGGCACCGTGTTGTCGCCGATCAACGGACTGTTGGCCCCCAGGCGCTGGTTGAGCAGCAACTGCCCGACCGTGTTCGTCACCGACACAAACTCGTTCGTGATGATGGTTACCAGCGGCAGATTGCTGGACAGGGTGAAGGCGATGTTGGTCGTGCTCAGGGCATTCGCCACCCCGCCGTCGCCGCTCGAGATCACCAGCGCGTAATCCTGCACCACGTTGTTCGACTGCGCCGTGACCGCGTTGACGTTCACGAAGTGGCCGATCACCGTGACCGAAAACGTGTCGCCCGCCGCCGAATCGAGGTAAACGTTCTCCACGTTGTTGACCACATCCCGGTTCGGCACGGTGTTGGTGTCCCACGAGAAATTGACGGTGCTGCCGGCGGGGATGTCGTTGCCCCAGTAAATGTCTCCCGTCGATTCGTTCGTGACGACCAGGTCCAGATCGTTCACCAGCTTGATGCCCGCCGCCGGGTTGCCCGGCGGATCGGTCCAGACCAGGGTGACGCGCAAGGGGTCGCCTTGGGCCGAAGGATCAATGTGAACCTGGACAGTGCGGCTGTCGCCCGTGGCCAGCGCAGTGTCCGGGCTTTGGTCAAACAACAGCATCGGCGACGGCCCGTTGGTCAGAGCGGTCCATATCGCCGCCGGCGAATTGGTAGGCAATGTCGAGGGGATGCTGTTCGTCAGATCCACCACGCCCCAGCCCTCGTCGTTCAAGGTTTTGTTCACCTGGAAATCATAGATGGTGTTCCGCGCCCCGTTGATCAGCATCGCTTTCAACAGCGCGGGGCTGGGCACCGCCTGCAGTCGATTGGTGAAAAAGTCCCCGATCAACGCCAGCACGCCGGAAACGTTCGCCGCCGACATGCTGGTGCCGGTTTCGTACCGATACCACGGCCCGTTCGGCCCCGGATCGCCGATCGTTTCATTCATGTTGCTCAACACCGTCAATTCATCGCCGTAATCGTTGGTCGTGAGATACGTCGTCACCACCTCGTACTGAGCGGTCACGTTGGTGGGGTCGCCGATGGCGTAAAACCAGTTGGTCGGACCCGCCGGCACCGGGATCACAAGCTGGTTGGTGCCCAGCAAATCATAGTCGTTGGTGTCCGGGAAACCCCCGGTAAACGCCACGTAGATCGGCAGGTTTAGCCCCTGGTAAATCGAGAAAACCTGGATCGACAACGATCCCACCACGTTATACGGCAGCGAGATCAGGTAGCCTTGCACGGTATTGGGCGCCACCTCGTCCAGGAATGTGTTGATATGGACGTTCGTCGGATTGTAATACGCGTTCTTGTCCCATTGTTGGGAGCGGGTTGAAACGAGAAACACGCCCGGCGCCACCACGTCCGGTTTGAACCGCCCGAAATCACCTTCGATATTGATTCCCACGTTGCCGCGCGACGAAAAAGAGGCCACCTCATAATCGGAATCGGTGCCCAACGCCCAGTAAGTGTTCGTCTGACCCTGGATCACCACCTCGTTGGTGATGTTGCGCGGCTGCTCCAACGCCCCCACCGTGATGACGTTTTTGGCTGTTGCGGGCGAAAGAATGCTTCCCGGCGTCACCCCCGTCCCGTCATCCTGCCCATCGCCGGCATTCCCCGCCGAAAACACAAACGTCACCGGCTGCGAACCCGTCACCTCCGGCAACGCATCGCGCACCGCCGCGTCGTAACTGGCCGCCTCGATGTCATAATCGCTGTCCCCAAAATTCCAGCTATTGTTCGAGATCAACGCGTTGGTTTGTGCCGCCGCTTCCTGCAGTTCGTAATCCGTCAGGTAATTCACCACCGACGAAAAAAGAATCGGCTGCGAATAGAGCTCCGCCGCGGGCGCCATCCCGCGAAACTGGCCGTCCACCCCGGGCATGATCGAGCCGCTGGCATTGGTGACGGTGGTCGATTTCGTGCCGTTGCCCGCGATGGTCCCCGCCACGTGTGTGCCGTGCCCGTTGGTGTCCACCAGACCCTCCGCGAAAGCGCTGACCACCCGGCCGTTCAAATCCGGGTGAGTCGCGTCCACGCCGGAGTCGTTCACCGCCACAACGACATTTAGACCCGACAACCCGAGATAGTTGGCGGCCGTGATCGTATCGGCGGCCACCCCCACGCGCGCGCGGCTCAGATCGTTGGCGATCCAACGCGGATGAACTCTCTCGACCGGACCCACCCCCGGCAATCCGGCGATGGCCGGCAAACTGTCGGACCCCGGCTGGACGGTCAAAACCGGCCCGAACGGGGAGCCGCTTTGCCGCAGCACCGGCACGCCAAGCTGCCGCAATGCCTCGACCGTTGGTTCCAGGCTGTCCGCATAGACGACCAGGTTCAACATCGTGTCGGCGGGAAGAGGCTGCTGCTCGACGGCCAGCGCCAGCAACTCCGGACTCAATTTGTAGTAAGGCTCGAAGGGGATCACCGCCTGGGCCGGGCCGCCCGCCAGCGCCTGCGCGGCGCCCGCCGGGCCGCGAACCAGGCAGGCGTCGTTGGGAATGTAGGAAACCGTCTCCAACCCGGCCGCTTTCAGAGCGGCGCGAAAGACATTGTCCAGGGGACCGCGCGCCTGGACGATGTACGTTCCCGGATCGCCCTTGGCCCGCAAATTATCAGGAATGGAAAAGTCCAGCGGCCGGCTGGTGTCGATCAATGCGTTCTGGAGCAGGATCGCCGAACCGCTCCGGGCCAGTTGACCGGCGGTGCGGGTTGTGTTGCTGAGCCGGTATTTGAATCGGTCTCTCGGGGCACGTCCGCCGCCGGCGGCATTGGTCCCCGCGGCGCGGCTGAGAACGCCCACGGGCGCGGCGCCGGCCGATTTCACTATCTCACGCGCCGCGCTCGCGGGTCGTGTGACCCGGTTGGTGGTTGAAGCCGGCGCCCCGGGGGCGGTGGTTCTTCTCGCGGCCGCTTGTCTGTCGCCCAGGCGCCAGAAGTAAAAAGCGCCCAGGAAACAAGCCGCACTGAGCAGGAGCCAGGTTAAGGGTCGCCAGGATTTCATAAGTTACGACAAAACTGAAGATGGAGGAGCGCGACCGGTCCCCGGGCGCAGCGAGGGTGACGGTCCGAGCTTGGATATTTCGCGCTCGGATTCGATCGTTGAAAGCCTGTCAGGTAGGGCGCGGTGTCCCCACCGCGCCGCAACGGGCACCACGGCGCGCAGCGGAGTGCGCGCCCTAGCCGGGGTGAGGACGCCGAGACTCGCAGAGTTCCGCAGAGCTTTTTCTTCTCTGCGATCCTTTGCGGGCTCTGCGATCTCTGCGTTAAAATCCTTTTGCATTTGGCTGCGGCTACGCCGCGCTGTGTTTCTTGCGCCTTTTTGCGGCCATTCCCAAGTTGTTTCAGAGTTCGGCATTCGAGTTCGCGGACCGCTTCGTCAATCCGGCGGTAGAACGTTAAACTGCTCAACGACAACGTGCGGCGGATAATAGTTCCCATACTGATCCGGATTCTGGGCAGTGTACTGGGGATCGAACGAACCCTCAACCCGCACGACCGCGCGCATGGCGGTTTCCGCCGTCACCTGGTAATTCGTGCACAAATTGAAAAATGGACCGCTGCCGGTGTAGAGCGAGCGATCCGCCGGATGCAGCGCCTGGCCGTAGGAATAGACGACAAACCGCGGCGTGTGGCTCAACGTCAGCAGGCCCATGATTTGCTGCGGAATACGCTCGAGGACCTCGTCGTTGATTCCTCCCGCCGCTTGGCTCGCCAACGCCGTCGTATTCAGGAACGGCGAATTCACCGTGAGTTCGGGCGTGGCCAGGATGTCGCCTTCGTGGTTGAAGACCTGGTTCGGAAAGAGGGGGGACACAATGCCGGCGTTCGTCACCGATAACAGCCGCGCGTTATTGATGCCCCGCCAGATGCGGACCACCGGCGGCTGCTGCGCCGGCGGCAGGAACGGGTTGTAGATCCCGGCAGGCCCGACCACCAACGGATTGTAGCGGAGTATCGGCGGAATCTGCCCCAAATCCGTAGCGCTGGAAACGTTGGTAAGAGTGATCACCCCGCTGAGGACCGCCGACCAGGCGGCGAGGTTGGTCTGGTTGACCGACAATTGGCCGTGGGTGGCGTTGTCGTTGAGGGCGGTCGTGAACACATCGAACAGCAGCCGGTCGTTGACCGGCATCGAACTGGTGGTGTCCATGTCGGTTGCGTTCGTTCTCCACGACTTAGAGGAGTTGCCGCTCAACTGGCTCCACTCCGTTGTATAAACCTTGAGTGAATTGTTACCGCTCCAATTTGTCCAGGTGGGAGAATCGATCGGGCTTGATTTCAGATAAACCGTCTGCCATGGCGTGCCGCGATGCACCCGCCCCAGCCAGCCGATGTTCGGCAATTTGTTGGTCGGGAAATCCCAATCGTCGGACCGGGTCACCAGGGGATCTTTTACTGCTGTGTTTACTTTTGTGATTGATGCAAGGACATTCGTGCTGTCCTGCAGAATGTTGACCGGGTTGCCGTACCAAGGACGGTAATGATCGGCGAGAGGGTTTGGTCTACTTTGCCCAATTTGTCCACTTTGCCCACTGAGCCTCGCGACAGGATTCCCTGGTAGGCCGGTGTTCGCGTCCATCTGGATGTTGGTATTGCCACTCAGCAGATCGATCAGGTCGGGAACCGTATAATGGACCAGCGGATCATTGGCTTCCCATCGGACGTATTGATACAAAGTGCGGCTGGGATTATACCCCGCGCTAAAGTCGATGTCGTCCGGATTGTTCGATTTCCTGCCATCGCCGAACAGCCGGCTCTCAAAATCCCTAATGCTGGCCGGTTTGTCTTCTGTCGTCTGATCAGTCCATCTATATGACGTCCAAAGATTATCGTCACGGGCCTGGGATGATAGCTGGCCAGGGGATGATAGCTGGCCCTCGGAGACTTCAATTTGGTTGATTATCCCGTACGTCGGGAGATAAGGATTATCGGGCACTGGCGGTCCCGATGGGTTCGGGTTGCCGAGACGATTCGTGCTCCACAGACTTCCCGGGTTGAGCGGGTAACTTTGTGGAAGGGAAAGATAATCGGCGGTTTGTGCGCCCCCACTCATCTGGCTCATGATGTCCAAGGGGTCCTCCGAAGAGCTCAAGTTGACGTAATCGAGAATGCGCCCGGCAGCGCTGTCAATGAGTATATACCGCAGGCGCGTTTTCAGGGTCAACATCCAGTGCGGCACCGGAAAGTAATTCTTCGTCTCCAAAGTGGCCGGCAGGACGAACAGGTTCTGGTCATGGAGAAAGCTCCAATTAGGCAGGAACCAATCGTTCGTCAAAAGGGGAACCACGAACGAATATGCGCTGCTTGAGATTGCAGCCTTGCCGAAACCCGGCCAACCAGCAAAATTCGTGGAGGTGGAGAAGGCGATGTCGTTGCTGAGCGGAAAGCCGCTCGTGAAGCTGTTGCTGCTGTACAGGATTTTCCCGAACTCGTTGGTCAACGCCAGGGCCACATCTCCAACCACAATCATCTGCACGTTACGCGTGAAGGCATTCGAATACGAATTCCAGGCCTGAACGCCGAACGAGTTGGTTATGTTCAGCAGGAAATTCTGGTTGGTGTTAAAGGTCGCGCTCTTTCCGGTGCCGTTACGATGAAAGTTGAGCTTGCGCGTCACGGTCACCGCGTTCTGGAGCGCGAACTTGTTGAAGTTCGGCAAGCCTTTCTTGGCGCCAACCACCATGGGAATGCCATACACCATCACCTCGTTCTGATTCCCTTTATAGGGCGTTCCGAGTTGCGGGATGCTGAAGCGATCGGCGCTGTTATCGAGATCAACCATGGGGTAGGCGCCGGCTCCGAGCAACCGCTGGAGGTTCGCGCCCCTCAAATTCAAAGCGCCCTGCGGCACTTCCACGTATCCCACGATGAACACATTCGTGGCCACTGCACCCAGGTTCCGCCGGAAAATGGGGCGCCAGACCGTGGGGGCCCGGATCGAGTTCGTCACATTCGGTCCATTCGGCAGCGGCAGAACACCGTTTGTGTCGGCTGCGTCGAAAATGTTCGCCGTCAACTGGAGGATGCGGTGAATGGAGGGCGTGTAGGTGAACCGGTTGGTGCTGTAGTGAGTATAGACGTTGGTGATGCCGGCGATGACATTCGTCTCGGTGAAGCTGCCGGTCATGTACACCGGAATGTTGGTCACGCCGAAGGCGTTGGTCATGCCGTAGGTGCCAAAGAAGTTCGAGTGGCTGGCGTTGAACCAATTGGCCGTGTACGCCCGCAGCAGCTTGTTGGCGGCATTGGTAAAAAAGTCATTCGCGTTCCACACATACAGGTTCGTCTCCAGACCCGGAGAGATGACGCCGTTGGCGACGTTCCGGTAATTGACATCGATTTTATCCCGCTCGGGGGTGGAATCGCTCCCCAACTGGGCCAGCATCCGGTAGAAGGTGTAACAGTCGTAGGAGCTGTTGGTGGAATTGGCGTACAAACTGTTGGTCAGGCCGGCGCTCAAGAGGCGGTTGGTGACAAAGGCCGGCGATATTATCTCCGGATGATAAAAATCCCCCGGCTGGAAGAAATGATTCGGGTTGTCGGCGCCGGGCCAGCCGGCCGCTTTTAGCCGCCCGATGTCGCCATCGGTGGCAGGGAGGCCGACACCGGTCATGTAGGATGTCAAGGGCCCCCCGCCACCGAACTCGTCAATCAAGTCGTTCTGGAAAATCGCCGCTTGACCAAAGGATTGATACAGGCTCAGCAGATTGTTCCATCCTCCGGGACCATAACGGTAATTCAGGATTGAATTCGCGTCTTGAAAGGCGTAGCCGCGGGCGTAAGGGTTCTGTCGGACCAACGGCAGATAGTTATAGTACGCGAGAGAATCGTTTGGATACCACTGGTTGGTATTCAGATCAGCGAGAAACGCCGCCAGGTTGATTTCCCAAGTACCCACCCCCATATTCCGCCGGAAGGAATAGTCTGTTACGCTAGGAGGAATCAATGCAGCCTCGTTGTGAATATAATTCACATCGAGCGTCTTGCCGGCGGGCGACACGAGATAAGCGTAGCGCGCGATGAATCTGTTGTTGGCCGAATGCGGCCGGTCCGGATATTCCAGGACGCCGATCCATTCCGGGTCGCCGACGAAAAAGTTGCTCACGGTAATGCCGGCGGTGGGAACAGCCATCAAGGCACCGTTGGTGGCGTTGTAGTAGGGGTTGCCCGGGTCCGGACTGATCGCCGGCAGGTAACCATTCGTATCGTACCGGCTATTCCGGTTCAAATCCAGGTAAAACCGGAATTCCTGGCTGTTGGGAACGGAGCGGTTGGTGACAAAGACCGGCGGACGCGGGTTGTAGAGCAGATTGGTCAGGACTTGCCGGACCTGGTCGGCAGTCAGCGGTTTCCATGGTGGGGTGGTATGATCATAATTGATGTTCGCCAGGTTCGCTTGAGGATCGACCACCGTCGGATCGAAACCCGCCGCGTTGATGAAATTCGTCGTGACGGTCAGGTCCAGGTTCTGATCGTTGGTGAAGGCGCGCATGCGCGAGACGATTTCGGCTTGCGCGCGTTCCCGCGCGGTTTCGGCCGCGAATCGCGCCTCCGCCTGATCCGTGGTGGTGGTGACGGAACCGCGCTGCCGATGGCTGAGGACCAGGAACGTGACCGCCATGAAGGTGATCACCGAAAGCATGATGAGCGTGATGACCAGAGCGACGCCCTGCGAGGCGCGAGGTGTGAAGCAAGCAGGCCGAAGCCGGCCGCCAGCAGCCGGCAGCCGGAGGGGGGCAGTGTCAAGGGCGTGTTGCCCCAATGGGGTCTTGGCGTCAAAATTCATGTTCAATGATAGGCCGCGGGATCGACGTTGCGAATGGCAATGCGCTGGCGGAACAGGTGCATGTGCGATACCGCGCGCGCTTGCGCGTTGGTCAAAAAGTTCCACCGCACGGCGTCAATGGGAATGGATTGATACTGTTCGAAGGTCTGCTGCTCCAAAACACCCAACTCCAATTCCACCGACGCCGGCACAGCGTTGCTGTAAAATTCGTAATCCCCGATCACCCCCGAGGCGGGGAACGTGTTGGTCGCGATGAGATTGCCGTTCGCCATGCAGGGCGGCCAGTTGGTGTACCAGGAAGGATCATAGAGGATCAACCGGCCATCACCAATCAGCCAGCCATTCGCATCGAAGGGTTGTATCCGGAAACCAATCACGCCGTCCACGACTTTGCTGACGTTGTTCGTGGCGACCTGCTGCAGTACGTAGGAGAACCCGGCAAACAGTCCGCCCGGGTTTTGCTCGAACTGGGCCACGGTATCATTGGTCTCGAAGCGGTAAAGAGTGCCGACGGGGCCGACGTTTCCCGGAAGCGACGGATAATCGGCCCGGTTGGTGCGCACGAAATAACCGATGCCCGTCCAGGTCTGGTTCTGGCGGATGAGGAAAAAGACGTCCTGCATGATGTTGGTGCGGCACAGGTTTTCACCCGGCAGTGCCAGTTGATAGGCATTCGCCACTAGCGCGAAGAAGTTGGGGGTCAGCAGTATCGCGCCGTTGGGCGCCGCATTGGTCCGGTTGAAGTCGGACGGTGTAATCTGTTCCACTTCGCGCGCGATCATGTCCGTGGCCATGCGGCCCGATTCCAGGACATCGGTCTGGGCCAAGCCGAGGCGGAAGGCGCGTTGGGTCTGGTTGAACATGGCCATCAATCCCAGGACAATCACCGAAAGCAGGGCCACAACCACCATGATTTCGATGAAAGAAAAGGCGGAAAAAGCATTCGGGAGCCGAGTGCCGAGTGCCGGGATCGACAGCGCAGCTCGCTTCTCCCGAACCGATACTCGATCCTCGAGGGCGGTAGTGGCACAGCTCGGCGAAAAAGCTGGTGGGGCGAGCGTCCTCGCGAGCCGGAATCCGAACGCTTTGCCCGACCAGCGGCTCGCCGGGCCTTCGCCGTGCCGAAGCGGTTTCGTCCGCGCAGGCGGGAGTTTCCCCCCACCGAACAGAATGTTACGTGTTCTCATCGCTGCCCGTACATTGAGGGTTCAACGAAATACAGCGGCAACGGCAGAACTCCGGGAGAATTGTCGTAGGTTCGAAGCACCTGTCCGCCCGTAAACAGCCGGAACGTGTGCCGGCTATTGCCGGCGTCGCCGTTCGGCCGCAGCGGCCAGCGGAACGTCAGCCGCAAATCGTGGGAGTTGGTGTAGACAACACCCAGAACCATGCGGTTAACCCGCACCTGGTTCCAGTAGGCCTGGCGGTAAGTTTGTTCCTGGTTCAGCGTCCACGACGCAGGGAGCGGAGGCTCGGTGTTCGTCCGGTTGCCAATATCCGGCAACGCCGGGTCGAACTGGTTCGTAACTCTTTCAAGTGTCGGGGGCGGATTAAGCGGGTCGGCAATCCTTTGAAACGGCGCCTGGATGCTGTTGGTATCAAACGGCACATACGCGTCGATCTCCGGGATCATCCGGTAGCTGAACGCGCCCGCAAGTATGTCCGGGTTGGTCTGCGGGAACTTGTCCACCGCCGAACCGCTGATCGCCCGGGCATTGGCGACAACGTAATTAAAGTAGAAGGCCGTGTACGGCGCACTGGCAGGATCCCATTCGATCCGCGGCCGGCTCAAGGCGCCGATGATATGCATGCCGCTGTTCAGCAGGAATTGGTTGCCACTTTGAAGAGCACCATTCCGGTACCAGTTGGTGCGCGTGAAGACATTGACTTCCGGAGACCGGTCCGCCGACCCCGTAAGCCCCACCGACGTATCGAGATCATACAGCTTGGTGTCGGTGTGCCATGTGTAATGCCACACGTAATTCGTGATCGACGTGACGTAATTGGTCAAATCATTGCAGCCCTGGGCGCCGTTGCGGATGGCATCCATCCACACCACCGCGTCCTGGTCGATGATGGTCTCCTCGCGGTTGTCGCGCTGCACGTTGAGCCCGGTGGGCAAAACCCCAATGATCGCCACCAGCGCAAACCCGATGATCGCCAGACAAAGCGCAATCTCCACCATCGTGAACCCGGACTCCGCGCTCGCGCGCGCGGCCGCGGCTGTCAACCCGCCGCGGACATTCGCCGCTTTCTGACGATAACCTCCGTAGTGCGACTGGCAGTGGTGCAGTTCTGCCAAACGGTGGGTGGGGCGAGCGTCCTCGCGAGCCGCAAACTGAATGATTCGTCCGGAGAGTTTCATTGGACCTCCTGACGTTCCACCCGGGCCCGGCCCGTGAGCCGGTCAATGTGAATGAGATTGAAACTGGTAATGCTGTTTCCCGGCGGGGCTTCCACGACTCCAGGGCCAGACGGCCCGGCCGGGGAGTACGGTGGAGGCATCATGATGGGAACTTTGTTTGCGTTTATCATGACGGCAACATTCCCGCGCGCCAGCGGAATGTATTCATCATGATCCAATAACTGGCCGTTGCCGGAAGTCAACTGGCCCAGATAATTGAAGGCGATGTAAGGCAAAGTGACGCTCAGGGAAGAATACGGAGCCTGATTATAAAGCACTTCTTCGTCGGGAAATGGAAAGGCATTGGTTTGAAAACCCTGGACGTCAAAAAACTGGCCGTTCAACGAGTTTGTAATTCGATAAACAGCATTGCTGGCAAGGTTGAATTTCCAGAGGGGAACGAACGAATCTTCAGGCAACGCCTGCCAGGATGAGAGGTAGTGGGGCGTGTTCCGGCCCGGTTGATCGCCAACGCTGTGCAGGCTCAAGAAGTTGTAACCGATGAGTTGCTTGTCGATCAGGTTGGTGACCGCCACTCTTTGCCGCGGATTCAGGGGCTGTAAAAACGTGTCCGGGTCCGGGGCCTCATTCCAGAAATTGGTGCGAACAAACAGCATGTAAACCGTCGTATGCTCGCTGATGGCCAGTTGCCGCGCGCGATCCACCGCGTCGAGCATCTGGCGCGTGGCCGCCGCGATGGCATCGCCCTTCCGGAATTGAGTCACCGTCGGCCCCACCAACGCGGCAATCAACGCCATGATCGCAATCACCGCCAGCAGCTCAATCAGGGTGAAGGCGGCACTTGACGCTTGCCGGTGGGGCGAGCGTACCCGCGAGCCGCCTCCTCTTTGCGAAATCCCGGTTCGGGCTTTCATGACAACCAAGTCTCTCCGGGAGCGCCGGCGTGAGCCAAATCGCCTCTCCACCGCGGCTCGCGGGGACGCTCGCCCCACCTGAAGAGCTTCCTGCGGTCGGCGCCCGGTTGAGAGTTGACAATGCATTCCGCCTATTTCCAGCTAAGCACGTTGTCCATGTTCGGTGGAGTGTTTGCTGAACCAAGATGGGTGGTCGGATCCTGGGTCATCATAAACCTGCCGTCTGGCCCCAGCGACCAGACCATCACACCGCCGTTGAATGCAAAACTATTTGCAACACCCTGACTGACCAAACCATTGAAGCCAGTTGTCCCCCCCTGTGAAGATACGGCATCCAGGCGGTAAACCGCGTCCCAGCACTTATCGTCGTAGTTCAAATCCATCGAGATGATGTAAGGATTTCCCCACGGATCACGGTAAACACCATCCGGGCCGACTCCCGGACGATTCTGTTCACCCGTCATTCGCGCGCTGAGAAACTTGATCTGCTGCGGGTTTTTGAGGTGGTTCGTGTTAACGACAGACAGGGGGTTATCCATCAGAATCGCGACCACCTCGGAGTTGTTGGCGTTATAGGCGACGGTCGGGTTGACTATCGCCTGACCGGCGTAAAGAGCGACTCCGGTAGTGCCGTAGGTGAAATCGTCGTTAGCCTGGCTGGCAGCGTTCATCGCATTGGCTGAAGCCGGGTAGCGGCTGTAGGTGGAGTAGTACGACTGAATGGCCTGGACGATCTGGCTCATTTCCACCTGGGCCTGCCGCATCCGCGCTTTCTGTTTTCCTGCGCCCAAGGCCGGCAACAAGAGCGCCGCCAGAATGCCGATGATGCTGATGACCACGAGCAACTCGATGAGCGTGAACGCCTCGCGCGCACCCCGGGAATTGGATGATGAATTGTTCATAGATTTTGAATGGAATGGTAAAAAACAAACCGGTGACGAAATCGGCCTCGGAGCGCGAACCGACCCGGTTCGCAGCAGCCCATGACGCACGGAAACCACGCGCGGCCGCCAAAAACAATCGCGCCAGATCACGGCGACCCGCCTCTCACCGCGAGGGGATTCGTGGCCTCGCCGGGACGATTCTGCTAAAAATGGGGAGTGCGACCGTCCCGGTCGCAGCCGCCGGCGTCTCGCCGACTGGTTCCGGCGCGGAGGCATCACCTCAAACGGTTCTCCTCGATTGCCGCAAAATGCTTTCGGCCAGAGCCGAAATGTTTTGCGCCAGAGGCCGAAAACTGCGGGCGAAACGCCCGCGCTCCCCGGTTCAACTGATTCGATCCGGGTCCGGGGCATACTCCTTCCGTGGTTCATGATCATGGGGTGCCTCCAGCCACTTGCGGTTGCTGACTCCAGTTGCTGACGCGGTAAGTCTTGCGACCGATCACAAGATCGACCCACAAATCGTAAGAGGCGGGGTTGTTCGTCGGGTTGGACGAGACATAGCGCCACGGATTGAGACCGGCCACGACCGCGCGAGAATTGCCTTTGGTGACAACCACATTTGTTGTCCCCGCCCATTTCACCGAGCAAGCCAACAAGGCATTGTTGATGACATCATTGTTGACCACCATGCTGCCGAGCTGCGTGGGCTTCAGTCCCTTGAGGAAACTCACCGCCGCGGTTTGTTCGTCGGTGCCACGGGCGTTTTTCGAGGAGTTTGCAAAACCGACCAGGCTCGCGTTCCGATAGAGAACCGGAATGTCGTTTGTCGAAATCTGGCTGCTGCCATCCAGGGTCGTAAACAGCTTGACGCCGTCGAACACAGTTCCTTCCAGCTCGAAATAGAGCTGATTGGTCACCGGGTTGCCCGGATTATCCGGCGGGTAAAAGCCCAATCGCGCTTTGTAAGCCTGAATGGCCGTCTCCACTTGCTTGAGTTCGGCCTGGGCCACCGCAATCATTCTCTTCTTCTTGAGCGCGCTGACGGTCGGAAACACCAGGGAAACCAGGACGATGATGATCGACATCACCACCATCAATTCGATCAGCGTGTATCCCGCGCGCCGAAAACGCGGCGGATTGGAAGTCCGCCCCACGGCCATGACCACCGGAAAGCAATCCTCACCCCTTCCCTCTCCCGTCCGATGGGAGAGGGTGGCCTCCGGCCGGGTGAGGGCCGGTTCACAGGCAGGCCGCCCGCTTGGAAGGAAGTATATCATCACTTGTAGTTGTTCAGCGTTCGCGCAGTTCCTGCTCCATCCGTTCGCTCAGCCACTGCTTGATCATGCTCTGGTAATTCAGATATCGCGAGCGCGCCATCCGCTTGATGCGCGCCAGCATCCGCGGATCGATTCGCAGCGTGATCGTCACCGACTCGGCCTCGCTGGCGCCCGCCAGGGCCGATTCCAACAGCCGCAGATCGGGCTTGTTCTCCGCCCAGAAAACCGCCTCGGCCTCTTCACTGTCGAACAGAGGCACCTCATCCCAACTGGCCATCGCGCGCATAACTCGCGTTCAGATTCCCGCATTTTTTGGAGCGAAGCGCCCAGTCGCTTCGCCATCTTTTCCCGGATCAGGGCGCCGACGGAGCGGCGCCCTCCAAGGATCACGGCGATAACGTCTGATCCACTTTCCGCTGATAGAAGAATCTTTCTTCAGGCTCAAACGGCCGCGCATACAGAATCCGCACTTGCTTTCCGTTGGTCCGATAAACACTGAAAATGCCGACCCCACCGGCCGACACTCCCAAGTTGAAAAACCGGGCCTGAGCGGAAAACCGGGGCGAATCGGGAAGCACCTTTAACGCAAAAGGATCTTCAAACGATTCCTCTATCTCCCGTGGCGTCAATGAACTATCCAGATTGAATGGCGCGTTGTTCCAATCAAACTCCATAATCGGGTCAATTGTAAATCAAACGCCAATGCAATGTCCATACAATGTATTTACGCATGGCGCGCTTTCTTTGTCAACACTTTTAGAAGAATTCTTTTTCAGGTCAAGCCGCACTTCCTGCGCTGCTTATTCACGGGCCCAACCTGACACCACCACCAACTCACGGTGCCGCGCCCACTTGGAGCGCCGGATTTATCCGGCAAGAGGGCAAATTGCGCTCGTCGCTGCCGGATCAATCCGGCGTGGCGGTGCTGGCGTCAGCATGCGCTGCATATTTACAGGCACGGCTTGCCACAGCCGCTGGCCCGCAGCATTCATCCCGCTTTTTCCCTGAACTCGCACGCGTTGCGGAATGAACGGTGATGCTCGCAAGCCGGAAATCGAAACGATCGACCAGCCAGCGCCCTTAATCCTTTTCGCCCGGGGCGCTCGTGGAGCCGCCCAGATTATTCATCAGGTCGATCAGCGGCAGGAACATGGCAATGACGATGCTGCCCACGACCACGGCCAGACAAACGATCATGATGGGTTCCAACAGGGAAGTCATCGCCGCCACGGCGTTGTCCACCTCGTCGTCGTAGTTGTCCGCAATCTTCAGAAGCATTTCCGGCAAAGCGCCGGTCTGTTCGCCAACGTCCACCATGCTGACCACCATCGGGGGAAAGACCCCGGACGCTTCCAGCGGCGCGGTGATGGTTTCGCCCTCCTTCACGCTGTCGTGAACCGCGCCGACGGCACTGCCGACGATGACATTGCCTGAAGTTTCCTTCACGATGGTCAACGCCTGAAGGATGGGGACGCCGCTGCTGACGAGCGTGCCCAGCGTGCGGGTGAATCGGGAAATGGCGATCTTCCTCATCACGGGGCCGATGATCGGGACTTTGAGTTTGAACTGGTCAACGAGGCGCCGGCCGAACTTGGTGCGCTTGAAAAGCGAAAACAGAATGACAAAAGAGATCAGCCCGACCATCGTCCACACGAAATGATCCCGGATGGTCTCACTGATGGCCAGCACCAGCAACGTGAACTTGGGCAACGAACGCCCTTCGCCCAGAGTGCCGAACACCTCCCTGAACTTGGGAATCACGACCGTCATGAGGACCATGATAATGACCACGGCCACGGTGATGACGGCGCAGGGATAAAACATGGCGGCGATGACTTTGCCTTTGATCTTCTGGGCCTTCTCCATGAACTCGGCCAGGCGCGTCAAAACCACTTCCAGCACGCCGCCCAGTTCGCCGGCTTTGACCATGTTCACATACAGGCGGTTGAACACTTTGGGATGCTGCGCCAGCGCCTCCGAGAACGTGCTGCCGCCCTCGATCGACAGCGCCAGCTCGCCGACGATGTTCTTCAACGTGGGATTTTGCTCCTGTTTCTCCAGCACCCGCAAGCCGCGCAACAGCGGCAAACCCGCGTCCACCAGCGTGGCCAACTGGCGGGTAAAGGCGGTGAGCACTTTGGTCTTCACGCGCCCGCTCAGGCCCGGAATGTTGATCGAGAGGTTCAGCCCGCCTTTCTTGGCGGCTTTCCGGGCCGGCTTGTCCTTGCCCTTCTTCTCCGACTTCTCCCGCACCTTTTCAACTTCGACAATCTTGGTCGGGAACAGCCCCATCTCCTTCACGCGCCCAATGGCCTCGTTCTGGCTGGTGACTTCGAGGGTTCCTTTGGTCTCCTTGCCTCGGGAATCCATCGCCACGTAATTGTACTTCGGCATATCCTTAGCTCAGCCCCGAAAGCGCTCGGGTCATGTGTATTTGACTACTTCTTCTATAGTTGTATCACCCTCGAATATGCTGCGCAAGCCGTCTTCCCGAAGCGTCACCATGCCCAACTCGACCGCCTTCTGCCGCAAGACCAGCGTCGGCGCCCGCTCGTTGATCAGGGCGCGGATCGCGTCGTTGACCACCAGCACCTCGAAAATCCCCCTTCGACCTCTGTAACCCGTGTCGTTGCAGTTCGAGCAGCCGCGCCCGTAATAAAACACTTTGTCGCCCAGATCGTGCGGCGACAGGTTCAGCAGCGCCAGTTGACTGTCCGTCGGCTCGAACGGCGTCCGGCAATTCGCGCAAATGGTCCGCACCAGCCGCTGCGCCAGCACCGCCATCAGCGTCGACGAAATCAAAAACGGCTCCACCCCCATGTCCACCATGCGCGTAATGGCGCCCGGCGCGTCGTTCGTGTGAAGCGTGCTCAGCACCAGGTGCCCGGTCAGCGAGGCTTGAATCGAAATCTGCGCCGTTTCCAGGTCGCGCATCTCCCCGACCATGATGATGTCCGGATCCTGGCGCAGGAACGAACGCAAGGCCCGGCTGAAGGTCAAACCCACCGCCTCGTTGATGCCCACCTGCATGATCCCTTCGATGTCGTATTCGACCGGGTCCTCGGCCGTCAGCAGCTTCGAATCAATCGTGTTCACACGGCGCAGGCACGAATACAGCGTCGTGGTCTTGCCGCAACCCGTCGGGCCCGTCGCGATCAGAATGCCGTTCGGCCGTTGAATGGCGCCGGTGACGTAATCATACACGTATTTGGGGAAACCCAGCGACTCGATTTCCAGGTTGACGGACGCGCGGTCCAGCACGCGCAACACCACCGACTCGCCGAACTGCGTCGGCAGCGTGGACACGCGCATGTCGATGTTGCGATTGCCCATCGGGAAACTGATGCGTCCGTCCTGCGGCAGCCGCCGCTCGGCAATATTCAGGTTCGCCATCACCTTGAGGCGCGAGACCACAGGCAACGCCAGGTGCTTGGGCGGAGGCGACATTTCATACAGCGCGCCGTCCACGCGGTAACGAATGCGAAACTCGTTCTCGAACGGCTCGAAATGAATGTCGCTCGCGCGGTCCTGCACCGCCTGATACAGCACCAGATTCACAAAACGCACAATCGGCGCCGCGTCCGCCAGGTTCGCCATGATCGACGCGTCGTCGGTGGCGGCCACCTGCTGGACTTCCCTGGCGATCTCCGTGTCCGAACCCAGTTGCTTGAGTATCTCCGAGACGCTTTCGCTCGTGTTCTCCTGCCCGTAATACTTTTCAATGAGCTGCCCGACTTCCGCCGGATCGGCCACCACCGGCTGGACATCCTTCTTGACGATGTACCCCAGTTCGTCAACGCGCGCCGGATTGAGCGGGTCCTCGAAAGCCACCCGCAGCGTCGAGTTGGAGAGGCTGACGGGAATGCAGCGGTACATCCGCGCGGTGTTGGCCGGAATGATCTGGAGCAGCTCCGGCGTCAGTTCCAGATCGTGCAGCGACACGACTTCGACCCCCATGTAATTGCTGATGGCCTGCAGGATCGAATCCAGATCCATCATCCCGAAATCCTGAATGATCTGGATCACGGGTGTGCCGCTGCGCTTGTACTCGGCGGCCACCTGTTCGTATTGCAGGTCGTCCACCAGCCCCTGATCCCTCACCAGTGACAGGAGTGGACTTGAGACTTCTTCCGCCATATCAAACTCCGCTCAAGGCTTGGCTGCCGGCGCGGCCACGGATTCCGGGCTCATGGCATTGGCCAGTTCCAGTTCCTGGAGCTTGGCCTGAATGGTTACCGCGTCCTGCGACTTGGTAATGACTTCGTCCCGCGCGATCATGCCGGCCAGGTACTTCTCAATCAAAAAACTGTCCAGAGTTACCATGCCGTATTTGGCCCCGGTCTGGATGTCCGATTGGACACGGAAAGTCTTGTTGTCGCGAATCAGCGCCGCGATGGACGGCGTGTTGATCATCACTTCGAACACCGCCACGCGCCCGGGCTTGTCCACCCGCGGAATCAGCAGTTGCGAAATGACCGCCTGCAGCACCGTGGACAACTGGATGCGAATCTGTTCCTGCTGGTTCGTCGGGAAGGCGTTGACGACGCGATCGATGGTCTTGGCCGCGCCGGTGGTGTGGAGCGTGCCGAACACCAGATGCCCCGTCTCCGCCGCCGTGATCGCAGCGTCGATCGTTTCCAGGTCGCGCATTTCGCCGACCATAATGACGTCCGGGTCCATGCGCAGCACGCGGCGCAAAGCCTCGGCAAAGTTCGGCACGTCCACCCCGATCTCACGCTGCGTCACCAGCGCCTTTTTGTGCTTGTGATAGTACTCGATCGGGTCCTCGATGGTGACGATGTGCACTTCATCGCGTTCTTCGTTGATGATGTTGATCATCGAGGCCAGCGTGGTGGTTTTGCCGGACCCGGTGGGCCCGGTCACCAGCACCAGCCCGCGAGGCTTGTACAGCAGTTCCCGCGTCGAAGGAGGAATCCCGATCTGCTCCATCGTAAGCAGCTTGCTCGGGATTTGCCGCTGCACAATGCCGAAATTGCCTTTCTCCTTGAACACGCTCACCCGGAAACGCGCCACCTCTCCAAACGCAAACCCGAAATCCACCGTTCCCCGCTCGCGAACCTGCTGGATGCGCTCGTCCGAGGTGATGCTGCGCATCAGTTCCTCCGTGTCTTCCGGCCTCAACGCCGGCCCTTCGACGCGGTGCAGGATGCCGTGCACGCGAATCGTGGGAGGGGTGCCGACTCGGATATGGAGGTCCGAAGCGCCTTCCGCTACCACCAACTGCAACAAATCTGACATTGAGTAAGACATCGCAATAGTCTAATCGTCGATTGGACAGCGTAACACCCGGGACAGCACGCGGCGAAGCTTATTCTTCCACTGCCGAGCGAGGAAAGTGAAGCCTGGAAATCCAGGTTCGCGCCCCAAAATCATTGTTCCTTCGGCCTTCTGCATTCTTCCCCTAGTCCACGTCCCCCACCGTCGCCCGAATGACCTCGTCCGCCGTGGTCAGCCCCGCCAGCACCTTGCGCACACCGTCCTCACGCAACGTCCGCATGCCCATTTCCCGGGCGCGCGCCCGCAATACCGACGCGGAAACCTTTTCGTAGATCAATTTGCGGGCTTCGTCGTCAATGATGAATATCTCGAAGATGCCCATTCGGCCGCGAAAACCCGTTTGCGTGCAGTCCGTGCAACCCTTGCCCCGCAGGAACGTGGCGTTCTGCGCCTGGCCGGCGTCCAGATTCAATGCCCGCAACTCGCCCTCCGTCGGCACGTGGGCAGTGGAACACTTGCGGCAGACTTTCCGGACCAGCCGTTGCGCCATCAGCGCCCGCGTCGAGGATGCCACCAGGAAAGGCTTGACGCCGATGTCAATCAAACGGGTCACCGCGCTCGGCGCGTCGTTCGTGTGCAACGTCGAGAAAACCAGATGCCCCGTCAGTGACGCGTTGATGGCAATGGTCGCCGTTTCCAGATCGCGAATTTCGCCGATCATAATCACGTTCGGCGCCTGCCGCAGAATCGAGCGCAGCGCCATCGCGAACGTCAGCCCGACCGTTTCATTGACCTGCACCTGATTGATGCCGCTCAGCAAATATTCCACCGGGTCCTCCACCGTAATGATCTTCCGGTCCGGCCGGTTGATGAAATGCAAACAGGAATACAGCGTCGTCGTCTTGCCGGAACCGGTCGGCCCCGTCACCAGCAGAATCCCGTCCGGCAACCCGATCAGCTTCTCGAAGGTCTGCTGGTCGTCCGTGAAAAAACCCAGCTCCGCCAACCCCAGCCGCAGCCCTTCCTTGTCCAGAATACGCATGACGATGCTCTCGCCGTGGCTCGTCGGCAGGCACGACACGCGCAAGTCAATGGTCTTGCCCCCCACATACGACTGGATGCGCCCGTCCTGCGGCACCCGATGTTCGGCGATGGACATGTTCGACTGGATTTTGAGCCGCGTGATGATGGCAGCCTGCAGCCGTTTCGGAGGCGCCTTCATCTCATGCAGCACCCCGTCAATCCGATAGCGCAAACGAAAATCCCGCGTCAGCGGTTCCAGGTGAATGTCCGAAGCCCGCATCTTGAAAGCGTCCACGATCAACTGGTTGACCAGCTTGATCAGCGGCGCGTCCGACTCCACCACCGCACCGTCATCCGCCCCCGGCAGAGCCGCTTCGACGTGCTCCTCCGTCAGTTCCTGAATCACATCGCGGAAGCGGCTGTCCTCAACCCCCTTCTTGTCCGCCCCGTAATACTTGTTGAGCGCCGCATCAATGTCCGCCTCAGACGCCACGCGCAGATCGATCTCTGCCCGCAACAAATGGCTCAGACTGTCCACCGTGTCCAGATCGGAGGGATCCGCCAGCGCGACGGTGACATGGTTGTCGTGCTTGAACACCGGCACCACACGGTACTTCTTGGCAATGTGCCGCGGAATCGTCGCAATCACGTCGTCATCGATCCGCAGTTCCTTCAAATTGACCACCTCCGCCCCGAAATGCGCCGCCTTGGCCTGGGTGACATCGGCGGGCTGAATCACCTTCTTCGCCAACATCAAGTCCACAACGCCTGTCCCCGCCGACTCCGCTTCGGTCCGCAGAGCTGCCACCTGCTGGGCGGTGACAAAACCCAGGTCAACCAGCATATCCACCAAATAATCGTCTTTTTCAGCCACGGTTCCGGTTTTGGTTTTGCACTACACGATGATCGTGGAATGGTTAAAACAGAGTACCGAGGTTGATGATAATGTCAATGGGGACCGATGAGGGACGCTTCGTAAACCGCTTCAGCGGCTCCTCGCGCAGCGTGCAAACCGCTGAAGCGCTTAAGGCGTCGCCGCTATGTCCGCCCCACCCTGCTGAAGCAGGCTGTTAATTCAGGGCCGTTGCCGCCGACAGCCACAATGTGAAATACCCGGGCTAAGGCTGCTGCCCGGAAAAGATCCGAGCAGCAGCCGGGCCACTTCTGTGACTTGATACCCGCCCGGCCTTCTGTGCTTCTGTGAGTCCCCTATACGTACCCTGTTATACTGGAAGCAAGGCTCGGTATCACACGTTCATACGAAGGCAGCACCCGCGATCTTTCAGCAAAATGTTCCGTGGCGACACGTTTGATCAAGGCAACGGCTGCTTTAGCAGTGGTGCCGAGTCGTACAGTTCAGCCCAAAATTGGTGGCGCGAGCGTCCTCGCGAGCTGTGATGGCGTTGGAGGGAAGCGCTTTGTCGCTTCCCTGATTTCTTGGGCACTGACGGAGCAGTGCCCTTCAATCAACGCGCGGCCCGCGGGCCTTCGCCGCGCCGAAGCGGCTTCGTCCGCGCAGGCGGGAGTCTCGCCCCACCAAACTGCACCACTACCACCGCTTTTGGCGCCCCTAAAACTGGTCCTCTTTATCCTTGAACAGCACGTTGAATGTCGTCATCGAACCGTAACAACGCGTGATGTATTGCTGCATCTCGACCTTCTCGCCATCGGTCAGCTTCTCGTGAGCATTGATCTTTTGTTCCAGGACCCGAAGCTGGTTGCGCATACCCACAATTTTGTGGAAGAACGCTTCGAGCGGCACTTCCTTCGTTTGCAGCGCGGGATCGGCCGGATGCATCACCAGCTTGCCGTTGTGCCAGCGGCTGCCCAGTTTTTCAGCCACCGCATCCGGCTTCTCCAGGCCCAGCTTCCGAACGACTTGATCGAGCGTCTCCTCCACGAATTGTTTCAACGGCACACTCAGCCCCCGGATGTCAGCCTGGGGCTCGGCACTCTCGAGCCCCGCCGTCTCGGGGGCGATCGCCCGCTTCCCTTCTTCAAACTCGATGTCCGCGGTGGTTTCGGAGATCCCCTTCACCACGCCAATTCCATATTGAGCGTGGCGGACTTTCGAACCGATGTGCAGCACTTCAATCTTCATGGCCGGATTTAACCACGGGTCAACCGCGCCCGGCAAGATCACAGGCGGGATCCGCCGTCATGCGGTCCGCCGCCCGGGTGGCTGCGCTCGCTAAAACGCGGCTCGGGTGTACCGGCGGGCGTCTCGCCTGCCGTGGAGGGCGGCATCTTGCCGCCCGGACCGCTGTTCGACGATCCCGGCACCGGTGTCATTCCGTGGCCCAATCCACCGGGCGGGATGCCCGGCTTTGCAGCAGGCCGAAGGCCTGCCGCTGCATTGGTTGCTGCTCCGCCGCGCTGCGGCCTGTCAGTCCGGCACTCCATCAGTCCATTCTTTAGAATCAGAAACGCTTGCGGGATGAATTGACAATTGTTCTACCAAGAGTGCCCTTGGTTCACGCCACTCTTGCCTTTGTCGCCGCGGTCGGGAAAACTGTCCGCGCTTATGGCACACGTCAAATTGCACATACCGGGGCCGGTCGAGGTCAGTGAAAAAACGTTTCGCGCGTTTTGCACTCCCATGATCGGTCATCGCGGACAGGGCTTCAAAGACCTGTACGCCAAAATCCAGCCGCAACTCCAGCAACTGCTCTACACCAAGCAGCTTGTGTATATCTCCACCTCTTCCGCCTGGGGCGTGATGGAAGGCGCCATCCGCAATCTGGTCTCCAAAAAGGTCCTCAACTGCATGTGCGGCGCGTTCTCGGACAAATGGTTCGACGTCTCCAAGCGCTGCGGCAAGGACGCCGAACCGCTGCAGGTGCCCTGGGGCTCGCCCATCCGCGCCGAAGCCATCGACAAAAAACTTGCCACCGGCCAGTTCGATGCGCTGACAGTGATTCACAACGAAACCTCGACGGGCGTCATGAGCCCTCTCGCCGAAATCGCCGCGCTCAAGAAGAAATACCCGGACACCATATTCATCGTGGACTCCGTCAGCTCGATGACCGCGACCCGGATTGAATTCGACGCGCTCGGCATCGACGTGCTCCTGGCCGGGACTCAGAAGGCGTTCGCCTTGCCGCCGGGCACAGCCATTTTTGTCTGCTCGCCGGCAGCGCGCGCCAAAGCGGCCACCGCCAAAGACCGCGGCTATTACTTCGACTTCGTCGAGTTCCAGAAAAATGCCGAGCAGAACATGACCCCCAGCACGCCCAGCATCGGCCATGTTTTCGCCCTGGCCTCGAAACTCGAAGATATCTTCGCCGAAGGTCTCGAAGCTCGTTTTGCGCGTCATCTTCAGACCAGCCAGATGACCCGCGATTGGGCGGCGCGCCATGGTTTCACGCTGTTCCCGGAAAAAGGTTTTGAGTCGGTCACCCTCACGTGCGTCAGCAACGGCGCCAGACCCGGCGGACGCGTTGTGGACGTGCCGAAACTGCAGAAGCTCGTCAAAGACCAGGGGTTTCTGATCGACGGCGGCTACGGAAAGATCAAAGGCACAACGTTCCGCGTCTCCAACATGGGCGATGAAACTCCGGCCACGATGCAGCAGCTCCTCGCCGCGATGGACAACGCAATGAAGCAATTGTGAGCCGGATCGCAGGACGCCACGGCCCGCAGCGGTTCGAATGGCTTGAAATCGTGGCACGAGGCCCGGTTCGGCTTGTTCATCCATTGGCGTGTTTATTCTGTGCCTGCGGGGGAATGGAACGGCCACGCCAATTACTCTGAATGGATTCTGGAAGGCACCAGAATGCCCGTCTCCCAGTGCGAGAAGTTCGCCGCCCGGCTCAACCCCGGCGCGTGACAGAACCTGCAGACGGAAGCGAAGTCCCCATGACCATCGCTGCCCGGCAGCAGGAAACATTCGTCGTCCTCGTCCTCCCGCTCCTCCTCATCCTGGAGTCTGTAATCGGGAGACCGCGCAGCGCCGCGCGGCGCTGCCTGCGAAACTCGCTGGCCCAAACAGGCTGGACAGAAGCATGACCAATTATTTCAACGTACGTTCAAAAGATTGGCAGGCTTACGCCCCTTGCGATCACAGCGGAATGTTCGGTTATCCGCCTCAATTATCAACGAGGCTGCCAAGGACGAACTGTCAGCCCGTTTAGAGATTGGAGTTCGCGGTGGTGAGGGCCGAGCCAACGCCCGGGTCGTCCCCCTCCTGAGTTGGGCGCGGAAGAAGCACCCGCCGATCGTAGTCGGCGAGAAACAGCACCGCCCCAGAGCCACTGCCATGGCGCGCGGATCACAGCATTTGGATTTCACATCACTGTTCATCATAGCATCCGTCACCCTTCTACTTGGGAAAGACCCGCTCTCCTGCATGTCCAGCCCAGTCCAGGCTGGAATTCAAGCCGGGCAAGTCATCCGTATCGGTAAGGCCGCTCCATGGGAAACGTGTTGGGCAAATGCCGGATTTCCCCCACCCGGCCCTCCCGCAAAAGCACCTCCACAATATCAAAGCGGATTTTGACCGGGGGATTTCTCAACAACCGCAAATAATCCAGCGCGGTTTGCGAAAGCAACCGGCGCTTTCGCGCATTCACGGCCGCCGCCGGGCGCACCCAGTCTTCCGATGAACGGGTCTTGACCTCCACGAATACCAGGCAATCTCGATCGCGGAACACCAAATCAATTTCGCCTCGCCGCGATCGGAAATTCGCTGTCAGAAACTTGAGCCCCTTCCGTTGGAGATGTTGTTTGGCCGCGCCTTCCCCCAGGGCGCCATGGCGCAAATGGAGCGGGTGGGCGATCCCGCGCCGCCAGTTTCGCAACAGGCCCGCAAAGTTCACATTTCCATTCCCGCAACTGCGCTTGTCAGAGCGCGGCTGATCCACAGCGCGGTCGATCACCGAGCGGCTGATTCGGGTCCGTTCGCCGAATCCGCTGATTCCTTTCCCTCAGGCGGCCGACGCGCGGCAAACAGATCCAACTCGGTTTCCACCGGTCGGAAAGGCGAAAAAGTCCGGCGATGAATCGGGCACGGGCCGAGTTCATGAATCGCCGCATAATGCCGCGGCGTGCCGTACCCCTTGTGCTCGGCAAAGCCGTAACCCGGATAAAGCCGGTCCAGTTCTGTCATCCTCCGATCCCGGGTGACTTTGGCGAGCACACTGGCGGCGGCAATGGAATAACTCCGGCAGTCGCCTTGCGCCAGAGCCGTATGGGCGTACAGCAGCCACTGGATTCTCAACCCGTCCACCAGCACGTGCTGCGGTTTCGGATTCAATTGGTCCAGCGCCATCCGCATGGCCCGCCAGGCCGCCTGACGAATGTTAATCCGGTCAATCATCTCCACGTCCACGCTCGCGACAGCATGCCGGATTTCCGGGTGGGAGGTAATGACGCAAAAGTACCTTTCGCGTTGTTCCTCGCTGAGTTGTTTGGAGTCGTTGAGGCCGCGCAGTTGCGAACAAAGGCCGGCTTCCAGCCAGGTGTGGGGGAACACGACCGCCGCGGCGACGACCGGACCCGCGAGCGGACCGCACCCCGCCTCGTCCACGCCGGCAACAGTGGTCGCGCCTTTCCTCCAAAGCTCGCACTCGTGCGACAATCGATTCCAGAATTTCGCGCCCATGCTTGCGTCGCGGCTCACGATGAGGTCTGACCTGCGCGCGCGCAACTAAAACTTCTGCGCCAGGAGGCTGGCGTTTCGCGGATCCTCATTCTGCGTGCACCGATACAAACCGTTTTCTGCAAACCGGCACGAACCCGGTCAGGCGAATGTTTGTCAGAGGAATGAGCACGATTCCCTTGACCTTCGTTCCTCTGGCTTCCGTCTTGGCACATTGCGCATTGGGTCGCGACCCGCCCGAACGGGGGAAACATTCCCGGCACCCCACCGAAATACCAGCAATATATCTTATTCTAATCATTAATCACCTCGAAATCGTGAAAAAGCCCGCAAACTTTGCTTGCGGCTCCAAAGGCCAGCCGCTTAGATTTTTGACCTCATCAAGCGATCGTGCCTTACCAAGCCATGAGTGCATGACCGTGTGATGGTTGTTACCGTTTTTTGCTATGAAAAAAGCAATTGCTGGCTTGTATTTCACGAAAGAATCAGTTTTTGTTCCTCATGAGCCGCAGGGGCTCCAGCAGTAAACTTTCGATTGCTTAAGGAACAGCCGCGATGTCAACGATCTTCCCAAAGTGGACCAATCGTCTGCCGCTGTTGATAGTCACCGGCACTTTGCTGCTCGGCGGCGCGGTAACCGCCGGGGTCTGGTACTACTTCACTCCCAAGTATACGCGGGTGGGGTATCAGCCTCTTCAACCGGTGGCTTTCTCGCACGCCACGCATGCCGGCCAACTCGGAATTGATTGTCGCTATTGCCACACGGGCGTCGAGAAATCCTGGTTCTCCAACATTCCCGCCGGCTCCACCTGCATGAACTGCCACAACCAGGTGCTCAAGGACGACCCGCGCCTCGCCCTGGTTCGGGACAGTGCGGCCGGCGGCCAGCCCATTGTCTGGGTCCAGATCCACAAAGTCCCGGATTACGTCTATTTCAATCACTCCGTTCACGTCAACCGCGGCGTCAGTTGCGTCGAATGCCACGGGCGCATCGACCAGATGAACGAGGTCTATCACGCCAAGCCGTTGAGCATGTCCTTCTGCCTCGAGTGCCATCGCCATCCCGAATTGAAATTGCGGCCGCGGGACAAGATCACCGACCTGGCCTGGCAGCCTGCGTCCCCGTCTGCGCAGCTTGCGTTTGGTCAGGAGGCCATGCGCGACTGGAAAGTTGAATCGCTGCAAACCTGCTCCGCATGCCACCGCTAAATATGCGTTACAGCGTTACAGCGTTACAGCGTTACAGCCGAGCGCGCGCTCTGCCGGTTGCTCACTGGGACATCCCCACGCTTCACCGTTGCAACGATTCAACGATTCAACCATTTAACGATTCAACGATTCAGCGTTTTGACGAATTAACGGCTTATTCTCTTGCTGCTCGATAGAATGAGGATCATCCCGCCAAATTCCTCCGCCCCAGCCACCGGCCGCCGCTATTGGCGCAGCCTTGAGGAAGCGGCCGGCCGGCCGGAGTTCCGGCAATGGCTGGAGCGCGAATTCCCCGCCGCCGCCGGCGAGTGGAGCGACCCGGTTTCGCGGCGGCATTTTGTGAAGATCATGTCCGCCTCGTTCCTGTTGGCGGGGCTGGGGTTGGCGGGCAGCGGCTGCCGCCGGCCGTTGGAGAACCTGGAACCGTTCGGCAAACAACCGGAACATTACGTTTACGGAACCTCGCGCTGGTACGCGACGGCGATGCCCGCGCGCGGCGGCGCTGTCCCGTTGGTGGCGAAGTCGTACGAAGGCCGTCCGGTCAAACTGGAAGGCAATGGGTTGTTCCCGGGCAGCAACGGCGGCACGGATTGCTGGACGCAAGCTTCGATCCTGAACCTTTACGATCCGGACCGCGCGCGGCGATTCACGCGGGGTGGAACGGATGCCACGCCGGCGGCGGCTTGTGATTTTTTAAACGGACTCGCAAGGAAGGCGCAAGCCAACGGCGGCCAGGGACTCAGTTTTCTGGTTGAGCGGGACGCCTCGCCCTCGCGGCTGCGCCTGCAAAAGCTCATCAGCGAAAAGTTTCCCCAGGCCCGGTGGCACATTTACGAACCCATCGACCTGGACATCCATCGCCGCGCGGCCTCGCAGGCGTTCGGCGCCAGCGTCCGGCCCGCCCACAAATACGACGCGGCCCGGGTGATCGTTTCGCTGGATTGCGATTTCATCGGCTCGGAGGAAGGCGCGCATAACAACATCCGCCGGTTCGCCCAGGGCCGCCGGATCGAGAAGCCGACCGATCCGTTGAACCGGCTTTATGCAGTCGAGAGTCTGATGACGCTCACCGGCCTGCTGGCGGATCATCGCTTGCGTGTGCCGCCGGGCGCCGTTCAATCCATTGCCCTCGGGCTGTCAGCGGAGGTCAGCGGCACTATGGCTGCAGCGGCGCTGCCCGGGGGCGCAAACCCAAAATGGATATCCGAGTGCGCGAAGGATCTGCTCGCGAACCGCGGCCAATCGCTCGTCGTGGCGGGTTATCGTCAGCCGCTGGCGGTTCATCTGCTCGCGCATTCGATCAATTCCACCCTCGGCAACATCGGCCGCACAGTCGTTTTTCACGAATCGGCTGATTGGGGTGAAGGCAGTCTCGAGGAACTCGCCCGGTCGCTGCGTGCCAGCGAAGTGGAAACGCTGGTGATTCTGGGCGGCAACCCGGCCTACAACGCGCCCGTGGAACTGGATTGGGTCAAGGCCCAGAGCCAAGCGAAGAGCGTGGTCCGGTTGGGTTACTACGAGGACGAAACGTTTGCAGCCGCCAGGCGCGACGCCGACTGGCATTTGCCGCTGGCGCACTACCTCGAATCGTGGGGCGACGCGCTGACCAGCGACGGCACGCTCGTGCCGATTCAGCCTTTGATCGCGCCGCTCTTCGGGGGGCTCACGGAAATTGAACTGCTCGCGCGCATCGCGGGGGAAGGTGTCACCAGCTCTTACGAGATCGTGCGCGAGACCTTCGCTAAAATCGCGGGTGGCGGCGACGTGGAAGGCGCCTGGCGCAAGTTCCTTTACAACGGTTTTCTGGAAGGCTCCGCCGCGAAGCCGGTGGAAGTTCATCTGAATGAAGGAACGGTTGCCGGCGCCGTTGCGGGTCTCAAGCCGGCTCCATGGCCCGCCAAAGACAACCTCGAACTTGTTCTCTATCGCGACTACAAGCTCGACGACGGCCGGTACGGCAACAACGGCTGGCTGCAGGAATTGCCCGATCCGGTAACCAAGATCACGTGGGACAACGCCGTCGTGATGAGCCGCAGAACAGCGAGCGAACTTGGGCTGAAGAATTTCGACGTGGTGGAAGTCAGGGTTGGGAGCCGGACGGTCAGCGGTCCGGTTTGGATCCAGCCGGGCCTGGCGGATTACACGCTCGGTCTGGCGCTCGGCTATGGTCGAACCAAAGCCGGCCGGGTCGGTTCAGGCGTCGGTTTCGACGCCTATTCGCTGCGGACCGGCTCGGAGTACATAGCGATTGGAGCGACGATTCGCAGTCTGGGCCGGACCTTCGAGCTTTCCTGCACCCAGCATCACTGGTCCATGGAGGGCCGCCCCATCGTCCGCGAAGCGAACCTCGAGCAATTCCGCGAGCATCCGAATTTCGCCCAACGCGCGAAACTCGAGGAACCCAAGGTCGTGGCGCCACTTTATCCGAACCCTTTTGACACGGCAAAGGAAGCCGGTCTGAACCAGTGGGGGATGGCCATCGACCTGAATTTATGCGTTGGCTGCAATGCGTGCGTCGTTGCCTGCCAAAGCGAAAACAACATTCCGATCGTCGGCAAAGACCAGGTCCGCCGCGGGCGCGAGATGCACTGGATGCGAATCGACCGCTATTACGCCGCCGACCCGTCGAAGGGCCGGCTGCCGGATTTGGGGAATCCGGACGAGCGCGAACCGTATGCGCCATGGATTGACGATCCGGAGTGCGTTTTGCAGCCGATGCTTTGCCAGCATTGCGAAGCCGCTCCTTGCGAAAACGTATGTCCGGTGAACGCGACGACGCACGACGATGAAGGGCTGAACCTGATGGTTTACAACCGTTGCGTGGGCACGCGCTACTGTTCGAACAACTGCCCCTACAAGGTTCGCCGGTTCAATTTCCTGGATTTCAACAAGCGCGAGCTGAAGGAACTCAAAGGGCCTTTCTACGCCACGCCCTTGACGCACCGCACCGACGGCCGATGGGACCTGCTGCGCTGGTGGAAGGATCCCACCGAGCCCGCCACCGGGATGCGCCCGGATGATGAATGGGATTTGATCAAGATGTCGAAAAACCCGGACGTGACGGTCCGGATGCGCGGCGTGATGGAGAAGTGCACGCTGTGCGTGCAGCGCATCGAGCAGGCCAGGATCGCGCAAAAAGTCAAAGCCGGCGCGTCGGGCGACGTGAAACTCAAGGAATCCGAAGGCACCGTGCCCCGGACCGCCTGCCAGCAAGCCTGTCCGGCGGGCGCCATTGTGTTCGGCGACGTCAGCGACCCGGACAGCGGCGTGTCACGGCTCAAGGCCCGGGAGCGCAATTACGCCGTGTTGGACTCCCTGTTCACGCGACCGCGGACGACCTATCTCGCGCGCGTGCGCAATCCGAATCCGGCGATGCCGGATTACCGCGAAGTGCCGGCCAGTTGGGAAGAAATCGAACAGAAGACGGGCAACCCGTTCGAACAATTGCCCAATCAAGGGCCTCCAGCAAAGCCGGAGGCTTGAGATAACATGAACGCCTCAAAGCCAAATAGCCCTGCGTGCGGCGTGCAAATCCCAAGTTGGCAATTGACGCGATTGGCTTCCAGAACGTCACGTTCCCCCTCACCCCGGCCCTCTCCCTCGGGGAGAGGGAGATTCCATCTCAGTTCCCCGGGACCCTTGGCCCTTCAGTTACAGTCTCCACTTTGCTGGTCTTCGCTGCCGGGTGCGGCTGAACTCGGCCAAATCTCGAAGCACTCCCAGGACTACAGGCGGTCCACCCTCTCCCCGAGGGAGAGGGCCGGGGTGAGGGAAAACAGCGTTAAATTCAACCGCAGATCCGATACGATTCCGGGGACGGTCGAAGTTGGTCAAGCTTCCGGCCGAGCCCGAGGCTTGCAGACGCAGTCAACGATCGGCCCGGGAAAGGAGCACACCCATGGCTGAGCAAACGCTGCCATCAGGTCGGGGGACAATCCGGGCAATGCCGGCCGTGCCGAAGGAGCTGGAGCGCATTCCGCTGGTGTCGAACCAGCGGGGGTTTGCGTGGCTTTCCGACAAGATCGCAGGTGTGGCGGAAGGCAGAGCGCCGTTCTGGTGGTGGCTGGCCTTCCTCCCCAGTTTGTCGTTGGCCACGCTGCTGCTGTGCATGCTGGCCTATCAGGTTTCCACCGGCGTCGGTGTGTGGGGCGACATGCGTCCCGTGATGTGGGGCTGGGACATCATCAATTTTGTCTGGTGGATCGGCATCGGCCACGCCGGCACGCTCATCTCGGCGATCCTTTTCCTCCTGCGCCAGCGCTGGCGCACGGGCGTGAACCGGGCGGCGGAAGCCATGACCATTTTCGCGGTGATGTGCGCGGGGATTTACCCCGCCATTCACGTGGGCCGGGTGTGGTTTGACTGGTGGCTGTTCCCCATCCCGAATTCGAACGGCCCGATCTGGCCGCAATTCCGCTCCCCGTTGATGTGGGACGTTTTCGCCGTTTCGACCTATTTCACCGTCTCGGTGTTGTTCTGGTACATGGGGTTGATTCCCGACCTGGCGGTGATGCGCGACCGCGCGAAAAGCAGGCTGCGCCAGTTCCTCTACGGCCTGTTCGCGCTGGGTTGGACCGGTTCGAACCGGCATTGGAACAATTACGAAAAAGCCTACCTGCTGCTGGCCGGCCTGGCGACGCCGCTCGTGCTTTCCGTGCATTCGATCGTGTCCTTGGACTTCTCGGTGTCGCAACTCCCGGGCTGGCACACCACGATCTTCCCGCCGTACTTCGTGGCCGGCGCCATTTACTCGGGCTTCGGCATGGTGCTGACGCTGCTGGTGCCGCTGCGCAAGATCTGCAAGCTCGAGGAAGTGATCACCATGCGGCACATCGACGTGATGTGCAAGGTGACGCTGGCCACCGGCTCGATCGTCGGCTACGCCTACGCCATGGAATATTTCATTGCCTGGTACAGCGGCAACCCGTACGAACGCTGGACGTTCTGGCACCGGGTGTTCGGCACTTACTGGTACGGCGGCTGGGCCATGCTCGGGTTCAACGCCCTGCTGCCACAGCTCTTCTGGTTCAAATGGTGCCGGCGCAACCTGATCGCGGTGTTTATCATTTCGATCCTCGTCAACGTCGGCATGTGGTTCGAGCGATTCGTGATCATCGTCGGCGGGCTGTACGAGGATTTCCTGCCGTCGAGCTGGGGTTATTACATGCCGACGTGGGTGGACATCGGCACGTTTCTCGGCACGTTCGGCTTGTTCTTCACGCTCTTTCTCATCTTCATCCGGTTTTTGCCGCTGATCGCCATTTCGGAAGTCAAGGGCGTGACCCCGCAAGCCGATCCGCAACATCCGCTCGGGGGCGCGAAACACGAAGAACCATTGCCGGATGATGTAACGGCATGAACGCCACCCCATCCAAACCCTACGGTGTCATTGCGGAATTCACGACTCCGGCCGCGGCGATGCTCGCCGCCGAGAAAATCCGCGACGCGGGCTATACGCGTTGGGACGTCTTCACTCCCTTCCCCGTCCACGGAATGGACAAAGCGATGGGCCTGAAGAAATCCAAAGTCGGCTGGTTCGCCTTCATCGGCGGGGTGACCGGTTACGCGTGCGGCATGTTGATGATCTGGTACATGAACGCGCTGGATTATCCGATCGTGGTCGGCGGCAAACCGATGTTCAGCCCGTACTCCGCTTTTCCGCCGTCCTACGAGTTGACCATCCTGTTCGGATCGTTCGGCGCGCTGCTCGGCATGCTGTTTCTGAATCGCCTGCCCCGACTGCATCATCCGCTGCTCAAAAACCGGCGGTTTACGCTCGTGACGCACGATCGGTTCTTCATCGTCATTGAGTGCGGCGACCCGAAATACTCCGAACCGGGCACGGTGAGGTTGCTCGAGGAAGCCGGCAGCAGTCACATCGAGGCGGTGGAGGATTAATGCGCTATTTCCTCATCATCTTCGCGATCTGTGTTCTGGCGGCCGTCGGCATCGCCGGCAAGCGGGGCAGCCTCTCGCGCAAAACGCCCCTCTACATCTTCCCGGACATGAATCGCCAGCTCAAGTTGCGGCCGCAGGAGCCCAACGGCTTTTTCGCGGACGGGGTGAGTTCGCAGTTGTCTCCCCCGGGCACCATCGCCCGCGGCCAACCGGTTGAAACAACCGCCGGCCTCGTTTATCCGTACGAAGATTCGTCCGTTTATACCGGCCGCGTGGCGGGCACGACGAATTTTGCGGACAACGGTCCGCTGGCGGTCACGGCGCAACTGCTCGAGCGCGGCCGGCAGCGGTTCACGATTTATTGCTCGCCCTGTCACGGCCAGGAAGCCGATGGAAACGGAATCACCAAGAAGATCGGCGCCATGGCGGTGGTGGCCAATCTGCATGACAAACGCATCGTCGAAATGCCGGACGGAGAGATTTTTCACGTGATTACCTATGGCCGCAATCTGATGAGCGCCTACGGCCCGAATGTGCCCGTCGAGGACCGCTGGGCCATCATCGCCTACGTGCGGGCCCTGCAACTGAGCTGGCTGGGAACGATCGACGACGTGCCCCAGGAGCTGCGCGGGAGTTTGAAACCATGAGCGGCCGAATGTGCCATCAGCGGCGGGCTGCCACTCTCCACACCTCGTCGAGGGTCGCGAAGCGTTTGGAGTGCGGCGTGAACAGCCCCGCGACAAAATCGGGCAGTGATGCAGTTCGGTGGGGCGAGACTCCCGGCGAGCCGCTGGTCGGGCAAATCGTTCGGTTTCCGGCTCGCGAGGACGCTCGCCCCACCAACTTTTCGATTAAGCTGTGCCACTACCCAAAAACGGCACGGATACTTGTGTTACGCTAACGGTTTATGAACCCCCAAACCCTGTCCGCCAGCCCGCCGCCGCTGGCTCTGTCCCGATGGCGGCGCGCGCCCGCGATGCTGATGGTGGCCGGCGGCGCGCTGGCCTTGCTGGGCTTCTTTCTGGATGCAAGGCAATTCGCCTTTTCGTGGCTGTTGGCGTTCATGTTCTGCCTGAGTCTGTGCCTCGGCGCGCTGTTCCTGGTGATCATGCATCATCTGTTCGATGCCGGCTGGTCGGTGCCGATCCGCCGGTTCAACGAACACATCGCCAGCTTGCTGTTCCCCTGGATGGCGCTGCTGTTCGTTCCCATCGCGCTGCCCCCCGTCGCCAGAACGCTGTACCCCTGGCTGAGCCCGCAGGAGCAGGCGCATCCGGATCAGTCCCTGCATGCCAAGTTTCCCCTGTTCACCGTTCCCGGCTTCTACGTCGTGGCGGCCGCGTGCTTTCTCATCTGGTGGCTCTTGTCACACGGGCTGCGCCGCTGGTCATTGAAGCAGGACGAAACCGGCGATGCCCGGTGCACCTTCAAGATGCGGTCCTGCTCCTGTTGGGGCATTTTCGCGTTTGCGGTGACGCTCACGACCGCCGCCATCATGTGGATGAAAGCGCTGCAGCAGGAGTGGTTTTCCACCATGTACGGCGTCATTTACTTCGCCGGCAGCGCCTGGGTCGCGCTGGCCACCGCTTACGTGATCACCATGGTGCTTGACCGGCAGAAGGTTTTGAGTGATGTGCTGCACGAGCACCAGTATTATTTCATCGGTTCCCTCCTCTTCGCCTTCACGGTGTTCTACGCCTACGTTCATTTCGGCCAGTACTTCATCATCTGGAACGGCAATATCCCGGAGGAAACTTTCTGGTACGTGATCCGTGAGCGCGGGACCTGGTGGTGGGTTGGCATCATCATTATCTTCGGGCATTTCTTCATTCCTTTCCTGGCGCTGCTACGGATTGATGTGAAGAGCCTGTTCCCGTACATGACCGCGCTGTGCGCCTGGGCGTGGCTGATGCAGTACGTGGATTTGTCGTTCAACATCATGCCCGTGGCGCATCCGGAAGGTTACCCGCTCCGTTGGATCTGGCTGGATTGGAGTTGCATGGCTTTCATGGTTGGACTGCTCGCCGAAGTTTTCCTGGCCCGGCTCGCCGCCGCGCCGCCTTATCCGATCAAGGACCCGCGTCTGATCGAGGCGATGGGACATTATCATGTGGCGCCGGCGCCAATCACCGGTTTCAAACCCGGTCCCGGAGACGATCTGCCGGACGCGTCGAGCCACGGCTCCGCGAAATAAGGACTGCCTATGAATTCCCTATCCAAAGCGCAGCACAACCGCAACCAGGGGCCGAAAGTCGGCAGGCGAGAGGCGAATACAGAACCCTCACCCCTACCCTCTCACATCCGATGGGAGAGGGTGTCCGCAGGACGGGTGAGGGAGGCGCTGGACACTCAGGCGGCTTGCGAAAGCATTTATGCATGAAATTAAAGAGGACAACTTCAAAGGCGGGCTGATCACCGGAGTGGCGGTGCTCGGGGCGTTTTTCATCGTGGCTCTGCTCGTCTGGGCGATGCAGCATTACACCCAACCCCCTCCCCTCGATGCCGGACGCGCCGCCCAACGCGCCCAGGCGCTCCGGGAATTGCGCACGGAAGAAAATGAAGCGCTGCGCACCCCCGCCTGGCTCGACCCGGGCAAAGGAATCGTCCGTTTGCGGATCGTGGATTCGATGAAGCTTGCCGAGCGCGAGTGGCAGAATCCGGCTGCCGCCCGCTCCAATCTGATCGCGCGGGTCGAAAAGGCGACGGCCGTTCCGCCGCCGGCGCCCGCGCAACCGAGTCCATTTGAATAAACCCTGGTTGGCGATGATTCCAACGCTTAAACGCGGTATGACATGGCGGGCGAGAGCACGCCGGTTGTCACGCTCGCCCTCACCCCGGCCCTCTCCCCTAGGAGAGGGAGAATCCTGCGCCGCCTTGATTCAAAACCCTTGCGCTTGGCAGCCCGATGCCGTCTTGAGAGTATTGAAGAACAGCGGAGACGGTGGCAGCGCCGGAACATTTTTTAAGCAGTGTCCAATTGCTCTCCCTCTCCCAGGGGGAGAGGGCCGGGGTGAGGGCGAGCCTGCATCTGACTTCCAGATTATCGCGGGATTTGACCACTCTAAATGACCCCGTCCCCCTCCACGTCCGCCCTGCCCGACGCCCCCGCTGAGGCGGAAATTGACTCTTCGTGCCGGTTGCCGTTGTTTGTGCTGTTTACGGGGGCAGCGACCTGGGTGGCGCTGGCTTCCGTGTTCGACCTGATCGCGTCCATCAAGTTTCATGCGCCGGACTTCCTCACCGGTTGCGCCTGGCTTACTTATGGACGCGTGCACGCCGCGGCCGCGAATGCCTTGCTCTATGGTTTCGCTCTGCAGGCAGGCTTCGGTGTCGGGCTCCGGATTTTCGCGCAGCGCGGCGGCGCCCGCGTCTGCCAGCCCGGGCTCATTGCCCTGGGCGGAGAAATCTGGAACCTGGGCGTGCTGGTGGGTGTGGTGGCGATTCTGGCCGGCGACAGTACGGGGTTTGAAAGCCTGGAAATGCCCCGTTACGCGGCGCTGATTTTGTCTCTGGCCTATCTCCTCATCGGGCTTTGGACCGTGCTCACGCTGCGGCGCCGCCGCGAACCGGGACTCGCCGCCCCACAGTGGTTCCTGCTCGCGGCGCTGTTCTGGTTTCCATGGATTTATTCCACGGCGAACCTGCTTCTGCTTGCCTTTCCGGTCCGGGGCGTGGAGCAATCCGTCATTGCCTGGTGGTATTCAAACAATCTGACTGTCGTCTGGCTGAGCCTGGTTGGGTTGGCTGCGATTTTCCATCTCCTCAGGAAGGACGCTGGATCGCATGCGCGCAGCGGTGGTTGTCAAACCGCCGCTGTATCCGAGGCTGATGGCGGGCGTGGATCGGAAAGAACGGCCCTCACCCCGCCCCTCTCCCATGCGATGGGAGAGGGTGGCGCCGCGTTGGCGGGACCGGGTGAGGGCAGGCTCATCGGGAACGATTACCGCCCATTGTTCGCCTTTTGGACGCTGATCGTATTCGGCAGTTGGGTGGGCATCCCGAGCACCGCGCCGGCGCCCGTGTGGATGCCCACATTGAGCACGATTGCCACGGTGTTGCTGCTCGTCCCGCTCCTCACGGTGGCGGTGATCGTCTGTGGAACCCTCACCCCGCCCCCCTCCCATCGGATGGGAGAGGGTGGCCCCGCCCTGCCGGGACCGGCTGAGGGCGGAGGGCTTCCTTCATCGTCGTCCTCATCCTCGTCCGCGGCCTCGTATCCCGCTGTTCGTTTCGTCAAATTCGGCGTCGCGGCGTGGTTGATTGCCGGCGCCATGAAAATCGTCGCCGTCCTGCCCGGCGTCAGCCCGTTCATCCAATTCACCTGGTTCACGGCCGCGCAGTCGCTGTTGAATGGCTACGGGTTCTTCGCCATGACCATGTTCGGCGCCATTTACTGCATGATGCCAGGGGTTGCCGGGGTGGACTGGCCGCTGCCGAAAGTCGTGCGCGCGCATTTCTGGTGCTCCGCCATCGGTGTTCTGCTGCTGGTCGTGCCGCTGGCCATCGGCGGAGTGGTTCAGGGAATCCAGTTGAACAACGCGGAGATCGTTTTCATGGATCTGACCAAAGCCACCTTGCCGTATCTGCGCGTGAGCACATTGGGGAACGCCCTGATCCTTCTGGGCAATTCGCTCTTGATCGGAAATCTCCTCGGCTTGTCGGCGCGATATGGCTGGGCGCATTTTGTGCCGGTTTACCGATCGATGACCCGCGGGCCGGCAACAATGGAGGTCCCCTCATGAACCGCGGCCCGCTCGTGTTCCTCGCCGCCTTTTTGGCGCTCGCCGCTTCGTGGTCCGGCTTCGTCCTGGCGCCGCAAATTCAAATCGGCCGGCAGCAGCAGGAGACCAACGTCGTGAACACGGCGGAGTTATATCCGCAAGCCCGGCCGGGACTGGCCCGGCAGGGGCTGGAAGTCTATCGCGCCAACGGCTGCGCCGCCTGCCACACGCAACAGATCGGCCAACGCGGCACGGACTGTGAAGTCATCCTGACCGATGCCGGCACAAACCCCATCGCCGTGGCGGAAGCGCTGGTCAACGCGAAGGTTGGCATCTCCCAAGCCAGCGGGGCGGGATTGGCCGCCGGGCTTCCGAAAACAATTCTGTGCGGCGTCACCGCAGAAGTCGCCAAGGCTGCCGTGAACGCCGTCCGGCCAACCGGGGCAAAAGCCAAAATCGAAATTGTGCCGCGCGGCCCCGACATCGCCCGCCGCTGGGGCCCGCGGCGAACCGTTGCTGCGGATTATCTCTTTGATTATCCGGTGATGCTGGGGTCTCAACGCGTCGGCCCGGACCTGGCCAACGTCGGGCTGCGCCCGCCGGATGCCAACTGGCATTTGCGGCACCTTTACGCGCCGCGTCTCGCCGTGAAGGATTCCATCATGCCGCCGTATCGTTTCCTGTTTGAGCGGAAAAAGATCGCGCAACAACCCTCGCCGGAGGCGCTGCCACTGCCTGCGGAACTCGCGCCGCCGCCGGGCTACGAAATCATTCCGAAGCCCCAGGCCAATGCGCTCGTCGCCTACTTGCTGAGCTTGCGCTGCAATGCTCCGCTTTTTGAGGCGCCCTTGACACCCGCCATGGCGCCGTCCGCGGCGGCGCCTACGAATGCTCCCGCGCAATGAGCCCTGAAACGAACCAACCGGTTTCGGGTGCTCCCGATTCGCGCCAATCGCCGGCAAAGAGCGTGACCGTTCCCATCTGGTTGATGGTTTTGATGTTCTTGTTGCTGTATTGGGGCGCGCTGTACTTCGATCAAAACGGGGCGTGGTTCAGCGCCAAAGTGTACGCCCCTTATCGAACGCTGGACCAAGTCGAAGCCTTCCAGGTCAGCAGTGGCGCTTCGGACGTTTTTGAACAGGGCAAAGCGGTTTACAACAAGCCCACTTGCGCGGCCTGCCATCAGACCGGCGGCCAGGGGTCTCCGGGTCAATTCCCGCCGCTGGCCGGATCCGAGTGGGTGAATGAGCCCGAGCCGGGGCGCATCATTCGCCTGGTTCTCAACGGGCTCCAGGGACCGATCACCGTCAAAGGCCAGTCGGTTAACAACGTCATGGTCCCATGGAACGTCCTGAGCGATCAGGACATCGCCGCCGTTCTGACTTATGTCCGGCAAAACAAGGAATGGGGAAACAACGCCCCGGCCGTGACCCCGGCGCAGGTCAAAGCTGTCCGCGACAAGATTCAAAAGACGCATCCCGGCCCGTTCACGCCGGCCGAGCTGATGAAGATTTCGCCCGCGGATTGAAGCGCTGGGCGGCAGGAGAGCGTCGTCCAAATCACGGAGCGCGGGCGGTCCCTCGCCCGCAGCAGCGTTGGAACGGCAACGGCTCGAGAAATGCCCGGGTTTTCAGGAGCAATTTCCAGTGAGGGAGGGACGCGCTGCGTCGCCTGCACGGCTGCGCGCAGCGCCGCCCCGCCCGATGCGGCCATGAAAGATGGCAACCGCTCTGTTCAAAAAAGACGGGTGAAGTGAACCAGGCGCGCTGAGATCGCGTCAACCCCGCCCGTCCTTTGCACTTCTCACTGTGGACTTGACTGGGGTACGGGTTTCTTTGGATTGTGGGGTCATGCCACGGCATCTGAAGGTCGAGCTTCCGTGGAGCCGGCACAGTGACAATGGCCGCCCGGTGGCGCGGGGAACCAAGCTCGCCGATCCAGCGAATCACCGCGCGCTCTGTCTCTGAAATGAATCGAGGAGCACGAAATCCATTTGTCCTTGCCGTGCTGCTGGCGGTACTCACCCTGGCAGTGTACTGGCCTGTCCGTCACATGGAGTTCACCAACTATGATGACCCCGGCTACGTGGCCGACCAGCCGAAGGTGCAACGCGGACTGACAGCGGACGGCCTGGCCTGGGCTTTCAGCACGTGGCACTCGGGCAACTGGTACCCGTTGACTTGGCTCTCGTTCATGCTCGACGCGCAGCTTTTCGGAAGAGGGGCCGCCGGGTTCCATACCGTGAATCTCCTTTTCCATGCGGCCAACACCGTTCTGTTGTTTCTCCTGTTCGGCCGGCTCACGGGCGCGTTGTGGCGAAGCGCCTTCGTGGCGGCGTTGTTCGCCCTGCATCCGCTGCACGTGGAATCGGTGGCCTGGGTGGCGGAGCGCAAGGATGTCTTGAGCGCCTTCTTCTTTCTTCTCTCCCTCCTGGCCTATGGCCGCTACGCGAGAAAAAGGTCGAAAGCCGAGAGTCGAGAGTCGAGCTCAAACCGCCCTCTGGATCCTGGCCTGTGGACGGTGGACTATGCGCTGGCGCTGCTCTTCTTCGTGCTCGGTTTGATGAGCAAACCGACGGTGGTCACGCTGCCCTTCGTCCTGCTGCTCCTCGATTACTGGCCACTGCAACGATGGAAGATGGATTCCAGCACTTCTTTCACCGCCAATTGGCGACATCTCCTCCGTGCCCTGCTCCCGGCCAGAAGTCTGGTGGTGGAAAAACTCCCGTTCTTTGTCCTGTCCGGCGCCTCCTGTGTCGTGACGTTCTTCGCCCTCAAAACGGAGGGAATCCCACAGTCCCTGGTTCGCCTCCCGACGATCGGGCGCATCGAGAACGGGCTTGTTTCCTACGCCCGTTATCTTGGAAAGTTGTTTTGGCCGCTTGACCTCGCGGTCATGTACCCCCACCCGGGCCGTTGGCCTCGAGTGCTGGTCGTGCTTTCGGCAATCCTCCTGGCCGGCTTGGGTTATGGCGCCTTCAGGTTCAGGCGCAGATTCCCTTTCGTCATGACGGGCTGGTTTTGGTTTTTCGGGATGCTGATTCCCGTCATCGGGCTGGTCCAGGGGGCGGGATTCCAATCCATGGAGGATCGCGGATTTCAATGCATGGCGGATCGTTACACTTACCTTCCGGCCATCGGTGTGTTCATTATTCTCGCCTGGGGCGCGGCCGCGGCGTTCCGGCGGTGGAGCTGGTCCAGAATGATGATCGGGGCCGTTGCCGGGCTGGTCATGGCCGCCTGTACACTGCGGACGGCGGATCAATTGCGCCATTGGCAGGACAGTGAAAGTCTTTTCCGGCATGCCCTCGCGGTCACGGAGAACAGTTTCCTCGCACACAACAAGCTCGGTGAAGCTCTATTTCACAAAGGGGAGGTGGACAAGGCAATGGCTGAGTTCCGCGCGGCCCTGGAGCTCTTGCCCAGGCACCCGTTAGCCCGCAACAACTTCGGTTTCAGTCTCCTGCAAAAGGGGGAGGTGGACCAGGCCATCGCCCAGATCCGCCAGGCCCTCGAAGTCGCACCCGGATTCGAGTTGGCGCACAAGAGCCTCGGAGTCGCCCTCTTGCGAAAGGGACGGTTGGACGAGGCCATCGGTCATCTCCGCACGGCGGTCGAAATCCAGCCCGATGATGCGGAAGCCCACTGCAATTTGGCCCTCGCTCTGTCGCGTCAGGGGCTGGTGGATGAGGCGATCACTCATTTTCAAAAGGCCTTGGAACTCAATCCCGATGACGAAGTGGCCCACAACAATCTCGGCCTAACTTTTCTGAGCAAGGGTCTCTTGGCCGACGCGATCAACTCCTTCGAAACCGCGTTGACAATCGAACCGCGCTACACCGCGGCGCACAGCAGTCTCGCCGCGGCGCTGCTCCAATCCGGCCGGCCCGACCAGGCGATTGTCCATTTCCAAAAGCTCCTGGAAATCGAACCTCGGAATATACAGATCCTCAATAATCTCGCCTGGGTGCTGGCCACTTGTCCGGAGGCTTCACTTCGAAACGGCGCCGACGCGGTCGAATTGGCCGACCAGGCGAATCGGCTTTGCGGCGACACGAACTCAACAGTTCTCGACACGCTCGCAGCGGCTCAGGCGGAGGTTGGACGCTTTCCCGAGGCGGTTGCGACGGCCCAGCGGGCTCTGCAGTTGGTTTGTGCGCAAAGCGACACCGCCAGGATCCGAACCCTGAAGGCGCGAATCGAACTTTACCAGGCGCGCTCTCCGTTCCGTGACCCGGGCATAACCAACAGCACGGCTTCCCCAAACCAACCCTGAACGGTTCAGTTGCTGTTCCCCACCTGCTCCACCGCCATCGTCTCGAGCTTCACCGGTCCCAACAAGCCCGATTCCAGCAGCGGCGAGTCCCGGGTGAAGAAATCGTAGGTCGTAAAGGCGTGCCGTCCCTTGGATGGACGCGGCGTCCCGTCCAGCAACCACTGCGGCACCTGCGATAATTTCCGCCCTGCCCTGACTGGCTTCTTGTCGTAGTCACACGTCTCCACCTTCCCCCATTGGCAATCTTCGGGTTCCTGTTCGTCGCCGATCAGCCGGTTCTCCCACGGGTTCGTTACCTTGATTTCCAGCACGTTATTCCCCGGCCTCAAGGCGCCGGTGACTTCCACCCGGAAAGGCGGCTTCCACAGAACGCCCAGATCCTTCCCGTTCAAGCGCACGGAAGCCACATTCTTCACCTGGCCCAAATCCAGGATGACGACTTTGTCCGGTGAAATCAGCTTTGCTGGAATCTGAATCTCCTTCACGTAGGTTGCGGTTCCGGAGAAATACTTCACACCCCGGTCGGCGTGCCTCGTCCAGGACATCAGCTTCTTGAGTGTCATTTCCTCCGGCGCGCCTTGATTGGGTGGGAAACGAAGCTCCCACGAACCTGTTATTGGCAAGGGTGACGGCACGTCTTTCAGCCGCACCTTGAACATCTTGCCGGCCGCGGTTTTAAGCTGATAGACCCCGGCTTGTGCGGCCTGAAGCAGCACCTGGCCGTCACGAATGCTCACCGTCGCAGCCCCGCCTTTCCGCGAACCCTCCCGCCGCACGGCCACGATGGGATCAACATCCGCGGCAGGTTTGCGGAACACGACGAACACCGATCCACTCGGATCGAGTCGCAGCGGCACCACCGTGCGCCCCTCCCGCAACCACCACATGGCAGCCGGCTCGATGTTTCCGGTGTCCGCATGCCACAGTTCCGGCACCAGGCCCTGAACGCGGAAGCTCACCGGCGTTTCGACCGCGTCGTCGCTCTGGTTGGAGACGAAATACAATTCTGCCGCGCCGACACGGCGATGAATCCAGGCCAGGACTGTTTGATCTTTGAGTTGCGGCGCCGCGAAATCCGGCTCGACGCCGGCCTGCGCAAGAATGTCCTGCGGCGACCGACCCCAGACGACGCGTCCCTTGCCGAACCCATGTTCCGTCACTTTCTTCCCGTCGGCATCGCCCCACACTTCATTGCCGATGCGCGCGACCTCTTCATCGCATGCCGGATAATCCTGCAGACTTGGAGAATTGGTCGGTTTGGGTCCAATGACGATCGCACCGCCCTCCGCCAGTTGACGGATCTTGTTGGCCGCCTGGGGCGTCATCGTCTGCCGCGACGGCAGCACCAGCACGCGATAACTCATGCCGTCCGGCATTGACAGGCGACCGTCGTTGACACTCATTCGCGTCAGCAGAGCGTCCTCGGCGCACGTATCGCCGTCGTAACCGCACGGAATCTGCGGTTCGGCTTGCCCGCGCTCCAGGTAGCACAAATCGCCGACGAACATGCCCTGCTGCAGCAAATACTGGCAACGCGTCAGATAAGCGATCCATGCGGCGGCGCCGTGATCCCACCAGGTTTGGGTCCTTCCGAAATGAGTGCCCCACCATCCCATGGTCATGCCCGGCGCCACGTTCGTCCACGGCTGATGCGCGGTGGTGTGCAGCACGAACAGGTTGACGCCCCGGCAATAGGCTTTGTCACCCGTCGCCTTGAGCGCGTAAGGGTCCTGTTTCCACGCCGACTGCGGCCAGCCGGTGAACGCCTCTGCCCCGATGATCCGCTTGCCCCAGGTGTGGGCGCTCGAGGACACGGGCTTTACCGAGTCCCAACCCCAGGGACTCGGTTTCTGCCAGAATTCACTCATCGGCACGTCGCAGCGGCCGCCACACGAGAGCGTGTCAAAAGGACCCGTGTAAGGTTCGATGGCAAATTCCAGCCCCGGCTGACGGTGCGTCAGGTCGGCCATCGCGGCATAGTAATTGTCGATGAACAATTCGCTGATGGTTTGGTCCCAATCCCGCTTGAAACGTTTGGTCATCTCGGAACTGCCAATCACCCGGTTGGTCAGCGACGGCAACCATGGCACCGGGTCGTAGCCGCGGCGCTTCCTGAACTCGTCTCGCATCTGCGGCGTCCAGTCCTGGGAGCCTGCTTCGTAGCTGTCGATGAGCATTTTCTTCAGCGTTTTGCCCGCCAGCAGCCCGGCGTCGGCCAGGACCTGCGCCGGGTATCCGGTCCAGAACGCTTCCACGGCTTCCCGGCACATCTTGTCGCATTCGAGTCCCCTGCCGGATTTCGGCGCCGGGCTGTTCATCTTCCCCGTGGTTGTATGGCCAAAACGGACGATCGTCCATGTCCCTTCAGGGGCGTCCCAGGCCAGGGATCCGTCCTCCGCCAGCTTGGCAGTCAGGTCGAGGATGTCATTGCGATCGATCGGTTGCGCCGGCGACGGGAAGGCCAGCACGGCGATGTCGCGGTAATAATTCCATTTTGGATCCACGTGCGGCCTGGGCAGTTTGCCTGAAAACCGGCCTGGTCCTTTGAATTCCTGTTCCACCGACACCACCTTTTGCATGGATTGCTCGACCTTGACCCAGGGTCCGCCGCTGGACGACCAACCGGCGCAATTGTGGACGCCGAATTCCAGGTGCAACCGCGCCGCTTCGTTTATGGCGAATGTCACCAACTCATTCCACCTGGGGTTCAAGACCTCAACGTTGGTGTCATCGATGGGAAGTTGATCGACGTTGAACATGATGGCTCCGCCCAGGCCGACGCGTTTCATCGCTTCGAGGTCGGCGGTAATGCCCTCGCGGCTGACGCAGCCGTTCATCCAATGCCACCAGGTCCGGGGCCTGGCCGAATCCGGCGGATTAACAAATCCGTTTTCCAGGCCAGTGACTTCCTGCGAGCGCGCGTTCAGGGCCACAACCGTGCCCAGACACGCCCACAGACCAATCAGAGAAATGCGTTTGAACATAGCGGGGCCATGCTACTGGCTGCAGCGCGGCTTGTCACGGCGACAAGGGAAAGGTGTCAGTTCCTGGTTTCTCGCACTTCTGCGCTTCGGTTGCTCCGGCTGCACACAGACTGCCAAGCCGTCGCAGCGTTAAATTGTTGGATCGTTGAACCGTTAAATCGGTTAACCGGACTTGACTCACCGCCCAAACGCCTCGAATCTCACTTCCATGAAACACCGAAATGGATTCCTCACCACCCTCGCTGCCGTGCTGCTGGCGTCCGCTCCGGCGGAAGCTCTCGCGGCAGAACCCGGCGTGCCTGTTGTTCCGACGAACCGCATCGACCTCTTCAATGGCAAGGATTTTTCCGGCTGGACATTCTGCATGGCCAGCAACTCTGAGCCGTCAAAAACCTGGAGCGTGGCCAACGGCGTCATTCATTGCAGCGGCCGGCCCTACGGTTATGCGCGCACCGCGCAGAGCTATCGCGATTACCAACTCACGGTCGAGTGGCGGTTTGTGAAGGTAGCGCCGCGGGCGGACAACAGTGGAATTTTCGTGCACGTACAGCCGCCGGACAAGGTCTTCCCCAAATGCATCGAATGCCAGGGGCTAAACCAACACCAGGGCGATTTGATCCTGGTGGGTGGCACCGCTTTCAAGGGCTATGAACCCACGGCAACCTACCGGATTGTGCCGATGCAGGAGCCGCCGAATGAAAAACCCGTGGGCGAATGGAATACTTATAAAATCGTGGCGGCGAAAGACACCCTCAAGGTTTACGTAAATGGCAAACTGATGAACCAGGCCGCCGGATGCAACGTGTCCTCGGGGCCCATCGCGATCCAAAGCGAAGGCGGCGACATTGAGGTCCGGAAGATCTATCTCGAACCGGTCCAAGAGCCTTAGCGTGGTCGGCACGATTTTCAGGAAGTCGGTGCCGGCGGGACTGCTGTGATAGTTGTAGGGGCTGTCGCACAAAACCTGCAAGGCCCTTTCATAGACCACCAGCATGGGCAGTTGATGGACGCGCGTGCCGATGACGAACGGCCCGGGGGCGTCGCCGCCCACCGGGCGAAACTGTTCCAGTGTCTTCTGTCGAAACCCGCCCGGCGTGAAATACATGCCCGCCCGAATTTAGGATTGGAGGGCACCCATGAACCATGAACCTGAAGGAATTACAAAAAGGGGGGCCAGGATGAATAATGACACATTTCCATGCAATCATTGAGCCCCGACAAATTTTTTGACCCATTCTTGACCCCCTTTTCCAGGTGGCAAAACTCAATCCCCGGTTTTAATTGTCTCCAGGTTCCTGTCGAAGTAATGTTGCTCACCGTGGAGCGAACGCGGACGGATGATTTGCCTGCGGGAGGTCCAAGACGCGACACCGTGCCGTCAGAGGCTTGCCGCGATGGCGACCCGTTTGGAGGCGGAAGAGATGCCGTTTGGCAGAAGCACGTTCCACCGACGCTCGCTCTCATCCACCCGCAAAACCACACTGGCGCCGGCGGGTGGATGGTCGAAGGGCTCCTCCACGACGACGAAATCGGGTCCCATCTGGACAACACGGATCGCGCCGCCGTTGACCAGCAAGTGCATGTTCACCTGGGCGGAATGTCCGCCCTGACTCGATATTGATACTGCGCCCATGGAAAAAGCTTTGATCCGAAACGCCCGGGCATATGCCTTGCGGCACCAGCTTCAGCTCGCCGAGCGGCTTGGCTTCGGGATTCACGGTATCATCTTCGTTGCGGAAGACAACTCCAAAGTCGGCAAAACCGCCGTCAAGGCCCATCGCTCGGACGAACCTTACCTGCGAGAGCGTAAAGTTTATGAACGACTGAAGGAAGCAGGCGTCAGCGAGATCATCGGGTTCAACGTTCCTCAACTGATGGATTCTGATGACGAATTGCGTGTCCTTGAGATGAGCATCGTCGCGCGGCCGTTCGTCCTGGATTTTGCGGGAGCTTATCTTGACACACCGCCTGATTTTGCAGATGAAAAATGGGCTGACTGGGAAGCCGAGAAGCGGGATCAGTTCGAGGCGCGCTGGCCCAAAGTGCAAGCCGTGCTGGCGGCGATGGAGGCGCTGGACATCCACATGGTGGACGTCTCTCCAAGCAACATCGCGTTCCTGGACTGATGGCGTCTGCAAACCGTCATTGCGAATCCGGTCGGCAGCGGGGTATGATGGTGACAGGTTCTTATTGAATATTGGCCTGTTGGCGGCTAGCCGAAAGACTAAAGAAAGGAACGAAACATGTCACAAGCCATCATGGATCCCGAAAAAGTGCGGCGGTTCGCGGACGAACTGCAGCGGTTCAACACCGATCTGGAGAACCGGCTGGTTTTGCTGCAGGCCCGGTTCAACGCGCTGGGGGACACCTGGCAGGACCAGGAACACGAGAAATTCTCCGAGGAATTCAAGCAAACGATGAAGGCCCTGAAAAAATTCGTCGAACTCTCGCGCCAGCACACGCCGTATCTCCTGAGAAAAGCCCAGAGGATCGAGGAATATCTGAACCAACACTGATTCATGGCCGAACAATCCCACGTCACTTCGTTTGAAGCGATCGAGTCCTTCCGCGCGAGCCTGATTGTTTTCCTGAGCAAGGCCCGGCCCACGGTGGAAGAAGTCAGCAACGAACTCTTGCGCATGCGGGTATGGCTGGAGAGCGACCAGCGCAATTACTGGAACAAGGAAATCCGTCTGCTGGGCCGGCAATTGGAACAGGCGCTGCAGGAATTGTTCGCCGCCAGGCTCTCCCAGTTGCAGACCGCGTCGGCGGTCCAGGAAATGGCCGTGCAGCGTCTCCGACGCCAGCTTCGCGAAGCCGAGGAAAAAGAGCAGGTCACACGGAAATGGAGTCGCGCCCTGGAAGACCGGACCGACCCGCTGATGAAGGAAGTGCAGGGTTTGCATACGTTCCTGACGATCGATATGGTCCGGGCGGTGGCCTGTCTGGATCAGGTGATCCAAGCGCTCGAGGCTTATGCCGACGTCGCTCCGCCCGGCCCGGCCTCCGGCGGTTCGGCAGGAGTCTCCGGAGAGCCCCGGGCCTCCACAAGTGGAGGGGGCGACACGACCGCCCCGGAAACAGAACATCCGTGAACCTGAGCGCAACCAAAAGCAGGCTGGCGGCGGTGACGAAGGAACTGGCGTTGAGCTGGGCAGAAACAAAGAATTACTGGAAAGACGCCAAGAGTTATGAATTTGAGCATCGGTACATCGAAGAGTTGATCATTCGTGTGGACAAAGCCGTCACGGTAATGGAAAAGCTGGATGCGCTTTTGGAGAAGGTCCGAAAAGACTGTGAGTAAAAACCTCGGCGCCAATCAAATGCTGGCGCTCTTGCGCGAGCTCAAGAGCACGGTGGAGGAATTCGCCCTGCGCGAGGAGAAGCTGAACGGCGGATTCCACGCCAAGTCCAAGGCGCAAACCAAAGCCTTTGAAGCAGCTTCCCTGGCGCACACGCGGCGGGCGTCGGAAGCCGCAGTGGAGGCCGAGGCTGACCTGCAGGCCAGCAAGGCGCGAGCGGAGGCCGGATTCGAGCAACGCAAGCGCCGGATCAACCAGGCCCACTTCAACAGCCGGAAGGGGGCGATGGAAGAGATTCGACAGCAGGAAGCGCGGGTGCAGTACAAGGTTCAGCGAGGCACGGTGGGGGCGGAGCGAAACCGGGAATCGGAACTGGCCAGGATTACCAGCCTTCACCAGGAAACGCACGCGCGTCTCGCCGAGAGCCGCGAGGCGTTTGGCGTTTTGGAAACCGCCGCTCGCTCCGCGTTTCTGGGATACGGTCGGTTCCAAAGGTTGCTTGCCGCCACCCCACAGAAACCCGCGACCGATCTCCGTTCGGAAAAGGCCGTCACCCCGGCCCTGTCGCATCCGACGGCAGAGGGTGGTTGCGCCGTGGCGGAAGCGCGTGAGGGTTCGGGCAATGCCATTGCGGAGCGCTGCCCGAAGGAAGGTCATGGCGACTCGCTGGACGAGTATCAACTGCTCGGACAACTCGATCAGTTGCAGGCCAAAACCCGGGACCGGCTCCATCGTTTCCGCAGGAGGCTGTTGGCCCGGGTGTTCGGATTCTTCCCGATCTGGCTCCAGATTCTCCTGCTGTTGCTGGGTGCTGTCTTCCTGTTCACCGTCCCGGATTACCTTGGATGGGGCGAGGCCTTTCGGCGAAAAATCATCATCGGCTCTGTCACCGCCTGGGTTGTCCTGGCTGCCGTCCGCCAGTTGGCCCAGCGCCGGGCGCAACCGGCCGCTGTGGAGATTGCGAACGATCTGGTGCAGGCGCGGCGGTGGCAGGACGCCTGTTTCGAGAGCATCGACTTGAGTTATCAGCGCGAGCAGCAACGCGTCCGTGACGAATTCGAGAGCACCACGCAGCGGCTGGATAGGGAATGGAAAAGCGCTGTCAAGGCGTCGCTGGACATGCTCGATGCCCGGCCGCGGGAGATTGATAAGCACGCGCCCCGGGTCGCCCGCAAGAACGAGCAACAGCACGCCCGCAAACTCGCGCAGATCGAATGCGATTACGCCGACCGCACCGCCCGGTTGCGCCGGGTCGCGGAGGCCGAGAGCAACCGGCTGACGGCCGATCACGAATCCAGGCTGGCGAAGCTCAAGGCGGAGCACGAGGCCGGCTGGAGGGAACTGGAGACGGAATGGAAGCAGCGCATCCTGCCGATTTACGAAACGCTCAGAACCGCGGAGGCCACCGCCGGCCAGCTCTTTCCGGAATGGCAAACGCCATCCTGGGAAAACTGGGCTCCTCCGCTGGAGTTCAAGAACGCGGCGAAATTCGGACGGCTGGACGTGGACACAAGCCAACTGTTTGAAAGTGTGCCGAAGGACAAACGTTTGTCCTTTCCCGGCCCCGGCAGATTTGTTGTTCCGATGTTGCTCAGCTACCCGCAGGAAGGCTCGATTCTTTTTGAGACCACCAATGCAGGGGCTGAAGAAGTCCTGGGAACCATCAACAATATCATCTTCCGTCTCCTTTCAACCACACCGCCCGGAAAACTCAGCTTTACGATTTTCGACCCGGTGGGACTGGGCCAGGGTTTTGCGGGCCTCATGCATCTGGCCGACTACGAGGAGAGCCACATCAACAGCCGGATCTGGACCCAAACGGGGCAACTCGAGGAGAAGCTGGCCGAATTGAACGAGCACATGGAGAAGGTGATCCAGATGTACCTGCGCAATGAATATGAGACGATTGCGGAATACAACGCCCACGCCGGCACCATCGCGGAGAAATACCATTTCCTGGTGGTGGCCGATTTCCCGGTGAACTTCAGTGACACTGCGGCCCGGCGTCTCATCAACATCGCCACCAGCGGGGCCAAGTGCGGCGTGTACACCTTGATTCATTGGGATGGCCGGCACGCATTGCCGCCGGGGTTCGTTCCCGAAGAACTCCGCAAGAACAGCATTCGCGTCGTCCAAACCGCCAATGAGTTCGAGTTGGACCACCCGCTGGCCGGCACCCGCCTGACACTCGATCCGCCACCCTCCCCGGAATTCGCCACGCGTTTCCTCCATGAGGTGGGCGAGCTCGGCAAGGACACCAACCGCGTTGAGGTTCCCTTCGCGCAAGTGGCGCCGCCCGATGCCGAATGCTGGTCGGAGGACACCACCGAGGAGCTCCATGTTCCGATCGGCCGATCCGGCGCCACGAAACTGCAGTACCTGCAGATCGGGAAAGGCACGCGTCAGCATGCGTTGATCGCCGGCAAAACCGGTTCGGGAAAATCGACGCTCTTTCATGTGATCATCACCAATCTGGCGTTGTGGTGCAGCCCGGAGCAAGTCGAGTTCTACCTGGTGGATTTCAAGAAAGGCGTGGAATTCAAGTGCTACGCCAATCGCCGGTTGCCGCACGCCAGGGTGGTGGCGATTGAGAGCGACCGGGAGTTTGGATTGAGCGTGCTCCAGCGGGTGGACGAGGAACTGCGCCGCCGGGGCGATCTGTTCCGCAAACTGGGCGTTCAGGATTTGCCGGGCTACAAAAGAGCGGGCGGCACAGAGCCCATGCCGCGATCTCTCCTGATCATCGACGAATTCCAGGAATTCTTCGTCGAAGAAGATCGTGTCTCCCAATATGCCGCCGTCCTGCTCGACCGCATCGTCCGGCAGGGCCGCGCCTTTGGCATTCACGTTTTGCTCGGCTCCCAGACGCTGGGCGGCGCGTACACCCTGGCCCGGGCCACCATCGGCCAGATGGTCATCCGCATCGCCCTCCAATGCAATGAAGCCGATGCCTACCTGATCATGGACCAGGACAACGCGGCGCCGCGCCTTCTCTCGCGACCGGGCGAAGGCATCTATAACGACGCGGCCGGTTCGCTTGAGGGCAACAGCCCGTTTCAGACCGTCTGGTTGCCCGAAGACGAGCGCGACGGTTACCTGGCCAAGGTCCGCGGGCGGGCAAACCAGAGTGCGAACCCGCCTCCCGGACCGTTTGTTTTTGAAGGCAACGCGCCCGGCGACGTGCAGGAAAACGTTCCCCTGCGGCAAGCGCTGGAGGCGAGCGCCCTCAAACCGGCCGCCCAGGCGCGCGTCTGGCTCGGCTCCCCCAACGCCATCAAAGGGCCGACGGAAGCCGTATTTCGCAGACAAAGCGGCAACAATCTTCTGATTGTGGGCCAGAGCGACGAGCGCGCCCTGACCATGCTGTCTGTCGCCCTCGTGTCGCTGGCCGCTCAGCATCCCAAAGACACGGCGCGGTTCATCTTGCTGGACAGCACGCCGCCCGGTTTTCCCCAGCGCGAGTTCCTGCAGCGTGTCGTCCAGGCAATTCCGCACGAAATCATCCAGATCAACAACAGCAACCTGGCGAAAATGCTGGGCACTCTCGTCGAAGAACTGCGACAGCCCGCGGCCGGCGAACGCGTCGAAGCGCGGCAAACGTTTGTGTTAATCCATGGATTGCAGAATTACAAAAAGCTCCGGCAGGAGGACGAATTCAGCATTTCGTCCGGCGATGGCGGCACTGAAGCGCAGCCCGCGGCCGCGCTCATGAATCTGATCAGCGACGGACCCGCACGCGGCTTACATGTCGTTGTCACCTGCGATACCTACAATAACGTGAACCGGTTTCTGGGCCGAAAGGCATTGAGCGAATTTGAAATGCGCGTGCTCTTTCAAATGAGCGCCAGCGATTCCGCCAGTCTGATTGACGCTCCGGACGCCAGCACGCTCGGACTCAACCGTGCGCTCTATTACAACGACCGCGAGGGATACATGGAGACGTTCCGGCCTTATGCGCTTCCAGGCAATGAGTGGATCGAGCAAGTCGCACAGCGTTTGCAGCGGCTTCTTCGGATCTCGACGGCACCCTGAAGGATTTCGCATCTCTTTGAGTTCGATTGTGCTGGCACAACGGCTGCTTTTTCAAATTTGCCTTTGAAAACGACATGCGCGAATCCAGCCGATTGTCTGCAGGTCGAGACTAAAGCAGACAAACCCGACACGGTCTTGATCGTCGAAGATGAGCGGGATCACGCCTTGTTGGTGAAGGATGTCTTTCAGAGTTCCAGCCATCCTTGTCTGATCCGGTTGGTTCAATCTGGTGAAGAAGCAATCGCTTATTTGTCGGGCGAAGGGAAGTTTGCCGACCGCACGGCCCACCCTTTCCCGGCTCTCATGTTATTGGATTTGAGAATGCATGGAATTGGAGGATTTGGTGTCCTCCGCTGGCTGCAGGGACAGCCCGCTCTACGACAAAAGTTGACCGTTGTAGTCCTGAGCGTGACGGAGTCCTCCAGGGAAATCGACGTTGTTTACGAGTTGGGGGCACAGTCCTTTTGGCCAAAAGCAGATTTCAATACACTTTCAGAAAGAGTGCGCGCCCTGCAAATGTCTTGGCTTAACTCCAATTGTCGCGGGCCGATTTCGGCTGTCTGATGCCCGCCCGGCGGCAGTGGCAAAGTTCGGGGCGGCGAGGCTCCCGGCGAGCCACTGACCTGTCAAATCGTTCGGTTTCCGGATCGCGCGGACGCTCGCCCTGCCAACTTTTCGGTTAAATCAGTGCCACTGCCCGGCCGGCTTCAGGTTTGCGATTCCGCTCACTTCATCCCGAAACGGAGGTTCATGTCCATCTTCGTCGTCATCTTCTGTTTTTGACCGCCTACGTTCATCCCCGTGTCAAGCTCAGTGTGAAAATCGAAGGTCCCTGTCGAAGGCAGAAGTTGGGCCAGATCGAGCGTCACGTCGCCGGTGCCATTGCCGACCATCTTGGTGAGGTCAATTTTGAGCCCCGGCATCGCCGGGTCCTGGATTTTCTGGTTAGCGGCATTTTGGGTAAGGCTGCTCTTGGCCGTGACCCGCTCTCCTTCGGTCGAGATCAGTTGATAGCTGGCCGTTTGGTCTATCGTCATGCCCTGCGACTTGACCGGCATTTTGACCTCCCACCTGGCGCCGGGCCCGACCGCCTCCTCGGGCAACGGGGCTGAGACCCGGGAGAAAAATTCCTTCATCTGATCCATGACCTGGCTGAGTTGGGGAGGGGTTCCGGGCGGCACTTTGATGTCGGCCACCTTGCTCAGGCCGCGGCTGGATGTGATGCCAGTGCCGGACATTCCCTTGAGACCGGCCAAAGCGGTTTTCACGATCTGGGCGACCTGCGGCATGACACCCGGGTCATCGCTCACACTGGTGTCGCCTATCACCATCTGGTAGGTGATATCACCGTCGGCCGAGACGTCCTTGACCGTCGTGTTCATGGTCATGGTGATCGGCGGTAATTTCATCGCCGGGCTCTGTATTTCGCCGACCTTCATTTCCATCGCCATTTTCATTGTGATAACCAGCGTCTGTTCGGCGCCGGGCTGGGGATGCAGGCGCAGCGCTTTGCGCGGCTCGGTCCCGGCATCGAGCAACTTCACCCGCAGCGTGGAGGCCGGAGCGGCGGGCTTGGTTTCGGATTTCTCCTTCGGCGTGCCGGTGGCGGCGGCGGCCGGGGCACGCGTCGCATTCTTGTCCGACAGGGCGCCAACTCTTTCCGCGAGGTAATTCAATCGGAACGAAACCACATTCTTATTCCAATTCGGGTAGTCCCGCTGCAAATTCCGCAAAGCCATCTGTGCTTCCCAGTATTTGGCCAGCGCCGCGTCCGCCTGTTTGTTCGTGCTCAGCGAATCCGCCTGTTGAATTATCTCATAAATACGCAGGTAGTCCTCGTCCTGCCCTTCCGCCCGCGACGGCCCCAAGGCCAGGACCGACGCCACAACAACCAGGCCCAGAGCCAGTTTTGTCTGCACAGCAAATTGCGTTTTTGATGCGCGCTTGGCGCCGCCGACGGGCCGGTTGCTTTCAATCATGAGTGCCAGCCTAAAAGGCTGTCTCACGGCGTCAACCGAAAAGAGAATCGGGAATGGGGCGAATTGCCGCGGATTGGGAAATGCAGAGTGATTCAGCCGCTTAATCTGCCACGTGTGCGCGTCAATCGGCTGTCGGAGGACTTTACCCGTGTCCGAGTTGGACAAGCCCCTTTACACCAGGCGGGTCGGAGCGTAAAAGAGAGCCATGCACGATGCTGGTTTTGTGTGGTGGGGTATGGGAACAGCCGCCTTGGCTGTCCTGCTGGTGGCGGTCTATCGATTTGCGCCCGGCGCACGGCTTCGGCGCCGATTGAAGAAAACACACAGCCGCATCATTTCCAAGTCGGAGCGTCCGTCGGTGAAGTTCAGCGTGAAGACGCCGAAAGAATAGAATCCAGCCGACAAATGGTCCGGGAGGCCGAAGCTGCCCACCATTCAGTCAAGGCAGGCAGGCTGTCCGCAGAAGGCCGGGAACGCACGAAACCGCCGCAAATGAAGGCGGCGCGCAGCCGCAAATTATGACCATGGAAAGAAACGGAGCGGTCGCCAGGAATTTTGTGACGGCAGTTCTGCCGTGGTTGGTCGGCGCGGGCGGGCTGCTGGTTTATTTGATGACCCTCAACCCGTGGATTTCGTTTCTCAATCTTGGAGCGGTGACGCAAGTTTCGGGGTGGTCGTGGCAAAAGGAGGTGGGTCAGCCGCTCACCTTTGCGGTCCTTTTTCCGTTTCGATGGCTGCCCGAGCGGACGATTCCACTGGCGTTGAACCTTTTTACCGCTGTCTGCGCCGCGTTAGTGCTGGTGCTCCTGGCCAGATCCGTTGCGCTGTTGCCGCATGATCTGGCGCCGGACGAGCCCGGGCGCAGCAGGAACAAACCGGTTTCGATCCTCCGCACGCCGACCGCCTGGATGCCGCCGGTCCTGACGGCGATCTTGTGTGGTCTGCAGTTGACCTTTTGGGAGCACGCGACGTCGGCCAGCGGAGCCATGATCGATCTGCTCGTTTTTGCGTACGTGGTGCGGTGTCTGCTGGAATTCGGGATCGACCGGGACCGGTCGTGGATTTGGCGTTGTGCTTTGGTGTATGGCGCCGGCATGGCGAACAACTGGGCGCTGGTGGGTTATGCGCCGGTCTTTCTGGCTGCCGTTCTGCGGGCTCATGGGCTGCGCCGCTCGCTGGATCCTCGTTTTCTGCTGCGCCTGGGGTGCTGGGGATCGGCCGGGCTGAGCCTCTACCTGCTTCTGCCGGTGGTCTACAGTTTTTCATCGCTTGACCAGAGCAACTTTTGGATTTCATTGAAGCTCCATTTGAAAGCTCAGATGCAGGCGCTGGCGGCCATGCGGACTCCCTGGATCTGGGTTCTGGTAATAGCGTCATTATTGCTGCTTTTGATAATTTCCGTCCGCTGGAACCCGCATACGGTGCAAACGGGAGATGACACGCCGTTGGGAGTGTCCCTTACGAAGACGATGGGCCATCTTGTGTACGGTCTGTTCCTCGTCATCTCGCTTTGGATAGGGCTGGATCCGGCATTCAGCCCTCGCCACCTGCATCCAGGCATGCCGATGCTCACCTGCTACTACCTCTCCGCCCTCGTTTTTGGCTATTGCCTGGGCTACTTTTTGTTGCTCGGTTCCGGGGCAAGCCTGAAGTGGTTCTCCAGACTGCCGGTGATCGCCGGGTGGATCCTGGTTTTTGGGCTGCCCTTGACATTGCTCTGGAGGAATCTGAACCAGATCGACATCACGAACGGGCCGGCAGTGCACGAGTTCGCCCGACAACTCTACGCCGATTTGCCGCCGGGACGGTCGGTGGTTTTGAGCGAGGATGGGAGGCCGTTGGCGCTGCTGCGAGGCGAGCTCAGCGCCCACGGTCATGAGAAGGAGCCCATTCTGTTAAATACGGCTTTGTTGCCAATGGTCAGGTATCATGTATTTATGGCGAGCCGGTTCAAGTCCCGGTGGCCGCCTCATCCGCCAAGGCGGGAGGCGGGACTGCTTCGGCCGCTCCAAATGCGGGCCTGGATCTCCGAGTTCGCCGCCCGCGAACCCATCGTGTACCTGCATCCGAGTTCGGGTCTGTTGGTGGAACCGTTCGCCGTTCAACCGAACGGCTTGGTTCAACACCTGGTGCCGCGGCAGGGCCAGGAGGCCCTCCACGAAACCTTTTCGGATGAAATCGTTGCGGCCAACGAGCAAATCTGGACGCGCCGGTGGACGACGGGTTTGAAGACCCTGGCCGACGACGCCGAAGAAAGGCCCCACCCGGCCTCCCCGCGAAGGCAACGATTGCTCCGTTTTGGGGGGTTGACCCGGGAACGAAACTTCACCGCGTCGTTTCTGGGCGCGGCGTATTCCAAGTCCCTGGATTCTTGGGGTGTGGCGATGCAGCGAACGGGCCACTGGGCCGAGGCCGGAGTTTGGTTTGAGCGCGCTTTGGAGCTTAACCCCGAGAACCTGTCCGCGCAAATCAACCGCTTGTACAACCAGCAATACCGGCGAGGCGACCACGCGCAACTGGATCCGGAGCGGGTCGAGATGCAGTTTCGGGACTTGTTTCCCAAATACCAGGATTGGGCGGAAGTTATCAGTGTCGGCGGTCCCGTGGACGAACCGACATTTCTTTTCATGACTGCCCAAGTGTTGCTGCCGGGGCGGAATCCGCGCCAGGCAAACCAGGTTCTTATGCGCTGCTCGGAATTGGCGCCGGACTGGTCGATACCGAAGCTGTGGCTAGCGAGAAGTTACATCCGAGAGGGGGATTTCGACAAGGCGTTGGAGGTGACCGACGAATTCCGAACTCCCGGTCAGCAACTGGGGAAGCCGGGTCTGGCTGACGTTCTTTATTGCCGGGCCAAGGCGCTATGGAAATTGGGACAGACCAACGAACCGGCCGCTTCGATTCAGGACTTTGTCAGCACCTATCCGGAAAATGATGAGGTCCTGGCTGCGGCAGCGTCTCTTTACGCGGAGAGCCTGCAATTCGAGCAGGAGCTGAAGTTGCTGGAGGAACTGCTGCGGCGCGACCCGAACCAGGTGGAATGGCTGGCAAGGAAAGGGCTCGCTCAACTGCAGCTTTCGCGCTTCGATTCCGCCGTCGCGACCCTCAGCAAAGCGCTTTCGCTCGCTCCGTCAGATGGGCAGGCGCGACTCCATCGGGCTATCGCCCACCTGGGCGCACACCAACTGGAAGCCGCCCGTGACGATTACCAGGAATTGCTGAAGACCAGCGGCTACAAGCGGCTGGCGCTGTTCGGACTCGGAGAAGTGGCCTGGCGCGAAAAAGACACCAACTCGGCCATCCAGTTCTATCAGGAGTTCCTTTCCAATGGTTATCCCAGGTCGGTGCGGTGCGTCATTGCCGCCGAGCGCCTGAAGCGACTGACGGCCCGCCAGGTTGGCGGGCCGCAAAACGGAGCAGGTCCCGGTCGGCTGCTCCGCCAACCTCCTGGATCATCGCCCCCCGGCAGTAACGCAGAAGCCAGAACCCCTCGATAGACTCCGGCAGAAAATCAGGATCGCTTTTTGCCGGAATGGGCAGGACTGACGCCGTCGTGAGCGGGCATAGGGTGGGTTGGGCATTGGGTCGGAGATTCCCTTCGTTCGGATCGCCCCGATGTTGCGCCCCGCTCGCGTCCAGCATTCGCGGCGGCGAAGGCTCGAATCCTATCCGCACTGCGCCTTGTGGCGCAGGGCATGGTCCACCAGTACCAGGGCGGTCATGGCTTCGACCACCGGCACGGCGCGCGGCAGCACACACGGATCGTGCCGGCCGCGAACTTTAAGTGTCGTGTTCTTGAAATCAATGTCCACCGTGTCCTGCTCGCGCATGACGGTGGCGACGGGTTTGAAGGCGACGCGGAAATAAATGGTCTGTCCGTTGGAAATGCCGCCTTGAATGCCGCCGGAGTAGTTGGTTGTGGTGCGGACCTTGCCCCGCCTGGCGCGGAACGCATCGTTGTGCTGCGTGCCGGTCAGGAGGACGCCCGCGAATCCCGATCCGACGTCGAAACCTTTGGACGCCGGCAAACTCAGCATCGCTTTCGCCAAATCCGCTTCCAGCCGGTCGAACACCGGCTCGCCCCAGCCCGGCGGCACTCCGCGCGCCACGCCTTCGACGACGCCGCCGACGGTGTCGCCCGCGCGGCGCATTCTTTCAATGAGCCGGATCATCTTTTGAGCCACGGCGCGGTCCGGGCAGCGGACGACGTTCGATTCGATCTGGCTGAAGCTTACCTTTTCCGGATCGACTGTGGCGGTGATCTTCTGGACTTGTTTCACGTACGCCAGGATTTCGACCCCGTACTGTTCGTGAAGGATTTTCCTGGCGATGGCTCCGGCGGCGACGCGTCCGACGGTCTCCCGCGCGCTGGTGCGCCCGCCACCCTGCCAGTTGCGGATGCCGAACTTGGCAAAGTAGGTGTAATCAGCGTGCGAAGGCCGAAACTTCGTGGCCATTTCGGAATAAGCATCCGGGCGGGCATCTTCGTTTCTGACCCACATGCTGATGGGTGTTCCGAGGGTTTTGCCGCCAAACGTTCCGGAAAGAATTTGCACCGCATCGGTTTCCTTCCGGGCCGAGACAATCGCGGACTGGCCGGGCCGGCGCCGGTCGAGGTCCGGTTGAATGTCCGCTTCGGTGAGCCGGAGCCGTGGCGGGCAGCCATCCACCACGGCGCCCACCCCGCCGCCGTGGGATTCGCCCCAGGTGGTCACCCGGAACAGATGCCCAAAGGTGTTTGTCATGGGAGAAGTATGGGAAAAAGGCCCGGCGGGTCAAACCTGGAAGAGAACGGGCCGGCTTGCGGCCCGCCAACAGTCCCGCCTCCCAACCTGATCCCCTGCCAGTTGGACACTCGACTTGCCTAAAGAACATTCCCGAACGTCCGATGTAAGGGCTGCTGCGACCGCGAACCGGTCGCTTCCGGATCGACTCCGGAGAGCGCGACAAAGAGCAGTCTTTCGCGCGCCGGCCGATGGTTTATCCTTGCTTATGGCGAGACCGATATGCCCTGAAGCGTAACTCGTGCCATGTTTTGCTTGTGATTTGCCAAAGGTTGTCTAAGATATGTCGGACTCATGGCACAGGGTTTACAACTATCGCAACGGTTAACACAGTCACTCGTGCTGGCGCCTCAGCTCCAGCAATCTCTGGCTCTGCTGCAGGCCCCGACGCTCGAGCTCAAGGCGTTGGTGGAGCAGGAATTGCAGCAGAATCCCGTGCTGGAAGAGTCCCCGACGCAGGAAGACGAGACCGAAGATCGCGAAAACCGCGACGAGGAGAGCCCTGCCGCCGATCAACTGGATCCTGCCGAACCGCCTGACGACCTGGCTTTTGACCCGGCGACCGAGAAACCGGTGGAGACCCCGGCGGATGATTTCCAGGCTGAATTTGAACGTCTGGCGCAACTCGATCAGGAATGGCGCGACCATTTCGCGCAAAGCAATATTCCGATCCGCCGATCGGCCGAAGACGAGGAGAAGCGGCAGTTCATGTTTGACTCGCTGGTGGCGCCCACGTCACTTCAGGAGACGCTGCTGGAACAGGTTCGCGAATCTCCTCTGCGGGAACAACAGTGGCCGGTTGCCGAAATGATCATCGGCAACATCGACGATTACGGATACCTGAAAGCCAGCATCGAGGAACTCTCCGCCTCCACTGCTTTGCCGGCCGAGGAAATCCTCCAGGTGCTGAGAATCATTCAGACTTTCGAACCGCCAGGGGTGGCGGCCCGCGATCTGCAGGAATGCCTGCTGCTACAACTGGAACGCGCCGGCCAGCAGGACACCCTCGAATATCGAATCGTCAAAGATTTCATGGAAGCGCTGGGCAAACGCCGGATTCCCGAGATCGCTCGCGGCACGAGCTGCGAAGTGGACCAGGTGCAGGCGGCGCTGGGGCGCATCGCCCGTCTGGAACCGCGACCGGGCCGGGCCTATCTGCCCGACAATGACCAGTATGTGTTGCCGGAGGTCTTTGTGCAAAAGGTGAGCAATGACTTCACCGTCACCACCAACAACGAGCACATCCCGCATTTGCGCATCAGCAACACCTATAAGGATCTGATGTCGCAGGGCGGAAATTCGACCGAGGTGCGGAACTACATTCGGGAAAAAATCCGGGCCGGGAAGTTTCTCATCAAGAGCCTGCATCAGCGGCAGCAGACGATCCTGAACATCGCCAGGGAAATCGTGCATCGCCAGCGCGAATTCATGGAAAAGGGCGTGGCGTACCTCAAACCCCTGACCATGGTGCAGGTGGCCGAGGTGGTGGGCGTGCATGAAACCACCGTGAGCCGCGCTGTGTCCGGCAAATACATGGAAACCCCGCAGGGCACCTTCGAGATGAAGTATTTCTTCACCGCCGGCATTCAGACCGCCAGCGGCGACGGCTTGTCCAACACCAGCGTGAAGGACATGATCGCGGAAATCTTCAAGAAGGAAGACTCCACCAAGCCGTTGTCGGATCAGGAAGTGGTTCGCATGCTGAAGGAAAAGGGGATCGTGATTGCCCGCCGCACGGTTGCCAAGTACCGGACCGAACTGAACATCCTGCCATCGAATTTGCGGAAGGTGTACTGACGCTTCCCGGGCCGCCCATCAGGCGGGATCAGCCCTGATACCGCTCCCGGCCCAGCCGTCTGCATGCAGAGGGAGGAACCGCGAAACACACGAAACAGCAGCCGGTTTGACTACCCTCTCCCTCACGGTTCGGGCTCACTGGGAAGTGAAGAAATTCCGGTCTGGCAAAGCGCCGTCATTCTCCTGTCTCTTTTCGTGTGGTTAGTGTATTTCGTGGTTTCTAATGAATGGACGCGGCATAGCCGCAGCCAAACTTGTCGTCTCCGGAAGCGCCCTCGTCCTCGTAATCGAACCGGGTATTCCCCCGCGGAATCACTCCGGCGCCTTTTGACAAATCCGCGGCAACGGGCATCATTCCTCTTGAAGGTTCGCTGGCTGAACCCAGCGGGCCTGACCTCGATATGCCTGTTCAATACAAAGATTACTACGATGTTCTGGGCGTTCCTCGAAATGCGAGCGAGTCGGATATCAAAAAATCATTCCGCAAACTTGCGCGCGAACATCACCCGGACGTCGCCAAAGACAAACGGAAGGCCGAAGAGAAATTCAAAGAAATCAACGAAGCTTACGAGGTGTTGGGTGACCCGGCCAAGCGCAAGAAATACGACGAGCTGGGGGCGAACTGGAAGGCCGGCGCCGAATTCCGCCCGCCGCCGGGCTGGGAATCGTTCGCCGGCGCGCGTGACTTTCGCAGCACCGGTCCCGCCGGACAGGAATTTGAGTTTCATTTCGGGGGAACCGGCTTCAGCGATTTCTTCGAGCAGTTGTTCGGGTCGAGGACGCGGGGTGGCTTTGGCGGCTTCGACCGCCGCAGAGCTTTTGAGGAGGACCTGGCCGAGCGCGGACGCGATATCCAGGGGGATATCATGGTGACGCTGGAGGAAGCCATGCGCGGTTCCGTTCGCTCCGTCACCGTGCGCCACAATTCCCGCGCGGAAACTTACCAGGTGAAAATTCCGGCGGGCGTCACTGAAGGACAGCGTTTGCGCGTCGCCGGACGTGGCGAAGCGGGCAGTGGCGGTGGTGAAGCGGGCGACTTGTATCTGCGCGTGCGACTGGCCAAACACCCGGATTTCGAAGTGGAAGACCATGATTTGATTTACGAAGCCGGGCTGGCGCCCTGGGAAGCCGTGCTGGGCACCAAACTTTCGGTTCCGACGCTCGACGGACATGTGAACATCAGGATTCCGCCCGGGACCCAAAACGGCCAGAAGCTCCGCCTGCGCGGCCGCGGTTTGCCGCATGCGGGCGGCGGCCGCAGCGATTTGATAGTCGTCACGCGGATCGAGGTGCCCGGCCGGGTGACGGAAGGGGAACGCAAGTTATGGGAACAACTGGCTCGCGAATCACCGTTCAAGCCGAGGGACTGAAAGCCCATGGAATCCCCGCGTGACGGAGCGTTGACGCGGCTGCAGCCGGCCATTGCTCCGTCACTTCAACATTCCCACTGATGCCATGATACCGCTGCGGGACAACATTCCTTCTCGCCGGTTCCCGGTGGCGACACTCGCAATCATCTTGCTGAACATCCTGGTCTTTGTGCACGAACTGAAACTGGGACGGCACCTGGGAAACTTTATGCTCGAATATGCGATGATCCCGGCTCGCTACACGAACCCGGAGATCGCGCGGGAATTCTCTCTGCCGCAACAAATAGTGCCGTTCATCAGTTCGATGTTTTTGCACGGCGGCTGGCTTCATCTCATTGGCAACATGTGGGCGCTGTGGATTTTTGGCGACAACGTCGAAGATCGGCTCGGCCGGGCGCGGTACCTCGGACTGTATCTGGCGAGCGGCATCGCGGCGGCGCTCCTGCACGTCGTGGTGAACCTGAATTCGGATCTGCCCACCATTGGCGCGAGCGGCGCGATTGCGGGTGTCATGGGCGCTTATTTCCGCTTCTATCCCTTTGCCCGCGTGGAAACCCTGATTCCGCCGTTCTTCCTGGGACCGACTTTTGCGTTGCCGGCGGTGGTCTTTCTGGGCTGGTGGTTTTTGCTGCAGTTTTTCAACGGAACGTTGAGCCTGGGGGCTCGCGACAGTTTCGGAGGCGTCGCCTGGTGGGCGCACGTCGGGGGATTTCTGTTCGGCCTTGGGATTTGCCTGCCGGCACACAAGCGACGCCCGGCGCGGGTGATAGACATTTGATTTTGCGCCGCCGGTTTACCGCCGGAGAAAGTGAACCGCGAGATACACGAACTACGCAACCGCAACCCTTTCAAAGCGTTCGCCTCCTGACACCACCTCGGGAATGCCGGATTGATCCGGCAGCGGCACGCGCAGTTTGCACAACTGCCGGATAAATCCGGCTGGAGGTGTCAAATCCGCACCCTCACGCGACAGCCAATGCGCAGCCCAAACTTTTCCGCCGCCGAACCTCGGTTTACCGCAATTTCGAGAAAGCCACTGGAGCCGGGCACAGCTACGGCCTGGCCTGAAGGCACCGACGAATAAGCGTTCTTCAGCGGACAAGGCCGGTTGCGCCCGGCAAACACGTGGCAGTTGCCCCGGCCGGGCAGGTTGGTGTTCTCGATGTTCGTAATCGCATTCCCGAAACGATCGATGTAAACGACTTCACCTTCGATGAGGTTTCGTCGAACCTGCGGTTTCGCCCAGCGCAGGCGGACGAACTCCGTTTGAGAGCGACCCAGCTTCCCGATGGCAACGCCTCGGCCGAGGTGGGCGGCAGCCGGAGCGAAAATGTCACGCCCATGAAAGGTGTGGCCGATCGGGCGCAGAAAATATTCCGCATTTTCCAGCCGGTGAACCGATCTGATTCTCTCCTGCGCCAGCGCGAGCGACAAAACACCGTTGTCGGGCCCGACAAAGAAGTACTTTGCCGTTTGCACCGCGATGCCATGCCGCCGGCCGCCCACTCCGGGATCAACGACCGCAAGGTGAACCGTGCCTTTCGGGAAAAAGCGGCAACCGGCCGCCAGCGCAAACGACCCGGCGCGGATATCGCCGGGCGGAATCTCGTGAGTGATGTCCGCGATCACGGCGTGAGGATCGAGGCTGAGGATCACCCCTTTCATCGTCCCGACAAACCAGTCCTTGGCTCCGAAATCGGTGGTCAGCGTGATGATTTGCACGAGGCAGACTATACCAGCCGGCGCGGGGATTGTATCTCCGAATTGGTCGGAGTTCCGCGTTTACGCGGTTCCCGTTTGAAGTTCCGCGTTTACGCGGTCAGGGTGACACCAGCACGTGTGACTGCCTGAAGGCGGAACTCCAAACCCGCATTTCCGGCTCATCCCAACCCTCACCATAATCACGTAACCGTGAAATGCGACCGCGTGACCACCAACAATCAAAAACCTAACCCTGTTTGAGTTTAAAAACCCGACAAACTCGCGAAAGTCTTTGTTTTCCAGGAGCAACATGGGTTTTAATGAACATCCGGCGCAACGAGTCGAGCGCAAGCAAGCGCTCCACAGGCGGACGCGACCGCCAGTAGGCAACATCGTTCCCCTCGTCTTTCAGCGGGATTTTGCAGCCAACTTTGACCATGCCAGACTTTCTCAGGATTGCGTCAGCGGGGCAACCTTTCGCTCCAGGTTTTCCACTTCCACCCACTTGCCGTGCTCTTTGATCAAGTCCACCAGGCGCTCCACCGCTTCGGCTTCCGGAATGTTGAATTTGACGGGCGTCTTGCCGACATAAAGATTGATCTTGCCCGGCGCGCCGCCCACGTAACCGAAGTCCGCATCCGCCATTTCACCGGGCCCGTTCACGATGCAGCCCATGATGGCGATCTTCACGCCCTTGAGATGGTCCGTCCGCGCTTTGATACGCGCGGTCACGGTCTGCAGGTTAAACAGCGTGCGCCCGCACGACGGGCAGGCGACATAGTCGGTTTTGAAAGAGCGGCAGCCGGCCGCCTGCAGGATGTTATACGCCAGCCGCAAACTTTGCCCGGCGCCGGACTCACCGCGAACCAGGATCGCGTCCCCGATGCCGTCGGCGAGCAACGAACCGATCGCAACCGAAGCGCGCAACAAGGCAATTTTGGGTGCGAACGGCGAATGCGAGGCAGGCGCGACGCCTGCGCGGCTCTCACCCAGGCAATCCTTCAGGAGAATCGGGTTGCTCCGGCCGAGGCGCTTCAGCCGGGCAGCCAGCAGGCGGAAGGCGGCAATCGCCGGAAACGGCACGCCGTCCTTGACTGTCACCAGTTGAGTGTCGCAGTTGACTTCGAAATCCCCGGTCGGATCAATCTCGGCAACATTCAGGTCTTCGTACACTGCCTCCGGTTTGACGTCGATCCTGGGGGTGATTTTCGGCGCGACCTTGTCCCACGTGGCGCGAGTCACGATGACCCGCACCGTCTGTTCGCCGCCACATTTGACGCCGTCGGCCAGCTCGAATTCCGGCGTGGGTCGGCGCGTGTAGGTGAACGGATCGAAGGGTGCCGTGGCGGTGTTCGCGAGAACGCGTCCAATCTTGTCGTCAGCGAATGGTTGTGACCCGGTCAGCCGCGAGCTGGCGTTCGCGGCCATGGTCAACGAGTCAATCTGCGCCAGCAGATCGCGGCAGACCTCGATTTCGCGGGGTGAATCCTCCGTAAGCGAGACGCGAATGGTATCCCCCAATCCATCGCACAGCAGCGAGCCGATGCCGATGGCGCTCTTTATCCGGCCGTCTTCGCCCTCGCCGGCTTCGGTGACGCCGAGATGGATGGGGTAATTCCAGTCCGGTCCTTCCTGTTCCAGACGGGCGACGAGCAGGCGGTAGCATTCAATCATCACCTTTGGATTGCTCGACTTCATGGAGAATTTGAGTCGGTGAAAATCGTGTTTCCGGCAGATGCGGGCGAATTCCAGGGCGCTCTCGACCATGCCCAGAGGGGTATCGCCGTAGCGGTTCAGGATGCGGTCGCTGAGCGAACCGTGATTCGCGCCGATGCGCAGCGCGCGCTTGAGTCGCCGGCACTCGAGCACCAGCGGCGTGAATGCCTCCTCGAGGCGCTTTAACTCGGCATTGTATTCCACATCCGTGTATTCCTTGACGGCGAACTTCTTTTTGTCGGCGTAATTGCCCGGATTGACGCGCACGACTTCGACCCATTTGACCGCTTCCATGGCGGCTTCAGGCTTGAAATGGATGTCGGCGACGATGGGCACGTGGCAGCAGCGTTTCCGCAGTTCCGCGACGATGTCCCTGAGATTCGCCGCGTCTTTCACGGTCGGCGCCGTAATGCGGACGATCTGGCAGCCGACGGCGACCAGTTCCAGAGTCTGCTTCACGCACTCGGCCGTATCCATCGTGTCGCACGTGAGCATCGATTGCATCACCACGGGGAAGTCACCGCCGATAACGACGCCGCCGTTGTTCGGATCGCCGATCACGATCTGACGGGTTTTGCGCCGACGATACAGGAAGGGAGAATCGCAGTAGCGCATGGCAAACGGTTACGGTTTAGGCGCGAAAACAACCGGTTGCTCCCGATTTTGACGGGCGCTGCGGACCCAATCCCCGGTGTCGAAAAACGCGATGAACAGCATGAAAGCGATGAGCAACACCGCACAGCCGGTTTGGATCGATTGCAGGGTTGTCGGGCTCACGGGACGGCGCCGGACGGCCTCCAACGCCGCCAAAACGATATGGCCGCCGTCAAGCACGGGGAACGGCAGGAGGTTGAGCATGGCCAGATTCACGTTCAACACGACACTGAACCAGAGGACCAACCGCCAGCCGTGCTCGCTTTCCAGCAGGTTTTTGAACACCCGCATGATCATCACCGCGCCGCCGAGTTGTTCCACCCCGACGCTGCTTTTGGGCGAAAGCACCGCGCCGATCGTGGCGAAGATTTGTCCCGCGCTGTCTTCAACCTGAATGAACGGATCCGGGTGGACCAGGGTCACCTTGGTTTCGGCCTCCCAGGCGAGAATGCCCAGTGAGGGTTCACTCTGAGGCGGTTTGATCGGCCTCTCCGCGACGAGCGTGCGCTCGAATTCCTGCTTGCCGCGAAGCACCGTGAGGCTGATGGGTTGAACCGGGCTGTTACTCATCGCCTCTACGGCGGCAACGATCGGCATGAAACTATAAATCTTCTTGCCATTCATGGCCACGACCCGGTCGCCGGCGCGCAAACCGGCCATGGCGGCCGGGCTGTTGCTCGCCACTGCATAAATGACCGCCGGCGTTTCCGGCGAGATGAGTATCTGTCGCAGGGCCTTGCGCTCATACCACATGGTCGGGCGCCGGTAAGGTACGGCATAAACCATATGCTCCTGGCCATCCCGCGAATATTTAATGGCGATGTTCTTGCCTTCGCTGGTGACAATGCGCCAGGTCACGCTGTCCTGGGCGGGCGGGCCGAACTTGGTCACCGGATGACTATCGATCTCCAATATGGTGTCGCCGGGCCGCAAACCGGCTTGCCATGCCGGGCCGTCTTTCTCCACCCAACCGATGGTCGTCGAATTGTTGGCCTCATTTACCGGCTTACCCACGATCCAGACAACGACGGCAAAAGCGACCGCGAGCAGGAAACTGAACAGCGGGCCCGCAAAGGCAACCATGATCTTGTCAAGCGGGGAGATGGGGGGAAGCGGTCGGTCGGAGCTTTCGCTTTTGCCCTCGATTGCCTGCATCGTCGCCATCTGCGGCAAAGCCACGTAACCGCCCGCCGGAATCCAGCCCAGGGCATATTCAACGCCGTTGATTTTCTTGTTCCAAACCGGTTTTCCAAACCAGATTGCAAACCGGTCTACTTTCAACCCGCGCCGCTTCGCGACAAGAAAGTGTCCCAGTTCATGGACCGCAATCAGCAGGTTGAACAACAAAAGCACTTCAAAAATGATAAGAGCTGTTTTTAATGTGGCCATAACGAGCAACAATCCCACCCGGTCAACAGGCCAGTGAATATAACAGCAAATCATATTGTAGCAATCACAGAGCGCTTCCCTCCGGCACGGATCCCAGCTAAGTTCGCCCCATGGACCTAGAGGCAAACCTGACCTCGATTCGGCAGCGCATCGCCCAGGCCTGCGCCCGTGCCGGCCGCGAGCCGGTTTCCATCACTCTCCTGCCGGTCACCAAAGCGCAGCCGCCCGAAAGGATCAATGAAGCCGCCAAACTGGGCTTGACCCTTTTCGGAGAGAACAAGGTGCAGGAGGCCAAGGCCAAGATTCCACTGTGTTCGAGCCGGTTGCGCTGGCACATGATCGGCCATTTACAGACAAACAAATGCCGCGACGCGGTGGAACTGTTCGAAATGATTCAAAGCGTGGACGGCCTGCACTTGGCGCAGGAAATCAACAAACGCGCCGAACAGGCCGGCAAAATGATCCCCGTCCTGCTCGAAGTGAATATCGCGGGCGAAGCGAGCAAGTTCGGTTATCGCCCGGAACAGTTGCTCGCGGACCTGCCCCGGTTAAAGGCTCTGGCCCGGCTGGAAATCCAGGGTCTGATGGTTGTGCCCCCGTGGACGCCAGACGCCGAAAAGCTCCGGCCGGTGTTCCGCCAAACGCGGGAACTCAAGGATCGCTGCGAACAACTACTGGCAGCCCCCCTGCCCCACCTCAGCATGGGAATGTCCGGCGATTTCGAAGTGGCAATCGAGGAAGGCGCGAATATTGTGCGGGTCGGCACTGCTTTGTTCGGGCCGAGACAAAAAATGAATACGGTCTCTTAGAACCAGAAAATAATCCATGCAGCGCAGGTGATTTTTCGCTTCCATTTCGGATTCCAAATCTTATTCTACAGGAGTGACCGCAGCCGCGTTTCAGCAGGAGATAACCGAGGCTTTGAAGGCTTATCGGTCCTTCGTCGTTTGCATCGACAGGACTCCTGAGGAATTCGAAGCCGCTCTGGTTTCGCTGATGACGAAGGCAATTCGGGCTTTTGAAAGCCGGGGACCACAACTCCGTCACGGCATTGCTCTGGATAAGCACATCACGGTGATTCTGAGCCAAAGCGAGGGTCCGAGTCCGCTTTGTGCAATCTATTTCAACCTGTATTCCCCCTACCAGAAACAGTCTTTGCCCTGGATGGTCAAAGTCGTCTCGCACCCCGTCAAGGAAAGTCGCCATACCTCCGAGATCTGAGTGAGTTCGGGGTTCCGTCCCCCCGGCGGCGGGACGGAACCCCGAACTCACCGGTCCCGAGCCACGTCACCAGGTCCGGCTTCGCCGGCAACAATATCACCGACAACGCTGTCATCTCTTTGGGGGCCTGTGATCTTCACCTCGCCCACCTTCAGTCCGCGCCGATAAACGCTCAAACGCCGGTCTACCGCAGGCATCTGGCCTGCGGGAAAAGTGATCACGACAAAGCGCAGGTTCGAGTCGGCCCAGGCGACTTGTCCATCCAGGCCCTCTTCGGGAGTGACAATCATTGGCCGGCTGGAGTTGGGCGCGTTGGTCGCCACCCGGCCGTAAGCGGAGGCGGCGGGAGGTCGAGATGAGAGTGCTTTCTCCCTCGCACAGCCTGAAAAACTCAGCAGGCCCAGGGCAGCGGCAACATACAACTCAGCGCGCACGATGCAGTTAAGGCACGCGACCGGCGTGCCGTCAAATCCCATTTCCGTCAGCCCCATTTCTCCGTCCTCATCTGGCTTTTGCTCAGACCCAGTTCGAGCACCAACCATAGGAGTGGAGTCGAGAAGCAAGCAAGCCCGCTTCCCCTCCGGTGTCAAAGCGGGCTCGTCGAGGGCACTGACAAAGCCGTGCCCTCCATTCCTGGCGCATCACGGCAGCACCTTCCATCACCCTGCCGTTCACTCTTTTGTTGACCTCCAAGATTTTCCCCCGCATCGTTCTATGGTGACATTCATCGCAAGATGCACACAATCCTGGCGCGACAACTGCTGAGCCCGAACGTCGGGCGATTGGACGTTCTGGCGGCGCGCATTGCCCAAATCCGGCAGCCGGGCCAGTTTGTCATTGTGCGTCTCAAGGAAAGCTCGGAACGAATTCCCCTCACCGTCGCCGATGCCGACCCGGCAGCAGGCACCATAGCGCTCGTGATTCAGTCGGTGGGCAAAAGCACGTGTGAATTAGTCGCTTTGAAGCCGGGGGATTCCATCCACGATATCGCCGGTCCGCTCGGCCATCCCACAGAACTTATCCCGTCCGGTCACGCCTTATGCGTCGGCGGCGGGGTCGGAGTTGCGGTCGTCCATCCCATTGCCCAGGGGCTGAAGCGGCGCGGTGTCCGCGTCACCAGCATCATCGGCGGGCGCTCCCGGCAGTGGGTGATTTTCGAAAACGAACTGCGGCGGCTCGGCGACGTGGTGGTTTGCACCGACGACGGCAGTTATGGTCGCAAGGGATTCGTGACCGAAGCGACTCGAGACGCGCTTGCCGCCGGCGGCGTTGACATTGTTTATGCCGTGGGGCCGGTTCCGATGATGCGTGCGGTGGCGAACCTCACGAAACCGCTGGGCGTGCGCACCATCGTGTCGCTGAACCCCGTCATGATTGACGGCACCGGCATGTGCGGTGGCTGCCGGGTGAGCATCGGAAATCAAACCCGGTTCGCCTGCGTGGACGGTCCGGAGTTCGATGGCCACTTGGTCAATTTTGACGAGTTGACGGACCGGCTTTCCACCTACCGCGAATTCGAGCAGCAGGCGCTGGCGTGCGCCGAAGAAACCTGCCGGCTGGCTCTTTGATCTTTGATGTCCCCAAAGCTCACCACCAAACAGCGCCTGCAGATCAGCCGTCAGAAAATGCCCGAGCAAATGTCGGCGGAGCGGGCCGCGAATTTTGAGGAGGTCAACCTCGGGTTCGGCGAGCAACTGGCCCTGTTGGAAGCCGAACGCTGCCTGCAATGCAAAGACCCGCGCTGCGTCGCCGGCTGCCCCGTCGGCGTGAACATCCCGCGTTTCATCGACCTGGTCGCGCGAGGCAAAATCTCCGAAGCGGCGCAAAGCCTTTTGTGCGACAACGCGCTGCCCGCCGTCACCGGCCGCGTATGTCCGCAGGAAACCCAGTGCGAAATCGAATGCGTCCGGGGCGCCAAAGGCTTGCCCGTCGGCATCGGCTACCTCGAACGCTACGTGGCCGACTGGGCGCGCACGCACCGCAACCAACTGCCGGCCGCGCCCAAGGCTCCTCCCACCGGCAAGCGGGTGGCCATCGTCGGCTCCGGCCCGGCGGGTCTGACTGCCGCGGGCGAATTGGCTCGCCGGGGACATGAGGTTACGATTTATGAGGCGCTGCACAAACCCGGGGGCGTGCTGGTTTACGGCATTCCCGAATTCCGGCTGCCCAAGAAGATCGTGGCCCAGGAAGTGCAACGCCTCGAGGAAGCGGGCGTGAAGATCGAGTGCAACACGATCGTCGGACGCACTTACACGTTGCCGGAGCTGCGTGACAAGTTCGAAGCTGTTTTCATCGCCAATGGCGCCGGGTTGCCCGTGTTCATGAACGTGCCGGGCGAGAACCTGAAAGGCGTTTACTCCGCGAATGAATACCTCACCCGCGTCAATCTCATGGCGGCCTATCAGTTTCCCCGTTCCGACACCCCGGTGCTTCGGGGCAAGCGTGTGGCGGTGGTCGGCGGCGGCAACGTGGCCATGGATTCGGTGAGGACGGCCAAACGGCTGGGAGCCGCCTCGGCCATGATCGTTTACCGCCGCACGCGCGCTGAACTGCCCGCGCGCGCCGAAGAAGTCCATCACGCGGAAGAGGAAGGCGTGGAGTTCCATTTCCTCACGGCGCCGACGGAGGTTCTCGGCAATGACAAACGCTGGGTGACCGGTTTGAACTGCATTCGTATGAAGCTAGGCGCGCCGGATGCCTCCGGCCGCCCGAAACCGGAACCGATCCCCGGTTCGCAGTTTTCCCTGCCCTGCGACGTTGTGGTCGTGGCCATCGGGACTCGCGCCAATCCACTGTTGACCGCAACATGCCCGGATTTGAAGCTGAACCGGCAAGGCAACATTCTGGTGGACGAGAATGGCATGACCAGCATTCCCGGCGTGTTTGCCGGGGGCGACATCGTGCGCGGGGCGGCGACGGTGATACTGGCGATGGGTGACGGCAAACGGGCGGCCCAGGCCATTGACGAGTATTTGAAGAAAGCCACAACGATTTGAGTTGCCGCGCGCGACTTGCCTCATCCCATCATTGCCGCTAACTTACCGGCTTGAAATTGCGCCTTCTGGTTGAATTGATCCGGCAACGAATCGCTGGCCAAAACTCTGAACAGTTGCTCCTGCAAGCAGCGTCGGCGGCGGTCTTCCAGAACTTTCCGCACAAGGGGTTGAGCTGAATAGTGCAGGAGTTGATTGAAATTGTTCGCTAAATTATGTAAAGGGAGATGTAGAAAACCATGGCGGCAATGTCCGCCGGTCAAATAGGAAACAGGAGATTGATATGAATTATGCGAAGCTGGGAAACACTGGCCTACGAGTGTCGCGCATTTGCCTCGGCTGCATGAGCTATGGAAAAGCGAACGTGACTCCGTGGCCAGGCATGCTCAGTTGGCCTTGGACTTTGAATGAAGAAGACAGTCGTCCCTTCATCAAGCGCGCTCTGGAAGTGGGTGTGAATTTCTTCGACACGGCCAACGTCTATTCGAGTGGTGAGAGCGAAGCGGTGCTTGGGCGTGCGATCCGCGATTTCGCACGTCGCGACGAGGTGGTTCTTGCCACCAAAGTGAACAGCCCCGTTCGCCCGGATCCGAACGGTCGCGGCCTTTCGCGCAAGGCGATCCTGTCGGAAGTTGACAAGAGTTTGCAGCGGCTTGGCACAGACTACATTGATCTCTATATAACCCATCGTTTCGATTATGAAACGCCGCTGAATGAAACGCTTGAGGCGCTCAATGACGTCGTTCGTTCCGGCAAGGTTCGCTATCTCGGCGCGTCGTCGATGCATGCGTGGCAATTCATGAAGGCAATCGGCATTCAGCGCGCCAATGGCTGGGCGACCTTCGTCTCCATGCAGAACTATTACAATCTGCTCTATCGTGAGGAAGAACGGGAAATGCTCCGCCTATGCCTGTCCGAGGGCGTGGGCGTGACTCCATGGTCGCCGCTTGCTCGTGGCAGGCTGGCCCGCCCCTGGTCGGAAGAGCCGAAAACCGACCGCGCCAAGAACGACAATTTCGCGAAGACACTATTCACCAAGACAGTTGATATTGATAAGCCCGTCATCGACCGCTTGAACGAAGTCGCGCGCGCGCGTGAATTGCCGCCTTCGCAAATCGCGCTTGCTTGGCTGCTCCACAAACCGGCGATCACCTCACCCATTGTAGGCGCGACCAAACCCCATCATCTGGAAGATGCAGTCGCGGCGCTTTCGGTCAGCCTTTCGGACGAGGAAATCGGTCGGCTCGAAGAGCTATATCAACTTCATCCGCCCACTGAAGCGTTCTCGTAGAGCGCTTTCAAAGCGGGGGCAGAAGGCTCCAATCGCCGTGGAGGCAGGACTCGGCCGCGCACCGTTGCTTGCGTCAAACGATGGTCCTGCCGATTTTTGCCGGGAAGGCATTGCTCCGGTTAACGGGAGGGAATGTTCGTCACACTGGCGATTGCCGTGATGAACTTAGCGTAACCATGTCTGTAATTACCACATGATCAGCGCCATGAACTGCAGTAACACTGTGCAAAACAAAGCGGCAGGAGTCCTGGCGCTTTTTCTGTGTTTGCGATTGTTTCCAACGGCCTGTGGCGGGGAGGTCGCAAGGGCCGATTTCCTGTTGGAGACAACAAACAAGAGTCATGGGAACAGCGAAACCGCTGGCAAAGTTCAGGACTTCCTGTTCCTTCCGCCGGCGACCATGGCAGCCACCTAACGACACATGGCTGATTTATTCGCGACCCGTATTATCAAGAGGGGACAGGCGGTCTATCCGTTGCCGAGAGCTGAAACGCCTCTTGCCGTTAGCTACCAAGCCAAAGGCAAAACGGTAACTACGGATGAGTTTATGTCTCGAAATAACGTGACGGGCTTGTTGCTCATAAAGGACGGAAAGATCGTCCTGGAAAGGTATGGCTCTGGGAATACGGAAGAGACGAAGTGGCCGTCATGGTCGATTGCCAAATCTGTGACGTCCACGCTTGTAGGTGCTGCTCTCAAAGACGGCTGCATCGGAAGTATTGATGATCCGGTTACTCGGCAATCCAGTATGAAAACGGACGGGGCTTTTACAAGAAGACTCTGGGTGGCGAAAACGTGGGCAAGCTCTACTTCCGCGAGGGATGGGATGGTGCTGAACAACTGCTCTTCGATCCAGCCACCTATAAAGCCGGGGTGACCACGACCATCCAAAGCATTGTCCCTTCATGGGACGGGAAATACGTCGCCATGGGGTTTTCTTCGGGCGGCGCGGAATGGTCAGAGATCCGGGTTTTGGACGTGGAACGGGGAACACTGTTGCCCGAAAGTATTTACCCCTCCCTTGGAGCCTTTGGGTGGATGAAGGACAGCAAGTCGTTTTTCTATGACTCCGGCAAGGTCGGTGACATCAAGAGTCTCGATATCTTACTGAACCGCAAAACCAAAGCGCACAAGCTCGGCACCGAGACCGCCACGGACAGAGACATCTTCAGCAACGAAAGCAACCCTGAACTGGGGATCACAGCAAAGGAGAGGCCCGTTGCTTTCATTGATGAATCCTGCCCTGACTACATCATCGGGAGAGCGGAGACCGCGCAATGGGAGATGCGGATTTTCTATGCTCCCATGTCCGAGCTGAAACACAAGAAAATCAAATGGGATGTCCTGTGTAAACCCTCAGACAACCTGGTATATCGAGGGCTTGAATATCAAGGGTTTCAGTTCTACGGGGATCACGTTTACGCCGCCACCCATGCAGATGCGCCAAAGTACAAGGTTGTTCGGACGAACGTGAAGCACCCTGACTGGGAACACGCCGAGACCGTGATTCCCGAGGGGGCTGACTCCATCCAATCCATCACCAAGAGCAAGCACTATCTCCTCGTTGTTTATTCAGATGGGATTGTCGGCCGCCTCGTCAAATACGACCTGGCCACTGGCAAAACCATGGAAATCAAACTTCCGGCATCCGGGACCGTGGATGTCCGTTGTCCGGATTGGAAAACGGATCGTTGCCTGATGTATATCACCTCCTGGACGTCACCCCTGACGATCTATGATTTCGATGCGCAGAAGGACACCTTCGCGAAGAGCATTTTCAACACGGACGTGTCGTATCCAAGCTTCGAGAATCTGGTCGCCGAAGAAGTCGAAATGCCCGGGCACGACGGCGCAATGATTCCGCTTACCATCATTTACCAGAAGGGTATTCCGCTGGATGGGTCAAACAGTTGCATCCTTAGGGGCTATGGTGCTTACGGGTTCAGTGCCACCCCGGAATTTACTATTCTCAAAAATTCACTGGCAACCCATGGTGTGGTGTTTGCCATTGCGCACGTGAGAGGCGGCGGCGAAAAGGGCGAGGCCTGGTACAAGGCCGGTTACAAGACAACCAAGCCAAACACATGGAAGGACTTCATTTCCTGCGCGGATTACCTGGTGAAGAAGGGATACACCAGTCCCCGGAAGCTCGCAGCCATCGGCACCAGTGCTGGCGGAATCCTGATCAGCCGTGCCATCGAGGAACGCCCGGATTTATTTGCCGCTGCAGTCTGCCATGTCGGGGTCGCGAACGCGATGCGTCATGAGTTCCGACCCTTTGGTCCGTTCGACACGGAATTCGGCACTGTGAAAGACCCCGTTGAGTGCCAGGCTCTGTTCGAGATGGATGGAGTCCAGCACGTCCAGAAGGGTGTCAAGTACCCTGCGGTTATGGGTGTGGGTGGCTGGAACGATCCCCGATACCCAGCTTGGCAACCTGGCAAGTTCGTGGCTGCCTTGCAGGCGGCAACGGCCTCGGAAAAGCCCGTTCTGATGAAGGTGAACTACAACAACGGCCACTTCACGGAGGAGAAGATTATCACCTTCAAGGACTTCGCGAGCCAGTACGCATTCCTCCTGTGGCAGACGGGCCACAAAGACTTCCAGCCTGTAAAGTAGGTAACCTATGAAGACTATCCTGCTCGGGTTAGAATATCGAGTCCGTGTGGTTGGCGCCTGCGTCTGCTTGGTGTTGCTGTGCCCTGTGTTTTTCGTGGCCCGGGCCGATGAGCCGGCACAGACGTCGCAATCACATTCCCAGCGTTCGGTTCAACTCAAGCAAGATAAGGCGCTCGAAGACCTTTTGGCTGCGACCGCGAGGTCATGGTCAGCGAAGGATTTCGGGGCAGTTCGTGCCAGTTGCGAGAAGGTGTTGGCCATGCCCGGTGCGCCTCCGCAGTTCCAGAGCTACGCCCATCTGCGCATCGCGCAGAGTTACCTGGCGGAAAAGAACACCGCAGCGGCGAAGGCCGAGTACGAAAAGATCGAGGCCAATGCAGCGTATCCCGAAGTCCACCGCTACGAGGCGGAGGAATGCGTGAAGGAGATTGACCGCGTGGCCAAGGGACTCCCTGCCCGGGATGTCACGGCCTCGCGGACAAAGATCCCACCGATCACCGTGTTCGCGGTGGAGTATTTCGTGGCTCCACAGGGCAACGATGCTAATCCCGGAACACGGGACGAGCCGTTTGCAACGCTGGAGAAGGCCCGCGATGCGATCCGCGCACTCAAGGCCAAGGGCGCGCTTCCCGGTCCGGTTTGTGTGAGTCTGATGCCGGGAGAGTATCCAGTGGAAAAGACCTTCGAACTGACCGCCGCCGATTCCGGCACGGAGGCAGCGCCCATCGTCTATCGCGCAGACAAGAAAGGCTCGGCCGTGCTTTATGGCGGCAAACACCTTAACGGATTCATCCCGGTCACCGATCCCGTTGTTCTCGGACGCCTCCCCGCTGAAGCACGCGGCAAGGTTTTCCAGTGCGATTTGAAAAAGGCCGGCATCACGGATTACAGCCCGCTCACGGAGCGAGGCTGCGGTGTCAAGCCGCCTCCTTCCACGCTGGAAGTGTTTTTCAACGGCACGCCCCTGACACTTGCCCGCTGGCCCAATGCGGGTTTTGTCAATGGAGGCAAGATCCTTGAGCCTGGATCGAAACCGGCGAATAAGGCATCCGTGTTCGATTACCTGGACGACCGCCACGCGCGATGGGCAAACGCGGAGGACGGCTGGCTGTTTGGTTATTTCCAAAACGGCTGGGCGGATCGCACCCTCAAGATCCAAAGCATTAATACCGCCGCGAAACGAATTGCCTGTGGACCGTACGATCTGTGGGGCGAAAACATGAGGCCCGTCAAGTGGTTCAACAACGGCAGGATCAGGTATTTCGCCTTCAACCTGCTCGAAGAACTGGACCAGCCGGGCGAATGGTATCTGGACCGCAAAACGGGGATTCTCTATTGTTATCCTCCCGCCGACCCTGCCAAAGCCGTGGTGGAGATTGGCATGTTATCCGCCCCCATGCTGACCCTCACCCAGGTGTCCCATGTGCGACTGGAGGGTCTGGTCTTCGATCTTTCCCGCGCCAATTGCATGTTGCTCGAAGATTGCGAAGGCTGCCTGGTGGCCGGCTGCACGGTGAAGCGTTTCGCCGGCAGCGGCATCTCCATCTATGGCGGCCGGGGGGATGGCATCCTCGGCTGCGATCTGTACAGTCTGGGCCGGGGCGCCACCGAAGCCGCCGGCGGCGACCGCAGGACCCTGACCCCGGCGCAGCACTTCGTGGAAAACTGCCTGATGTATTCCCTGGGCCGCCTGGATCACACTTATGTCCCGGGCATCCACATGGCAGGGGTGGGTATTCGGGCGGCGCACAATCGCTTTTATGACTGTCCGTCCAGCGCGATCCGGTTCGATGGCAACGATCTCCTCATGGAGTACAACCAGGTTGAGCGCGTTGTGCTCGAAAGCGAGGACCAAGGCGCAATGGAAACATGGGGCAACCCGACTTTCCGCGGAAACGTGCTGCGCTACAACTCCTTTGCCTTCATTGGCGCGGGGACGGCCAGGGAAGGGCCGGCCTACCGCGCGGGCATCCGCCTGGACGACGCGATCAGCGGCACGCTCGTGTACGGCAACATTTTCTTCCAGGCTTCCCAAGGCTTCGGGGGCGTCAACATCAACGGCGGCCGGGACAACATCATCGACAACAACATCTTTGCCGAGTGCGAAAAGGGGATCACGGGCAACTACAATGCCACTAATGAGCAATGGCAACGTCTGGAGAAGCGTCCGGCCTTCATCATGTCCGAGCTTTACCTTAAGCGGTATCCCGCCCTGCTGCGCCTCTTTGAGCAGCCGGGCTTGAACAGCTCCTGGCGGAATGTGTTCTGGAAGTGCGGCCCCTTGTTTACCACCTACGACCAGCCCTCGGCAAACAAGTTCGACTTGCTGGCGAATGCGGTGTATGCCTCCGACGATCCGGGCTTCGTGGATGCGGCAAAGGGTGACTTCCGTTTGAAATCGGATGCCGAAGTCTTCCGCCGCATCGGCTTCCGCCCAATTCCCGTGGAGGAGATCGGCCTATACCGGGATGAATATCGCGCCACCTGGCCGCTGGACGTGGGCGTGGCGAGTTGGCGCAACGGATCAGACCAGTTGGAAAGGCGCAAAAAGTGATCCCTGCCATCCGAGTCATTTGTTTCACGTTGTTGTTATCGGCATTTCCCTTTCGCGCTCGGGCGGAGGATTTCACCAATGCCATCCCCGTTCAACTCAACCACTCCAGGCCCGATACTTCTCTCGTCGCCGTGCCTGAACCGAGCGCGAAGGCCCTCAGCTATTACCGCAGCACCATGGGGCTTCTGGGGGTGTGTGTTCTTTGGAATCTGTTGATTCTCGCGCTGTTTTTGTTCACCGGTCTTTCGGCTCGCATGCGGTCATGGGCAGCGCGGTTGGGCCGGAAATGGTATTTCACGTTTGCCCTGTACTGCATTGCCTTTGACCTGGTGTACTTCCTGGTCAGTTTGCCGCTGTATTACTATCTCGGCTTCGTCCATCCCCACAACTACGATCTATCCAACCAGACCGTCGGCAGATGGTTGGACGATTATGGCAAAGGCGCAGCGGTCGTGATTATCCTCTCATTGGCTACGGGGTGGGTTCCCTTTCTCCTGATGAAGAAAAGCCCACGCCGTTGGTGGCTTTATTCGGGCCTGCTTACGTTGCCGTTCCTGTGCATCATGGTCTTGATCCAGCCGGTATTGATTGATCCGCTCTTCCATAGATTTCAACCCTTGCAGGACAAGGCGCTCGAATCAAAAATTCTCGCCCAGGCCGCGCGGGCGGGAATCGAGGGCAGCCGCGTTTACGAAGTTAATATGAGCGCGGACACAAAAACCGTGAACCCTTATGATTCCTTTGATTTCTTAAGGAATCACCCCGTCAACTCGGTATTCTCAGAGACACATGCCGCTTTGCGCAATTCCTCGAACAATTTGAGGATTTGTGCAGAGCGGAAATGAAGAGCGGCCTCCGATTTCTCGGAAGCCGAGATTGGTTAACTATAGAAATATCCGTTATGCCGAGCTCGGCATAACGAGTATTGTGCCGGGTGCTGAATAATGCCGGGTTCAAAGGGCTGATTGCCTGGAAACTCAAGGAATTAGCCCTTTTCTATGGTTGAGAACCCGGCATAATCCGAGCATCATATTTTTCACAGCACTCGGCACGAAGCATGAAAGGTTTACAGGTAAATGCCGCCTTGGTTTTGGGGACGATGTGTTTCGGCGTGATGAATATGGTTGTTTTGCGGGCTGAGGGAACAAAATATTCCACCCGATGGACCGCCGGTGCGGGGTTATGGACTGATGCGGCGCATTGGTCGGATGGCTTGCCGACCGCGATCCAGAGAGCGGAAGTCCACGGAAACAGCAGCGTGCTCGTTCCCGCTGGCACTTATCTGGCTGGCGACTTGGAGGTGGCTTTGAATGGCAGCGACCACGCGCGGGTGGAGGTGGACGGCGGCCAGATCATCCTGATGCAGGATTCCTTGCGCCTGGGTGAATACACCGGCGGCGAAGGAGAGTTCGTCCTCAAAAACGGGGCCATGCATTGCGTCATGGATGTATTTGTCGGCGGCGCCGATGGAGTGCCCGGTCACGGGCCGAAGGCCGTACTTCTGATTGAAGGAGGAAGTTTTCTTGGTCGAACGCTGACAGTGGGCGTCGGTTGGGGATCTGAATCGCTTTTGTCCGTCGAAGGTTCGCGCGCCACGGCCGTTCATGTGCTTGATTATGTCTATATCCTGGGGACGGCTGACCCCAACGGGAAACCCGGCTCCTCCACGCTTTCGTTTACGCTGGATGAACACGGCGTGACTCCCATCACCATTCAATCCCATCGCCGCGGTCTGCGAATCATCAAGGATGCCAGAAGCCGTTGTCGCCTGCAGATCCGGTTGAGGGCCGTTCCACCACGCGAAGACGTCACATTGGTTTCGGGTCACGTTCACATCGAAGGAACTTTCGATGATTTACCCGAAGGCAGCGAAATTACGGCGCAATACGGATCGCGGACCTACCGCTGGCAACTGACTTATCGTGGCGGTGCGCATGGCGACGACCTCGTATTGAAAAACAAGAGCGAGTATGCCGCGGACGCGCCGGTGACCCACACGCGTCCGCCCCCGGAAATCCCCAAGGCGCTCTGGATCGAGCACCCGCTTTTCCCGCTCTCCGCCGAGAAAACCGGTGAACCCGCTTTTCCGGAAGCCGAGGGATTCGGCGCGTTCACCCCCGGGGGCCGGGGCGGCAAAACGATTTACGTGGATAATCTCAACGACTCGGGACCCGGCAGCTTGCGGGCGGCCATCGAAACTTCCGGGCCGCGCACGATTGTTTTCCGCGCCGGCGGCGTGATTCCCTTGAAGTCCACTCTCGTCATCAGGCAACCTTGCATCACGATCGATGGCCAGAATGGGCCCGGCGCCGGGATCATGCTGCGCAATCATGGCATCGAGGTGAAGACACACGACGTGGTCCTGCGCTATTTCCGCGTCCGCGTCGGCGATGACGGCGTCCGGCTGGACGATAAAACCAAAAGCTATTCAGGCGGAGACGGTGAACACGCCGTTTATTTCACGGACGGTTCCAAAAACTGCATTGCCGATCACCTGTCGTTAAGCTGGTCGACGACCAAAATCCTGTCGGTCACCAAAATGAGCGACCTGATCACGGTGCAATGGTGCATCCTGAGCGAGAGCCTTAATTTTGCCGACCACGGCTACGCCTCCATCGCCGGCGGGAACCGGGTGACGTGGCATCACAATCTGTTCGCCCACAACCTGAGCCGCAACGTCCGGTTTCAAGGCGCCGTGGATGCGGACTTTCGCGACAACTTGATCTACGATTGGGGCGAAACGGCAGCCTATGGTGAATTTGATCGACTCAACTACATCGGCAACTATCTCAAAGCTGGACCGTCCACGACGCAAAAACCCTGGTTGCTTTTTCATAACGGCGCCGCTGTGGTGATGCCGGGATCGCTGTTTGTGACGAATAACATCCTCGAAGGAGAACACGCCGCGCCGGGGGTGAATCAGGACAACTGGCGCGGAATGGGGTATTACTACGAGCGCAACACCATTGCTGCTCCGGAACCGTTCCCGGCGCCGCGGGTCACGACCGAGCCACCACAGGCTGCCTATGGGCACGTGCTGAAAGACGCTGGCGCGATCCTTCCGCGTCGCGACGCCGTTGACGAACGCATCGTGCGCGAAGTGCGCGATGGGACGGGACACATCATCAATTGGGTCAAGGACGTCGGCGGTTGGCCCGATTTTCCATCCGCCACAGCGCCCTCTCAAGGCGCACAACAGGATTTAAAGTATCCGCAACAGATTGGTCTTCTCCCCTGGGAGTCAAGCTCTACCCGGTTTTTCCCGACAAGTTTCGGGTTTGACTTTGCGCGGGCGTTTGGCGTATTGCAGGGACTGTAGAAAAGAGTCGTTCGCGAGCGCGACTGCAACAGAGTTCGAAACTTCCCGCACAAGCCGTCCGGATGCCGGGATGGGGACAATTATGAAGAGAACGATGCGTGAGAGCGGCAAAAGCATGGTGCTCGTCAGGATCACGCTTGCCGCATTCTTATTGTCCGGTTTTGGCTGCGATTCGCACCCAAAGCAAGGCACGAATCAGGCAGTTCAGGCAACAAATGCTGAACACCCCTTGCGTGTCCGCGCGCCCGCGGTTGCGGGGCTGTTTTATCCGGCGGAAGAACCGGTCCTTTCAAAAACCATTGACGAATTGCTGGAAGGCGCGCCCGCGCATCACATCCCACACCTGAAGGGCCTGGTTTGCCCTCATGCGGGTTACTCTTATTCCGGACCAACGGCGGCGATTGCATACAAAATGCTGGCGGGGCGCGATGTTCAAACCGTTGTCATCCTCGGCCCCAGTCACTATGCCGCGTTTCAGGGCGCGTCGGTTCCGAACACGGACGCTTACCAAACACCTTTGGGAACCGTCCCCATCTCGGCCAAGGCACAGCAACTCGTCAAGACCAGCCCTTTTGTCCTGGAACCGCAATGCCTGGTCCAGCGTCCGCAGTGGTGGACGCAGTCATCGAAGCCCGCACCGGCTGCCGGCGAGGACACGCCCGACACTTGGGAACATTCCGTCGAGGTCCAGGTTCCTTTCCTGCAAAAAACCTTGAAGAACTTCACCATCCTGCCCGTCGTCTTTGGCAACGTTGATCCTGAACAAGCCGCCAGGGTTTTGGCCGGGGTGATTGATGGCAAAACAATCGTGGTGGCCAGCTCCGATCTGAGTCATTACCACCCCTATGATGAGGCCAAAGAACTGGACAACCGCTGCGTCAAGGCGGTTTGCGACCTGAACATTGACGAAATGAAAACCCAGGAAGCCTGCGGCAAATTGCCCATCCTGACGCTGATGTATCTGGCCCGGGAAAAAGGCTGGAAGGCGCAACTGCTGGATTACCGCAACAGCGGTGACACCTCGGGCGACAAGAGCCACGGCGTTGTCGGCTACGCCGCCATCGCCTTTTACGAGCCGGCACCCCAAAATCTTGAGGCGAACGAGCGAAAGTTTCTGCTGGACCTCGCCCGGGAAACTTTGACGAACGTTGCAGCCAACCCCGACTCGTCGGGACCCGAGGTCAACGTTAAGGATGTATCACCGAAACTGCTGGAAACCAAGGGATGTTTCGTGACCTTGACCGAAAATGGCGCGCTCCGCGGTTGCATCGGGCACATTTTGCCGCAGGAGGCTCTTTATCAGGCCATCGTGGACAACGCGCGGAACGCAGCCACCCGCGACTCGCGTTTCCAGCCGGTGCGACCCGATGAGGTGAGTAAAATCAAAATCGAAATCAGCGTGCTGACGGAACCGCAACCGTTGCGTTTCAGTTCGCCGGAGGACCTCATAAACCAGTTGAAGCCGGGCGAGGACGGCGTAGTGCTCCGAATCGGTCTCTACGGGGCGACGTTTCTGCCGCAGGTCTGGGCGCAAATCCCTGACAAGGTCGAATTCCTCAACCACCTCGCGCAAAAGGCCGGCTGTGCACCGGACGACTGGCGCGGCAAGAATGTGACCGTCTCCATCTATCACGTCGAGGCGTTCGAAGAATCGGAGTGACCTCGTTCAAAGGAGCGCTGACATACTGCGAACACCATAAGGACCTCCGCCGATTTCCAGCGAACCAAGGCCGCATCGCTCGTGTCTTCAAAAACAAATTTCAAGGTTGGTGATTCAACATGGCCATCGCAAAACACAACATCGACTTTGCCTTGGCGACGTGAAGATGCGCGTCCACCTTGATCTAGATAATCCAACTGTAAGCGCACAAACAATCGAGTTGTTTCCCACATTTAATCGTTGGTTCCATTGGTCTAGTGCTTTGTTTTGAGCTAACGATAAACAACTCAGCCACGTCGGGCCGGTGATGTCAACCGCGAAAGCGGAACTGAAAGCGCCAACCGGGTTTGGCTCCAGTGACTTGGCCGGACTCCGTTGCCTGGATGGGTTCCAGTCGCTCAGCCCGAGTCCGCCTTTAAGAAATCAAGCCGGAGTTCCCGCTCTGAGGTCGCGATCACGGAAGTCAAAAAAGACTCCCGCCACTACATCATTTTTTCAGTTGACCGCACGGGCTTTATAGGTGTTAGGCACTTTCTTCACGATTTCTTTCGAGCTTCACCCATATCGCATGTTTGGATTCTACGAGCTAGAACTTGAGCGGTGGGCCCATAACTTCCATGCCGTGTTCCGCCCAGAGCTGCTTCAGGGTGGATTCTTGGTTCTTCGGGATGTCCTTCCCGATCTTGCTCATCTGCCTGAAAAAATCCTCCATGCTGCCGGCCGGCTGAAAGAGAACGAGCATCTGCCCCTCGCCGTCGCTGATCTTGGCGAACGCATGAGGAATCTTACGCGGCGCCAACGCCGAGTCGCCCGGATGCAGGCTAAGGGTGTCGTCGCCCACCTGCACGATGAACTCGCCGCGGATCACATAAAACCATTCGTCCTGAAAATGGTGGCGGTGAAGAGCTGGACCACCCTTCGACTCACGAAACGTGTCATAGATGCAAAGGTCACCGCCCGTGTCCCGGCTCGAGACCTTCAGATCAAAGCGTCCCCCCATGATTAGGAGTTCCTCCTCGTAACGGTCCTTCTGAGCTCCGACCCGGAATCCCCTTCCGGCGCGCTCCGCACTGGCCGACGTTGTCTCGCCGCCCCGTGCTGCCAGCGCGAAAGCTGCGGTCGCTATAGAAAGTTTTAGAAAGTTTCGTCGCTTCATGGGTGGTTTGGTAAACACGCACCGGGTAGGTGCGGGCGGTTAACCCGTCCACACCCCCCTAAGAACCGTGCGTGAAAGTTTCCCTTCACACGGCTCGGGCCTTTCCAAGGACGCTCCCGTGCGGGGCATCCCGGCAATCGATTGGTTTAAGTTCAGCATCCTGAGCTTGCTTATACTCCCGCAGGAAGGACTTGACCAGCCTTTCCGCAGGGCAAAGTCCGCCACGCAAAACAGCGGCGGCGCTCAAAATACTCGGTGTAATCAGGGTCGTAAGGATTGGCTTCTCCTCTGACCTTGATGTGACGTTCAATCACCGTCCGGGCGATGGAATACAAACGCAGCACCCGGCTTTCGCCGGTGCCGGTTCGTTCCCGGGCCGAGAACCCAAACGCGCCGCCGGCGCTGAAGTATTTGCGCTTCAGCCAGCCGTAGGTTTTGTTCGGATGCGTCCGCCGCGCCCAGCGCAGGATTTGATGGTGGATGATTCTGTCCAGCGTCCAAAAGGTCTTGCCCGAACAAACGTGGCGGTGATAATTGGCCCAGCCCCGAATGATCGGGTTGAGTTTTCTTATCAGGGTCGCGGCGGTTTGTCCGTTCATGCCTTTGATGGTGTCGCGGGTTTTATGCACCAGCGCCTTCAGCCCGTCCTTGGCGGGTTTGATGAGCAGCTTGTTCTTGTATTTGCGCACGTTCTGACCCAGGAAGTTGAAACCCGTTTCGATGTGGGTGATCGTGGTCTTCTGTTCGGAGAGTTCCAATCCTCTCTCGGCCAGGAAGGCCGTCACCGCGGGTTTAACGATCTGTTCCAGGGTTTCTTTCCTGCGCGCTGTCACAAGGAAGTCATCCGCGTAACGGATGAAGTTGACCTGGTCGCGTCGCACTTTGATCCGGCTGCGGATGGCCTGCTCCATCCCGTCCAGCGTCAGGTTGGCCAGCAAGGGTGAAATGATTCCACCCTGTGGCGTTCCTTCCCTGGTCGGGAACAGTCGGCCTTTTTCCCAGTAGCCAGCTTCCAGCCAGAGCCGTAGCATTCTCTTGTCCATTGGTATGGACTTGAGAAGCCAGGCGTGGCTGATCCGCTCGAAGCAGGCTTTGATGTCGCCTTCCAGCACCCAGACCGGCGCGTAGCTCTTGGCCAATGCACAAAAACACTGGCCAATGGCGTCGGCGCAGGAGCGGCCTTCCCTGAACCCGTACGAGTTTCGGTCGGCGACCGTCTCGGCGATGGGTTTGAGGGCCAGCGCGTGGAGCGCTTGCATGGCACGATCCCGCATGGCGGGAATGCTCAGCGGGCGCATCTTGCCGTTCTTCTTGGGAATGTGGTGCCGGCGTAAGGGCAGCGGCCGGTAACCACGACGTTTCAGGTTCTGCACTGCGGCATACTTTTGTCTATCCGTCCTCCATAGTACGTTGTCCACACCGGGGGTTTTGGCCCCCTTGTTTTCCGTCACCCGCTTGACGGCCAGCAGTCTGGCTGAGCGCCAGTGAGTGACCAGCCACGACAGGGCTTTGGCCTTGCCGTGTTGGCCTGCCCGGATTGCCTTTGCAATACGCAACTGTAGCCTCCTGACCTGGCGACGGACCTTGGGCCAGTTGATGACCTTCCAGTCTGTCGTTCGGTTGGAGGACGCACCAAAGGATTGCTCCTTCATCATTTGCTTTTCCTCCTCAAGGATGGTTCGACGGTTTCTCTTGCCATTCAAGACCTGACCGACGTGGGCGTATCCGATGCGTTACACACCGGCCTCGGCTTCTTCGGTCTTCTCCATGCTGCCTCCGCTTGTCGTGGACGTAGAAAACGCCACTGCGCCGGAACATCCGATACCGTTTCCTCATAACACATCAATCGTCGTGAGGATGCAAGGCGGCCGTGGACCCCAGTTAGCGAGTACTGGTCAGATCGGCGCTGAATCGGCGCAAATTGAAGCAGAATTGTTCCCGGCCAACCGAAGTTGCTGACAAATCCGCTGACAGTGACCCGCTTGGGGGCCTCCTTTGGAGTGCAAATCGTTGTGCAGCAAGCGCAACTGAAATGGCTCCAGAGGTAGGGCTCGAACCTACAACCCGCCGGTTAACAGCCGGCTGCTCTACCATTGAGCTACTCTGGAGTCGGTAGTCGTTCTTTTCCAGGAGCCTGCCATCGCCCGCTGGCGGCAGGAACGCTGAATATACAAGGTCAGCCTGCACAAGGTCAAACCGATTTTGCCCTTCCGCCCGGTGGACGCCGGGGATCCCGGCTTTAATGCCTATGGACAGGTTATCCAGCAGATGCCAGCTTAAGCGATGCACCCGACCGCGCCCTCCGCCAAGTCAGCCTTACTCACCGACCTCTCGCCCTACATCTACGGGACCACACGACTGGGTGACAACCAGATCGCTTTCGATGACCGGGTGAACATCGCGCGCGCCGCCATGGACGCGGGCATCTGGTTCCACACCAGCCACACCTACGGCAACGCCCTCGAGGTGTTGCGCGTCGCCTTTGATCAGGCTCGCGCCAAAGTTCCCAGGTTGATTGTGAAGATCATCGGGAGCAGCATTGACGAGCTCCGGGACGTCATTCGCCGGAATCTGGGGCCGTTGGGGCTGGACAGCCTGGAAGTGGGCCAGCTCTGTCTGGGCGGGCAACTGGCCGATGAGTTTGCGGGGGCAGGCCCGTGTTACGCAGCGTTCGCGCGTCTCAAGCAGGAAGGGCTGGTGCGACGTTTCGTGCTCGAAGTGTTTCCCTGGACGTCGAACATGGCGCTCAAAGCGCTGCGAGGCGGCTATCCGAAGGGGATTGTGGACGGTTACATTTTTTACCTGAACCCCCTGCAACGGTTTGCCTCCAACGAGCTGTGGGATCTCATCCGGGAACGAAACGAACCCATCATCGCGCTGCGCACCGTTTCCGGCGGGCACGTGCATCGGCTGCGGGATGTCCCCGGCGCCGCCTGGAAGGATTACCTGCAAAAGCGAGCGGTTGAGGTGGCGCCGATCTTCGAGCGCTCCGGCATCCAGAGCTGGACGGAGTTTTGCGTCCGCTTTGCCCACAGCTTCCCTCAGGTCCGTGCCACCGTCGGGGCCACGAGCCGCCCGGAAAACCTCAGGGAATTCCTCGCTGCCAAAGACAAACTCCAGCCGCTGCCGGAGCCCATCCAGAATGCAATTGTCAAACTGCAATATCGCTGGTCGGACGAGCTTGACGTTCATGCCGAACCCTGGTCGATGTGACGGTCGCGATCGGGTTGAACGAGGCAGACCAGCCCACCCGGTAAAGGAGCCTGGCCCCCGCGGGACCCGCCCCTCCCCGAGAAATGCCTCGTCCGCCGAAGCGGGCGACAATCCGCAAGTTGATCATTTTCAGCTTGATCCCGGATTGGCGGGCTGAATAACGTCCGCGACCATGTTAAAAAGAAGTTTTTCGGTGCAGTGGTTTCGGATTTTAGTTGTGGTCGGGATGAGTCTCATGGCGGCGGGTGTTTGGGCCGCGCCGCTGCCGCTCAAGGTGGTGGGCAATCGATTGCTCGACAGCAAAGGCCGGCCCGCCCGGCTGCGCGGCGTCAACTGCGCCGGCATGGAGTGGTCCAGCGACGGCGACGGCCATATTGTCAAGTCGGTTCAGGTGGCGGTCCAGCAGTGGCGCGCCAACCTCATCCGGCTGCCGCTGACGCAGGATCGCTGGTTCGGCAAAGCGCCCGAGCAGAAGGACCGCGGAGCCGGCTATCGCATGCTCGTGCGGCAACTGGTGGATTTCTGCGCGGCCAACGACACCTATGTCATTCTCGACCTGCACTGGTGCGACGCCGGCGATTGGGGTAAAAACATCGGCCAGCATAATTTGCCCGACACCAACAGCATCCCCTTCTGGAAGGATGTGGCGCGGGAGTACCGCGATGATCCCGCCGTGCTGTTCGATCTCTATAACGAGCCGGCACACATCAATTGGGACCAGTGGTTCAAGGGCGGAGTCATCACCGAAACGGATGAGGAAACGCAGGTCACGTTGACCTATGTGTCGGTCGGGATGCAGGCGCTGGTGGACGCGATTCGATCGACCGGGGCGAAGAATGTGATCGTCGCCGGCGGCATCAACTGGGCCTATGAACTCGACGGAATCCTGGACGGCCGCCAGCTCTCCGATCCCAATGGCAACGGCGTCGTGTATGCCAATCACGCCTATCCCCACGAATACGCGGGGCTCGGCCACGAACCGATCGGCCGGTGGACCGCGCGCATGGAAGCCTTTGCCCATAAACTCCCGGTCATGGTTCTGGAATTCGGTTCCATCGAACGCATGTGGCCGTTCCCGAAGGACTGGAATTATAACGACGAAAAATGGAATCGCGAGATGCTCCGCGTGCTGGAGGCCCACGACTGGAACTGGGCCGCGTGGGATTTCCACCCCACCGCCTGGCCGTGCCTGATCGCCGATTGGAATTACACCCCCACCCCGGCCTTCGGCGTCTGGGTCAAACAAGCTCTGGCGGATAATCTGAAGCCGTGAGAAGCCACGACGCATTCAGCGCGGCACCGCCGCAGCCAGGCTCTTTGCGGTTGAAAATCACCAGCCCGGTTCGAGGAGAAAACACGGGATAAAATCGCTGCCCTGGATTCCGGCGCCGGGCTACTTGTCGCGGATGAAATCGTAGATGTTGAGGTAATGCCGGCCGGACACGTTCCAGGAATGGTCACAGCGCATTCCGTGCAGCATGAGCTGCCGGAAGTGATCCGGGAAATGATAATAACAGCCGAGCGCGCGCTTCAGCGCCGACTCCAGACCCGCATTGTCCGCGTCATGAAAGACGTAACCATTGCGCTCGTGCATCGGCAGGTTCGAATAATCCTTGTCAAAAACCGTGTCGGCCAGCCCGCCTATTGAGCGCACGACGGGAACGGTGCCGTAACGTATCGAGATAAGCTGTGTCAGTCCGCATGGTTCGAAACGGCTGGGCACGAGCATGAGGTCGGCGCCGGCGTAGATGAGGTTGGCCAGATCCGGGTTGTAGCCGATCTCCAGATGGCAATCCTGGTTGTCATTCAAGTGCCGTTTCAAACCCCAGAAATGATCGTTGATGCCGCGGTCGGGGCTTTCGCCCAACAGAACGAACTGCGCCCGGTTCTGCAGCGAATAAAAAATCCCGTGCCGCACCAGTTCCAGCCCTTTCTGGGCGTCGAGACGCCCCACAAAGGCCACGATCGGTTTCTCGTTTTCGGCCAGCCACAGGCGCCGCCGCAAGGCCTGTTTGTTGCCGTACTTCTTCTCAATCGTTTGCGCGCTGTAATGCGAGGGAATGCACGGATCTGTTTCCGGGTTGTACACGTCGTAATCCACCCCGTTCAGCACGCCGCCAAATTTGTGCTGGTGAATGTGCAGCGTGGACTCGAGCCCGTGGCCTTGCCCGGCATCCTTGGCTTCCCAGGCATGCCGCGGCGAAACCGTGTTAACGAAATTGGAGTAAACGATGCCGCCTTTGAGCAGGTTCAGGGCGCGCGGGTTGTGGTTGTCGCGCAGCCGATCGTAGTGGAAGTAATATTCCGGCCGGTTCATCGCGGCCGCCCGCAGCAGCAGGTCGCCCGTCACACCCTGGTGCCGGAAATTGTGGATGGTGAAGCAGACCCGGGAGTGCTGCATCCCCAGGGGCGCGTAAATCTCATACAAGAGCACCGGCGCCAGCGCCGTTTGCCAGTCGTGGCAATGAATGATTTCGGGGTGCTTGCCGGCCTTGTACATGAACTCCATGGCAGCGCGGCAGAAAAAGGCGAACCGCAGCACGTCGTCATTTTGCCCATAAAGGACACCACGGTTGAAGAAGTTGTCGGACGAATGCGGTTCAATGAAAAAACATTTGCGCCCACGCACGAATCCGAACCAGACCGTCGTCGGGATGGCGCCGTTGAACCAGGGCACCTGCAGGTTTTCATACGACCGGCAGAGGCCATAGATGTGGTCGTACCGCATGCAGTTGTATTTGGGCAGAATGATCTCGACCGTGTTGCCCTGGCGTTCCAGTTCGCGACTGAGTCCTGAGACCACATCGGCCAGCCCGCCTACTTTGGCCACCGGCGCCAGCTCGGATGTGAGCATCACGACGAACAGCCGGGGAATGGCCGGCTGCGGAGCCGGTGTCTCCTCCGGCGCCTCCTCGGCTTCTTCGATCGCCCGCGCCGCTTCCTTGAGACTGGGCAGTTCCTTGACGAGCTCTTCTTCCGAAGGCAGCTCGGCCACCCGCGGCACAGGCGGTTTCAGCGATTTGCGAACGTCCGGTGGCGGCGCCGGGGCTTTGGCCGTTGCGACAGCTTCAACACCAGGCGGCCTCAGCGCGGGAGCGGGCAGCGGCGCCGCAACAGCCTCGGGTTCAACCGTGGTCCGAACGACGGCCGACGACCCACCCGCCGGCGCCGGTCTGATCATCAGGGCCAAACTGGCCGCCGGCCCAGCCGGTTTCACTTCCGGCACATGCTCTTTTGCCGGCAGGCTCGCTGACGGAGGCGTCGGGGGCGGGGACGCGGGCTCGGGGCAGGCGCCGGGCGGAGCTGAGCCGCCGGGTGACATCCCGCCTGGCTCAGGCCGCTCCTGAACGGGCATCGGTGGCGCAATGGTGTCAGGAGCTGCCGGATTTGGGCCGACAGGCGAAACGGCTCCTGGCGGCGATTGGCCGGAAGCCGGAAGCGGCGGCTGGGATTCGCCTCCTGTATCCGGTGACGAGGGTCTCGGTCTCTTCGACATATCAATCATTGCGGCGCGCGCTTCGCACTCTCCAACAACGCCACGACCTCCTCGTCACTGGTCTGCGCAAACAAACTGTAGTAGTGCCCCACCGCATCAAAATCCGGATCCACGAACAACGCCATCACCTCATCCGCCACCCGCTGCAGCCGCTCGATCGCATTGATCGAAGCGACGGGCACCGCCACGATAATCGACGTGGCGGCTTGCTTTCGAGCCGACAAGACCGCCGCTTCCATTGTCGCGCCGGTGGCCAGGCCGTCATCCACAACCAGGACCCGCTGGCCGGAAAGCTCCGGCCTCACACCGCAATGAAACTTCCGCGCATATTCCTCCAGGCGGTTTGCTTCCTGCGCCATGACCTGTCTCACTCGCTCCTGGCCCGCCGCGTCGGAGCCGATGACGGATTCGTCCAAAACGACAACCTCGTGCTCGGCCATGGCGCCGACTGCGAATTCGCGGTGGAAAGGGTGCCCGATTTTACGCACCACGAGCACGTCTAAAGGGCGTTGCAGAATGCGGGCAACCTCCGCCGCCACGACCACCCCGCCGCGCGGCAAACCCAATACCACATCCGCCGCCACCGCCTCTTCCCGCAAGCGGAGGCCGAGCTTGTGTCCTGCGTCTTCGCGGGATTCGAACATCATGGTGCTTGAATGGCCCGTTTGAGGGAAAAAATCAACCGCGTCAGCCCGTCACCACCGTCCCGACTTTTTCGCCCAGGACCACCCGCTTCAGGTTGTGCGGGCGGAACCCTTCGAAAACGATGATTGGCATTTTGTTGTCCATGCACAGGGAGAACGCCGTGGAATCCATCACCTTGAGCTGTCTCTGCAGGGCCTCCAGATAGGTGATCCGGGAAAAACGCCGGGCATGTGCGTTCTTCTTCGGATCGCAATCGTAAATGCCGTCCACCTTCGTGGCTTTCAGGATCACTTCGGCGCCGATTTCGTTGGCGCGCAGCGCGGCGGCCGTGTCCGTGGAAAAGTAGGGATTTCCGGTTCCGCCCCCGAAAATGACCACCCGGCCCTTTTCCAGATGCCGCACGGCGCGGCGCCGAATGAACGGTTCGGCCACCTGCGCCATCGCAATGGCGCTTTGCACGCGCGTGGCCACGCCGATCTTTTCCAGCGCGTCCTGCAGCGCGAGCGAATTGATGACCGTGCCCAGCATCCCCATGTAATCGCCCGTCGCGCGCTCGATGCCCCGTTCGCTGCCCTTCACACCCCGAAAAATGTTGCCTCCACCGATGACCACAACCACCTGCACCCCCAGCTCGCGCACCTCGCGGATTTGCTCCGCCATGCTCTGCACCGCCTCCGGGCAGATGCCGATGCCGCCCTCTCCGCCGAGGGCTTCGCCGCTGAGTTTCAGCAAAATGCGGTCATACTTGGGCGCTTTCCGCGAAAACCTTCCCCGATGTATGACACCCCGCCCGGGTTGCAGGGTTCTCTTCATGGCGTGTGGCCGTGGAAAAACATCACGCAGCCTTTTAGCAGCCTGTCCGGCCAACGTCAAACGAAAGCCGATTTTTCGAGGGCTTCATCGCGTCGGAGATCGCATAGGAGGCAACGAACGCGAAACGGCTATGGACTGCGGAGGACAGTCGCCGGTGACACCGTCACCTGGCACTCCGGGAAAGTCTCGCGCATGAACTGCACCAAGGAAAGGTCCACCAAATCCAGGATTTTCTTCCTCTCTTCCTCTTCTGAGAGCGGTTCCTCGGATTTGATCTTGTAGCCGGCCAGCCTCAGCACACTGCCCGGCAAGAACCCCTCGATCTCGACGTGCCCCGAAGCGCGTGATCCGCCCAGCGGTGACCGGACACTCCACAAGCGCACGTGGGGTTTGACGATGAGGTGATGCGTATGGGGCTTCAGGACTCCGTCGTCGCACAGGGCCTCGAAGTCCTCGAACGACAGGACCAGGTCTTCCACGGGCGCGAGCATGGGCTCCTGCACACCGTAGATGGAGGCGTTGATCGGGGAGACCAGCGGACGCATGAGCGGAAAGAAGATCACATCGTCAATGTTCTCCTGCTCCGTGAAAATCATGGCCATCCGCTCAATCCCCGGACCGATCCCGGTCGTGGGCGGCATGCCGTATTCCAGCGCTTCGATGAAATCGAAATCCAGCGTGTGAAACTTGCCCAGGTCTCGTTCCTCCGAGCGATAAGCCTTTTGCCACGTCTGCAGCAGATGCAGCGGATCGTTTTGCTCCGACCAGTTGTCGCCGCATTCCATGCCGGCGATGAAAATCTCGAATCGCTCGACAAAGCGCGGATCCTCGGCCAACGGTTTGGCCAGCGGCGAAATTTCGACCGGATGCCCAAACACGAGCGTGGGCTGGATCAAATCGGGCTCCACCATTTCGAACGCCTTCGCGAGCGCCTCACCCACGGAGGGCTGCGGTTCGTTGATGCCGAGGGCTGCGAGGCGGGCGTTGGCTTCGTCAGCCGACTGACAGGCGCGGAAGTCCACGCCGGTTTTTTCCTTCACCGCGTCGGCCATGCTGACACGCCGCCACGGTTGGCCAAAGTCGATCTCGTGGCCGCGCACCTTGAATTGGGTGCGTTCGAACGCATGGACCGCCACGTAACGGAACATCTCCTCGATGAGATTCATGTTGTATTCGTAGTTCTCGTAGGCGGTCATAGTCTCCACCATCGCGAACTCCGGATGATGACTGCGGTCGATTCCCTCGTTCCGGAAGTAGCGGCCGATCGTGTAAACCTTGTCGAACCCCGCCACGATCAGGCGCTTGAGATAAAGCTCGTGCGAAATGGCCAAGTACATCTCGCACCCGAGCGCGTTCACGTGGGTCTTAAACGGCTTGGCCGTGCCGCCGCCGTATTGGGGCTGGATGACCGGCGTCTGGAATTCGAGGAAGCCGCGCTCATTCAAGAAGGACCGGATCGCCGCCACCATTCGGCTGATCGCGGCAAAGCGTTTCTGTGGCTCCCGGTCAAGAATCACGTCCAGATACCGCTTGCGCAACACCTGCTCCCGGTCTTTCAGGCCGGACCACTGGTCGGGCAAGGGACGGATGGCCTTGGTCAGCAGGCGGAGTTGTTCCACCAGCACAGAGATCTCGCCGCGCTCGGTCTTCACCACTTTCCCGGTCGCCTCGACCATATCCCCGAGGTCGAGAAGGTTGAGGTCCGCGTAGCCCAGCGTTTGCGCGGCGGCGTCGGTCGGTTGGACGAGTTGGCGCCGGAGAAACAACTGAATGCGACCGGACTGGTCATGAACACGACCGAATGCCAGAGCGCCCTGTTTTCGCCAGGCCATCAGGCGCCCGGCGACCGTGACAATCTGACCTTCATGGCCGGCGAAGTCGTCCAAGATCGCCTTCGCATAATGCGTGCGGCGGCAACGCGAAGGGTAGGGGTTCAGCCCCAAAGCCCGTAAGGACGCCACTTTGCCCAGCCGGATGTTCCTGATTTCTGTTAACGGATTTGTTGACACGCGAGGATTTGTAATTTGCCTCTACTGCTTGGGCAAGCTCGCTCTTTGAACGCAGCGTGCGAAGACCACGGCGTTCTGGCTCGACGCAAGCGCAGGATTTCGATTCTTTCTGCCTCTCCTTGCTCGTTTATCGCCGGCGTCGGTGAGGAACAACACGGCATGGCGTTCGGCACACTGGCGACGGCGAACGGCGTGGGCGATTTTTTGTCGAGCGTGACCGCGGGCGCGTGGTGGCATCTGACGTGAATCCAGGCAGTGGCACAGTTCGGTGGGGCGAGACTCCCGGCGAGCCGCGCGTTGATTGGAGGGCACTGCTCCGTCAGTGCCCAAGAAATCAGGGAAGCGACAAAGCGCTTCCCTCCAACGCCATCACAGCTCGCGAGGACGCTCGCCCCACCAACTTTTTGGCTGAACTGCGCCACTGCCTGAATCCAGCCGGGCTTGCTTTTTCCGGCACGGGCATTATGCTCGACGCCATGGCGGAGCCGTTGCTCGCGATCGAACATCTGCGCGTTGACTTTCCGGATGTCGTGGCAGTCAACGATTTGTCGCTGACGGTCGAGGCCGGGGACATCTGCGGATTGGTCGGCCCTAACGGCGCGGGCAAGACCACCACGCTGCGCGCGGTTTCCGGCTTGCAGGAGCGCACGCGCGGCGCCGTCAAAGTCAGCGGGCGCGAGCTGAACGGCGAGTCGGATGAACTCAAAAAGCGGCTGGGTTTCATGCCGGATTTTTCGCCCGTTTACGAACTCCTCACGGCGGTTGAGTTTTTGGATCACTTCGCCAGAGCCTACAACGTGCCGAACCGGGCCCATCGCATCGAGGAGTGTCTGGAATTGACCTGGTTGACCGACAACCGGAATGTGCTGGGCGAGGAATTATCCCGCGGGATGAAACAGCGGCTGGTGCTGGCCAAAACGCTGTTGCCCGACCCGCAGGTGTTTTTGCTCGACGAACCCGCCAGCGGTCTCGACCCATTGGAACGGCTCGAGTTGTGGAAACTGCTGTTGCAGTTGCACGACGCCGGGAAGGCCGTGCTCATTTCCTCGCACCTCGTCACGGAGCTGTCGAGTTTCTGCAACAAGGCGGCGATCCTGGACCGCGGCCGGCTGGTGCTCGTTGGAACCATGTCCGAATTGGGGCAGCGGATGAACCACCGGCGCATGTCCGTCAGATGGCGTGGGGATGAACCCAAAGCCATGCAGGTGTTGAATGACACCCCCGGCGTGAAACACATCGTTTCGGCCGGGGGCGGCGCGACGTTCGATTTCTACGGCGACGCCGACGCGCTGCACGAGCTGCTGCGGGTCTTGATTTCTGAGGAAGTGCATGTGACGGAATGGCGAAGCCTGCAAGATGAATGGGAACGGAATGTTCTGCGCTCCGGCGCAAAGGCGTTGATGTGACCGCGTTCCCGAATCCGGTTTTTCTGACGCAAATGCGGCTGGTGCACCGGGCCGGCGTTCTGGCGCCCGTCCTCATTGCCGCGCTGACCGGTCTGAGCCTGGTCGCCGGCCTGCTCTACTGCTTTGCTGCTCCGAGTGCCTTTCTGTCTTTCTCCTCTCGTGAGATTGGCAGAATGTTTTATGGCTGGCTGATCGCCATGCAGATGTTGGTGCTGGTGGTTGGTGGATTCAGCCGCATCACGCGGGTCCTGGCCGACGACCGCAAGGCGGGATTGTGGGACAGCAATCGACTGACGCCGATGAAACCCTCGGAGCTGGTCATCGGGTATTGGCTGGGAGCCGGGCTGCGGGAATTCTATATGAACGCAGTGTTGATGGCGCTGGGACTGATCATTATCGCGATCGCCCGGCTGCCGTTCGCCCTTTGGCTGGGATCACAAATTCTATTGTTCAGCACGGCGCTGTTGTTTGGCTTGATCGCCGTCGCAACGGGCATAGCGGCTCAACGACCCCAAGGTGGACTGCTGTTCCTGTTGATCTTCATCTTTGCCCAACTGCTTTCGTTCCTTCAGCCGAGGTTCATGCTCACCAATTTCCTCGTGCCGGTTTACGCGACCCTCCATTTGTTCAGCACGGAAGCTGAGTGGAGCCAGATGCCCGAGTTTTTTGGTCTTCGCGTGCATCCGATTCCATACACCCTGTGCCTGCAGTTGGTGGTGGGCTGCTTCCTGTGGCGCGCGCTCGTGAGAAAAACCGCGAATCCGTTTCAACCACTGCTCCGGCGACGCGAGGCTGTCGCGCTTTTCGGCGTGCTCGTCCTGGCGCAGCACGGTTTGACCTGGGGATTGTGGCGCGGCGAATTCGGCATCGCGAATGGGCTGCCCGACCGTGAACCGATGCTCGCGATCGTCCATGCGGGAACCCTTCTGGCCGGCGCCCTCGTGCTGGCGCTCGCGAGCCCGATCCCCGAACGAGTGCGGGTGGAAGCGTTGCGGCAGGGGTTCAGAGACTTGCGGCCCGTGTTTGCCCGCAGCGCTGTCGCTCCAGGTCTTGCGCTGGCGGCCATCGCCGCGGCCGCGTTGCTGAGCCAATGCCTGCTATCTTTCTCCACCTCCTGGCTGGCCTGCCTGGTGGCGGGCGGCAATCTGCTCTCCTTCTTTGCCATCTTTTCGTTGTCGCTGGAATTTTGTCGCCTGCACTTCGAACGCCGCGCCATAGAGGTTTTTGTTCTCGTGCTGTTCGTCCTGTGTCTGCTTCCCTTTGTGCTGGCGGGTGTGCTTTCCGAATCCGCCCTCTGCCGTTTGTCGCTCCTGTCTCCGGGGTTTCTGGCGCTCAGTGAGCCCTTGAACGAACGCGTGAAGATGCTCGCCCTCATCACGGCGGGCCATCTGCTCATCGCGCTGATGGTTTTTTACCTGTGGCGAAATCGCTGGCGGCGGTTGTTGAGCGAAATAAAATCAGCCCCGCAAGGTTGATTCGCAGGGCGCAACTGAGGGCGAAATCTGAGCGCTGGTTGCCAAATCCGTTGTTGGTGGGGCGAGCGTCCTCTCGAGCCAAGCTTTAATCGAAAAAAGATGCGGCTCGCGAGGACGCTCGCCCCACCAGCCCTGCGGACAAGCTGAGGTACTGCCCGCCTCAAAAATGAATTGTCGCCATCGCGGTTTCCCGGCAGTCTATGCGCTCTTATGCAGCAAGTGAACCTGGGCATGATCGGCGGCGGCACCGTGGGCAGCGGCGTCTTCCACGCGCTGCATCGCAACGGCCGTCTCCTGGCCTCCCGGATTGGCGTGAAGATCAATCTACGCAAGGTCGCGGTGAAAGCGTTTGACGAGCCGCGCCCCTACCCAATTCCCCGCTCGGTCATGACGACCGACTGGCAAAGTGTCGTCCATGACCCGCGCGTGAACCTCGTCACGGAACTCGTCGGCGGCACGACGGTCGCACGAACGATGATTCTGGCGGCGCTGAAGCTGGGCAAGCCGGTGATTACCGCGAACAAAGCGTTGTTGTCGGAGCACGGTGAAGAACTGTTTGCCGCAGCCAGGGCCCACGGCACAAACCTTTATTACGAAGCGAGCGTCTGCGGCGGCATTCCCATCATCAAATCACTGCGCGAGAGCTTTGTCGGCAACCGCATCACCCACCTTTACGGAATCGTCAACGGCACCTGCAATTACATTCTCACCAGGATGAAACTCGAAGGCGCGGATTTCGACGCGGTGCTCCGGGATGCGCAACGCCAAGGCTATGCGGAGACACCGCCGGATCTCGACATCGACGGATGGGATTCGCAGCACAAGATCGGCATCCTGGCCTCGCTGGCGCATGGTTTTTGGGTGAACCCGAAAAAGATTCCCGTCGAAGGCATCCGCCACGTGACCGCGCTCGACATCGAATTTGCCGGACAACTCGGTTACACCGTCAAGTTGCTCGGCATCATCAAGAGAATTGACAATTCACGGTTTTCGATTGAAGCCCGGAAGAACCCGTCAACGCGCAAATCGAAGAGCGTAAATCATAAATCAAAAATCCAGGTCTCGGTTTACCCGACGCTGGTTCCGAACACCCATGTTCTGGCGAGCGTCAATCACGTGTTCAACGCCGTGTTCGTGCGCGGCGATGTCGTGGGAGACACTTTGTTCTACGGCCGGGGGGCGGGCAAGGACGCCACCGCCAGCGCGGTGTTGAGCGATTTGGCGGATGCGGCGCTGGACTTGAAATTCGGCACCCAACATCGCGTGCCGCCGTTTGTGCCGCACGAACGCGACGGCGCCGTCGTGCCCATCGGGGACGTGGTCAGCCAGTATTTCGTGCGGTTGCAGGTGGTGGACAAGCCGGGCGTGCTGGCGCGCATCGCCGCCATTTTCGGCGGGTCGAACATCGGCATTTCCTCCGTGATCCAGCCGGAAGGCCACGAAGGCGAAAGCGTGCCGCTCATTTTCATGCTCCATCACGCCCCGAATGGCGCGGTCACGAAGGCCCTCGCTCAAATCGGCAAACTCCCCGTCGTCAAAGGCAAGCCCGTCATGATCCGGGTGGAGGATTTCAAATAGGCATGAGTCGCGCGAAGGACGCGAAGGCAGCGAAGGACAGAGCTTGATGGAAAACTCAATTAGTCTGAACGAAGAAGGCATCGGGAAAATAATCCTCGACGCCGCGTTCAAAGTGCATAGCACACTCGGACCAGGTTTGCTCGAGTCTGTCTACGAATCTGCACTGGCAATAGAACTGACAAAGCGCGGGCTGAATGTTGAACGTCAAAAGCCAATACCCGTTTTTTACGAAGACAAGCTTTTGGACGTCGGATTCCGTGCAGATCTACTCGTTGAAAGCAAAGTGTTGGTGGAACTCAAATCTGTCCAGACAGTCACACCGCTGTTCAGAAAGATCACAACGAATTACGTCCGACTGCTTCCGGTTAGACTCGGATTTTTGTTCAACTTCAACGAGATTCATTTGAAGGATGGAATCATGCGAGTCGTCAACGGCCTGGAAGGCAAACCGCTCTTCGACCGCCGGGAAGACCGGGCCGGGATTGACTCGCATGATCCTTCGCTGCCTTCGCGTCCTTCGCGCGACTCCTTTTTCCAGGAACAAGCCTGATAGGAACTGTCCCATGCCCTTGATCGTTCAAAAATACGGCGGCACCTCGGTCGGCAACACCCAGCGCATCAAGAACGTCGCCTCGCGGGTGGCCAAATACCACGCCCAGGGCGACAAAATTGTCGTCGTCGTCTCCGCCATGAGCGGCGTCACGGATGGGTTGATCAAGCTCGCCAAGGAAATCATGCCCCTGCCGGACGAGCGTGAAATGGATGTGTTGCTGGCAACGGGCGAACAAACCACCATCGCGCTCACCGCCATCGCGCTTCACTCCATTGGTGTGCCGGCCGCGTCCCTCACCGGAGCGCAGGCCGGCATTCTCACGGACCGCGTTCACACCAAGGCGAGAATCCAAAACATCACGCCCAAAACCGTGCACGATCTGCTCAACCAGGGCAAAGTGGTGATCGTCGCCGGCTTTCAAGGAGAGACCTCCGAAGGACAAATCACGACCCTGGGCCGCGGCGGATCGGACCTGACCGCCATTGCGCTGGCCGCCGCGCTCAAGGCCGACCTCTGCCAGATCTACACCGACGTGGATGGCGTTTACACCGCCGACCCGCGCATCGTATCCGGCGCGAAGAAGCTCGAGGAGATTTCCTACGACGAAATGCTGGAACTCGCCAGCCTCGGCGCCAAGGTGATGCAGTCGCGCTCAGTCGAGTTCGCCAAGAAATTTGGTGTCGTCTTCGAAGTCCGCTCCAGCCTCAACGAAAACCCAGGAACCCTTGTGAAAGAAGAAACCAAAAGCATGGAAGGCGTCGTCGTCCGCGGCGTCGCGTTGGACAAGAACCAGGCTAAAGTCACGCTCGTGGCCGTGCCCGACAAGCCCGGGGTGGCCGCCCGCATCTTCAAGGCGTTGGGCGACGCGACCATCAACGTGGACATGATCGTGCAGAACATCAGTCACGGCGCCGGCGCGCCTTCGACGGACCTTTCCTTCACCGTGGACAAGCCGGACCTGCTGAAGGCGCAGAAGGTCATCGACAGTTTGAAAAAGGAAATCGGCTTTCGCGACGTGATTGCCACGGAAAACATCGGGAAATTGTCCATTGTCGGCGTGGGCATGAAAAGCCACACGGGCGTGGCGGGAAAGCTGTTCGAAACGCTGGCCCGCGAAGGCGTCAATATCGGGATGATTTCCACCAGCGAAATCAAAATCTCGGTGGTGATCGAGCTGGCCAAAGGCGAGCAGGCCATGAAAGCGGTGCACGCGGCGTTTTTGGGATAAGCCCGTGAGAAGCAGTTGAGTCCACGGAATACACGAACCACATGAAAAGTGGGAATGTAATTATCCATCGGAGTATTCCCGTTGGATGAGGCGCCGGTTCATTCGATTGAAGCCGTTACTCCTTCTTTTTCGTGTGCTTCGCACTACTATCCATGACAGTTTGCGCAGGCCGCGCAAATTGTTCCAGGCGACCCTCACCCGCCTGCGTGGCCGAAGCCGGTCATACTTCTCGATTTGGAGACACTTCGGCGCGGCGAAGGCCCGGCCGGAGGCCACCCTCTCCCATCCGATGGGAGAGGGGCGGGGTGAGGGCGTCTTCCCATTCTCCAGTCTCCGTCCTCCATGCTCGATCTTGGTTGCGGCTACGCCGCGCTGCGTATTTCGTGGTTGGCGCCAACTGCCGTTGCAAGGACCATCGAATCCGGCAGTCAACCTGAGAGCGGTCCGCCCTCGCGCTTTGCCCTTCGACCAAAGCCTCGTCCGTTACTACGGCCGCTTCTCGAAATAATTCTCGAAGGGTTTAAGCACTTTCAGCCTGAGCAACAGGACGATCAAACCCGTATAGAGCAGCGAGATTCCCACGTCGCGCAACAACGCGCGGCGCGAGTAGGGTCGCTCTTCTTTGGAGAACATTTTCTCGCCGCCTTTTTGCAGAAGCACGAACCCGAGGACGTTGGTCAGCCAATAGCCGACGATCAGGCTCGCTTCGAAGACGGGCTTGTAGAAGAAGCTCACGATCCAGGCAAACACCAGCGCCAGGGGAACGTTCACGAAGAGGTCATTCCACCAGGACAACGGCGAGAGCATATAACCCACAAAGGCCAGGATGCCGCCCGTTACTTTTCGTTTCCACGCCATGAATGCCCGGAGTATCTTCGAAAGGAGAGAAGAACTCCAGCGCTGACGCGCAAGGGAGATAGTTCATTCCGCCTGGCGGACAGCGTCGGCGAGCATCTGAAGCCGGACCATTAGACGGCGGTTGCAGGCCGCAGCCTGACCGCTGGGATATTGGCTGTACGGGATCATGTTGAAGGAGAAATAGGTTCCTCCCTTGTCTGTGATGCCGACCACCGATCCGCCGTACTTATAATCTTTCATTTGGTGAAGCCCCGCTTCAAGCTCCCGGAAATCGTGCTTGCCCGCCAGCACTCCATAAACGAGAAAAGGGAATTCCGAGTCGTCCAGTGCCAGCCGCTCGACTCGCAAACCCTGCTTCTGGCTCAAGGCGGTGAAGGCGGCCAGCAGATTTGTCGGGGAATATCTTGCGTCCAGGCCGGCGGGCGGGGAAACGGGATCGCCGAGATATGCCATGATCGCGAGGTTGGCCGGGCCGGAAAGAGCGGTCCCGCCATTGCGGGCGCCGGCGGATTTCCGGTCCGGCCTGCCGCCCGGCGAGTCATTTGAAAAATCCGACCAGTCCTTCTTCCGCAGCACGGTGTTATCGAAGTCTTTCTCTCCAAAATAGATCCCGCCGTGCGAATGACCGTTGACATAGAAGGTGACGTGCAGCCATCCGTCGTCGAGCAGGGTTTTCTCCAGGTGAAAGTTGCCGGAGCCCCTGGTGATCCGGACATGCTCGTCGTCGGTGACGGGTGTGCTGCCACTGGGACCGCGCGAGGTGGCAAACCATGCCAGATCCGCGCTGTCCGCGGAAGCCAGCATGTAGGAACCTTCCAGGAGGTAACGGCCGCCCGGTTCGAGGTGTTCCCGGTTGCCGCGAACGGACGTGATGCGGATGCGGTCGCCGGGGGCAAACTCGGTGGCACCCGATTCAGGCTGGATGACATATTGAAACTCGGTTTCCGCCGCTTTTTCTCCGAGTTGCGCGGATGTGATGGCGGCCTGAAGGCAAAGGGCCGATGTCACGGCCATCGCCGTGGTTCGAATTGTTTCCGGATGGAGGATTTTCATAAGGGTTTGGATGAAGGCTTCGACGGAGTATTGCTGTCTTCAAAGAAGCCGCCGTGAGCGACGCTCGTGCCGTAAGCAATGGCGTCCTCGATGGTGTTGTTCTGCCGCTTGAATACGTGGGTCTGGGTCTGAATCGGAACATTGATGACGCAGGCATAATGAGCGGCTTGAGCGATAGTATGGGGCGCGCCTTCTTTGGCGGTCCGGCGGTGCAATTGAATGCCAAAAATCAAAAGCAGCACGCCCAGGAACATCGCAACCGCGCCAGCCGATCGGCGGGGGATGAAGATGAAACGTTGCCAGGCACGCCACCAGGTGTTTGAGGGAGCCGGTTTCGATTCCAAGGCCCGAAAAACATTCCGCCGAATCTCTGGGCGCACGGTAAGGCCGGCGGTGGCGCGGTTAAGGGATTGCCCCATGAATTTCGCCAAGGCTTGTTCGCGCAGGAAGGCGTGCCGGCAAACATCGCATTGCCGGAGGTGCTCCCGGGCTGCGTCCTGGACTCCGGCGTCGAGCGTTTCATCCAGATACTCGTGCAGCAGGTCGTGGAAGGCTTCGCAGTTCATCATGTCTCTTGACTGTGGGTGCCACTCGAAACAAAAAGGTTCATTTCCTTGGGGATGAGTTGTTCAAGACAGCGCACGGCGTAGTGAAGGCGGGACTTCACGGTCCCTTTGGACACGCCGGTTTGCCGGGCAATTTCCTCGATTTTCAGGTTCTCGTAGTAGCGGAGGACGATGACTTCGCGGTGTTCTGGAGACAGTTTCTCAACGGCCAGGGCAAGACCGGTCGCGCAGAAATCCTGATCCAGCCCATCGGCCGGGCTCGGCTGAGAGGTTTCTTTGAGGACGCGTTCCTCCTCGAAGACCAGGCGCTTCTGTTTCCGGAGATGCCGGCGGCACAGGTTCAGGAGAATGCCATGCAGCCAGGTGTAAACGGCCGAATCGCCGCGAAATCGATGGCCTGATTTCAGCGCCTGCACGAAGGTTTCCTGGACCAAGTCCTGGGCTTCGGTTTCGTCGCCGCACAGCAGACAGGCCGATCGGAGCAACCGGTCGCCATGCGAATCAATCAATTCCTGAAGATCAAGAGACGCGGGCTGCCTGGGAACGGAAACGCGCTGAACTTCAGCCATATCCCATCTGTGCCAGAATCGGGCAAAAGGTTCAATCGCAGGCGGTGGATTAATCATCGAAGAACAACCGCCTCGTTGCTCGTAGCCGCGTTCGGGAGCATGCGGATGCTTGCGCCCATGCAATGCTTTTGCAAAAGTTGCTGCCGGATACAATCCAGGTTGCCGGTGTGGCGAAATGGCAGACGCACAGGACTTAAAAAACCACATGGACCGGTTTTTTCCGATTTCTTTCCCTCACTTGCCACGCACACAAAATCCCTGTGGTTATTGGTGATTCCCCACTTCCTGCCTCTTTGAATTTGTGCCTATTGAGCGCCGGATTCCGAGGCCGAAAATAGCACAAAATCTAGCACACAAATTGCCGCCAAAACTCACTCAGACGCCCACAGCATGAAGTCCTGTGCGCCTGGTAGTGCGATTGTCGAGGAGCCACCTACACCGTCAAAAGCTATTCAGGCCGCTCTTTTCAAACCCGTAGCGCCGCCCAGCATTTCGGGCAATTAACCAGCGAAGCCCGTTCCTTAGCTGTCAGTGGCTCAGCAGGATTCCGCAAAATCGACATCGAGCCTGTATTGGAATATCTCTACGCCAGATTTTTGGGCTTCGCGCCAGACCTTCCGGTCAACCTTTTTCGCCCCGCCATGCACCAGTTTCCCTCGTACGCGCTTACCGGTCTCTTGCTTCAAGTGTCTGAGGTAGTGCCGCAACTGTCGAACATCCTCAACAGTCGGGGATTCTTGTTTGCATTCGACTATCACGGGTTTGTCATCCTTGTCGAGCAGCAAAACGTCCGACCGCGTCCTGTCTTTGAATACTCTTTCACGAACCTTCCCGTCCGAGTAAGGCACCAATCCATCTTCGAGCCTGTGGGGATACAGCGCGATATAGTCGGACAACGCCCGCTCATACCCAAAGCGGCCAACCATACCCACCCAATTGGCCGGTTCAGCGATGACGTCTCGAAACCACTCAACCTTGTGGTGCTTGATGCGGTGCATAGTTCCCCGCCCCAGGCTAACGCCCTCTGGGAGTTGAACCACTTGATCCGGGCTGTCGGGCGCACGCTCAAGTTCCCAATGGACGAAAATCCTTCGTCCCATATACCCCTTCTTCCATTTGGAGTCTCCGGGAACCAGAGGGTCCCAATCCTCGTCTTTAAACTTCTTGTCGAGTACCTTACCGATTCTGCCAACCCGACGCCCTGGAAGCGCGGCCACGATTACGTCGTCCGTCTGAATCTCCCGTAGTGCGTTTCTCGCCACAATCCAGTCGCGCGGCCTCTTGCCGCCCATAATCTGAAATCCCATTTCGGGGGAATATCCGACAGTGACGCACTGGTGCTTAAACCACCGCCGCCAGAGACCGGGGTTTTCCTTCTCCATGCACGTAATCATCCACAATGTAGGGGTGCTCATAATCTTGACTTGAATCCAGCGTGAATGCCATCGGTTTTTGTTGAAAATGCCCCAAACCGCGGATTCACCGACAATTTTTAGCAAATCATGCTTACTGAATCAAGACGAGCCGCATCTTGCGGGTGCCTGTACTAATCCCTGCATGCAGTTGCTTCACACCCACCATCATTCCTAAAGCCCTCGATGGACAATTATTAGAATATCAAACAAGGTTAAGGGGGCGGGGCGCCGGCTCCGCCGGCGCACCCGCCCCCTCGAACCTGTTCATCATGCAACCATTTGCCATTCCTTGATGACCAGTTGCTTGTCCCGTTCTTCCCAGCGCAGCACCTTCAGCGTCACTTGCTGCATGTTAGGCAGCCGTGGAAATTCCACGACCTTGTCGCCGTCCAGCTTCACCTTGCCGGCGTTTAAGTCGGGGTATTCCTCGAATACCGCCAGCCCAGGCTGCAGCGCCAGTTCATGCCGGATACGGACCACCTTGCCGGTGCCGTCTTTCCGGTTGAACACCCGCGCCGAACTCGACACGACAACACCACGAACGAACATGCCGTTCAGCTTTTCGCTTCCAGCAGTTGTCTTTGTGTTTTCAGCCATACTTTTAATCGCTCCTTTCTGTTGATGATAATTTCCGTTTGCGCTCCCTGGCCGTAACGCGCAGGATGCCCCCCAATGCAGACGCTTGAGCGCTCTGTGTGTCACTCGCGAACATTCGACCTTCACCCCGTCATGGCGGCAGGGTGTTGTTTGGCGCCGGATGAGGCCGCGCAGTGCCTGGCAGCTAACCCCAAAGAAAGGAATCCCCTTGAGCCATCATGCTCGAATCACCTCGTTGGCCTTCGCATCGGCGCTGGCCTGGACGGCCACCGCGGCTGAACCCGCAGGCAGCTCCTCCCAAACCTCGCCCGCTTCTTCCACTTGCCCCAACAAACCGCCCATCGCGGCGGATAGCGCCTCCGCCAGTTCGTGCGACACCAACGCCACGGCGAAAGCCGGGAAACCGATGCCGTTGCCGTTGCACGAGATCGAAGGTAACGGCGGCATCTTTTCCACGCTGTCGGCCTACCTGGTCAATCCGCCGCGAAACGGCGAACCGGTCGGCCGGCCGAGCATCGGTTTTGGCTACATCAATCTGGGCTACGGACGAGACCTCGTGGCGCTGACGTTGACGGAAACGCCTTGGGAACGCCTCGAACTGGGGTTCGGCTATGACCTGCTGAACCTGGGGGATCTGCCAACGGCAATCGTCCAGTCAGGTGGTCCGCAACTTGACAACACTTTGGCGATGTATAACGCCAACGCGCGGCTGCAAATCCTGACGGAGGGAGAGTTCGGCCAGAAGTGGCTGCCGGCAATCACGGCCGGGATTCATTTCAAGTACAACGATGGCATCAACCGGATCAACGGCCAGCTTGGGGGCGCGATGTCCCACATCGGGCTCTCGAACAATGAGGGTCTGGATTTCACGCTCTACGGTTCCAAGATGCTCACGTTCCTGCCCCGGCCCGTGTTGATCAACCTGGGCGGGCGTGCGACCAAGAGTGTAGAGCTCGGCCTGTTGGGTTTCACCGACCAGTACAGTTTTGTGTTTGAGGGCAGCGTCGTGGTGTTGGTCACGGACAAGTTTATGCTGGCTGCTGAATTCAAACAGCAGCCCGCAGGGTTCACTCCCACTCCTCTCATAGGCACGCCCGATGACTGGTGGACCATTGATGCCGGCTATGTGGTCAACCCGCACATGACTGTGGCGGTGGGCTACGGGCACTTCGGCACGCTGGCAAACCATGAGGCCAACGGCGTCTGGGGCGTCACCACGAAATGGGAGTTCTGAGCATCAATCGAATAATTAAAAGCGAACTGACTATGAAATCGATAAAGAACGTTGGGCTGGAGAATGTGCAGGCCGTCTATGGCGGTCCGGAAGGGGACCTTTGGGAACTGGTGATGGGGGAACAGATCCACATTGGCGGGTTCCAATCGTCCATGGATTTAGCCAAGCGCGCGGGCGTCGGTGCGGGCATGCAGGGGATTGACCTGTGTTGTTGCAGCGGGGCCGGGATGCGCTTTCTGGTGAGATTCTGCAACGTGGCGGCCATGCGGGGCGTGGATGCCACCCTTAAGGTTGTCAAACGCGGAAAGCAGCGCTCCCAGGCCGGCGGGCTGGACAAGAAAATCAGCTTCACGCTCGCCGATGTCTGCGCGAGCGGGCTACCCTCGGCCAGTGCGGACTTCGTTTGGGGCGAGGACGCGTGGTGCTATGTGGTGGACAAGACAAAGCTCATTGCGGAAGCGGCGCGATTGGTGAAGCCGGGTGGGGTGATTGCTTTCACGGACTGGATCGAGGGGCCTGCCGGCTTGTCGCAATCGGAGGCGGAGCGTTTTCTGGCCTTCATGAAGTTCCCGACTATCCAGGACTTGCAGGGATACAAGGACTTGCTGGCCGCCAACGGCTGCCAGGTGCAGGTGGCCGAGGATACCGGCCGATTCGGCCCGTACGTGGACCTCTACCTGGACATGCTGAACAAGCAGCTCACCTACGACGCGCTGCGGATCATCGGGTTCGACATGGCGCTGATGCAA